>Ga0074045_10006418_pt1 | contig 10101 bp, 11 predicted proteins | sample BogForMeECP23OM2_FD_94442 | JGI IMG/M metagenome (GOLD analysis project Ga0074045, IMG submission 94442) | Bog forest soil microbial communities from Calvert Island, British Columbia, Canada - Bog Forest MetaG ECP23OM2 | ecosystem: Environmental > Terrestrial > Soil > Wetlands ... | reverse complement strand
GGAGTTGGTGGCAACTGGCGATGCCTCCGAGCAACGCCGCGTTCTCGAGGTCCTGCTTCGAATCGACTACGGCGTTTTCTCGTAATTTCCCTCCAATGAGAATCTATCGAATGCACCGCCTAGCGCGGGTGGCTTGGGACTACACGGGCGCGATGTTGGCGGGAGGGCGATGGAATCCCATCGGAACCCCGATGCTATACACGTCGCAAAACCTTTCCCTGGCGTGCATCGAGATTCTGGTCCATCTCGATAAGGGCCAGTTTCCACGCGACTATGTCTGGTCAACTACGGAATTGGCTGGAACGCCGGAGCTCGTGCCTTTCGCGGACCTCAGCGACGTAGCAACGTGCCAGTCGGCGGGACATTCATGGGTGCGCACGAGCAATCAACTTGCCGGTCAGGTTCCCTCGGTGGTGATTCCCGAAGAATTCAACATCCTGCTCAACCCCAACCACGCAGGCTATGGAAATCTTGTATGGAGTGAACCACGACCATTTCGGTTCGATCCGCGCCTCTTCATTGCAGAGCCGCACATCCTGTAGCATCCCGCGTGTAGAGGCTGCAGCGCAGCGCTTGGGTAGCCGCGTTATCATGGAATAGCTTGTTACAGGGCCATTCGACAAGAGACAACCGATGATCAACGGGAAGCGCGTCGCCGTCGTCATGCCGGCCTACAATGCGGAGCACACGCTGGAAGCGACGGTCCGGGAGATCCCCGACCTGGTGGACATTCGCATCCTGGTAGACGACTACAGCAAAGACAAGACCGTGGAAGTGGCCCGAAGGCTGGGCCTCAACGTGTTTGTGCACAAACGAAACCTTGGCTATGGCGGGAACCAGCAGACCTGCTACCGCGAGGCGCTTGCCGCCGGCGCCGATGTGGTGGTCATGGTCCACCCTGATTACCAATACACGCCTCTGCTCATCACGCCCATTGCGAGCATGGTGGCCTACGATATCTATGATGTGGTGCTGGGGTCGCGCATCATCGGCGGCCAGGCGATGAGCGGCGGCATGCCGCTCTACAAATACATTTCCAACCGCTTCCTGACGGCCTTCGAGAACCTGCTTCTGGGGGCCAAGCTCTCCGAGTACCACACCGGCTACCGCGCGTTTAGCCGCAAGGTACTGGAGACCTTGCCGCTGCTGGAGAATTCGCAGGACTTCGTCTTCGACAATCAGATGCTCGCCCAGTGCGTGTACTTCGGCTTTCGCATCGGCGAGGTGTCCTGCCCCACGAAGTATTTCGAAGAGGCATCCTCCATCAACTTCCGGCGCAGCGTGAAGTACGGCTTAGGGGTCTTGCTTACGAGCCTTCAGTTCGTTCTGAACAAGTCAGGCCTGCTTCACCTGCCCAGGTTCAGCCCGCAGGGCAGGAAACTCGGTCTCGACCCGAAGCTGACTGGCGCCGTCGAACAGCAACTCAGCCGGGCCGAATAACTTAACGCTGGACTGAAGAGAGTCGTTGTGAGGGCCTGTGCCGCCCCTACGGGGCTCAGCTCAATTTCCCACTATACCCCGGGCTTACGCCCGGGGCTAACACCAGTTCCGCCCCTCCTCCACCCCAGCGAGCGCAAAACCGGCGCTCGCCGGGGACCCCGGCTCCGGGGCTGGAGTTGCAGGCGCGTAAGATTTTGTGTGAGAACTCAGTTTTGTTTGCTACCGGGAACGAGCCTGCGGAAATTCAGCCCGAAGGGGCGGCTCAGTCTAGCCCAGCACGCAGCCGAAGGCGGAGTGCTGGGTAGGGTGGGAAATTGACTCGAGCCCCGTAGGGGCGGCACGCGATCCCACACTCCGAAGCCCTTGAATCAACACTGGAATTCGTCCAGCGCCCTCTTACAGTGTGCCTTCTTTGCCGTGGGTCTGGAGCAGCACTGTCCCAAAGCGCGTGCCCGAGCCACGCGGCTCGATCGAGACCATATGCTCGTCTTCGCTGTTGCCGGCCTTGATCTCCCATCCGTCGCCGTGCGTGCCTTTGCAACTGAGCTTCTCCGCCCCACCCTTCGAGTCGATCTTGATGTCGGAGCCGCCATCGTGGCCGCTGCACACCAGCACGTCGCCGAATTTCTTCATCTTGTCCTGATAGAAAGCTTTAACCTTTTCCGGAGCATCGTCCGTCTCGTACTCGGCGGCGACCACCTTCAGGCCAAAACCCATCGCGCCGAGGTTGACGTTCGCCGCGTGATTGTCCCCGTTCTCCGTCGGGCGCAAGTGTGCTCCCGGATAAACCGGAATGCCGTTATCGGTTGCCGACTTTTCGTCAGTGTTGACCTTCAGGTTGGCGAAGGGTGTCTGGATATCCACCTTCTCGTTCTTCTTGTCCTTGTCGTCAACGCTCACGCTGCACGCGGTCAGCAGAAGCACAGCAAAACCCGCAACTATAGATGCCGCAAGAATCTTCCTCATTTTGGTCCTCCGCTGGATCCGGGGTCCCCAGCAAGTCCCGCTTTTGGACTTGCTGGGGTGGTGGAAACTGGCGCCGGGCCGCCCAAACCCGCCCCGCGACTGGCGATGCCCGGAATGGTTACCGGCAGGCGGCCGGGCATCGGAATCTCGCCAAACATTGCCTTCACCGCGCTAAGCTCCGAAACCTGCGCGTTGGAGAAGGTGCACAAATACGTCTGGACCTCGGGAAACTGGGCGGCGATGTATGGATTTCCCATGGCTGCAACAATAGTTTTGCCGGCCGCGATTCGCAACACATCATGCAGTAACCCCGCAAATGCGTCTTGAACGCCCGCCGTATTAGCGAGCTTTCCGGCTACCGGAACCGCGTACACGGCAGCAATCACCGCCTGCGCCTTCTCGACCGCGTCCATCACCGGCTGCGCCAGTCCCGCGGCATCGCGCGGATCGATATAAATCACGTGCGCATCCGGGATTCGCAGCCGCACCTCCTGGTCCAGCAGCCGCCCCCAATCGGAGCGGCTGTCGTCCGTGAAAATCAACACCAGAGTGCGATCCTGGGTCTCCGCCAATGGCTGATACGAATTCTGCGGGACATTGGTTCCCTTCCGCGTCGCCTTCAGCGGAAGTACCTGACGATTGTCCCGGACCAGAGTGATGGCGCTATCGGCGATCTGCTGGGCCGTGGCCAGGCTCGTCGGCTTTGCCACAATCTCGCTGACAGCGCTGATGTCCACCAGCTTCGCTTTGTTCAGTCCGACTGACGCTTTGGCGCGCAGAAGCTTCAGCACCGACTCATCAATTCGCGATTCCGGGATCTCGCCGCTGCGCACCGCCTGCAAAAGGCCGTTGTAGGAGCCGTCGAGGTTGGAAGGAATCAGTAGGATGTCGTTGCCGGCCTTCACCGCTTCCACCGCGGCCCTGCCCGCCGCCGCCGAGCCGCCTTCGGGAAACAGCTTGGTCAGGCCGTTCATGTCCATGGCATCGGTCACTACCAATCCCGTGAAGCCCATCTGCTGTTTCAGCAATCCGGTCACGATGGCCGGTGAAATGGAAGCCACCCGATCGGGCGCGGGATCGAGCTCCGGAGCGAGTATGTGCGCCACCATAATGGCATCCACCCCAGCCTTGATGGCCGCGCGAAAGGGTGGAAGGGCGACGTTCTCGAAGTAGGCCTCGTCCTGATTCACGATGGGGACTGACGTATGGGAGTCGGTATCGGTGTCGCCGTGTCCCGGAAAATGTTTGGCGGTGGTCAGCATCCCGTACTGGTGTGCGCCTTCGATGTAGGCAGCCACCATATCGCCGACCAGCTTCGGGTCCTCGCCGAATGACCGAATGTTGATGATCGGGTTCGCGGGATTGGAGTTCACGTCGGCGCCGGGATACCAGTTCCAGTGCACGCCGATGGCGCGCGACTCCTGTGCGGTGATGCGCCCGGCCTCGCGCGCGAATTCCACGTTGCCGGTGGCGCCGAACGCCATCGCGTGAGGAAAGTCGGTAACTTCCTTCAGGCGAAAGGCGAGCCCGCGTTCGAAGTCAGCGGCGAAAATCAGCGGAAACTCGGAGTCCTTCTGCAACTGGTTGGTCACCATGGCGGCTTCAAGCGGCTCGTTCTTGTAGAGGAAGCCGTCTTCGAAGCGCACCGTCAGCCCGAATCCGCCGATGTGATACTTGCGCATGGTGTCGCGCAGCCGGATGTATTCCGGGCTGTCCACGTTCATGAACTGCGCCTGTGACCAGATCATGAACATCTGTCCAATCTTCTGCTCCAGCGACATTCTCTTCAGCGATTCGCGGGCCCACTGCTCACCTTTTTGGTCGAGATGTACCGGGGCGGGCTGTTCGAAATGATCGGCGGCGTGAGCGAACTCAGGCATAACAGTTGAAAGCAGCAGGCAGAGCGAGACTGCGCACGTCATCACGAGACTCGCAATGAAGAGAGTCCCGCAAGCGGGATTCGCTCGATGCGGGAAGAATAATCTGGAAGCCGTTTGGTTGTCGCCGCCCATTCACACGAACGATACCAGACATCTCGGCGCAAATCCCTCGCTGGGTTTATAGTTTAGGGCCATCGGAAACTCCTATGAAAACTCCAGTTCACTCAAGACGCCGGTTCCTGTTGGGAACGGCTGCGACCATCGGCAGCATGCCCTTGGCCCTGTCCGCGATACCCGCAGCCAAAGAAGACGCGTCTCCGCAGGCGATCCTGTCACTCTTTAAGGCCTTGCCCGGAGATGTGGCCGTCAAAATTCACGCGCCCGCGACGAACGGCAGGCCAGAGCTTCTGGTGGAATCCAACTCCTCGAAAATGATGTTTGTGGGTAGCGCCATCAAGACGTTCGTTCTCTGTGAAGCGTTGCGCCAAGCCGATTCGCCCAAAGTGGTTCAAACCCTTATGGCCCAGCAACTGGCGCTCGATGCCAGCGTGTGGTCGGTGGACAGCGCGACCTTTAATCCTCCCAATCTCATTGGCAAGGTCTCGGAGCGAACTGCGCTGGAAGCCATGATCCTGCACAGCGACAATACCGGAACCGATATGTGCCTAAAGCACGTTGGCCCAAACAAAGTGCGCGAGTTTATTGCGTCGGCGGGGTTGAAGAACACGATGATCCCCGAGAGCACGCGCGTGTTCTTCGGCTACCTGCTGGGCGCAAAGGACTACAAGATGTTCTCTTGGGAAGGAATAGGAGCGGCAGCCAACTCGCCGATGGTCAATTCGCCCATGAACAAAGTCGAGACGCTGGCGTCTTCGGCGGACGATTTCGTGTCCTACTATTCGCGCGCCTTGGAGGGCAAATTCTTCCAGAACAAAGAGACTCTGAACGAATTCCGGCGGATCCTGTCGCTGGGCGACGCCATCTGGCTGGTACCCCTGCCGCTGGGCGTGAGCGCGTTCGTCAAAGGCGGGAGCATCGACGTGCCGGGCTTTCATGCCTTGTGCGTCCCCGGAGCGATGCTCTTCGACGACCGCTGGGTCTATTTTTGCCTGACCATCAATTGGTATGCGGCGGCGGAGACCGATCCGAATACGGTCACCGCCTTTGCAGCCGCCGCGAGCCGCGCGCTCACGTTAGTGAAAGAGGCGCTTTCCAATTAGTTAGAACGGAAATTACGTCTCAGACGGACGACTTCTGGGTGCCTGGTGCCCCCCCCAGGTTCGCCCTTGTGTTGGGCCAACCTGGGGTCACTGCTTTCCGGGAGAACGCAGTGGTGGAAACCGAATCGGAGTGAACGGCCTAAGATCGTGAGTCGAATGTTCGGTGGGTCGGCTCGAACCCTCCTCTACCCAGGTTGGCGTCCAAGAGACGGACGTGAACCTAGGGCACCAGGCTTCGGAGTTACCGAGTATCGGCATACGTGCAAGGTTTTGGTTCTCGGTATTAAGGTGCGTAATGCGTGAAGACAAAGTCGCGAGCTTTGGCAGGCTCATGGCAGGGGAAGCAGGTTTTGTGCATCGCCTCGTCGGCAGGTTTGCCATCTTTATCGAACTGAGCGAAACCCCAGCCCCCCGTCGCGGCGTACTTTTTTGAGTCCTTGACCATAAACTGGAGATACCAATCCGGTAGAGGCCCGGGAACGAAAGATTGGGCACGGCCAAAGGCTTTGTTGTTTTCCTCCGACGGGACGTAACTCCAGGCCAGGCGGGCAATGATTGTACCGTCCGGGAACGGAAGCTTCCCCTCCCGAAAGGCCTTGATCGCCACGTCGTTGCCCAGAACAGCGCGCAAATCGTTGAGCTTGCCTTCTTCGTGGGCGACGGAGATCAACCTCCAGTCGCGGTATCCGGGGGGGATTGTAACTCCGAAGATTGGGGCAGCCTCTCCGTCGGCGTGTCCAGATGCGTGGGCCATCCAGACGACCGCGCCGGTCAGCACTACAACTGCGCCCAACAAGTAAGCGATCCCTCTCATACGGTGTCCTCCTTCCAATATGCTTATTTAACCTATGCATTACTTGACAGTGCCTGTTGGCCCCGATTCGCGTCCGGTTCTTGGACCATAACCTGGGCTTACATGGTCAGGACGACGCGGAATTCTGCTTTCCCGCTCATCATCCGAGCATAGCCTTCAGCGGCTTTGGCGAGCGGGTACTTTTCGATCATGGGGCGCACGCCGCTCATTTCCGCAAAGCGCAGCGTGTCCTCGGAGTCGGTTGGGATCCCAGCGGACCATCCCTGAATGCGCTTCTTGCCGAAGATCAGTTGAATGGTAGCCACTTCGATGGGGTCTTCCGACGCTCCAATGACAACCAGCGTGCCGTTTGCTCCCAGGCCGCCGACCAGCGACGACATCGCTTTCCCACTGGGCGCGGTGGCAAGAATTACGCGCGCGCCACCGAGCTTTTGCAGTTCGGTCGAGGCATCCGTTGCGGCGCTGTCAATATAGAGGTCCGCGCCAAGCTTTTTCGCCAGCGCGGCGTTGCCCGGCCCGCGCCCTATTGCCGCGACGCGATAGCCGAACTTGTTTGCAAACTGAACTCCCAAATGGCCAAGCCCGCCGATCCCCTGAACCGCGACAAGATCGCTGGGGAGCGCACCCGCACGCCGAAGTGCGTTGAAGGTGGTAATTCCGGCGCACATTAGCGGCGCGGCTTCGGCGGCATCGAGCGATTCCGGCATGTGGGCCACCGCCTCCACCGGCGCCACCATGAATTCCTGATAGCCGCCGTCGTAGCTGATCCCGCACACGATGTTACTCGCGCAATTCGCGAAATCACCCCTCCTGCACGCAAGACACGTGCCGTCCTGGCCGCCATGCCAGCCGACGCCGACGCGTTCACCTTTCGTCCAGCCGCTGACACCGGCTCCGACCTCGTCGATCACGCCGGCAATTTCGTGACCGGGAACGCGAGGATACTGAATTCCCGGCCAGGAGCCTTCTTTCGTGAGCACGTCACTGTGACAGACTCCACAGGCTTGAACGCGAATCCTCACCTGTCCCGAGCCGGGCTCCGGGACGTCGCGTTCCACGATTTCGAAGTCCGCTCCCGGCTTCGGCACTTGCACCGCTTTCATTTTTGCCACTTGTCGTTCCTCCTTTTTGTTCAGTTAATTGCATCTCACGCCGGCAAAGCGACAGGCTTTTAGAGCTTCGACCCGCCATCCACCGGATGCCCGCTCCCGTGATCCAGCGCGTCTCCTTTTGCAATTAGAATGCTCGGGAAGAAAGAAAGTTGCGCCTCGGCGGGCATCGCGATCGGTGCCCTGCGACTGGTGCCTGGTGCATGAATCGACGAGATCATGGAATGGTTCGACGTCACCGCTAAAGTCCGTGAACAGGATTTGGCCGGTTGGTAACACTAGCATGTGCCCAAAGTAGGAGGTATCGGAGGGACCGTTGGGTGGCGCGGGAACCTGATTCAGTTTGCTTCCATCCCACTCGAAGAAGACGGCCCCGTTTTGGAAGAAACATGTGGCGATCGACATTTGTATATACATTTGCATAGTTTACTGCTATGATAACTCTGCGCGTAACGGGATTTGACTGGGACGGCGGCAACCGCGCGAAGTGCCAAAGACACGGCGTTTCGATTGATGAAATAGAGGCGTTGTTCCGGAACGCTCCGCGCGTTGCACCCGATCCGAGATATTCGGGGGACGAAGACCGCATGATTGTCGTGGGGCGGACAACCGCCGGGCGGCCCGTGTTTGTGGCCTTCACCCTGCGGACGAAGAACCGCCGCCGCCTCATTCGTCCCGTGACGGCCCGCTACATGCATGCGAATGAGATCGCCGCCTATGAAAAAGAAAGTGCCGAAACTCAAGACCGATAAGGCAGCCGAAGCGTTTCTCGCGCAAGACCTGTCGGAACTCGATTTTTCGCAGTTCAAACCGGCGCGGTTTGAATTTGAGAAAAAGGACGAGCAGATAAATATGCGCGTGCCCAGGCCATTGCTGGCGGCGCTCAAAGCCAGGGCAAAGGCGCGAGGCATTCCCTACACGCGCTTTATCCGGGAAACTCTCGAACGGGCCTTGACCGCGCAGAAGTCCTGACGTTCTCGTCCTCGCCGTGTTTCAATTTCCAATCAGCTCACATTGGCTCACTGCACAGAAGCCTGGGGTCACTGCTTTCCGGGAGAATCGAGTGGTAGAAATCGAATCGGAGTGGACGACCCGAGATCGTGAGTCGAAAATGTTCGGTGGGCCGGCTTTTTCTGCCCAGAATATCGTGCGAGCGTTCTAGCTCGAAGATTTCAAATATATTTGGCTAGATCTGTTAGAAAGCTTAATAACCAACGACTACCTTATCTGTGCGAGGGGCTCAACCCATAAGCGACTACCCAACTGTACGAGTACCCGAACCTGTATCGGGTGGAGACGTGAGCCAGGATTCCCTGTACGAACAGGCAGCGGATGCCTATGGTTCTGCACTCGACCGGCTGGCGGGAGCTTATGAGCTTGATCCCGAGGCGCGTCGTGACCTGCTCCAGGAGATTCATCTTCAGCTCTGGCGCAGCTTCGCGTCTTTCGACCAGCGGTGTTCGCTGCGGACCTGGGTGTACCGTGTCGCTCACAACGTAGCCACCGGGCACGTGATCCGGCAGAGCCGGGTCAGGAACAGGCTGGTAAGCATCGAGAACATCGAGGCCATGGCTGGCAGCGATCATGAACTGGCCGCCAGCCAGGCCCATGCGCTGGAGCGTCTCTCCAAGCTGATCCTGCGCCTGAAACCGCTCGATCGTCAGATCATCGTGTCCTATCTCGAGGGGATGGACGCCAGCTCGATTGGCGAAATCACCGGGTTATCGGCGGCGAACATCGCGATGAAGGTTCACCGGATCAAGAACGTCCTGAAGCGCTGGTTCGACGAAGGAGGACTTCATGCCAAGTGAGATCCCCAACAACGACCTGCAAAAAATCTGGCAAAAACAACCTACGGAGGGTTTCAAAATGTCAGCAGCTGAATTACGCCTTAAAGCGCAGAAGTTCGAGAAGCGGATTTTGTGGAGGAATCTGCGCGAGTACGTGGCGAGCGCAATCGTGATCGCCGCCTTTGGATCCTACATCTCAGTGTTTCCTTCCACACTGACACGCACGGGATGCGTCTTGATAATCGCGGGCACTCTTTTCGTAGTGTACACGCTGCACAAGAGGGGAGCCGCCCGAACCATGCCAGCGGGGTTAGAGTTCCGCAGTTGTGTGGAGTTCCACCGCCAGGAACTTCAGCGGCAACGAGATCTTCTGCGTGGGGTCTGGTCGTGGTACCTGCTCCCGTTTGTTCCTGGCATAATTGTCTTTTCTCTCGGCCGTTTGCGAGAGCAGGCGATGAAGGAACCAAACGCTTCAACACACCCGGGCGAGATGGTTACCAATTTTGCTTTGGGGATAGTCGTACCGGCGCTTCTCTTTGTGGGTGTTTGGTGGTTGAATCAATGGGCGGCAAGCAAGCTCCAACGCAGGATTGACGACCTCGACGCGCTGGAAAAGGAGTCGTGATGCAAGTACGACGCTCGATGTGGCTGACGACCATTTTCGGTTTGCTAGCCTTCATCTCTCCCCTGGTCTTCGCACAACAAAAGCCGAATATTGAGGGAGACTATGTAGGATTGCTCGGTCCTCTGCATCTGAAGTTGCACCTGAAGACCGGCGCTGACGGCGCTTTGAGCGGAAGCCTGGATAGTCCCGATCAGGGCGCGTCAGATATCGCGTGCTCTGATTTTCATTTCGATGGGCAATCTCTGAGCTTCGCCGTT
>Ga0074045_10006417_pt1 | contig 10101 bp, 6 predicted proteins | sample BogForMeECP23OM2_FD_94442 | JGI IMG/M metagenome (GOLD analysis project Ga0074045, IMG submission 94442) | Bog forest soil microbial communities from Calvert Island, British Columbia, Canada - Bog Forest MetaG ECP23OM2 | ecosystem: Environmental > Terrestrial > Soil > Wetlands ... | reverse complement strand
ATGGCTGTGGTGGTCTTGCCCACTCCGCCCTTCTGGTTGACCACGGCGATCACCTTGGAGGAAGGCGTTGCAGTGGGGTTGGGCAGCGGATTCAGATCTGAAGGGTGGCTGGACACGGTGTAGAGGAAGACTATCGGGCGATAAGCATGGATGGCAATGCCGCAGGTTGTGAAGAAGTTTGCATCCCTGTGGAGAAACTGTGGACGGTTTCAAATCTCGGCCGCCACGGCGGGAGATTGCATGTGGGTGTGTGGAAAACTTTTTCTGTGAGTGGCAAAAGAAAAATGCTCCACGTGGAACACTCGGGACTCACCCGGCTACTTCTCTCTCCCGGGAATATCTCTCGCAGGATCACGAGTGCGGATGGTGTTCCACGTGGAACAGTTGGGAGAAGGAGGTCAAAACGAACCTCTTTGATTAACAGCAGTGTGGATTAGATTGACAGCGGTGCGCGACCCACAGCACGCCACCGTTTGACTCCGGCAGCGGCACAGGCTCATACATCCGGAAGTTCTCCGCAAGCCCGGGGTAGATCGGCTGGCGGGCCGTCCCCACAATCAGCACCTGCTCCCTGGCCCGCAGCCCCGCCTCACCCACGGCTCGCTCCATCTCGTCCACTGCACGCAGAGCCACCGCGTCAAACCGCCGCACCGCCGGCATCGACTCCACCCGGCCAGCCCAGACCTCAGTCGGCAAGTTCAGGCTGCGAACCACCTCATGTAGAAACGCTGCCTTCTTGCTATGCGATTCCGCCAGCGTCACCTGCACGTCCGGCCTCAACAATTGGATCGGAACCCCGGGAAAACCTGCGCCGGATCCGAAATCGAGCAGCGTTCCACATGCTCCAAGGTGAGCTCCAACGAATAGACTCTCGCCGAAGTGGCGCCGGACGATCTCCTCGGGCGTGCGGATCGCGGTGAGGTTAATCCGCGCATTCCATTTTAGTATAAGTTCTAGATAAATAATGAGTTGTGAGTGGATTCCTGGCCAGACGTCTTCCTCAGTGGGCACTCCCTTGACCGGCGCGTTTGGCAAGCTGACATAGGGATCGAGCAGTTCAGCGATCGAATCGGGCGTCAATGGGAACCTTCTAAACCACGGGTGATGACGTTGGGTGCGGAACCCACGCCGCTGCCTCGGCGACGAATCGCGCGAACAGCGCCCTGGACGCGGCACTCTCGTCGAAGGTACGCTCCGGGTGCCACTGGACGCCGAGCACAAAGCTTCCGCCCAGCCCATCCGGCGTGTTTTCAATCGCTTCGACGACGCCATCCTCTGGAGTGCGGGCGGAGACGCGCAGCCCGTCGCCGGCGCTCTCGACGGCCTGATGATGGCTCGAATTCACCGGCAGCAGAAGAATCCCGTCGCGCTCGGGAACCTCTTCATCGCTGACCATCTCGCCGAGCAGCGAATCCGGCGCCACCGCCGCGATATGGGCGACGGGAACCGTGCGCCCTGCCTTGTGGTTGACTGCCCCGCCGGTCAGATGCTGCACCAGTGTTCCGCCCCGCCAGACATTCAGCGTCTGCGCCCCAAAGCAGATGGCGAGGATCGGCTTGCCCATATTGTGCGCGTCCTGCAGCAGCAGCTCGTCGACATTTTCGCGGGCAAGGTCGGCCGGAGCGCACTCCGCGACTGGCTCTTGCCCATACTTCTGCGGATTGACGTCCGCGGGGCTGCCCGGAAGAAGGACGCCCTGGCACTCCGCAATCAGCCGGGCGGTCGTGGCGGGAGGCTCGCCCAGTGGCACCTCCACGGCTTCGCCTCCGCTCTGCTCGACGGCCGTCGCGTACTGCAGCCAGGCGCGGGCGCTGTACTCGGGATCTGTGCTGGGGACAGGGATGGCGATGCGGGGTCTGGTCATGGCGTGGTCTAGGCTCCGGGAGTCGCATTGTGGGATTCGGCCGCGGCGCGAGAGTCGGTCGGTGGCGCTAAATCCGAGTACTGATAGTACATCTTACCGATCTCGTCGTAGAGACGCACGGTCAGGGCGTCGGCGTCCCTGGTAGTCAACCCGTCGGTGGGAATCGGGTCGCCGGCGATGATCATCAGCGGGCGCGGGCGAAGGCTGTACACATGGATCGGCAGCAGCTCGTAGGTCCCGATCAGCGCCAACGGAATCAACGGAACACCAGCCTTCAGCGCCATGAAGGCGCAGCCTGAGTGGGCGATCTGCATGTGCCCGTCCGGGCTTCGCGAGCCCTCGGGAAATAGCACCAGCGGCATTCCGGCCTTCAGCGCGGCAACCCCGCGCAACAGTCCGGCGACCGCTGAGCGGGAGTTCCTCGAGTCGATCGGCACCTGGCCTGACCGCTTCAGGTACCAGCCGACAAACGGCACCTTCCAAAGGTCTTGCTTGGCCAGAATGCGGAACTGGAAGGGCAGCTTGGCAAAGAGCGCAGGCGTATCCATGTAGCTCAGGTGGTTCGAGGCATAGATGGCGACGGGGTAATCCCTCAGCTTCTCCGCGCCCACAATGCGCACCGGCGAAAGAGCGATGCGCAGTAGGGTCGCGGCCCAGGCACGCGCCACCAGGTGTTGCTGGCGGCCCGACCGGTCCCACAGCCCGCAGATCAGCGAGATACTCCCAAAACCGGCGGTTGCCAGAGCCATCAGCGGAATGCACACAAACATTGTGAGGTAGCGCAGATGGGCGGGAATCCGGTGAACGGGCGGCGGAGCACCACTCGCGTCTGCATCTGTTTCGATCATGCTCTGGCTCATGCGCTCGTTCATGGTTCCACAACCGCCTCGCGCACCGCGCCGGCCAGGTAGATGGAGCCGGCCGCCACGATCAGGCCGCCGGCAGGTGTCAGGCCTCTGGCCAGAGTCAGGGCTTCGGATGGATTGTTTGCAGTCTGCGCCGGAATCTCCAGCGCCCGCGCGGATGTCAGTAAATCTTCCAGGCTCGCTGCGCGCGGGTTGTCGATGGGCGCGAAGACGATGTGGTCGATCGGTCTTCCCGCGTTCGAGTCGAAGAGCGGAAACAGAATCCGCGCCATCTGGGTGAGGTCTTTATCGCGCAGGCAACTGAAGATCAGCGTGCGCGGACGGTGCTCGGGAAGCGTGGCGATGGCCGCGCGCAGCGCCCATGCGCCCGCCGGATTGTGCGCCACATCCAGCAGCAGATCGGGAGGCAGGAACTCCAGCCGGCCCGGCCAGGATGTATTGGCAATCCCCGCTTCAATCGCTGCGTTTGGTATATTGTAACTTTTATTGTTACGTGTTGACCGAGTTTTTATGTTCCGTAATTCAACCGCCGCGGCAATCGCCAGCGCTAGGTTGCGCCGTTGGTGCTCGCCGGCCAGCGGAGAGTACACCCGCAGTCGCTCGCCATCGAGCAGAATTTCGTAGTGGTTGGGGCGTAGCAGGGCCATTGACGCCTGCTCGGGCAAGCCGGGCGCGAAGCTGCAAGCAGGAAGAAACTCCGCCGCATCGATGCCGCGCACATCCAGCGCTGCGGCCAACTCGCCGATGGCTTGGTTGGCCTCGGCGTGCTGCGGAAGCGTCACCAGCGTTCCATGCGGGCGCAGAATTCCAGCCTTTTCGCGCGCAATCTCGGCAATCGTCTCTCCCAGATACTCCTGATGGTCGAGCGCAATGTCGGTGATGACCGAAAGCATCGGCTCCACGATGTTGGTCGCATCGAGCCGTCCTCCCAGCCCCACTTCAAGAATGGCGATCTCCACCTTGCGTTCGGCGAAGTAGAGGAAGGCAAGCGCGGTCAGCGACTCGAAGAAACTGGGCGCATGCGGCAGCTCGCCGCTCGCAACCAGCCGCTGCGCCGTCTCGTCGACGAGGAAGTACAGCCGCGCAAACTCCTCTTCCGGAATGTCGATCAACTCCGGAATCTCAGTAAACGCGCGGTCGTCCGGTGTTCCAGCTCCAGCCTTCGCCGGTTCCGAAATGCGGATGCGTTCAGTCGCGCGAGAGAGATGCGGCGAAGTATACAGCGCTGTGCGCAACCCGGCCGCCGCGCAGATGCTCGCCAGCGTCGCCGCGGTGCTCCCTTTGCCGTTGGTTCCCGCGATCAGGACCGCGGAAAACTCGTTCTGCGGGTCGCCCAGCGCGCGCGCCAGAACTCGCATCTGCGCCAGGTCGAACTTCCGCCGCGGGGCTGGGGAGGCAAGCTCCTGGCCCAGGCCATGCAGATGTTCAACCGCAGCGACGTAGGACATAAAGCTATTCTAGACGGAATGGAAATACCTGTTGCGATGCGCTGGCTGTGGGATCAGCTGTGAGCTCAGAAGATTCAGACCGTCGGCCCCGATGGAATCCGAGTGCGCGTTGCATCGCCCACAGCCCTGACCTACACTGGGGTCTGTCCCGCGCGCCACGGGCGGTTAGCTCAGCCGGTTAGAGCGCCTGCCTTACAAGCAGGAAGTCGGGGGTTCGAGTCCCTCACTGCCACCATCCCCCTGTTTTTCGTATTCAGTTTTTCCATATTCAACGATCTCCCGCGAGTGGCATAATTCCCCAGCGACCGCTTTGCGTTTTCGTCTCCGCACGGACGATCATCGGACCGCAACGTACTTGAATCGGAAGGCACCAACGAGGAAATAATGGACCTGATGAAGAGACTCTCGCTCGTCGCATCCCTTTGCGTCACGCTCTGCTTCACGCTTGCGGCACGCGCCCAGGTCAAGCCCTCCGCGCTCTTTAGCGACCACATGGTCTTGCAGAGCGGCACGCTGGTGCCCATCTGGGGCACGGCCACTCCGGGCGAGAAGGTCGCCGTCACGCTCAGCGGCCAGACCCGCTCCGCCACCGCCGACGCCGAGGGCAAGTGGACGGTGGGCCTCTACAACCTCAAGGCCGGCGGGCCGTTCGAGATGACCATCGCAGGCGATCGCGCGGGCGACGCTCCCATCGTGGTCAAAGACGTTCTCGTCGGCGAGGTCTGGCTTGGCTCGGGCCAGTCGAACATGCAGTTCAACGTCTCGGCCAAGGGCCATCCGCCCTACGGCCTGATCAACGAGGACAAGGAGATCGCCGCCGCCAACTATCCCAGGCTGCGCATGTTCACGGTCAAGAACGCCACGGCTTACGATCCGCAATCCGATCTCGTCGGCACATGGCAGGTCTGCACCCCACAGACCGTGCCAGACTGGTCTGCCGTCGGCTATCTCTTCGGGCGCGATCTGAACCAGGCGCTTAAGCTGCCGGTCGGAATCGTGCTCTCGGCCTTCGGCGCCAGCACTGCCGAGGCGTGGATTCCGCGCGACGCGCTTGCCGCCGACCCGCTGCTGAAGCCCATGCTGGACAAGCTCGACGCACGCGAGAGCTATTTCAAGACGCACCCGGCGGTAAACGGCGTGGCCACGAGCGACGCCGACGCGCCTCCCGCGCCGCAGACGATCAACGCACGCCCCGGCCGTCCCGGCCCGCTGCGCGATCCCGCGCACGACCAGCACCAGCCCATCGTGCTCTATAACGCCATGATCAACCCGATACTTCCGTACGCCATTCGCGGCGCCATCTGGTACCAGGGCGAGTCGGTCGTCGGCGGGCCGCAGGGCCTCATGCTCTACGGGCACGTCATGGACACGCTCGTCACCCAGTGGCGCAGGCTCTGGCACGAGGGAGACTTCCCGTTCTACGTCGTCCAGTTGCCCGGACAGGCCAACGTCAGCAACAACCCCCTCATCCGCGAGCAGCAGGCAAAGATCCTTTCCCTGCACAATACCGGGATGGCGGTCGTGCTCGACACCGGCGAAATTCACAATGTCCACCCGAAGAACAAGGAGCCGCTGGGCGAGAACCTCTCCAAGATCGCGCTGGCCAATGTCTACGACCGCAAGATTGAGTTCTCCGGGCCGGTCTACGCGTCCAGCAAGGTCGAAGGAAGCGCGATCCGCGTCAAGTTCACCCACGCCGCCGGCCTGAAGTCGAAAGATGGCGGCCCGCTGAAGTGGTTCCAGATCGCCGGAGCCGACCAGAAGTTCGTCGATGCCGACGCCAAGATCGTCGGCGACTCGGTTGTGGTCAGCAGTCCGCAGGTCAGCGCGCCGCTTGCCGTGCGTTACGCCTGGGACAACTTCCCCAACACCGCCAATCTGTACAACGGCGCAGGCCTTCAGGCAGCTCCCTTCCGCACCGACGACTGGGACGCCATGCCTCCCATCGCCGCGCAGTTCACCGGCAAGTAGCCGTGTGCCCCATTCATGCCGCGTTCTTTGCGGCATGGGTGGGGGTATCGTTCGCGGTAGCGAACGATACCCGCGGTTGTTTGTTTTACGCCGTCATCCTGAGCGAGCGCAGCGAGTCGAAGGACCCCGATGAAGCTGGCCGAGCCACGATCTTCGACCCATTTTCAACCGGCAATCTCGTCTTACTGCATCCTTCTATAAGTCAATTCAGCCTAGGCGGGGTTTTTCAGCAGCCAATAGTGGAACCCATCCACAATCGCCATCAGCGCGGCCTGGTTCAGATCGCTACTGACGCCTGCCGTGGTCCACGACGGATGGCCCTCGGCGTGGAAGCTCACCGTCACGCGCACATGCGCTGCCGTGTCGTGCGCCACCACGTCGATCGCGGTCACGCTGAACGTGTCCAGCCGCAGTTGCGCGACGGCCGGGTACCACTTCTCCAACTCCTGCCGCATCGCCTTGGTCAGTGCGTCCACCGGGCCGGAGCCCTCCGCGCGCGTCGTCGTCACCTGGCCCTCGCCGATCGTCAGCGACATCGCCGCCTGCACATACCGGTTGCCCGTCTCGTCGCTCTCGTCCAGCACGCGCCAGCCCTTCACGCTGAAGCTGTCGCGCAGCGTGTTCAGCACCTTCATGCACGCCAGGGTGAAGGAGATCTCGCTGGCCGTGTAGCCGCCGCCGTCGATCATCCCCTGATTCGTGTCCAGTAAAATCTGCGCCTGGGTTGCATTCAGAGGAACGCCCAGCGACTTCGACAGCAGAATGATGTTGGCCCGTCCCGACTGCGCGTTCACCCCGATCCGCGGACTGGCCCCAACCCTCGCGGGATCGCACCACAGATACGCCCCAGGGTCTTTGCCCTCGCTGCTGCCATGCATTCCTGCCCATGTCCCGAATGCCCCCGGCCCGACGATGGGAACGCCGTGCGGCGCCTCCAGCGAGAAGGCTGCATAGGCCGCCTGCGCCAGCCCTGTAAGCCCGGCCAGCGACTCCGGCGCGACAAACTCGGCCTCGCCACGAAGCTGCATGGCGCCGATCACGGTCGTCAGATTGACATTGCCACAGCGTTCGCCGGTGCCCAGGATCGTGCCCTGAATCTGCACGGCCCTGGCAAGAATCGCCGCGCGCGTGTTCGCGATACCGAGGCCGCGGTCGGTGTGGCCGTGAAATCCGAAATGGCCCTCGGGGTGCGCGCGCGTCAGGCCCGAGAACAGCAGCGTCACCTCTTCCGGGCTGGCCCCGCCCGTGGTGTCGCACAGGATAATCCGGCTCACCTTCTGCTCCACGCACTGCGCCACCAGCTCATGAAAATAATCCAGGCTTCGCTTGGCGAAATCTGCCTCGCATGCCTCGCCGGTCTCCCTCCGTCCGCAGAAGGCATCCAGCGCGTGCTCCAGGTCCACAATCACTTCCAGCCCGTTGTCGTGCAGGTACGCGATGGTCTCGCGCGCCATCAGCAGGTTCTCTTCCGGAGTCGTCTCCAGCGACTTCGCAACGTCCAGCAGGCGGGACTTTACGACAACTACCGCAACGGGAATGCGCTCTTTGTGGCGGACCATGATCTGAACGTCGGCCCAGTCCTGGACCTTGCTGCCGCGGCCGCGCGTTCTGCCGAACAGAGCCAGTCTCATGACCCCCGTTTCAACCGAACGAAGAGCGCTTGCCAGATCGCCCACAAACTGGTTCGCCCCGGCAAAGCCGATCTCGGCGTAGCGCACGCCAAACTCGCCCATGCGCTGCAGCAGGCTAACGGCATTGGGCACGGAGATGTCGAGGTTCGGCTGTTGCAGGCCGTCGCGCAGACTCGTGTCAAACAGCTCGACTTGTCCACTTCTGTTTTTCTGCATCTATCCCTGTTCCCGATCGTGAAATTGTCCGTAGCAATGCATCATTCTGAAGCAGCTTGCCGAACTTTTATCATACGTGACCGAGGTCGTCCGGGGGCCTCCAACATACGAGGATGGCATCGGCTCTCGCTTATGGGCAGAGGTCAGGCTACGAAACGCTGGAACGCCAAAAGCCCCGGCGCGTACACTTTCCTCATGCAATTATCAAAAGCCCTTCTGTTTGCAGCCTCTCTGGGCCTCTCCGCACTCCCACTTCATGCAGCTCCGGCGACGCCAGCCGCTCCCGCGAAGATGGACCGCCAGCCCGATGGCCTCACCCTCCATCTCGACGCCGGCGATCTCCGCATCCAGCTCCTCTCCGACACGGTCGTCCACGTAGCCTTCGCGCGCTCCGCCGATTTTTTCAGCCGCGCTTCGATCGACGTCGTTCCCAATCCCTCCCTCACCACCGGATGGAAGCTCGCCGAGAGCTCCACCTCCTTCGTCCTCACCACCGCCAAACTTCACGTCATCGTCAACCGCAGCTCTGGAGCAGTCTCCTTCACTGACCTCGCGGGCCACGCGATCCTCTCCGAATCTGCGGGCAGCCGCACGCTGGAGCCCGCCACCGTCCAGGGCGAAGACACATCCCACATCCAGCAACAATGGAAATCCCAGCCCGGCGAGTCTCTCTACGGCCTCGGCCAGATGCAGCTCGGCATCACCGACATCAAGGGATACGACCTCGACCTCTGGCAGCACAACACCAACATCGTCGTGCCCTTTCTCGTCTCCTCGCGCGGCTACGGCATCCTCTGGGACAACACCTCCTTCACCCGCTTCGGCGATCTGCGCCCCTTCGTCGCCATCCCGCCCGCCAACCTCTACGACGCCGACGGCAAACAGGGCGACCTCACCCTCGCCCCTATCGACGGCTCCCAGCCGCCCAGTCAGTCTGCCGTCATTGGCATCAACATGCGCGCCAATCGTCCCCCCGGCGGAGGCCGTCCCGCGCCGCTCAAACCGCAGCGCTGGCAGGGCTCCATCCTTGCGCCCGTCACCGGCGACTACCAGTTTCAGGCCTACTCCAACGGTGGAATTCAGCTCTGGTTCGACGGCAAATTAGTGATGGACCACTGGCGGCAGAGCTGGAACCCCACCAATGACCAGGTCCTCGTCCACCTTCTCGCCGGGCACAAATATCCCATCAAGATCGAGAACGACCCCGAGCAGCAGTCCACCCTCACCTTCCTCTGGAAGACCCCCGCGCCCGACGCCGACACATCGCTCTGGTCCGAGGTCGGCGATGGCATCGACTACACCTTCGTCTATGGCCCGTCCATGGATGGGGTGATCGCGGGCTACCGGTTTCTGACCGGCAAGGCGACCATGCTTCCCAACTGGGTCTTCGGCCTCTGGCAGTCGCGCCAGCGTTATGAAACTGCCGACCAGTCGCTCGATGTCGTCAAGCAGTTCCGCCAGCGCCAGATTCCCTTCGACAACATCGTGCAGGACTGGCAGTACTGGCGCGCCGACGCCTGGGGTTCGCACCAGTTCGACCCCACCCGCTTTCCCGATCCTGTCGCCTGGATCAACTCCCTCCACGAACTCCACGCGCATCTCATGATCTCCGTCTGGGGCAAGTTCAATCAAAACACCGACAACGCCAAAGAGATGAACGCCCACGGCTTCCTCTATCAGCCCAATACGGCCGAGCACATCAAGGACTGGATCAACCAGCCCTACACCTTCTACGACGCATTCAACCCCGATGCGCGCAAGCTCTTCTGGTCGCAGATCGACTCCGCCCTCTTTGCAAAGGGAATCGACGCCTGGTGGATGGACGCCACCGAGCCAGACCTCATGCCCTCGCCGCCCACCCTCGAAGGCCAGCAGACCCACATGAACCCAACCTTCCTCGGCACCGGCTCGCGCATGTTGAACGCCTACGCCCTGGTCAACAGCGAAGGCGTCTACACCGGCCAGCGTCAGGCCGCGCCCAATCAGCGCGTCTTCATCCTCACCCGCTCCGGCTTTGCGGGCCTGCAGCGCACCTCCGCCGTCCCATGGTCGGGCGACATCACCTCCACATGGACCGCCATGGCCAAGCAGATTCCCGCCGGCCT
>Ga0074045_10006415_pt1 | contig 10104 bp, 10 predicted proteins | sample BogForMeECP23OM2_FD_94442 | JGI IMG/M metagenome (GOLD analysis project Ga0074045, IMG submission 94442) | Bog forest soil microbial communities from Calvert Island, British Columbia, Canada - Bog Forest MetaG ECP23OM2 | ecosystem: Environmental > Terrestrial > Soil > Wetlands ... | reverse complement strand
GTTGGGATCCAGCGTGCCCGTTTGAGTCGCGCCCGGTTTTGGCGTGCGCTCGCTACCTTTCAGTTTTACGTATTTCTCGAATGCCATAATTTGCGCCTCAGATTTCTCAGGGCATCGCCAGTGTTCCAAACGATACCGCAATACGAAGGTTCGTGCTAAAAACCCGGGGTCGTCTTTTTCGAGACCCCGAGGTCGGTGTACCCCCCTCCCCCCTCCCCTGAGAACCTTGGAATCATTGAGTTACGCATAAATTCCGTGCAAAGTATTAATTCTAAGGTAGTTACTGGTAAAGTAATGAGCCCCAAAGGGTTACAGCAGGCCATCATGCTTCCCGGCAACGCTTGCGGTTGCATGGGATGCGTTCGGGGGCTGGCCGCGTGCAGGCTGCGCCAGCGAACATTGCGTTGGAAGTAACAGAAGTCTTGACGGCGAAGGGCAGGGGAATCGCGGTAGTCGCCATCTTGTTTGAGATGGTCGCAAGTTGGATCGGACATCAGGCCTCCCAGAAAAGCAATTAGCAACTAGCGATCAGCAACTAGCTGCTACAGGCTGCGCAACCACGGCAGCAAAGTCGTACAGCGTCCTGGCGGAGGACTTGACTCCACCTTGTAGAGGCTGGCAAAGGCAGGAGGGAATTGCAATAACTATTTAGCGAAAATGATCGAGGCTTCCCGATCTGGGAAATTGGTGTTTCTTGAGTCAGGCAGGACGGGTGGGGCACTTGGCCGTAGCTCTTTGCTGCACAATTCATCACCAAAAGACGACGCGTCGTATAAACTTCCACGTATCCGGAAAACATCGTAAGTAGAACCGAACGGATATATTTAGCTCGAAAACGAGAGGACAAACATGATTCAGGCATCAACACCAGGATTGAAACGCGTGGCGCTGACGTTGGCGATCGCCATCTCGGCGGGCATGTTCGCGATTACGCCCGCGGCGGCGCAAAGTTCGCAGATGGCTGACAAACTGATGGCCATCAAAACGGCGCAGGACGCCAACAAGGCAAAGCTTGCCCAGTACACCTGGACGGAGACGGAAACCATCAGCATTAAGGGAAGCGTCAAGGACACCAAGACTTACCAGGTACAGATGGTCAACGGCCAGCAGCAAAAGACCGAAACCGGCAATCAAGCGGCGCAGTCGGGTGGCCGCGAAGGCCGCGTGAAGGAGCGCGTGGTTGACAAGAAGAAGGCGGAGTATCAGGAGTACGGGCAGTCGATCGGCGCGTTGGCCAAGCAGTACACCACGCCCAATCCCGAGGCCCTGATGGCGGCCAAACAGGCAGGGAATATCTCGCTCCAGCCCGGCTCGGGCACGGTGAGCCTGGTGATCAAGAACTACGTGAAGCAGGGCGACTCAATGACCATGACGGTGAGCGAGCAGACCCACTCGCCGGTGAGCGTGCAAGTCAACTCGTACCTGAACGACCCCAAGGACGCAGTTACCATCAACGCTCAGTTCGCGCAGTTGCCGGATGGCACGAACCACGTGGCGAGCACGCTGACCAACGGCGTCAGCAAGCAGCTCACGGTCAACGACGTGAATTCGAATTACCAGAAGCAGTAACGCAGCACGAAAGAGTCCGACTTTGCCGTTCTTTGCGGCCGACGCTGGCATGGCGCCTCGCGCTAACATGCCAGCGTCGGTGCGTATTAACTGCGTCACGGGGTGAGGGCGCCATGCTCAAAAAAGCACAATCACGGCCGGATTTGCTGCTTCTGTTATCGCTGGTGCTGCTGATCGTCATGTACCCGGTGCTGGATCACGGTGACGCGCGGCGCTTGATCCTGGGCGCCGTGATGTTCTTGCCTATCTTTCTGGCGACGGTCCGACTCTCCGACGTAAAAGGATGGGTGCGGCCGACGGTCGCGCTGATGGCGATCGTATTCCTGGTTGGGGCGGCGAGTAATTTTTATCCCAGCGCGACTCTGATCGGGGTCAAATGGGGGTTACTGACTGCCTTTTTCGGATTCGCCGTCGCGGGCCTGTTCCCCTATCTGAAGAATGCGCGCAGCGTCACCAATTCGCACTTGTTCACTGCGATCAGTATTTACCTTCTGCTGGGAATGCTGTGGTTCGCGCTTTACTCCGCTATTGATATTTTCTACCCGGGATCGTTCGTGCACGTAAATGCGACGGTGGCCGACCGTCGAAGCGAACTGTTGTACTTCAGCCTGGTAACGCTGTCGACCGTGGGATATGGCGATGTGGTGCCATTGCACGGAGAGGTCCGTATGCTGGCGGCACTGGAGGGAGTCACGGGCGTGCTCTACGTAGCGATCACCGTGGCGGTCCTGGTGAGCGCCTACAAGCAGCAGAATAATTCGCATCCGCAGTAGCGGGCATCGGATTTCCCGTTGCCGCTACTGCCCGAGTTGCGCCAAGGCCGCACGCAAGGGCGCTTCAGACACCCGAATCATCCCCACATAAGGTTGGTACATTTCGAGGATTAGAAAGATCGCGCTGCAAACTGCCAGCGACGAGGCAAACAGGCTGATCACCACCGTCAGGTTAGGACGAATGAACAGCCCGAAACTGATAAACAGTAACGTGAGCCAGGCCACCAGGATCAGCAGCAAGGGCGTGGGGAGGGCAGAGGACTTCTGTTCGAACATCAGCCAACGGATTTGGCCCAGCTGAATCCCCAAACCCAACGCTTGGGTCCGCAACGATCGCTGGTTGTCACTCGTGGGATTCAGCTCCTGAATTTTGTCCCAGATCACTTCACCATTGGCCGCGTTCGGATCGAACCGGATCTTGCCCTGCTCATCATGCTGCCAGGAACGTTCGATCATGCCGGCCACGGCGCCGCGCAAGACTGCTCGCGCATCGTTCGCTTCTGGGCCGTAGTGGACGAGGACGCGGTCGAGTAACACAATGTTTGCGGCGGCCTGTGTCATCTCGGCGTTCTGGGTGTCGTAGAACCCCTTGGCGGATGCGATGAGCAGGCCCAGCACTAACGCGACGGTTGTCGCGACCAGCCCCATCCCAAGCCGCACGGCCTCTCTGGAATCGGAACTGAAATGGCCCTCCGGCAGACGGGACCGGAGTGCCATTCCGAGGAGTGCGCCGCCGAAGACGCATCCGAAGATAATCACGCAGTTCGCGAATGGGTTCATTGTTGCCGCTTGTAATCGACGTGCGACTTCAGTTCAACAGCCGACAAGTCTTTTACATTTGCACTACGGAGTCGGTACCACCTTGTAGTACACGCCACCTCCACCGTACGACGGGGCGAACCAGGTATTGCCGCATAGATAGTAAGTCCCACTACCAACACTCGGGGTGATGCAACCCGCCGGCAGCACGGACACAATCTGCCCCATTGAATAGCTTGTGGCACCGGCAGCGGCCATGTTGGCGTTCGCGGCTGCGGCATTCGCGTTGGCGGCGGCCACATTCGCATTGGCGGCAGCAGCATTCGCGTTGGCCGTGTTCGCGGTGGTCGCGCCCGCATTGTAGCCCGCGGCGTAAGCATTTGTTGATGCGGCTGCATTTTGCGAAGCCGCTGCCGAAGACGCGATGGCTGCTCCGGTTGCCACGCCGACAGCAGCTCCTACTGCGACTGCGCCCGCGGTCGAACCACAGTCGTAGCAGCCTGGATAGTAGGGCGCGGGGGGATGGTATCCGTATGCGACGGCGGTGGTTGGCGGATGATATCCGTAGTAGGTGTCGGGCGGATGGTAGGCGCTTGCGCCGTTTGGATCGGTGTGGACTGCGCCGTAACCGGCCTCGCCGGTCGTGGTTCCGCCGTAGGTGTTGGTGTGGCTGGTGCCGCCATAGGCGCTATGTTCCGTGTTGCCACCGTACGCGTTGGTGTGGGTTGACCCCTCGCCGTAGCTGTGCGACGAACTTCCGCCGTACGCGTTGCTGTGGCTGGTGGAGTCGTAGCTGTGCGATGTGCTGCCGCCGTAGCGGTTCGAGCGGGAATACGCCGAGGCTGTCTGCAGGGGCAGCACAGTGATGGCTAAGCTCAGGCAACTGACAATCATCTTGTTGTGCATGGTGGTTCAACTCCTTACTGCTGTGACTTGGTTGGCTTGGTCTTGGCTGGAGGCTTGGCGTTCGCTGGTGCTTTGGCGCCTGGTTGAACATGCTGCCGCGCATCGGCAAACGGAATATGCTTGGCGGTAGCTGCCGAGGCAGGTAGCGTAAACGTGTCGGCCGGCAGCGGTTCGTCGAGCTTCCAGTCCGTGATCGAGAGATCGTGACGCAAGTGGTCGGGATCATCGAGGTAAATGGCGCGAACCAGGCGCGGCAGCTTGTCGTCGGCCCCGACCCACATCTGCACGAACACGCCATCGCCGGCGTAGGCCACGATGTCGGTGGTAATTCCTGCTACTACGTGGGATTGTCCGACGTAATAGGCATGGATGAGTCCCGGCACCAGGTCTCCGTAAGGATTGGCGACGATCAGGTCGTCGAATGGAACGGAGATGCCCGCCAGCTTGTAGGCCTTCTCCAGCGTTGCGTCAATCGTGGGCGGGGCGTCGGCCACGGCCAGCAGGTTCTCGGCCGAAGCGTAGCCCATCATCGATTTGCCGTCATAGTAAAAACTGTTAGAGGGACCATCGGCCGGTTTGAGCACGCGCAGCTTGTCAGGCCTCTGCAGGGTGACTTCGTACTTCGCGGTGTATCCCAGCGGAGCGCCCTGGCGGGTCAAGTGCTCGAAAAGTTCCACCGCGGTGAAACTGATGGTATGAGCGGCGGCCAGTTTGTCGCTGGTGGCTTTCAGGATCTCCAGTGCCTTGGGATCCAGTTGCAGTTTGGGCGTAGAGGGCGCCGGCTGCGAACTCGCCGCCGGCTTCTTCTTGGCCTGCGGCGTTGCGCCTTGCCCAACTGCGGTGCAGGCAATCAGAAATAGCATCGCAAGGGACAGCAGCGCCTTACGCCATGGCATGTGTTGCATGATCGTTCTCCTTAACTTACGGCCAAAACAAGTCATTAGGGAATCATGCCGCATTCGAACATCTTGTTGGCGATCGGAGCGGCGATCTTATTGATAAATGCCGCTCTCATCTGGGGATCGCCTTTCAGCATGGCGATCGCATTCTGCTCCTGCTGCGTTGGCGGGGCCTTCTGCGACTTCTTCTCCCACAGTTGCTCGCAGCTGGAGTTCTGGTACTTCGCGATGACCTTGTTGGCGACCATGTCCATCATAGGATATTGCGCCTGGGCAGCGCTGACATAAAGCAGTCCGGCGGCCAAAGCGAGCAGGGAAATGCGTTTCATCGAGAATCTCCTTCCATGGAATTGTGCGAACGGGGTAGCGCAGACATCTTACACGGTGAGGTGGGGAGTCGGTCAAAAACACCTGGCGGCACTCGCGGCCAACTCGCCCAACAGCCCGGCATCGACGATTTGTCACCTGCCCTCGGCATGACTTAAACTGCCCCGACCTTCTCATGGTCTTCTTCCCCTAGCTAGGCCCCAAAACCATCTTCTCCAGCACCTGGTACCGTAGCTCCTCTCCACGAGAGAGAAGATGCCCAATGGATTGTTTGCTCTCTTGTGGCTATTTCCGAATCGACCTACTTTGAAGTATCGAGATCGCAGGAGGCTGGCGAACAGCTAATTGGCACCAGCGGTCCAGCCGCAGAGCAGCGAAAGGTCGAAACATGAAATCACTGAAAGTATCGTCCACTGCGTTGCTGCTGCTTCTGGTGGCCGCTTCGCTGCCCGCGGTTGCCGGAACCGTAGATCTACAGTTCAACTCGACGGGCAGCTATTCGTATGGATATCCGACTTATCCGTATAACTTTATCGTTAACGGCACTGTCACAGAGACTCTGATGTGCATCGGCTATAACGAGCACATCACCTACGGCGAGCGTTGGCAGGCAACCGAAATGACTGTTGCTGCCTACGGTGCTCTGATCAACAACCCCCTTAAGGCTGAACAGCTTGCTTACCTCTACACGCTGGCAGTCGCCGATGGTGGGGCGAACTCGGCGATTAATGCCGAGGCTTGGTTCATCAACGAAGGTCAACCGGCCCCCGAGCCCGATGCTGCTCTCTTGGCTGGATTCGCGCCCGGCGCGTTTGCTGCCGTCCGTGTATACGTACCGACCACCGACCAGACTGGTTGGACCGATGGCGTGCCACAGACCTTCCTTGGGTCAACACCAGAGCCAGGCACATTGCTGACTTTAGGCTCGGGCATTCTCGGGCTGGCGGGACTCGCTCGCAAGCGTTTGTGTAGCTGATCAAGTCGGGGCTGCTGCGAGGCGCGGCGCCCCATTTCCAATCAATCGGAGAGAGCATGAAAATCAAGTTGCTGTTTCTACTTATTTTCCTGACCGGCATCATGGCTAGCGCGAGCGTCGTCACCTTCTCGTATGGAGATGGCTCAACACTGCAGGTGCAGGGGACGTTAATCGGCACGTTTAACGGCAACGTGTTTACGGCCACGTCGGCAGCGGGCACCTATAACGGAACGCCCATCTCGCTGGTCACTCCCGGCGTCGATGGGGCTTTCATTTACGACAACTGGGTATATTTGCCGGCCGCACCGCAGTTTGTCGACTTGGATGGATTGGTATTCAATGTCGCTGGCTTGGGGGACGTCAACTTCTGCGCCGGCACCGGTTGCGCCGGGTTCGCCGGCTATACCAACATTTCAGACTTCGGTGGTTACCAATTCACGAACCTCACCTATGCGGTGTTTTCCAGTACTCCTGAGCCGTCTACGCTGCTGATGTTTGGTTCCGGGATCATGGCACTAGCGGGCGGGTTGCGTCGCAAGATGAAACTGTAGTTGCGTCCTTTTCGAGAAGCTGGGGCAACGGGCCCCGGCTTTCTTCGTGGTGTGCCGAGCCCTGCCCAGCAGGATGCCGCCGCCAACGAGGAACGAGGAACGAACCACAGAGCACAAAGGCTTAGACCGTGAAAGAGATGGCATGTCGAATTCGCATGTTCTGGTACGAGTACAAGCCGCCGCTCGGATTTCCTCTGACCCGGATCTGTCGTAAGCGAATCTCGGTAATTGGTGGTCCGGGGTCGAAATCCAGATTCCGACGCCCGCCGTATATCTGTCAGAACTGGTATGCCTGGTGTTTACGTTCGGGGAGCGATCCCAGTGACAATCAGGCGCCGGCGGGGAGGCATAGGGTGCATGGAGTCCTAAAATCCGCGATCCTGATTTTGACTGCTTCGGCGGCGCTCCCGGTTTCGTCACAACCGACCGCCACGGACCGCAGCATCGCCCTTTATCAGAAGAAAGCCTCGGCGTCTGCGAGCGATCCCCTTAACTACGACCGGCTGGGAGCGGCATACCTGCAAAAGGGGAGGGAGACTTCCGACTTTGCGTACTACGAGTTGGCTGAAAAGGCACTTACGAAATCGATAGAAATCGCTTCTCCGTTGGATTTGTCAACGGTCGCGCCCCTCACCCACTTGGCCGCCGTTTACATGGGCGAGCATCGATTTACCGATGCTGCACAATTCGCGAACCAGGCAGCCGCTCTGGGTTCCGGAGACCTATCCCCCTTTGCCATCCTGGGGGATGCGCACGCCGATATGGGTGACTACGAGGAAGCGTACGCATTCTATGAAAAACTCCTCATTCACTACCCCTCGCAGCAGCCCTCGCGCACCTACTCCTACATGCACGACAGCAGAGTTTCGTATCTGCGTTTTGTTCGCGGCGACACCCCAGGTGCAATCGATCTGGTTCAACGAGCTTTGAGTACCGCAACTCAGGCGAATATGCCTGCTGAAAACGTCGCCTGGACCTACTTCCAATTAGGAGAGTACCTGTATCAGTCGGGAGACTTATCCGGAGCTGAGGCAGCGTATCAGCAGGCGCTGAATCGCTATCCCGGGTATTACCGTGGTCTGAGCGGAATGGCCAAGGTGCGGGTTGCCCAGCAGAGGTATCAGGATGCGATTGAGTTGTACAGAAAGACCATCGACACGATTCCGGTTCCGGAATACGTAGCCGCCCTCGGTGACCTTTATTGGAAGACCGGGCAAAGGCAGGAAGCGAAGAAGCAATACGACTTGGTCGAATACATTGGCTATCTCAATGGCTTGAACGCACACACCTATAACCGCGAGTTGGCCGTGTTCTACGCGGATCACGACATGAAGCTGAAGGAATCGCTTGATCTTGCGCAGAAAGAGCTCGAGGTTAGGCGGGACGTTTATACCCAGGACGTATTGGCCTGGTCGCTCTACAAGGGCGGCAAGACGAAGGATGCCTCCATCGCGATGGGGAAAGCGCTCGCCAGGGGGACCAAGGATCCCCTTTTCTTTTTTCATGCCGGGCTGATTCAACGCGACCTGGGGAACGTGGAAGGCGCGCAGGAATATCTCAGTCACGCCCTCGCCATTAACCCGCAATTTCATGTTTTTTACGCGGACCAGGCGCGGCAGGTGCTGGAACAGATTTCGGCTCACCGCACCGCAAGAAAGTTGGACGGCAATGGCCGCTAAAGGTACGACCATGAGACTGAAACGAATTGAGATCACCTCCGCGCTGCGCCCGAACTTGTTGGCCGTTTTCTTGTTGTTGAGCGCAGGGGCGGCCCTGGGCCATCCTATGGGCAACTTCAGCATTAGCCACTACGCAGGCATTCGTGTAGAGCAAAACACAATTCAGATTCGCTACTTGATCGATATGGCTGAAATCCCTACGTTCCAACAGATCCAACAGAACGGTCTCGTGACCCAATCCGATGATCTCAGCGTGCGGAAGTATGTCGCCAGCCAGGCGGAAACCCTGAAGGCAGGCCTGGTTCTCACTTTGAATGGTCGCACGCTACCGCTCCAGACTGAATCGACCGAGATAATTTTCCCGCCCGGTGCGGGCGGCCTCCCAACGATGAAGTTGGGTTTCACCTACCGCGCGACGATGCCTCAATCGCTGGGCGTTGAAGAGCAACTCGTTGGTTATCATGACGACAATTTTCCCAGCCGTGTCGGTTGGAAGGAAGTCATCGTGACGGCAGGATCGGGCGTGTCCATCGTAACCACCTCCGTTCCACAGAAAGATCGCAGCTCTGAGCTGGCTAATTATCCGACCGATCTTCTTAGCAGTCCTCCTCTTGATCTTGCAGCGAACGTGAGCGTTAGGATCGAAGCACTCGCGGCTGCCCATCGTCGGGAGGATGCCCCGGCTGCATCCACTGCTCGCGGCGCGGCTGGCGTCTCAGCCCAGGATTTGAGCTTTGCAGAAGTAAAAAAGCCCATCACGCTTCTGGCTCAGGACTCTCCACAGGAGATTACGCAGGCGGCAATGCCTGTCACATCCGCAGATTCACAGGCGACGAATCCACAGAGTTCGTCTTCGGTGACGACGCTGCAGCCGAACCAGCAACGCACGCCGCAAAACCGATTCACAGAGCTGATGACCACTCGTCAAGCCGGCATGTGGTTCCTCGTTGTGGCTGCCTTCATTGCCGCGGGACTGGGTGCGTTGCACGCTTTGGAGCCGGGACACGGCAAGACCATCGTGGCCGCGTATCTGGTGGGTTCGAAAGGCACCGCGTACCATGCTTTCCTTTTGGGTATGATCGTGACCGTTTCCCACACTGCGGGTGTCTACGCACTCGGTGCACTAACGCTCTACACGTCCCGATACATCGTTCCGGAGCAACTATACCCCTGGCTCGGCGCAGTCTCCGGCCTGATAATCGCTGCGCTCGGATCGTATTTGTTTCTCCGCCGGTATGCGGGTCATGAAGTCGGGCACTCTCACGGCCCGAGCGGACACCACCACCATGCGCACGAGCATGAAGAAGCCCATGCCCACTCGCACTGTGGACACGTCCACAGTCACGTGGCGCACGGCCACAGCCACCATCATGACCAACATGATTCAACCCACGATCACGTTCACGACGATGAGCGTCATGGTCACAAACACGCTCACCACCACGAGATCTCGAGCGATGTATCGTATCGCCAACTCCTCGCCCTAGGCATCACCGGTGGTATCGTTCCCTGTCCGGCAGCCTTGGTTGTACTGCTGAGTGCCGTCGCGCTCCATCGGATTGCGTTCGGTCTGTTCTTGATCGTTGCCTTCAGCGTCGGTTTGGCAGCGGTCTTGATAGGAGTAGGGCTTCTGATGGTGTACGCTCGACGGTTCATGACCGGTCT
>Ga0074045_10006412_pt1 | contig 10106 bp, 6 predicted proteins | sample BogForMeECP23OM2_FD_94442 | JGI IMG/M metagenome (GOLD analysis project Ga0074045, IMG submission 94442) | Bog forest soil microbial communities from Calvert Island, British Columbia, Canada - Bog Forest MetaG ECP23OM2 | ecosystem: Environmental > Terrestrial > Soil > Wetlands ... | reverse complement strand
CCTCCTGGGCATCGCTCCGCCACAGGAGATGACCGGCCATGACCTGCACGTGACAGCGGAGAAGGTGAAGAGCAACTAGCAATTTGCAGCCAGCACTCCGATGTCAAGTTTTCCGAATGCAAGTCGAAGGCTAGTTGCCCCCAGCTAGTTACTATTTGTGAAACTCCTCATAGCCCTCCATCACCGCTTCGAACTATGGCAAATGCCGGAGTGGTTCTCCGAGCGGTTGCGCCGCGAGTTTCCGCAGCTTCAGGTCGTGCACCTTCCCAGCTACGACCTCGTAAAGGAAGAGATTGCCGATGCTGACATCTCTATCTCGTGGTCGCTGCGGGGGGAGCAGATCAAGGCGGCGAAGAAGCTGCGTTGGATTCACTCCACAGCTACCGCGGTACATCAGTTGATGACACCGGAACTGCGCGCCAGCAACATTATTGTGACCAACGCACGTGACGTGCACGGACCGGTAGTCGCCGAACATGCTATCGCGCTGGCGTTCGCTGTGGCCAAGCGATTACCGCAAGCAGTCAAGTACCAGCAGGAGAAACTCTGGGCACAGCGTGAGTTGTGGAATGCACAGCCGCCTCCACGCGAACTGAACGGCGCAACCATGACTATTGTCGGCATGGGAGGCATCGGCAAACCGCTAGCCAAGCTCGCAAAATCTCTCGCCATGCGCGTGGTAGGAGTACGTGAGCACCCCCAGCGCGGAAGTGAGGTAGCGGATATCGTATACGGCTTCGGTGAACTCAATCAGGCGTTAGGCGAAGGTGACTTCATCGTGCTCGCGGTGCCGGTCACCCCAAAGACGCATCACCTGATAAATGCAGCACGGCTGGCACGGCTCAAGCCGGGCGCCTACCTCATCAACGTCGGCCGGGGCGTGCTGATTGACGAGGACGCGCTGGTGCTTGCGCTTCGTGCGCGGAGTTTCGCGGGCGCCGCGCTCGATGTCACGACGGAAGAACCACTTCCGCCAGATTCCCCGCTGTGGCACATGGAAAATGTTTTTGTCACACCGCACATCGCGGGCCTCACGGAACGAATGTGGGAACGCCATTATGCCCATTACACCGAAAACTTACGTCGCTACCTGGTGGGAGAGCCTTTGCTGTGGATCGTGGATAAGCAATGTGGATACTGACCGCCCGACGACCGGAACCCGCACCCTCATCAGCCCTCCCGCTGCCGTCGGGTTCGTGGCGATAGTTCGACTCCTGCTCGGTCGTTCGAACAGGACTGTGATGCGCATCTGCGTGCGGCGCTGAATGTACTTTGCAAACGCGGCAGCTAGAGTCTATTTCTTTGTCTTCTGCAGGCCAATCTGGCGGGCTTCCTCAATGAGCCGATGGGGCGAAGGAACACTCCGTCCGTTGGTGCCGAAGAAGGGACTCGAACCCCCACACCCTTGCGGGTACATGGACCTGAACCATGCGCGTCTGCCAATTCCGCCACTTCGGCACGGGTGGAAACGAGTTCTGACAATCAACTCGCTGTTCAGGAAAACAATTTATTGTACAGACGGACCTAATGGTTCGCAATCGGTTCGTAGACACATGCGACAAAGATCATTAATGAAAATTAGTGGAAAAGATATTGAAGTAATTTTTCTTTATGATCTTTGCCGCTGATATCTGCGGGCTAGAAGCTTCCTTCAGCTTGCCGCCTCCGCCGCTTCGCTGGCGCCATGGGCCCCGTACTCCTTCAACTTGTTATGCAACGTCTTCAAGCTGATGCCGAGGATCTCGGCGGCGCGCGTCTTATTGTTGTTGGTGGCTTCCAGAGTCTTCAGGATGAGCAGGCGCTCGGCCTCATCCACGGTGGTACCGACGCCAAGTCGCACCGCGTTGGCTTCCTGCACGGGCGCGCGCGGAATCACCTGTCCGAAACCCGGCGGCAGGTGTCTGGGGTCAACCAGCGCGCCGTCGCACACGATGACGGCCCGCTCCAAGGTATTGCGCAACTCACGAACATTCCCTGGCCACGAGTACGACTGGAAGGCGTTCGTCACCGGCTCGGTCACACCGGCAACAGTGCGGTTATGCTTCTCGTTCATGTCCGCGAGCAGTGCCTGCACGAGATCAGGCAAATCCTCTTTATGTTCGCGCAGCGGTGGCAGGTGAATGTTGAAGACATTCAAACGGTAAAAAAGATCGTTGCGCAGTTGTCCGCGTGCGACGGCTTCGTCGGGCGGTTTATTGGTCGCGGCGAGCACTCGCACATCCACGGAAGTTTCCGCCTTGCTACCCAGCCGGCGCAGTTTGCGGTCTTCCAGCACGCGCAGCAATTTGGCTTGCGTGGCGATCGGCATCTCGCCGATTTCGTCGAGCAACAGCGTGCCGCCTTCGGCTAACTCAAAGCAGCCCGTACGGCGCTCCAGCGCGCCAGTGAATGCGCCTTTCTCGTGCCCGAAAATTTCGCTCTCGATCAGAGTCTCCGGAATGGCAGCGCAGTTGATGGCGACGAACGGCTTCGCCTTGCGGTTGCTGAGGGAATGGATGGTGCGCGCCACCAGCTCCTTGCCAGTTCCGCTTTCTCCAGTAATCAGGACCGAGGCTGTGCTCGGAGCCACCATCTCGATCAAGCGGAACACTTCCTGCATTTTCTTAGAAGGCCCGACTAGTGAACCTAGCACGCCGACGTCGCGCAACTTGCGACGACTGGCTTCCAGTTCGCGCTCCGTGCCGCGAATGCGCGCGGCATTCTGGAGGATATTGCGCAGGCGCGTCGGATTGACTGGCTTCTCGATGAAGTCGAAGGCGCCGACCTTCATGGCAGAGACAGCAGCGTCAACGCTGCCCTGCGCGGTAAGAAGAATGACTACGACCTGATGCGGCTGCGCGGCAATATGCTCGAGCAATTCCATGCCGCTCATGCGCGGCATCTTCAAATCGGTGATGACGATGCCCGGGCTCCAGGACTCCGTCCGTTCCAGGCCTTCTACGCCATCGCTGGCGGTCTCGGTTTCGTAACCCCAAGCCCGGACCAACTCTGCCAGCCCTGTCCGTTCATTTTCCTCGTCCTCTACGATCAGAACTTTTTCTTGCGTCATGTGGAATAGCCGCCTCTTGAAATTTTGAATGACGAAGGTTCGCGGTTTGTCGATGGGCCCTGCCAACGTTGGATGCCAACCAGCAGCCCTCCGTCAGTCTCGAACCGGCCTCGGCCGGACGGAAGGTGGCGCGATCACGTGACGGCTGCCAATAAGGTAACACTTTCAGGCGCCTTTCGCGTACGTGTGTGCTAACCTCCGCAGGTCGGCTTTTGGCCCGCGCGAACTTCGCGCCGGCAGGAAACGGCCCTCGGATCGGGGCCCCGGGGGCTCAGTCCAAGGATAGAGCCGGTCTTCACGGCTTGCACCTCGGGCTGCGATTCAGTTCTGGCATCCAGCAGTCGGAATGTATAATTGGGCGGCGTCGGCTCGCCGGTGATCTTGAGAGTGCACAGACAGTAAACAGCTGTCATCAACGAACTAGTAGACAACAAAAGCTTTTGTGAATTCTGATCATTCATGTACAATCGGGTGCTGTCGCGAGCAGGACGAGATCCCTGCACTTGTACTTAGAGACAATTAGAAGATTGAACCCGAGCTGGCCACTTTGCTTACGGTACTGCTAGAGTTCCGGAGGATTAAGAATGTCTTCTCGTATAGCTTTAAACCCGAGACGGGTTGTTGTGACGTGTTTCGCGCTTGCGTGCGCGCTGTGTCTGTTGGCCACGCAGGCCTCGGCGCAAGCCAACCAGCCCAAAGATGAAATCTTTGCTGGATACTCCTGGTTACACCCGGACGGCTATGACGACCTCGGCTTCAAAGTCAAGGATATCGTCGACGGCTTTGACCTTTCCAATACCTACTACCTTCCCAGCGCGCACAATCTTGGCGTCCTGGTGGATGGTAGCGGCCACTTCAATAGTGGTCAGGGCACCGGTATTGGTTATATTCTCGGCGGTTTGCAGTATAAGTACCACTCTGATACCTTCTCTCCCTTCGCCCGCGCGTTCGTTGGGGCAGCCCATCTATCCCCTCCTGGCCCATCAAACTGGTCGGCCGCGGTAGGCGGCGGTGGAGGCTTTGATCTGACCCTCAATCAAATGTTCTCCATACGCCTCGCGCAGGTGGATTACATCTATTCCAACTACAACCAGAAATTCCTAACTGGCCATACGTCGCAGTTCAACAGCATTCGTTTGGCAGCGGGCCTGGTTGTGAATTTGGGTAACTACTACGCTCCGCCGCTTTCTTGCTCAGCCTCGGCTGCACCCGCTGAGGTTTGGGCTGGCGAGCCAGTGAAGGTCACGACCACAGGCACCAATTTCAATCCGAAGCACACTGTTACCTATGCCTGGACTGCCAATGGTGGCAAGCTGTCGAGCGCTAATACCCAAACCGCGACCGTCGACACTGCAGGCATGGCGCCGGGGAGCTACTCCGCAAGTTCGACGATCACTGATCCCAAGCTGAAGAAGATGAACTCGGCAACGTGCGCGGCGAACTTCAGCATCAAGCAGCCACAGCCGCCAGTGGTAAGTTGCTCGGCCAATCCGACCACAATCGCTATTGGCGAGGCATCCACCATCACCATGACAGCCAGCGATCCGCAGGGATGGCCCATGACCTATAGCTGGTCGGCCACCGGTGGTCAGTTGAGCGGCAGCGGAACCACTGCCACGCTTACAGCGACCAATGCGGATGCAGGCAACACCATAACCGTTACGGGAACGGCGACTGACGAGCGCGCCAACCTGAGCGCCAGTTGCACAGCGTCGGTCACCGTGCCTCCAGTCGTGAAGTGCGTCAACATCGAGGATTGGGGTGAGTGCACCTTTGAGAAGAACCCCAAGAAGCCGTGGCGCGTGGACAACGACTGCAAAGACACCCTTGACAAACTCTCTCTGCGGTTGCAGCAGATGCCCAACGGTAAGTTGGACATTGTTGGCTACACCGATGAGAAAGAGTCTGTAAGCGAGCAGACTTTGGGCTCCCAGCGCTCCGTGAACGTCAAGTACTACCTGACCACGGATGGGCCGACCAAAGTTGACGCCGGCCGCATCCAGCCTCGCCAAGGCGGTACCAAGGGCAAGGCCACTCACTTCTACTTTGTCCCCGAAGGCAACCTGTGTGGCGGGCAACTGGAAGAAGGCACCACGGTTGACGAAAGCGCGGTACAGGGACAGTCGCGCTCGGCGCCTGCTCCCAAGAAACACAAGGCTAAGGCAAAGCCTGCGGCGCCTCCGTCGCAGTAGTCAGGTGCCGTAGCTGAACTCAGGCCGGTGAGAGGTTCGCCTCTCATCGGCCTTTTTCTGACCCAGAGCAATGCACGCCTGTGTCGGGCGATTGATGCAGGGTATGCGCTGGGGCTTTTGGCAGGTGCAAACGTTGGCGCCTCGGAGGTATGATTTCTAGGAGGAGTGGCGTTCTCGTTCCTCTCAACCAAGGCTAGTCAGGCGGATTTTCTTCTATGCGTAAGCTATTCGGGTTTGTGGCTAAGCTGGTTTTGTGCGTCGGATTGCTGTTAACCATTTTTTCTTTTGCTTCAGACTGGCAGTTGATCGGGCCGGAAGGCGGCAATGTGCGCAGCCTTGCCTACGATCCGAGTGATCCCAATCGAATCCTCTTGGGCACCAGCGCTGGGCAACTCTTCGTTTCGCAGGACGGGGGAAATTCGTGGGCGCCGTTCGCCCACCTCGGCCCGGGGGACGATTACGTTTTCGACCATGTGGTTTTTGACCCCTCCAATCCAGCCACAGTTTATGCGGCGGCTTGGGGCCTGTTTGACGACAACGACGGAGGCGTCTTCCGCTCCGACGACGGCGGCAGCACCTGGCGGGAATTGATGGGAGCCCATGGCAAGTCCATCCGCGCCCTAGCCATGGCACCTAGCGACCACAACACCCTGGTGATCGGGGCGCTGGACGGGGTTTTCCGCTCCCGCGATGGTGGAGCAACCTGGGAACGCGTTTCGCCGGAGAATCCCCTTTCTATGGAGAATCACTCCTCGTTGAAGAACTTCGTATCCGTCGCCATTGATCCGCAGAATCCTGACATCATGTATGCTGGCACGCGGCACCTGCCGTGGAAGACCACCAATGGAGGGGCGACTTGGCATAACCTCAAGGACGGAATCCTCGACGATTCGGATGTGTTCAGCATCATCGTCGATCCCAAGGTGCCTTCCCGGGTGTACGCCAGCGCCTGCTCCGGCATTTACAAGAGCGACAATGGCGCCGAACTCTTTCACCGGGTGCAGGGACTTCCCCATTCCGCCATCCGCACCCGGGTGTTGAAACAGGACCCCCAGCGTCCATCGATCGTCTACGCCGGCACCACCGGAGGACTGTGGAAGACGGTGGACGGCGGTGCCAAATGGTCGCTAGTGACAGCTCCGAGTGTTATCGTCAATGATGTGCTGATCGATCCCCGCAATCCCGAGCGGGTACTCTTGGCGACCGACCGTCGCGGCGTCCTGGCCAGCAACGACGGCTTCGCGCACTACACTGCCTCGAACCGGGGCTTCACCCATCGCGTGGTAGGCGCTGTCATCGCGGACCGCAAGGACCCCGGCCGACTTTACGTGGGGGTCATGAATGACAAGGACATGGGCGGCTTCTTCATCTCGGACGATGCTGGTAAGAACTGGCGGCAGTCGAATCGCGGCTTGGACGAGCGAGACATCCTGAGCCTGCAGCAGTCGGAGAACGCCGTGCTGTTCGTAGGCACCAATCACGGCATCTTCTCTCTCGCCTCATTGAATGCTTCCTGGTTGCCGGCGAAGATGCTTTGGGGCCCGGTGCCAGAGTGGCAGCCCAAGCCAGCGGCGCCGGAGCCAGAGCCGGTGGTTTCCAAGTCGAAATCCTCCAAGGCGACGGTGGCCTCCCGGCACAAAGTTCCTGTGTCCAATCCAAAGGTCCCTTCTGAACCCGTAATTCCCGTGGCCACCGCGCCGCAGGTGCGCTCGCTTCAGATGGGAGACAAAGCGTGGTTTGCAGCCACTGACGAAGGATTGTTCATCAGCGTGGACCAGGGACAGAAGTGGTACGGGCAGTCGGTCGAGGGGGAGCGCGACTTCAGTGCGGTGAACTGCTACGAGGACGGCACGGTAGCGCTGGCCGGCCCCAAGGGCGCCTATCTCTCACGGGACGAGGGCAGGACGTGGACCGCGGTGGCGCTACCGCAGTACGTAAGTGGCGTTTACAACCTTACAGTAACGCCGGGTTCGGTGCTCTGGCTGGGTACCCGCCAAGGCGCGCTGCGCTCCACCGACGGGGGACAGAGCTGGCATTACATGCTGGGCGGGCTTCCGAAAAACGATGTGCTGGGAGTGCACTATGACGCCACTGGCCAGCGCCTGCTGGCGACTGCGCTCCATGCCCACGGTGTGTTCGCGAGTAAGGATGGCGGTCAGACCTGGCAGCGTACGCCGGAAGCGAGTGTTTCGATCCGCTCCGCCATGAACTTCCAGGGCCGTCTGCTAGGGGCATCTGCACACAACGGCCTGCTGCTGGAGCAGGGCAGTGTTGCGACTTCGGAGTCCGCGCGCGCTGCCGAAGCGAATTCGTCGGCGAATCGGGAATAGCGAAAGCGCGGTTCGCAGGCGCCTTCTGCATCGGTGAACGAATTCTGTGATTGCCGGAAAACCCCGGAAGGTGCCCCGGGCTTCCTTTTTACTTATAGGTCGCGGAGCAAAGCCTTTCACTTCGGCGAAGCAGCTCCGCGATTTTTTCTCCCCAATTGGGTATCCAAGCGCTGACGAATAGCGAAACGCGATCAGCGAGAGTCTTCCCAATTTGGCTGCTATCGAGTTTGTCCTTCCCATAAACGGAAACCACCGAAAACCCCGATCTGGCAGCCTGTTGCGCCCTGTGCAGGCATCCATCCCGTGCCAGTTTGGAACGAGAGCTGGAACAGAAAGCCGGCAAGCTAGAGAGCGGGGCCGCGGACGCGTGCGTGAAATCAGGGTTTCGGCGGCACACGGGTTTTGGCATCTGCCGTGCTCTCATCAGACGTTCGGAAGCCACGAAACAGCGGACAAGGTGAGATGAACAAGTCGCGACCGATCAGCCGGGCTGACCAAATCGCACTACGACACGAAACTGGCGACACCCCCATTCCAGTTCCTTTTCTAAGTGGCGACGCCAGCAAAGCGATGTATTCCTCCTGCGACAAAGGCGAGGAGAGTCACGCCAGAACGCGACGCTCTTCGCACGCCGGCTCGTGCTGTGCCGACACGCTGCATGAGCTGGCCAATACCATGACTGCGGTGCTGATCCATGCACAGGTACTGGAATGGAAGTTGCCTCCGTACAGCCGGTTGAAACGCTCGGTGCGTGAGATCGAACATCATGCCCAGAGTGGTAGCGCCCTGCTGAAGCGCCTGCTTCAGCAGTTCCAAGCAAAGGAAGAGGCAAACCAGGGGTTATGCGGCCACGTTCCTTCTTTGCACGGAGCCATGGCCGCGGTCACTGCCCAAGGGTCGAACGCGACTGCCGCAGAGCCGCCAAAACTACCGCCCTTGCGATCGGGAGCCAGTTCTCGTTTTCCTCGCGAAAGGGCCCTCACATCGCTATGTGACCCCTGCACTATCACCTTTTTCCCGAAAGAGGAACGATAACCAATGAGTACTGAAGGCCAAACAAAGCATGCGCCGCCCTGGAGCAGCGCCACCGGAGAAAGGATGCGCCACGTGCTTACGGCTGATCCAATTGCAGTCACCGAGCCAACCTCTGAAACCAACCTGTTGAATCTGTTGATCGTCGACGACGAGCGATCCATGCGCGAGTCCTGCCGCGAGGTGGCCCACTCGCTGGGCTTCAACACCCGGGCGGCAGACTCCCCCGAGCATGCCTACCACGCCCTCGATGCCAATCCTGTAGATGTGGTGTTGCTGGATCTGCGGCTGCCCGGAACCAGCGGCCTGGAGGTGCTGCGCGAGATTAAGCGGCGCCGTCCCGAAACTCTGGTGATTGTGATGACCGGTTTCGCCACTGTGCAGTCGGCGGTGCAGGCGATGAAACTGGGGGCGTACGACTACATCACTAAGCCGTTTAACTTCGATGAACTGCGCCTGGTGCTGGAGAGGGTGACAGCGCACCTGAAACTCACTACCGAGAACCGGCTCTTACGGGAGCAGTTGAAGTCGAAGCACGGTTTCGGCTCGCTGGTGGGCCACGCTCCCGAAATGGAAAAGTTGTACCGCATCATCGCCAAGGCCGCGCACAGCAGTCATCCAGTGCTCATCCTGGGCGAAAGTGGCACGGGCAAGGAACTGGTGGCGCGATCCATTCACTACTCCGGCGCCTATCGCGACAAGCCGTTCATCCCGGTGGACTGCGGCGCGCTGGTTCCGACCTTGATCGAGAGTGAGCTGTTCGGTTACGTGCGCGGTGCCTTCACCGGTGCCGTACGAGCCAAGGATGGATTGATGGCCACGGCTGAGGGCGGCACTATTTTTCTGGACGAAGTCGGTGAGCTCCCAGTGGACTTGCAGGCCAAACTGTTGCGCGCCATTCAAGAGAAGGAGATCCGTCCGGTCGGCGGCACACGTGCTGTGCCCATCAATGCACGCATCCTGGCGGCCACCAATCGCGATCTAGAAGCCGCCGTCCAGCAGGGCAGCTTCCGCCGCGACCTCTACTTCCGCCTCAACGTGCTTACCTTGCGCATCCCTCCCTTGCGTGAGCGCAAACAGGACATTCCTCTGCTCGTTGGCAACGTGCTGGAGCGGATCAACTCCGCCACCCAGACGCAGCACACGCTGGGAGATGACGCCCTGAGGATGATGCTCACCTACGACTGGCCGGGCAATGTGCGCGAACTGGAGAACTGCGTGGAGCGCGCCTGCACGACCTGTTCGTTTTCCACCGTCCACGTCGCCGACCTGCCGACGGGGTTGCGGAACTTCCAGGCGTTCTCTAAATCGGACACCGTGGGCTCCGACGCGGAGGCAATCACCCCGCTTGACCAGATCGAGAAGCAAGCCATCCTGCATGCCATTGAACTGCTGAAGGGAGACAAACTGCAGGCCGCGCGCCGTCTCGGCATCGGGAAAACCACGCTGTATCGCAAACTGAAGGAATACGGCTCGACGGTCTGACCGCCCGGCCGTAGTGAT
>Ga0074045_10006411_pt1 | contig 10107 bp, 6 predicted proteins | sample BogForMeECP23OM2_FD_94442 | JGI IMG/M metagenome (GOLD analysis project Ga0074045, IMG submission 94442) | Bog forest soil microbial communities from Calvert Island, British Columbia, Canada - Bog Forest MetaG ECP23OM2 | ecosystem: Environmental > Terrestrial > Soil > Wetlands ... | reverse complement strand
GGCGGCCTTTTTGGTCGCGGCGCTCATCGCCCTCGGCGAACTGGCGGAGGCCGAGCGCCTCTGGCTGCGCGCGGAGGAAGAGAGGTGCCCATGGCGTGTGTTCGGGTGGTGTGATCCCAGGCTGGCGCCTTTGAGGCGAGCCGCGCAGAACCTTATCAAGGAGCGCCTGCCGGCGTTGACGCCGACGCGGTCAATTGTAACCGCTCCGTAGGCCGTCGGTCGATGAGCGTCCTGACGGACGCGACGCCCTTACTTCTCCAGCCCGACCGCCTTCAACCCTTCGGCCTGCCGCCTGGCGACCACGTCGGCGTCGAAGTCGGCGATCGCGTCTTCGTACAGGCGGTGGAAGTTGAGCCGCGCGTGCAGGCGCAAGAAGGCGCCGCCGAGGCCGATGGTGGCGCGTTCGAGAAAGACGAACTCGCGCGGGATGAGAAGGCCGCCGCCTTCAGCGCGCAGCGCCCGCATCGCCTGGCCAATCTCCTTGCGTCCGTATTCGGACGGGCTCACGCCGTCGGCCGTCGTGCGCACGCGGTCGTCGAGAATCGGCCCGCAAATGAAGCGCGCCCAGATGTTCATCGCCTCGAAGGTGCCGCGGGTGAGATCCGGAAAGCCCCAGAGCGCGTAGGCTTCGCGCAGGCGCGCCTCGTCCTTCTCCCTCAGCGCGCGATAGAGCTCGACCACTCCGAGGACGAAGCGCGGCGGAAAGATGCGCACGCAGCCATAGTCGAAGAGATTGATCCCCTCGACCGTCCGCCCCGCGCCCTCTCCGGAAGAGGCGACAGCGTAGTTGCCGAGATGCGGGTCGCCGTGAATGACGCCGTAGCGCAGGAACGGCCGCCACCAGGCGTCGAACAGGCCGACGGCAATGGCGTCGCGCGTCTCCTGCGGCGCGCTTTCGAAGTCGATGAGTTTTTCGCCGTCGAGCCATTGCAGCGTGAGCAGGCGCCGCGTCGACAACTCGGCATGAACGCGGGGCACGCGCACGAATGGCCTGTCGGCGAGCATGAGGGCGTAGAGGCGCGCAACCTTGGCCTCGCGCAGATAGTCGAGCTCCTCGCGCACCCGCTCGCGGATCTCGCGCGCGATTTCGCGCGTCTCGATCGCCCCGCCGATCCGCTTGTGCAGAGAGAACAACAGGTCGAGCTGCGAGAGATCGGTTTCGACCGCAGAGGCCATCTCGGGATATTGCAGCTTGCAGGCTAGCGGCTCGCCGTCGAGCGTCTGCGCCTTGTGGACCTGGCCGAGCGAGGCGGCCGCGGCCGGCTTGAAGTCGAATTCGGCGAAGCGCTCGCGCCAGTCCGCGCCGAGCTCCGCCACCATCCGCCGCCGCACGAAGGCCGCGCCCATCGGCGGCGCCTGCGATTGCAGGCGGATGAGCTCGTTGGCGTAGTCGGCCGGCAGCGCATCAGGGATGGTCGTCAGGAACTGCGCGACCTTCATCATCGGCCCCTTCATGGAACCGAGCGCCGAGGCGAACGCGCGCGCGTCGGTGTCGCGCCCGCCCCCGGTGAGGCGGTTCACGCCGACGCGCGCGGCGAACGCGCCGGCGCTGACGCCGAGGCGCGCGTAGCGGGACGCGCGGGCGGAAAGGCGATTGGCTTCGTCGTCGCGCGGCAAGCGCTTGCTCCTCAGCTCTTCGTTGGAGGGGGACCAGCCTCAATAGCAGAAATGCCGTTCCACAAGAGGGCCGCGATCAGGTCGACAAGCGCTTTTTTTTGAACCGACCTGTTGTCGAGCCACCAGAGGGCGACCGCGTGAAGGCCGCTTTCAGGCTGTCGCAAGTTCCGTAGCGCCGGCATGAAGTCGGCGCTCGACCACTTGTTCGTGACCGACGGGCGATCCGAGAACGACCTACTCCATCGCGTCGAGCTCGCCGATCATCCGCTCGATCACCGAAAGCCCGATGCTCCAAAAGGCCGGGTCCTTGGCGTCGAGGCCGAAGGGCTGAAGCAGCTCGTTGTAGGACTTCGAGCCGCCGGCCGCGAGCATGGCGAGATAGCGCTCGGCGAAGCCTTCGCGCGAATTCTCGTAAACGCCGTAGAGCGAGTTCACCAGGCAGTCGCCGAAGGCGTAGGCATAGACATAGAACGGCGAGTGGATGAAGTGGCCGATATAGGCCCAGAACGTCTCGTAGCCGGCCTTCAGGTCGATCGCCGGCCCGAGGCTCTCGCCCTGCACCTGCAACCAGAATTCGCCGATCTTCTCAGCGGTCAGCTCGCCGGTGCGGCGTTCGAGGTGGACGAGGCGCTCGAACTTGTAGAAGGCGATCTGGCGCACGACCGTGTTGAGCATGTCCTCGACCTTGCCTGCGAGCATCGCCTTGCGTTCGGCCGGATCGGTCACGGTCGCCAGCATCGAGCGGAAGGTCAGCATCTCGCCGAACACCGAGGCCGTCTCGGCGAGCGTCAGCGGCGTCGGCGCCATCAGCGCGCCGTTCGGCGCGGCCAGCACCTGATGGACGCCGTGGCCGAGCTCGTGGGCGAGCGTCGTCACGTCGCGCGGCTTGCCGAGGAAGTTGACCAGTACGTAGGGGTGGGCCGAGGGCGTGGTGGGATGGGCGAAGGCGCCCGGCGCCTTGCCGGGCCTGACCGGCGCGTCGATCCAGCCCTCGTCGAAGAACCGGCGCGCGATGTCGGCCATGCGCGGCGAGAAGCCGGCGTAAGCCGCAAGCACCGTGTCGCGCGCGCTCTCCCAGGAATAGACGTGCGGCGTCGCGCCCGGCAGCGGCGCGTTGCGGTCCCAGTGGGCGAGCTTCTCCTTGCCGAACCAGCGGGCCTTGAGCGCGTAATAGCGGTGCGACAGGCGCGGATAGGCGTCGGTGACGGCGGAAACCAGCGCCTCGACCACCTCGCGCTCGACGCGGTTGGCGAGATGGCGCGAATCCGCCACGTCGGCAAACTTGCGCCAGCGGTCTGAAATCTCCTTGTCCTTGGCGAGCGTGTTGGTGATGAGCGAAAAGAGACGCAGATTGGCGCCAAGCGTCGCGGCGAGTGCGTTCGCCGCCGCTTCGCGCTTCGTCTCGTCCGGGTCCTGGAGCTTGGCGAGCAGCGGCTCGAGCGTCAGGCTCTCGCCCTCGAAGTCGAAGCGCAAGGATGACATCGTGTCGTCGAACAGCCGGTTCCAGGCCGCCACGCCCGAGACCGACTTCTCCAAGAACAATTGCTCGATGTCGTCGGCGAGCTGGTGCGGCTTCTCCTTGCGGATGTCCTCGAGCCACGGTCGGTAGCGCAGAAGCGCGGACGACGCCATCGCGGCCTGAAGCGTGGAGTCGTCGAGCCGGTTGAGCTCGAGCTCGAAGAACAGAAGGTCGCCCGCCAGCGCGGTCACCTTCTCGTGCGCGTCGCCATAGAACTTCGCCCGCGCCGCGTCGCTGGTGTCGCCGGCGTAGAGAAGCGAGGCATAGGACATGACGCGGCCGATCAGGTCCTGCAGCGCTTCGTAGCCCTGCACCGCCTCGGCCAGCTTTTCGCCGGCCTCGGGCGAGGCGGCGGTCGCCGCGAGCTTGCCGCGCCAGCTTTCCGCGAACGCCTTGGCCTCGCGCTGGGCGCGTTCGAGATCGGCGGCGAACCGCGGCGAGTCCATGCTCTCGTAAAGGTCGTCGAGACGCCATTGCGGCAGCGCGCCGAGTTCGGTCGCGGCCGGCGCGGAGGCCTGAGCAGAGTAAACGAAATCTGAAAACATTCTCATTTTTCGAGACCTTTACAATCCGGCCTTCAGCATGCCGCTATCTTTCACCGGACCAAAACGGCGGTTTTGAGGATGACGCATGGCGGACAGGGACCTCATTAACATGGCGTTTACCGTGATGTCCGAGTTTGGCGCAACGCGCGGCGACAGGGTCGCCGCCGTTCGGGGAAGACAATGGCCGCCCTCATCCTCGTTGTCGACGACGATCCGATCCAGCGGCGCCTGCTGGAAGCGATGACGAGGCGGTTCGGCTACGACGTCGAGACGTTGGATTCGGGCGAGGCCGCTCTGGCGCGCCTGCAGGCGAGCGACCGGCCGCCGGTCAACCTCGTCATTCTCGACCTCGTCATGCCCGACCTCGACGGGATGGGCGTGCTCCAGCGCCTGCGCCAGCGCGACATCGCCTTGCCTGCGATCGTCCAGACGGCGCATGGCTCGATCGAGGCCGTCATCTCGGCGATGCGGGCCGGCGCGATCGACTTCGTCGTCAAGCCGGTCGGCGCCGAGCGCCTGCAGGTGTCGATCAAGAACGCGCTGCGCGTCGACGCGCTCGAGGACGAACTCAGGCGCGCCACCCGGCGCAACGCCGGCGAACTCGGCTTCCGCGACATCGTCAGCCGCGCCGACTCGATGGCCCGCAGCGTGCGGCTCGCCGAGCGCGCCGCGAAGTCGAACATCCCCGTGCTGATCGAAGGCGAATCCGGCGTCGGCAAGGAGCTGATAGCGCGGGCGATCCAGGGCAGCTCGGAGCGGCGCGGCAAGCCATTCGTGACCGTCAACTGCGGCGCGCTGCCCGAGACGCTGGTCGAATCGATCCTGTTCGGCCACGAGAAGGGCTCGTTCACCGGCGCCACCGAAAAGCACATCGGCAAGTTCGCCGAGGCCAATGGGGGCACCCTGTTCCTCGACGAAATCGGCGAATTGTCACTCGAAGCGCAGGTCAAGCTGCTGCGCGCCTTGCAGGACGGCGAGATCGATCCCGTGGGCGCGCGGCGGCCGCTCAAGGTCGACGTCCGGGTCATGTCGGCGACCAACCAGAATCTCATCGAACTGGTGAAGGCCGGACAGTTCCGCGAGGACCTTTTCTACCGTCTCAACGTGTTCCCGATCTCCGTCCCGCCGCTTCGCGCCCGCTCCTGCGACGTCCCGGACCTCGCGCGGCGCTTCCTCGCCCGTTTCTGCGCCGAGGAGGGCAAGCGCATCCGCGGCCTCACCGCCGAGGCGCTGGCGCTGCTCTCGGCCTACGACTGGCCGGGCAACGTCCGCCAGCTCGAGAACGCCGTCTTCCGCGCTGTCGTGCTTGCCGACGGCGACGAATTGACGACCGCAGAATTCCCGCAGATCGCAGCGCAGGTCGAAGGCTTCGACGTGCGAATTCCCCCTGCCCCGCCCTCGGTGGCGGCGGACCCAAGCGCTGAGCCCCCGCGGCCCGCCCCGATCGTCACTCCCGACCCGCACGCGCTCAGACTCATCAACGACCACGGCGACGTGCGCACGCTCGAGGACATCGAGGCCGAGTCGATCCGCTTCGCCCTCGCCCATTACCGCGGTCAGATGTCGCAGGTCGCCCGCAAGCTCGGCATCGGGCGCTCGACGCTGTACCGCAAGATGAAGGACTGCGGTCTCGGCGACGGCTTGATCGGCGATGCGGCGTAAGGGTAAATCCGTGTTGGCGCCGATTCACACGCTCCGGGCCGTCGCGGGACGTCACGCACGGACCGGCGCGTGAACGCGCCGCGGAAGGGGAACATGGGTTTCGGCCAGCGGACGCGGCGCCTCGTGCCGCTACAGGTCTGCGTCGCCGTCGCCGCCGCCGTCCCGGGCCTGGCGGGCGGAGCGGTCGCGGGCGGTCTGGTCTCGCGGGCGCCGTCGCGCCTTGCCGACATCCCCGCCAATCCGCTGATCGAGAGGCTTAATGCCCCGCGCCCGAACGGCCCGCTGCCGGCCCACTATCGATCCATGCCCGTCGTCCCGGCCGACCTGGGCGCGTTCCAGCGCCTTGCCGACTGGGACGCCCTGACCGCGTTGGCGACGCCCCTCGGCGAAACGCTGGCCGACACAACGCCGCCTGGCGCGACGGCGGCTGACGCAACGCCGGCTTGGTCCCCGCCGCCGACCGTCGTCGGACCATCGAGCGCGCCGCCGGTCCCCATCCCGAACGCGAACTCGGACTCCGTTCCGCCGACCGCCGTCGTCGCGGCGCCGGGGACCGGCGCGCCCGATCCTGTCCCGGCCGCGATGGCCGAGGCGCTCGATCGCCTCATCCTCCGCGACGATCGCGCCAATCCGCTGGGCGCGGGCGATTGGGGCGCAGCGCGAGCGGCGATCGGGGCATTTTACGCAGTCCGCGGCTTTCAGCCTGTTTGGGTCGACGGCGACGGACTCACGACAGCGGGCCGCGCCGTCGCAGCGCAGATCGCGCGCGCGCCGCAGGACGGGCTCACGGTCTCCGGCCTTTCCCTGCCCCGGAAGCTCTCCGCCCCGCTCGACCCGGCGGCGGTCGCGGCGGCGGAAGTCGCCCTCGCATCCGGCGTCGTCGCCTATGCCGAGCAGGCGAGCGGATCGCGGCTCGCGCCATGGCGCGTCTCGCCGGTCTTCGCAGCGAGGCCCGAGGTCGCCGATCCCGGCGAAGCCCTGGCCGAAACGGCCGCGGCGTCCGATCCCGGCGCGCGGCTTGCCGCGTTCAATCCGCCTCAGAAGGGCTATCAGGCGCTGCGCGAAGCGCTGAGGCGCGTGGACGAAAGGGCCGAAGGCGCGACGCCCGGCGACAATGCCGCCGCCGACCTCGGCGCCGTCTCCGACGCGCCCGCGTTCAGCGACGACGCGCTCGTCGGCGCCGCGGCGAGGACCGCAAAGGCGCGCGCCCACCGGTCCTACCTCGCTTCCGCCGCTCCGGCGGCCGCCCGCCGCGCCTCCGCCCGCGAGCGCGCCGCCATCCTCGCCAACATGGAAATATGGCGCTGGGAGCCGCGCGATATGGGCGAGCGGCGAATCGAGGTCAACATCCCGGACTTCTCCGTCGCGGTCATGGACGGGGATCGGATGGTCATGAGCTCGCGAGTCGTGGTCGGAAAGCCGGACACGCCGACGACGGTGTTCTCCGACCGGATGCGCTACGTGCTCATCAATCCGTCGTGGGAGGTTCCCGATTCGATCATCAAGAAGGAGATTGCGCCGCGCCTCGCTCACTTCACGCATCTCGGCTACGAGGTGAAGACGGTCGGCGGGCGGCTCATCGTTCGGCAGCCCCCGGGAGACGACAACGCGCTCGGGCGGCTCGCCTTCATGTTCCCGAACGACCACGCCATCTATCTGCACGACACGCCGGCGCGTCAGCTGTTCGCCGAGGACATGCGGGCCTTGAGCCATGGCTGCGTGCGGGTCGAGGACCCGGAGCGCCTCGCCGAGATTGTCCTCAACTGGCCGGAATCCCGCCTCGAGGCGGCGATCGGCGGCCCGGAGCGGACGGTCTTCCTGCCGCGCCCGCTGCCGATCCACATCGAATATTTCACCGAGTTCGTCGACGCCGACGGAACGCTCGAGGAGCGGCCGGACGTCTACGGCCTGACGCAAAAGGTCGCCCGCATATTGTCCACAAAAAGTCAAGATTGAATCGGGGACGCGATGGGTCTATACGCCAATCCGATTGAATTTCCCGAAGCTGTGACGCACTGGCCACAGCGAGGCGGAAGTCCCGGTTTCGCGCGCTCAAGACGCGCTCCGGGCGCAAGGCGGCTGGCCGGGCGGGATCCCCGGTCAGAGAACGTGCGGACGGACGCATGGGTCCGAGGTCACCGCGACCTCATCGGCGCGCCGCAAGTCGGAAGGATGATCTGTTGGGGCTTATTGTGATGAATTGGGGCTTACGCGGCGGCGCGTCGCGCGTCGCCTTGGCCGCCATCCTCGCGGTCGCCTGGATTTCGCCCAATTCGACCGAATCGGCGGTGGCCAACGGCGACACCCGGACGGTCATCTTCTCCAACCAGCACACCAACGAAGAAGGCTCGTTCACCTACATGGTCAACGGGGTCTACGATCAGGCGGTGCTCGACAAGCTCAACTGGTTCATGCGCGACTGGCGGCTCAACGAGCCGACCAAGATGGATCCACATCTCTTCGACATCATCTGGGAGGTCTATCGCGAATCCGGCTCTCAGCAGCCGATCGACGTCCTTTCGGCCTATCGTTCGCCGCAGACCAACGCCATGCTGCGCCGCCGCTCGCGGCAGGTGGCCGAGCACTCGCAGCACATGGAAGGCCGCGCGATCGACGCGCATTTCCTCGACGTCGGCACCGCGCGCATCCGCGACATCGCGATGCGGATGGAGGAAGGCGGCGTCGGCTTCTACCCGGTCGGCATCACGCCCTGGGTCCATATCGACAGCGGCTCGGTGCGCTACTGGCCGCGAATGAGCCGCGAGGCGCTAACGCGCCTCTTCCCCGATGGCAAGACGGTGTTCATCCCGGCCGACGGCCAGCCGATGCCGGGCTACGATCTGGCCAAGGCCGAGATCGAGCAGCGCGGCGGCCAGATCCAGACGGCGAGCGGTGGCGGACTGTTCGCCTGGCTGTTCGGATGGCGCGGCGGCGGCGCCGACGACGCCGAGGAGGCCGGCGGACAGGAGGCGGTCGTCGCCAGTCGCGGCGGGGGACGCGGCGGGCGTACGGGCGGCGGCAACGCGGCGCCGACGCCAGAGCCGGCGTCGATCGAGATCGCCGAGGCCGGACCCGTAGCCGTGGCGAAAGCCAAACGCGGCCTGCCGACCGGCCCGGCCTACGCGGAGCCGGCCCCGGCGGCGGAGGCTCCATCGGCGCCAGCGCCGGCGCCCGAACCCGCCGCCAAGCCGCAGGTCGTCGCGGCGCTGGAACAGCCGAAGGTCGAGAGCGACGCGGCGCCCGACTCCGCGGTCAAGCTTACCGGACCGATCGCGGCGCTCTACCTCGCGCCGCTGCCGCCGCGGCGGCCCGCCAATCTCGAGCAGCAGGTCGCCCTGCTCGCCGACATTCCCCTGCCCCCGGTCCGGCCAGCTGACCTTGCCGCGCCGGGGTCGAACGCGCCGACGCCTTTGCCGCCCGTCCGGCCGGCCCACCTCGCCCTGCTGTCGCCCGAAGCGATCGGGTCGCCGGACGTCACCGCGTCGATCGCGCCGCCCGCTCGTCCTCCGGTTGTCGCGGTCGCCAACGCTCCGGCGGTTGCGCGCGCCGCACCGTCCGATGACTCAGAGGGCCTGCCGAGCGTCATCACGCGGGGCATCACCAAGCCTCCGCCTGCCGCCGCGCTGGCCCTCGCCGAGCCGCCGCCGTCCCCGGCCGCGGACGAGGGAACGCTGCTGGCGCGCGCCGCGGAACTCGACGCGCCGCTGCCGCCGATGCCGATCCCCAACGTCGACCCGGCGTCGACATCTCAGGCCGCCGCACCGGCCGAGCCCAAGGCCGGCTTCATCGCCAAGGTCGCGAAACTCTTCGGGTTCAAGACGCCCGGCGGCCCGGACGACGCGCACGGGCCGCAGCCGTAACCAGGGTTACGCGAAACGCCAATCGGCGCGAGGTCGCCCTCGCGCCGACTGTTGTGGCCGCTGTGTAAAGGTTCGCCTCAGTCGCGGTCGATCGACCACGGCCCCGGACCGGCCGCGGCGAAGTAGAGGAACAGGAAACAGAACAGCACGGCCGGCTCCCCATAATTGATCGCGGGGAAGAAGCTCACCGGGAAATGCGCGAGGAAATAGCCGAAGGCCATGAAGCCCGAGAGCACGAACGCGACCGGCCGGGTGAACAGGCCGAGCACGATCAGGAGGCCGCCGACGAGTTCAATCGTTCCGGTGAAATAGAGCAGCCCCGCTGGCATCTTGTCGATGAACGGCAGGCCGGCGGGAAAGCCGAGGAGCTTGCCGGTGCCATGCTCCAGGAAAAGGAGGCCCGCGACGATGCGCAGGATCGAATGCAGCGCCGGCGCCCAGGAGCGCGGGAGGATCTTCACCTTCGACGTCGGGGCGCCGGCCGGGAGTGTGGATACGCTCATGGTCTCATCCCTTTGGTTTTGCCACCTTCTTGTAGCCGCTGGCCTCAGCCTTTGAGCTTGGCCGCCGTCTTGGCGATGAGGTCGCCCTGAAAGCGCGCGCCTTCCAGCTCGATCTGACTAGGTTGGCGTTGGCCCTGTCCTCCGGCGATCGTAGTCGCGCCGTAAGGCGCGGCGCCCACGATCTCGTCGAGGGACATCTGGCCGGCGTGGCTATAGGGCAAGCCAACAATCACCATGCCGAAATGCAGCAGGTTGGCGATGATCGAGAACAAGGTCGTCTCGTTACCGCCATGCTGGGTTGCGCTCGAGGTAAAAGCGCCGCCGACCTTGCCGTGCAGCGCGCCGCCCATCCAAAGACGACCCGCCTGCTCCCAGAAGCTTCCCATCGCCGAGGGCATGCG
>Ga0074045_10006410_pt1 | contig 10108 bp, 7 predicted proteins | sample BogForMeECP23OM2_FD_94442 | JGI IMG/M metagenome (GOLD analysis project Ga0074045, IMG submission 94442) | Bog forest soil microbial communities from Calvert Island, British Columbia, Canada - Bog Forest MetaG ECP23OM2 | ecosystem: Environmental > Terrestrial > Soil > Wetlands ... | reverse complement strand
CGTACGGCGCATCACTAAATTGCGCGATACCAAGCCATCGACCATTGCTGACATTGACGGCAACGTTAGTCCCATATGTTCAGCCGCGTCAGACAACGACGCTCCACTACGCCTGTTGATGAATACGAGTGTGCGAAACTGAGGAATCGATATTTCTATTGCACCATTCTTTCGCAACTGTGAGCGAATCGTGCGCATAGCCAGAGGTACGTCGTCAAGGATCTCTCGTGCGCATTCTTCAACCGAGGATGCAACGTTTTCTCGCAAAGTGCCCCCACATCATAGTTCGATACTCGAATAGTTTGATACACTAAGTATTTATTCCTTGCCTTGTATGATTGAGTCACAAGAATCACCGTGCTCGGTATCGCGGCGACATCGCCGCTCGGAACTAGAATTTGATTGCGACCTATCGTTCGTAGCCTAGGGTTTTATCTTGCCTACACGAGCGAGGTCGCATCCTCAAATCCTACGGGCCCTAAGACACACAACCACAGTCGTAGGTCCAAACCTACCGCTATTCAAATCGACGGTTGTTCATAGATCAATTTTTTCTGGTTTCTTCGGCTTTTGAGATTGTTCCAGGAGATCTCTTGGTACCGGACGTTCGCCTAGTCGTTTCTCATATTTCGGCTTAACAAAACTATACCATTGTTCTTTCGTATTGAAGAATACCCTGGCGCCGCCTAGTTCGTGTTGGATTTGCGGATAGGGTTTTTGGAACTGCGCAAGTCCTAGCCCCCAATAGCGAATTCCAGTATAGCTTTCGTAGGTGGCCCACCATTCTTCCATACCTAAGTTCTCAAATGCGTGTTCCATTTTGGCAAGATACATGAGAGCACCGATTCCAGCTCCTCGCTTGAAAGTCATTGTGTGGAGACTGATGACGACTTTGTCGTCCCAAAGACGAGCGTTGGCTATCGCGGCCAACTCGCCATCGAGCACGCCGATGAGGCAATAGTGGTCCTTGACTCGTTTTCTAAGCCAGGATAGAATCTCTGCGTATACTCGTGAGGCTACTAAGTCATAGAAATCCTTCTCCTCACCCATAACCGATTTCGTTGTTTCTAGAATTACACGGATATCTTCCTCGGTAGCTCTCCTCACAACCATTCGTTTCCCATCTGGAAGTTTCAGTAAACGTGGTTCATAGTGTCGAGTTAGGAGAGGTGACTCTGGAGGTCTTAGAATTGGCTCGAGGTCTTCAACGCGTATTTTGACTTCTTGAAGTGAAACTGGACACGGAGGTGAATAGCTCATATAATTACACGTCGCGAACAGTTAACAATGTTCACTTTTAGCGCTTTTGTTTTCGAAATTCAGATAACCTTTGAAATGTGCTAGTTTCCACTTTACGAATTCGGTCGATTAGGTCTTATAGTTCGCCGGCGTATGCCCTCCGAGGCGCGTACGGTGGGCACTAATAAACCGCCTGTGTTCGCACGAGAGGCCACTGGTCTCGTAAAGAATGTCACTTTTTGGGACGCGGTCACTTTGAACGTGGCCAACATGTCGGCTGGATCAGCCCTTGCTTTGATCGGTTATACCATGGTCCTCCTGCCGACAGTTTCGGGCGTGAACTTGGTTTACGGATCTATGATAGCGTTCGTCATGTCTATTCCTCAAATAATTGTGTACTCGATGATGAGCAGACGGATGCCGCGGACCGGTGGTGATTACGTTTGGCTCACGCGAAGCATTGGCGGATTTCTCGGAGGCCCACTATCGTTGTTCGGCTATGCTCTTGGGAACTTACCGTACCTAGCCCTGACTGTTCTTTCAGCTGTGTTTGCGATAGGATCTGTTGGTGTAGCCCTCGGCAACATGGGTTACCTAGGCTTAGCATTGCCTGGTAATTTGGCGGGTGCACAACCGGAGTACCAGTTCCTAATCGGAGCTGTGATTTATGCGGCCATAGTTGGAGTGAACTTGCTGAGACCGAAAGGAGGCTACAAGCTCGTAGCCGTACTAACGACTTTGGGCCTTGCCGCATGGATCCTCTCTATCGTCGTATTGCTCTCGGCGGGAACAACGGGTGTCCAGAACTACATTAATGGTCTAAACATAGCTAACACAACCTACACTTCAGTCGCGTCCTCGTACTCGGGACCGAGCTTCGATTTCGGTAACACAGTCGGTCTTCTGATTCCATTCTTCGCATTCTTCACGTATCCTTGGCTCAATGCGGCGCCTGCAGTTGGCTCGGAGCTGAGAGGGAAACAAACCCTAAGGTGGAATGTCGCTATCTCGGGGCTAATCTCATTTCTCGTCGTAACGATTTCATTTGGCGCGATGTATTATGCAGGCGGTTTTGCTTTCATAACGGGTGCCCTGGCAAATTCCAACCTGGTGTACAATTACTCGTTCAACTTTTGGACGCTCGCCATGGGAGTAGCGCCTAATGCTATGGTGGCCACGTTTATTGGAATCGGATGGATCGTGTGGGTTCTTGCCATAGTTGCTTATCTGGTGATAGTTGAGGCAAGATACCTACTGGCGTTCGGTTTCGACAGGTTCCTACCGACCATAATTTCGCGGGTAGATGACAAACGAGGATCACCAGATATCGCGCTGCTAGTTGACCTCGCCATCTCGATAGTGCTTATGGCTGGCGCAGCCTTTCTATACGGAACCCTAGTTTCATTGTATGGCACAATTGTTGCGCCAATGATCTATTTCATGTTTATTGGAATCGGCGCTGCAGTCTACGCCGTCAAGAGAGAGAAGGGCAGATCGAAAATCGTTCTGGCTGTGTCCGGCCTTCTCATGGCAATTGTCTTCGCCTACTTCACTTACCAATTTCTCGCATACCCGGCGATCTGGGGAGGAAACAATCTGGCATACGGCTACGTAGCTTTCACATTCGTGTTTGGAATTGTGATTTACATAGCCTCAAAATCATACTACTCAAAGAAAGGAATCGACATCGGCCTAGCCTTCAAAGAAATACCTCCAGAATAGAATCTTGAATACATAGTTCATGTCGCTCGATCTATGTGAGCACGGCGATTGCATACCCGCTGGATAAGCAGCAGTCAGATTAACTCCAATTCCAACGTCAGAGTCGTGATTAGATGTAGTATACAACGAGTAAATCCAGAACTACGGCTCCTTTTGATGATGGGGTACCAGTTCTGAGAATAGGGTAGAACATCAAAATAGGCCTTCGAACTTCTCAACTCATTCTTACGGAGGCGTCTACTCATGGCGGAGATTCCAGGATATGCTGGTAAGATTCTAAGGGTAAATCTGTCGACCAAAAAAATTGTTGTCCAGGAGCTCCGAAAGGATCTTGCTTACAACTTCCTTGGCGGAAGCGGATTTGGAACCAAAATCTTATGGGACGAGGTCGGGCCCGGAGTCGAGCCCTTCTCCACAGACAACAGGCTGATCTTCGCGATAGGCCCATTAACAGGTACTATTTACCCGACCGCCGGACGATTCGAAGTAATTGGAAAATCCCCGCTAACTGGAATTTATGGCGACGCCAATTCTGGAGGCCACTTTGCGCCTAAACTTAAGCAAGCAGGGTTCGACGCCGTAGTATTCCAAGGAAGATCGACCGAACCAGTCTATCTTCTTCTAAACAACGGTAAGGCTGAACTCCGAGACGCCGGAAAAGTTTGGAATCACGGAACCGAGGACACTGAAAGAATTCTAAAGGAGGAGGTTGGAGATTCACAATTACAATCGGCATGTATAGGACAGGCAGGCGAGAACCTAGTCAGATATGCGGCGGTCATGAATAACGGATGCGCTGCTGCAAGATCAGGCTTGGGAGCGCTAATGGGGTTCATGCGGCTGAAAGCTATAGCAGCTCAAGGGGACGCCAGAAGCACTGCAATAAAATCTGAAGACTTCATCAAAGACGCACTATTAGCACAGAAAGAAATCCGCGACAACCCCTTCACATCCGGGTTATCCAAGTATGGAACCGCTCAGCTTTGCGTTCCGATGAGCACGGTCGGACGTTTCCCTACAAAAAATTTCCAGCAAGGAGATTTCGAATTCGTCGAAGACATCGGTGCCGACGCTATTGAGAGCAAATATTTCGTGCGCAGAATTGCGTGCTCCGCCTGCCCAATCGGATGCCACCACATTGTGCAAGTGAAGGACGGAAAATATGCCGGGTCAGCAAATCGAGTCATCGAATACGAGTCAGTTAACGCGTTTGGAGCCAGAGTCTGGAACAGGGACCTACCCTCAATAATCGAAGCGGATAGGATGTGCGATGATTATGGATTGGACACGATCTCTACAGGTGCTTCCATAGCCTTCGCCATGGAGCTGTGGGAGAAAGGAATACTCACCGACCGTGACATTGATCTGAATCTGAACTGGGGTAACCCTGATGTTGTTCTCGAAATGATCAGGAGGATTACGTTCAGAAAAGAACTTGGCAATATCCTCGCTGAAGGTGTAAAGAGGGCTTCCGAGAAAATTGGTAAGGGTTCGGATTACTACGCGATGCACATCAAAGGCCAAGAGATCCCATCTCAAGATCCAAGATCGCAACAATCGATGGGCCTAGCACAAGCTACCTCGAGCCGGGGCGCAGATCATCTGAAGGGATTTCCGACGATCGATGAAACGGGGTATCCCACAGAAGCGGTGAAGCGTTACGGAGAACAATACTTACCCGAGATCGTCGACGGCATCCAGACCAAGTACAAGGCAATGGTAGTCAAGGATGGAGAGGAGTTTGGGACTGTGATTGATTCTATTGGGATATGCAAATTCGGAACATTCTTCCCGCCAGCTCTGTATTGGGACCGAATTGCAACTGCTCTATCTCTCATAACCGGGTTCGACCTAGACGTCACTAAACTAAAGGTAATTGGCGAAAGAATCGTTAACCTGCAACGAATGTTCAACGTAAGAGAAGGAATAACTAGAAAGGACGACACGCAACCACGTCGCTTGTTAGAAGAAAAATCTCCTTCCCCGGGGCGAGCCAAAGGGCACGTGGTCTACCTTAAACAGATGCTGGACGATTACTACAGACTCAGAAACTGGAACAACGAATCGGGCATTCCGACAAATGAGAAACTAAAAGAATTATCCCTAGAATATACTATATCGACAGCTGAACGCATGAACAACGGAAAGAACTCAAACTAGGTGAATTTAATGCTGATCCTTGCACAAACGTTAGAATCCATCGGAACAATCACGCTCAATCAACCAGCTAAAAGAAACGCACTGAGCGAACCTTTGGTAGAAGAAATGCTCTTGGCACTGGCCAGTTTTGAGAAAAACGGCATCAGGGCAGTGGTGATCCGAGCAGCTGCTGATACTAAGGTTTGGTCCGCAGGCCATGATATTTCAGAGCTACCCCGAGGAAAGGATCCGTTACCATATTCTGATTCATTAGAGCGCTTGATTCGCGCTGTAAAGGCATTCCCAGGCCCGATCATTGCCATGGTGCATGGCACCGTATGGGGAGGAGCTACAGACCTCGTCCTGAGTTGTGATATTGTCGTAGGTGATGAAACCTGCTCTTTCGCAATCACTCCAGCCAACATCGGATTGGCATACAATACTGCAGGCCTACTGCACTTTATGAGGCGAATTCCGCTTAACCTAGTCAAGGAAATGTTCTTCACGGCAAATCCAGTGAAGGCAGAGGATGCAGCTGACTGGGGGATACTCAATCATCTGGTCTCCGCATCGGATCTAGAGCGGTTCACATATGATTTAGCGCGGCAGATTACTACAAAGGCACCCCTTGTGGTGTCCACTGTAAAGGAACAGCTACGCATACTCACTGAAGCACATCCGATACCTCCCGACGTCTTCGAGCGAATACAGGAACTACGTCACAGAGTCTATCAAAGCAAAGACTATCAAGAAGGAATCAACGCCTTCCATGAGAAGCGCAAACCGGTCTTTACTGGAAAATAGCTCACGAGGTAGCCGTCGGATCACTTTACCCAGGTTACAACGTTAAATATAGTGAGCTCGAATTTCGGAAGATATGTCATTCGAAATCATTTCCACAAATAAAGCCCCTCGGCCTACAGCTTCGTATTCTCAAGCCACAAAATTTGGAAAATTCCTGTTCACAGCAGGGCAGATACCCCACGATCCGAAGTCAGGAGAAATAGTGGGTTCAACCATTGAGGAACAGACGAGACAAACATTAGAAAACTTGAAAAATCTACTTGAGGCAGCGGGGTATTCCCTATCGGACGTGTTAAAGGTACTTATCTTTCTGAAACGGACTGATGATTTTGCTGGTATGAATCGTGTCTACTCTGAATATTTCAAGACGAACGCACCAGCACGAAGCACAGTTCAAGCTCAAATGATGAATCCGAAATTACTTATCGAACTTGAAGCAGTAGCATGCAGGAATTAGAACTAAAAACCTGTTACAATAAGGCAGAGCAGATCGTTTTCGGCAGACAGGTCATATAATCGGCGGTTTACGACCCGGTTATCCTATTCCATACCTCGTCAACAACATCTGAGTCAATCATTCCCTTTCTGGAAGCTATTGCACTACCAAGAGCCATTAATGCGTTGGTTTGAAACGTTTCAACCCCCGCATCGTGCAACATCTTGGTTTGTTTGGAAAGCTTCTGGGGATCTTCTTCAGTCCCGCACACGTGCGCGAAAATTGGAAGTTTCCTTCCGTCACGTCTCGCGGTTTCCATCGCCTCTCTAATTGCTTCGAGCATGACTCCGACCGGATCCTTGTTAGACCCATATCCAAGTACGAAATCCATGATAATAACTGCCACTTCGGGATCTTTAGCCTCGTCGGCCAATCGAATCTTCCGAATAGTGGGATCAATCATTGGATGGGCTCTCCCCTGCGTAAACTCTTGTTCGCCAAGATCAATAATTGAATCCCCAATACTCCGGGACGCTACAGGCAACTTGAACTTTGGATCAAGGGGGACGTTCGAGTAAACGTTTTGGAGGAGGGGTTGAAGAATGACGAGCGTTTCGTATGCTAAGGTTCCTCCAGTGTACAGACCTCGAACGTACTTCTGCTTTCCAGTCAATCCATCAGCTGCCTTCACTGCGAGCGACAGCAACTCATCTTTGTCGATGCCGAATTTTACCTGCCTTTCATTGTGATTGGTAATCCGGATAATTTCTGCAACCGCCCCATGCAAAGTCCTCACCTGTCTCACACGTCTCCTAATGTCACTGGGTAATGCGTAATCTTTGGCACCAACGAAGCACGTGACATAGGGTTTTCTCGTAGACTTTACCAACCTTCCAATTATGGAATCCAGCACGTCATCGTCCGGAGGTTTCGAAACCACAAGCACGGCATTAGTGTTAGCATCTTGCTCAAGAGCTTCAATGCACTGGAGCATCGTTATTCCTCCGATTCTTGATTTGACATCCCCGCCTCCGGTACCTAAAGCTTGGGAGATCCCAATGCCCGCTTGACTCAGCAGGACACTGACCTCTTGTAATCCAGTCCCAGCTGCCGCAACTATACCTATGGGCCCAGTTTTCACAACATTTGCAAAAGCAATCGCCTTGCCAGCCACTATTGATGTTCCAGCTCCAGGGCCCATGACAAGTAGCCCCCTCTCTCTAGCGAAGGTCTTTAGCTCAATCTCGTGTTCAGGCGGCACATGATCGCTGAATAAATGAACATGTATCCCTTTCGCGAGTAGCTTCATCGTAACTTCTTTGACCGATTCGCCTGGGAGTGATACTATAGCGAAGTTTGCGTCCGGCAGCGCTTCCAATCCGTCGTCAAGATTGAGGATTTTATGACCTGTCCCAGGAGGGACCAAAATAATTCGTTCTAGATGCTGCAAGGCGACGTGGGCTAGCATTGGTGAGGCAATTTTGAAGGCGAGAATCATATCATTCTCTGAAGCGCGTCGACCTTCTTCCGTAAGTAATCCAAGTTTTTCGAGAACCTGCTTGTTGGTCGTAGTCCCCATCACAACGGCGGCGTCCTTGATTCCATCAATTCGCCTGGCTTCTTCCGAAAGATGAAGCAATTGAACAGAATCCCTGTAAAGGTTCGGCTTTACGACATTCTGAGCATAGTCCAACAGCTTTCCCTCAAACAACGTATCGCCTTTATCCAGTGCGTAATTAAATCCTAGCGGGCTAGTACACAATCGTATTAGAGAATTCACAGGAATGAACACACACTATGGATCCATCCAACATTAAGGAATTGATTGAAGCAGCAAATCGCAATGCCGTAGAATTAATGATGGAAGCAGATCCGCTTTGGGTAGATATTGGGCTCGCACGCAACATGATTCCGGGAATGAAAGAAGAGATGTTGCTCCATGCGGGACCACCAGTCCGATGGGAAAATATGAGCGGGCCTATGCGCGGAGCTGTCATCGGAGCTTCGATTTACGAAGGATGGGCCACCAATGAGATCGAGGCAGAGAGATTCGCGTCATCAGACCGGATTGCATTTGCACCAAATCATCACCACGACGCAGTTGGGCCAATGGCAGGGATAATCTCTCCAAATATGCCAGTGTTCGTCATCCAAGATCGCAAGCATGGCAACAAAGTGTATTCGAACTTCAACGAAGGGCTTGGTAAAGTACTGAGGTACGGTGCTTACTCAGCTGAGGTAATACAACGGCTATTCTGGATGCGAGACATATTTGCACCAACATTGAAGCAAACTATTGAATCAGCGAAAAAGCAGAAGAATGGAATCGCGCTCAAACCTATCATCAGTCAAGCACTTGCAATGGGAGATGAGTGTCACAATAGGCATAACGCAGCAACCTCGCTACTTCTGAGGGAACTTATCCCGTACATGCTAGAATCTGGAATAGACAAGAAGAATCTCATCTCATGCTACAATTTCATGAATCAGAACAACTTTACATTCCTAAACCTCGCGATGGCAAACGGGAAAGCAATGTGCCTAGCCGCACAAGATGTAGAGTATAGCACCATCGTAACAGTATTGACCAGAAATGGTACGGACGCTGGAATGTGGGTCAGCGGGTTGGGTAAGAAATGGTTTACCGCTCCAGCCGCGGTTCCTAGTGGGGTCTGGTTTCCGGGATTCAGCGAAGAGGATGCCAATCCTGACATCGGTGACAGCTCAATTACTGAGACAGCAGGGTACGGCGGGTTCGCTATGGCTGCCGCCCCGGCAATAGTGTCCTGGGTTGGCGGTTCAACAGCATTTGCCGTTCAGAATACAAATAAAATGTATGAAATCACGCAGACGAAACACAGGTATTTCCTGATCCCATTCCTAGACTCTCAAGGAACTCCGACGGGCATAGACATACGGAAGGTTGTACGTTTTGGGATCACACCCACAGTTAATACTGGAATAGCCCACAAGCTACCAGGGATAGGGCAAATCGGCGCTGGAACCGCATCTTTCCCAATGGAACTATTCAAGAAAGCATTGAAGTCTTACGCGGAACGCTATACGCAATAGAGAAACTCAATTTCGAGACGCAGCTATTGACTCTTGAATTGCAAACCAATTCCATAGGATCTCTAGCAGCGGAAGCGATACAAGCGCCAGATTTTGAAGGCATAGTAACAAACATTTTCACAAATTCCTTCTACCTAAAAACGATGAAAGGCGATATCATCTTCTTCACGAGCAAACCAACGCGGTCACCGATAACAGTAAACCTAGCTACCAACTTCAGCAAAATCCATCCACTCCAACAATTCACCAGTAAAGCGGGGCATATCGATTGTGGGGACGCCCTGATTCAAATCAAAGGCGCTAAGATTTTTCATCAGCAAGCAATCAACCCTCACCAACTAAATCCACTTTCGGAATTCTCACGCATGCTTGAAATCGGATCCTTCATATTGGAAATCATAGACACCAGCAAGAGCGGACTCGACGAGTACACTCTAACACATGAACGCATCGCCAACTTCATCCAATCCACGATCTTACTCCTCCGAATCAAATCCGCGCATGATGAATTCTATGAGCAAGCGCCCAGCCTGATTGGACTCGGGTCCGGCTTCACACCATCAGGTGATGATTTCCTCGGCGGCTTTCTCGCTACGTATAACACATTTGCCACTTCACTAAATAGACCGCAAATCGTTCTTAGCTTCGATTCCCTTGAAACAAAGACTAATTGGATCAGTGCAAAACTCTTAGACT
>Ga0074045_10006407_pt1 | contig 10110 bp, 6 predicted proteins | sample BogForMeECP23OM2_FD_94442 | JGI IMG/M metagenome (GOLD analysis project Ga0074045, IMG submission 94442) | Bog forest soil microbial communities from Calvert Island, British Columbia, Canada - Bog Forest MetaG ECP23OM2 | ecosystem: Environmental > Terrestrial > Soil > Wetlands ... | reverse complement strand
TTGCGCGCTAACCCACGTTGTCATCCCGACCGCAGGCCCGCGTCTTTTGCGGGCCGGAGCGGAGGGATCGAGGCTCACTCGCTCCCACCTCTCCAATCCCCAAATCGTCCCTGTCACCGTAGTTGTCACCCCATCAGTCAATTCTCGGGAGGGCACGGCTTCAGCCGTGCCGAAGAGAGCCTCAAACTAGGGGTTTTAACCCCCTTAGGCCTACGCCAAATCCCTCATACCCCTACAGAACCGTCTGCTTCACAATTCGCGCCCCCGTTGGCGTCCCAAACCCATTCCCCCCGCGCCGTAATCCATTCGTCAAGGCCCCGCTCCCGCTCGAGGGCAACGGCACCGGCCCGCTGGCCCCTCCGCCCACCACCGCAACCGGCGGCATACCAAAACTCACCGGCGCTGATGCCTGTGACCCGATATACTGCGAAAACGCGCGCCAATACAGCGTCTGGTTCCCTAGTTGCACGTACAAATTTCGTGATGCGCCCAGGAAATACACGCGGGGCGCGGAAAACGCCGGAGTCACGTCCGACTCCGCAAAATAGAACAGCCCCGGCCGCGCCGCTCCCGGATCCGTAATCGCCAAATCAAACCATCCGTTCGCCGCCTGCACCTGCAGCGAAGCGATCGGCGCCGGCGCCGGAGATGGCGTTGCCGGGTCCACTCCCGCGTTCGTGCTCGTCGCGTTCACCGCCGACACAATCTTCGTCAGCGTCTCGTACAAGTACGGATCGCGATCCTTCAACGGCGCCAGTTGTGCCACAGTCAGCATGATTCTTTATCTCTCCCAACGCATCTCGCTTCGATGTTTAACCACTGCGCTTCCCGATCGCCGGTCACTGATCGCTGTTCGCCGCTTCCTGATATCTGATAACTGATATCTGATAACCCGAAGCCCTCACCCACAAACGCTCCCCGCTAATTCACCCCTCTCACCGGCGCCCAAGGATCCACCCGCAAACTCGGCGTAAACCGCTGCAGCTTAAACCACGCCCCCGCCTGGTTCGTGCTCACCTGAAACGCCACGCGCTCCCCCAACACATTGATCGCCAACTCCAAATCTTCCAGACAGGGCGAACTCAGCGGCAAAGGCTGCTGCGCCTGCGCCGCGCTCGAGGAATCCACATAGGTCGTCAATCCCAAATTCCCCGCGCCTTCCACGTACATGCTCAAATAGCTGAAAAGCTTTCGGTGCGCGCCCAATCCCATCGAACTTTCCACCGCGCGCTCCGGGAAATAGTGCGTCGTGTAGTAGCTTGGGATCGCCGCGCCATCATCCGAGTATTGCGTGTCGCTCAACTGGTAGATTTTCCCCGTCGCTCCGCCGCCCCCCACGCCAGGATTTCCGCTTCCAAATGCGGCCACCGCCGTCCCGTCCGTGCGCTCGATCAGCGCGCAGCAATTCGCTCCAATGGACCACGGCGACCACTTGCGTGCCAGGTCCGTGACGGTTTTTCGCCCGGTGTAGGTAATGTTGATCGGCCCGCGCGACTCCAGGTCGCTCGCCGTATCCAGATCGTGATAGTCCAGCATCAACACGCGATTCGGCGAAGTTGCGCTGCCGAACGGCGCGCCTACGTAAATCCGCCGCTCTTTCGTGTCCACCGTCACCCACATCGTCTGCGCGCATTGCCAGTTGACTTGGTTCCATGTCGGCTGGATTTCCTGCGAAATCTTCACCGGTTCGCCGCCCGCAAATAAATACAATCCCGTGCGGTGCGCGATCACCACCCAGTCTTCCCCAAACCCCACGCCGCGCACCGATGGCGTTCCCACCCTCCGCGACACTTCCGCAATCGACCACAGCGCTGGCTCGTTCGTTCCGTCGTCTTGCGTCACATACAGCGAATGTTCTTTCACGAAATAAAGCCGTTCGCGCAGTTTGAACGCCGCCCGGATCGCTTCTCCGTTGTTTTCCGCCACGCTCAACATCCCATCCAGACCGTCGTAGCTCTCGGGATCCTCCACGCGGCTCGCCCGCACCAGCGAAGCGTTCACCGGCTGCGTCGTCGGGAAAATCTCCACGCAATCGATGTAGAACTGCCCGTTCTGGTTGGGTGTGCCGTCCGCATACACGCGCAGCACCAGATCACTCGGAATCGTGCTCAACGGCCCTGTCAACTGCGCGTTATATTCCGCATAGCCCGTCGTCAATTGCGCCGCCGTCAGTTGCAGCCCCGTCGTATTGATTCCACCGCTCGCGCTGTAAAGATGCACGTGCAGCGTCCCCTGCGTCAGCAAAGAATTGCACGCACAACGCGCTCGCACCGTGTAACTCGTATTCGCCTGAATCAGCGGCGCTCCCAGCACATCCTTCACGGCCCCTTGCGTCATCAGCCCGCGCGTGGCCGTCGTTCCATTGCCCACAATCGAGTACGCGGCGCCCCATACCACGAAAACCTCTTCGTCCGTTCCGCCCGGCGCAAACGTTCCATCCGGCGTCCAGCCCAACGGATAGTGTGGCAGCGCCGGCCCCGTAAACCCCCCGTCGAACCCCAGGTTCACCCAGTTATTCATCTTGTTGCGTTCGCCCCACCAGAACAGCCGCTCCGAATAATCAATCACCCCGGCGCAATCGCTCAATTCGATCAGGCGATTCAAGTTGTCCACGTTGGTCCCGGCCAGCAGAATCGCATCCGAAAAATCCACCACCGCCGACGTCGTCGTGTTGTCCTCGATCACCATGTTTCCGCTGAACAATGTGCTTCCTGCTCCCACATAGAAAAAGCTCGCGCCGCCCGCGCCCGTGAAGCACAAAATCCGCGCCACCACATTCGAGGGGCCCGTCGGAATATTCGTCACCACCGCGCGCTTCCCGCCGCTCGCCGTCCAACTCCCCGCCGGGCTCGGCTTGGTTTGGTAGCCCTGCCGCGTCTGAAAGATCACGCTCACCTGGTGCACGCCCGTGACAATATTGCCCGCCGCAGCCGCCGTGCCTCCGCCGGAGGCCGCAAGCCCGCCGGATGCCGCGCTAAATGTGAAATGGGTCGAGTCTGGCACGCTCGCAATCGTAAACGTGCCGTTGTATCCGCCAACGCCCACTCCGGCAATCGTCACCAGTTGCCCCAATGACAAACCGTGCGCCGCGCTCGTCTGAATTGTGACCGTCGCCGAAGCCGACGTCCCCCCGCCCGAATTCACCAGCCCCGCCGCACCTGCGATATACGTGACCTGCGTCGAGCTGGGCACACTCACCACCGCAAACGTGCCGTTGTATCCCGCCACCCCAACTCCCGCCACCGTCACGTTCTGTCCCACCGACAGCCCGTGCGCCGCGCTCGTCGTTATCGTGACCAGGTAGCCGTTCTGCGAAGCCCCGTTCGGGCTCGCCACAATGGCTACCGCCGTCGGCTGCGTCGCTCCTGTTGGACTGGCCACGATGGCCACAATTACGTTTTCATCCACCACCGTTGGCCCCGCTCCGGGACCTCCTTGACTCACCCGATCGAAATTCGTGTCGTCGTACTGTCGCGGCAAGTCATTGCCCGTCATGCCGTCGCTGATCGCCAGGTATTCCCGTCCAAACAATGTCGTCGAATTCCCATATGCGTTCGCCGCCAATCCGCTCGCAAACGATGTCAACGTTCCCGGTGTGGACTCCTTGTACAGATTCCCATTCCCGTCCAGCGCAAGCGTGCGCATCACGCCGCTCAACGTCGCAAACGTCTTCACGTAATTGACGGTGGGATTCCCCGCCAGCGGCCCAAACAGCGTTTGCAATCCTGGCCGGGTTGTCACGCCGCCTTTGCTGAAATACACGTCCTGGCAATCCGGCGACACCCCATGCGGCAGATCCGCCGGCGACATGTCGCTCACCAGCCCGCTGAAAATCTCGATCGGCGCATCCACTGATCCAATTGTCGACATTTATTCTTCTCTTGGAGTGCGGCAGCTCGCTGCCGCTTTTGAGGTCGCAAAAATTCCCAGCAAACTTTCCTCAATCGAAAACTGAATGTGCGACTTCTTGCTTCCTGATATCTGATCGCTGATATCTGATATCCTTTATCAGCTTCTCAGGCGTGCCATGCACGTTGCAGCTTCGGGCGGCGAGCAATCGCCGCCCTTTCTATTTCCCGCTTCCCTTCTCTCTCATCTTCCCCAAATCAAAAGGCTTCTCCGGCTCATGCGTCGGCACCAACCCAAACTCCGCCGCCTTGGCCCGGTCCAATATCGCCCGGCACGACCGGCACACCGCCACTCCGGGCTTGATCTTCTCTCCGCACGCCGGGCACTCCGCCAGCGGTTTCGGGTCATAGAGCCACGGCTTATCCAGTTTCAATTCCCGTGCCGCGCGCCTCTCCAGGTCCGTGATAAACATCGGATTGTGCGAGCGCTCCCACTCCAAATCCGCCGCCCCCACCAATCGCGTGTGAAACGCATCCAGCTTCCTGTGCGCCTCGGCCAGCTCCGCCTCGGTCGGCGTCGGCCCCGCCGCCACAAACACTCCATGAAAACTTCCTTCTCCCGAATCGCCGTTGAGTTCCCGCACCAGATCGTCCGCCACTTCCCGCGCGCTGATCGGAAACTCCATGGATCGCTTGTCGCCAAGGTCCATGATGCCTTTGCACCCGCGCACGGGCGTAATCGCGAAACTCTCTCCCGGCTCCGGCGTGCGGATCTCCAGCGAGCCAAAATACGTGCGCTGCCGCGGCGGCCACTTTTGCGTGGAGATGTTCACCAACGCAACTACATCGTTCTGCGTGTTCATGTTTCCCTCAAATTGTCTTTTGGAATCCGAGTACTTGGAATGGCCTGGAACTGCCGGTTCTGCGTCTACTGCATGCGATACTGGATAGTCACGTTCGCGTCCGCTGGCGAAGTCGTGCAACCCGCCGCGGCCGTCTGCACGCTCAACGTCAGCGGCGTCCCGGCGGCGTAGTTCTGCGCGATGCTTCCGGAATCGTTTGCCGCCGCGGAAATCGTCACATTCACGGGGTTCGCGCCGTCCGTAAGCCGCACCACCGCGCTCGTCGTGCATCCCGAGGGCCCCGTCTTTGTCTGCACCTGCACCCGGGTCACCGTCACCGCTTTGTCCGGTGTCCACGTTGAGCCGGTCCACGTTGTGGTCAGCACCCCGGGCAGGAAGATGTTTTGCTCTCCTCGCGGCAATGCCGTCAGCGCCTCACTGCCAATCCTGAGCTTATAAGTGGACACTCCGCCCGAACTTAGCAGCGTCGCTCCCGCCTGATTCAGCCCGGGCGTGTTGGAGGTGCAAGTCGCGCTGTAACTGTCAATCTGCGTGCCGCCCGGCGCCGAAATGTTCGGCGTGTTGCAGTTCATCGCGTTGTTGTAAATTCGTCCATTGTCCCGGTAGACGTTCACGCCTACCGCGCCAGGCGGGAAACTCGACGGCGCCGTGATCGTCACCGACTGGTTGCCGGTTGTCGTCGTGGCCGTGATTCCCGGCCCGATTGTCGTTTCATTGCCGTCCGCGTCCAGCGCCGTCAGACTGTACGTGTGTACGCCAACTGGCACCGTTCCGCCCGAGCCTACAACCGCGCTTACGGGAGCCGTCGGCACGCTCATCTGGTACGCGATATGCGAGGCGCTCTGCAGCCGCTGGTTCCAGTTCAGATAGTCGTCAAGCAAAGCGCTCGGAGTTCGCACGGCTCCATAATTCGTCCCGACGATGTTGCAGCCAGCCCCTGGATTCGTGACCATTAGCCCATTGGGCTCCGTGCCGTTGACCTCAAACAGCGGCTGCGCTCCGGTGGCGCAGGCAGCGTTAAAAACACGAATGTTTGCAGTGGACACCGAGTTCGTCAAATCAATCAGCGGTGTGGAAGCTCCGCCCAAATAGTCGGCGTAAGACATGTTGTAGATGTCCGTGTTGCCGATGCCGTAGTAGGTATTCACGCGTAAAACAGGAACGTAGCTGCTCTCTGCCAGTAATTCGTTGAATGTCCAATGCAGGAATGGCGACGGATACGTCCCACAAGTGTCAATCAGCATCCCTCCGTACGCGTCCGTATATGTGGTATAGCCTATCCCGGGAAGCGAAGTCACAGTCTGCCCGCTCCCGCAATTTCCCGTGAATAGCGCCGCTGGAGGGCCACTGAAATCATTTTGGCTCGATTCCCACCCGCCACGCACCCAGAAAAAACCGAAGCCAGACTTTTGGACGTATGCGTTTGATTCGCCCCCAGCAATCAGCGTGACATCGGTGGCAGTCAGGTCGGTAACGCCGTTTCCGGTCACGTCTTGGTCGTTATAGAGACAAGACTGATACGGTTGGCTGCACGTCACCTTGAAGCCCACCATCTCATTATCGTTGGTTCCGCCGCTATTCCCGTAGAACATGGGATACGCAAGTCCGGTGACAACCGTAATGGGGTTCCCAACATAGGCTGAGACGCTTTGCGTGATGCCACCGGGCCCTCCGGAAAGGTGATTCCCTTTTCCAAGAATCCAAGGGGCCGCGAGCCACACCGTGTTGTTGAGGATGACCTTTGTACCACCGGGACAATTCGCCCCGTGGCCATCCGACATTGAAGCACTGGTAAGGGAGAGCGTTGAAGAAATGGGTGAGTAGCTATAAGCCGTTCCCGTCACCATCGGTACGTAAAAAGTCGGCGCGCCCACGACAAACGCGGGCAGCGAAGCGCACGCAGCCTTAATCACTGGCGTATTGTCGTGCTTCACAAGAACGCCCGAAACGGCGTTCGCCGAAGACGCTGCCAGTGTCAATGACGTTGTGCCGCCACCTGCGGTAATTGTCGTCGAGAGCCACTGGTTCGCGGTCGTCGTGGGAGCCGTCGCAGGCGCATCACCGTTGTCCAGGCTCGCTGCGGCGAAGGTATAGCCCTGGTCCACGAAGTAGCTGTCCTGCCCGGTGGCCACGCCCACCAGTGCATAATTTGCGGCGTTCGCTGGCAACGAGCAGGAACCACCCGTGCACCGATAGACCAAGTGCTTCAGCACGGTGTAATTCGATGGTGCCCCCCACTTCACGGCCACCTTGCCCACCACGCGGGCATTGCCGTGCGTTACCGTGCCGCTCGTATCTGGCGCTCCATACTGGTTGTACGTGAACGTGCTGCCGGACACCGAGGTCAGCGTGAACGCGCCTTCAAATGTTCCATCGCCCGTCGTCCCGCCCTGAATCTCAATCTGCGAGCCGTTAATAAAGTTGTGATTCGCGCTCGTCGTGCACGTCACCACGCCCGAAGCCCGGTTGCACGCCGTCAGCGTGTTGGTCTGAATCCCCAGCGTGGCCACCGCCGTCGTCACGCTGCCCGCCGCGCTGCAAGCCGTCCTGCCGTCCTCAAAGTCCTCATCCACCACGCAGTAGTAGTAAGTCGTCGAACCTGTCGCCCCCAGCGGCGCTGCTGTGACCAAGGAAGGCGTTGCAATCGTGGGCGTCGGCCCCGCGCCAATAATCAGGATGCCCTGCCCATTCACAAAATCCAGCGCACTCGCCAACGTCAGCGCTCCCGATGACGCCGACATGCTTCCCGTCGTCCCCGTGCTGTAATACGTCGCGCTGGTGTACCACCCGAAGCGCGACAGGTCAAACCACGGGTTCGGCCCCTTGGTGTGGAAGTCCGCATCAATGTTCTGTGGTGCCGTGAACGTGTTTGGCGTATTCGTTTGCGCGCCGCTCCCGCTCGCAATCGGGCCCACCTCCACGCCGGTTTCATCTTTGTAGTACAGCCGCTTGTCCGCGGTCTTCGTGTACAGGTTCACGGTTCCTGCGCCTGGCGTCCCTGGTGCCGTGCTTTGATTCGCCAGGCTCAATGTGCCGCTTGAAAGGTTTCCCACCACCGCCGTACTGCCATTCACCGTCAGGTTGCCGGTAAGGTTCAATGTAAACGCACTGATTCCGCCCGTCGAAGAGATGCTGCTGAAGGTTGGCGAAGAGGGATCGCTCGGCAGAATCACGTTCGGCAATTGCTTGGTCGTAATTCCTGGCCCGGAAATCTCGATTTCGTACTTCCCCGGCGCGGCGTAGAAGCTGTAATTCCCCATCCCATCCGTGGCCGTGGGATTCGCTAGCGCCTGCGTCAACAGCGGATCGGAATAAATATTCGCCAGCGGCGTGCACGGCTGTCCGCTCGCCGGCATCGCACACACCCGCACCCCAGCCCCGGCCAGCGGCACTCCGCGCGTATTAAACACGATGTCGTCTTTGCGCGAGCCCTGCCCCCGTGCCGGCCCCACCACGCCCGGCAGCAATTGCAGCGCCACCGCCAATATCCCCAGCAAAATCCCCATACGCATTTTCGATCGTATCATGTGCATCGCAATCCTGTAGCTCACCCCTTCAGGGGTGAGGCCTTCCCCAAAAGCTCGCCAGCGTAGCGCATCCAAATCTGGTTGCCCCAGGCCCGCCGTAGGCGGCTGCCTGGGTCTTGGGTTCCTCTTATCTCTGCGAACTCTGTGTCCTCTGCGATCTCCGTGTAAGCCTTATCTTGCTTCCTGATCGCTGATATCGGATAACCGATATCTGCTCACTGATATCCCCGATCCAACTCTCCACCGCTCACAACAGCTTCCGCGCCGTGATGCTCAGCTGCACGATGTCCCCAGTCACGCTTCCCGGATATGCACCCGTTGAAACTTCGGTCCCGCCTGCGATGAATGCTTTCAGCTTCCAGTTATTCAGAGCTGTTCCCACGACCGGCACGTAATACCCGCCATTCCCGTTTTGACTCTCCGCGAACACTTGGACGATCGTGTCCGAGGGTAACTGGTTCGCGATTTGCGTGAAATCCAGCGAATCGCCGCCACTCGTGTAATTCCCCGTGAACGTCAGCGTCGCCACTGCATACACAAAATTGCTTGCACTCGAGTCCACATTCAGCGGGCTCAATGAAATCGTAATCGCCATTTTTGCTTCTCTCTTTCTCTACATCGTTGTGAATCTTTGCCTGATTCTTGCCCAATAATGCTCGATCAATGATTTGCTTCCTGATATCTGATCGCCGATATCTGATATCGTCCCCAATTCGGCGAACAATCGACCGTCACCGAAAATGCCTTGTTTGAAACTTAAAACTTAGAACGGAAAACTGAAAACCGCCTCAGAACGGCGTATACCCGCTCCGCGCCGAAAACGGCCGCCGTCTCCGCCCGCTCTGCTGCTCTCTTCGCACCGCCGCCACCACCAGGTCCTCGATCGCGTCCTGCGCCGCATCGTCCCACTTCTCCGCCAGCGGGCTGCCCCTCGCCCATCCCGCCAGCGCAGCCGTGGCATACGCCAGAGCTTCCTGTGCGTTGCGTACCAGCACCGGCGAAGTCGCATCCGTGAAATCCGGATACGCCTTCAAATAGCGCAAGCGGATCTGCGTGTCTTGCGTGGCTCCGATGAACCACAACCCATCCGCGCGCCATTCCCACACGCTCAGTGTCACGTCCTGCACCCGCGACGGCAGTCCGCCATGCCTCGTCAGGTCCACCATCTCGTCAAATTCCTGCGTGGACAGATTCGGCCGCTCCCACAATTTCAACGGCACCAGCAAGTCCGTCGGCAACTGGTTCGGCGGCGCGCTCGCATCGCTCAGTGACACCTGCAGCGACGCGTCCTGCCCCGCCACCGCCGGCACCACCAGCAGCACGTCATCCTGGATAAATCCCCCGCCGCCCGCATTTCCGATCGCTCGCTGCACTTTGCGGTAAGCCGAATTCAGATACGGCAGCAGCAGCGTGTCCGTGAACAGGTTCCCCTGCGCATCATTCAGCAACGACCTCACCAGCGAAGTGATCTGCCCCGCGGTGTTATACGCACTCGATCCCACAACTGGCATAGTTTTCTTCCTCTACGAACGTCACTTCTCAATTGTGCTTGAGGGTTTACACCGAGCCATGAAGGTTGCCCCACCCTCGGCTTACGGGGGCGGGCTCTTACACTCAAGCGCCACAAATCTTCTTCTCTTCTCTGTCAACTCAGCGCTCTCTGTGGTCTCTGTGTAAGCTTCTTCTTTTCTCTTCTCCGAAACTTACTACTGAAAACTCACACCTGCTTACTCTCCCCATCCCCCGGCAACGGCGACTTCTGCAAATACGCCGCCACGCCAATCACCGCATTAATCAGCGCCGCAGCCGTTCCAATCTTCACCGTCGCTCCCATCCCCGCCTGTAAATTGAAATGTCCAGGATCAATTCCCA
>Ga0074045_10006405_pt1 | contig 10111 bp, 4 predicted proteins | sample BogForMeECP23OM2_FD_94442 | JGI IMG/M metagenome (GOLD analysis project Ga0074045, IMG submission 94442) | Bog forest soil microbial communities from Calvert Island, British Columbia, Canada - Bog Forest MetaG ECP23OM2 | ecosystem: Environmental > Terrestrial > Soil > Wetlands ... | reverse complement strand
CTGAAGGCTGAAGGCTGAAACAAATCAGCGCCCGGCGCGTTTGAGATCAAATTCTTCATTCTGCCTTGTTCCTGCTTCATTTTCCGTTGGCCGGTTCGGTGGCCAGATCCACCTTCGGCACGTTGGCCCGCTGGCAAACATCCAGCACCGCCCGGATTTGTTTGTATTTGGTCTGGCTGTCCCCGCGCACAATCACGTTCAAATCCGGGTCGTCCATGCGCAGGTTGACGAGGGTTTGCACCATGTCATCCACCGACGTCACTTCCTGCTTGTTCAAATACATTTTGCCGTCGGCCTGCACGGTGATGTAATTGGCCTTGCGCGGGGGGTCTTTGAGCCGCTTGGCCGCGCTGGGCAGTTTCAGGTCCAAATCGTTCACCGGCGGGATAGTCGTGATGATGAAGATCACCAGCAGCACGAACGCCAGGTCCAGCAGCGGAGTGATGTTCAACTCCGTCAAGGAATGATGCGCCGACTTTGAACATTTTTTCATCGGTCAACCAGCGCAGAGGGTTCGTTGCTCTTCAACGCGCCGACGATGCGTCCGGCCAGCACCTCGTTCGCATTCCGGATTTCCTCGGCCAACGGACGGTGATCCACATAGACGTGTTCAATCTGGTTGGCGTAGCGGCTGGCAAACCCGTCCAATTCCTGGGTGATGGCGCGGATGGTGGTGACCATGAAGTTGTAGGCGAACATGGCCGGGATGGCCACCAGCAGGCCGGTGACCGTGGCCACCAGCGCCGCCGCCACGCCGGGCGCCATGGCTGTAAGGGTGGCGGCTTTGCTTTCGGCAATGCCGGCAAAGGTGGACATGACGCCCCACACCGTGCCGAGCAGTCCGATGAACGGCCCGCCCGCCACCGCGGTGGACAACACAATCATCCCCTTCTCTAATCCCATTGCCTCGGCGCCGGCCGCCTCTTCCAGAATCACCTTCACCGCGTCAAACGACGCCATGCTGACCTTGACCGTGGTGGCTTTGGCCAGAAAGTCGGTGTTGGTATGCTGACCGGCTTCGGTGCCGTTGAATTTGGGGACGGATTGGACCGGCACCGGGTTGTTTTTCAATTGGTACGCCAGTTCGTCCGCGCCGCGGATATAGAGCTGGTAGGCGGGCGCGCCGTCAAATTCCTCGCCCTTGCGCTGGATGTCGAGCGGATCGCGGGTGGAGGTGTAGGCGGCAAAAAACAGTTTGGTCGCCTTGCGGGCAATCAGCAACTGGCGGAACTTGGTGATGATGATCGTCCAACTGAACAACGACAGGACGAGCAGCGCGAGGACGGTGATCTTGCCTTCGGTGGTCGCGTTCTGGATGGCGTACACGGCCGCATTGGCGGCAAACAGCGGTTGAATGAGCATGGGAGTCATGGATGGATGCTTTAGGTTCTGGGTTCCGGGGTTTGGGCTTTGGATTGCTGCCGGGGCGGTAAAATCACGGTCACACGGCCGGTTTTCTGGACCAAGGCAACCGCCTTGCCCTTCTTCTTTTTCAGTTCGTCGTCCTGATCATCAGACGAGTTGGCGGCCTTGGTGGCGGAGTTGTCCACGGCCACTCCCTGGCTGGCCGCATCGGCGGCGGTGCCGGGCGCCAAACCGACCTGGCCGCTGGTGCTGCCGCTGACGGAACCGTTGGATTCCAGGTTGGCGTCGATGCTGCCGCCGCTGGCGCTGACACTGCCGACGCCAATGATGGTTCCGGAAATGGTGCCGCCGGCGGTGCTCACATTGACATTGCCCAGGCCCAGGACCGTGACATCGACATTGTTGACGGCATTGACGTTTACGTTGTTGAGGGCAAAGATGTTTCCCTTGATGTTGCCGGAGGCTTCCAAGGTTACCGAGCCGGCGCCGATGACGCCTGATCCCGTGGCATCAATGTCCCGATCATCAGATATTCTCACCAGTGTGGCGCCAGACAGGTTGTTGGCGTTGACAACCGGGTTTCCATACTGGTCAACTACGAACTGAAGACCACTGGGGATGCTTTGCAATGTATCGCCGGCGAGAACCTGCGCTGGAGTCAGACTGTCCGCCAACTCTATCAGTTTCCCATTCTTGTCAACCACGGCCTGGAGACCGCTGGGGATGCTTTGCAATGTGTCGCCGGCGAGAACCTCCGCTGGAGTCAGACTGTCCGCCAGCATTTGCAATATGAAACCCGCATAGACACTCACCTGGGTGTTTCCGGGAATGCCATTTAGACCGGTCTGCATGGCCAGGGCAGCCTTCATGTGGCCCGTAAGCGCCAGATTAAACATTTCTGCCAAGGCCGAATTGTTAAGCGGCAAATCGAAAAGCGTGGTCGATTCGGGCAGCGGTGGCGTATTCAGAAGCAGTTGGGGGATGCCACCGGCCCCGGCATTGATGGTACCGTTGGGAGCCTCAACCAGGGTGTTGCCGGTCAGGACATACGAAACCCCCAAAATGCCGCTGCCCGGGATGGTCCGCGTTTCGGCGGTAACGGTGCCATCGGAGCCAACCTGATAAGAACTGACCACCACAAATCCGGAACTGCCATTTCCCGCATCGATGTCGCCATTCAGGGACACGACGGTTACGGAGCCGCCGGGGCTGGTGGAACCATCGGCTCGGGGCAGATCATAATTGGCAATCCGTGAGCCGTTGACATCAATGTTTTCCTCCGCATAAACATCAACGTTGCCCTGGCCCGTCGTGTAAATACCGCGGGCGCCGAGGGTGTTGACGGAAAAATCCGCCGAACCCGCATTGATGTCGCCGCCGGCGTTGATGTAGATATTCCCGCCATCCAGGGAGGCGATGGAACTGGAATACATGTCCAGATCCCCGATGAGATCGCCGCTGGCGGTCACCCCGGGACTGTCAGAGTGGCTCCCGGTGGTGCTGACGGTGATGTCGGCCCCGCGGGTGAACACCCCGGCGCTGCCAAACAAACCGGCGAGCGGATAACTGCCACGAACGGTGTAAAGGCCCACACCTTCCGATACGATTCCGGCGGAGGTTCCCAGGTCGATGGTCTGGGCCGTAATGTTGAATTGTCCGCCGCCGCCAAGGAAGTAACCGTAAGTGTTGGCGTTATTGGGAATTGGGCCCAGCGCGTTATATTGAGCCAATAGCGCCTGGGCCTCTGCCGAGTCCAAAACCGAAACCGTGGTGGTGATGGGGTTGCCGTTGTTGTCGACCTGGGGAACGCCATTGACATAGGCCTGGACATTCAGATTCTGCAGCAGTTGCAGGATGCTGGCCAGATTCATCCCCGTGATGTTCTCATAGGTCAGCACATGGGTTGTGGAATTGTAAAAAAAACTCGTGGCCAGTTGAGTGGCCGAGGGTTCACCCGGTCCCGTCACCGCCTGGGAAAGGACGGACAGGTCGGGAGCCTGCGCGCCGGGGAATTGACTGAAATATTGGCTCAAATCAACGGAGGTGAAAGCGCTCCGGTTATTGATGGTGCCCGCCACATTGATGCTGGTGACGCCCGGGTCAACCGTCACCGTGCGTGTGCTCCCATCGGCTTCATGAATCTGGACTTGAAAACCGGGGTCGGCGGACACGTTCATCCCCTGAAAAGCGCAGTTGTTCATGTTGCCGTCGACGATGATTTGAGCGGCTTCGGGAACCGCCAGATACACGAGGTCCATATCGCCCCCAATGTTCAGGTAGATGGGCGTGGTCTGGTTTATGAGCGTGGAAGTATCTTCATGAATGGGCGCGGCGGCATGATCGCTCAGGCCGAAATTGCCGGTCGTTGTGTATTGGTTGTGACCGGCATCCGAAACGATCAGGTTGAAAAGCTGGGGGGCGTCGTTAACGGTGTTCAGATCGCTGACCAGGGAGCCGGTCGTGTCGATGCTCAGACTGCCTTGCGGCGAGGGAAACAGGGTCAGACTGGTGGGAGAACCCGGAGCGCCCAGGATGACCCCGCCTTCACCCGCCGTGATATTCAAAATGGGGGCGTAGATGATGGGCAGATTATTATTGGCGCCGGACAAACGTGCCAGGTACGAGGCGGCCGCTCCCAACTGCACCTGGTTGCCGGCGGACAAATCAACATAGGCATTGTTTGCATAATTGAAGTAATGTTTGTAAGAACCACTGTTGTTGAACATGCCATTGGGATTGTTGACTTCCTGTAAAAGGATGTTTTGCGCCGCCACCACGTTCCAACCCCCGCTGATCAAACTTAGCGCCAGACCATACGTTGTCAGGTCCGCCCCCGCGTTGCCAGTGGCGCCCAGCACATAATTTCCGGATGAATCGGTGACGGGATGGCCGTTGTCCATTTGCACGCCGGCGTAAATGCTGCCGGTGCCTTTGGCCACCAGATAATGGCCCGTCACATTGCCGCCCGCCACGATGGTCACATTCCCGGGTTGGGAGCCATACGCCCCGGCTCCAGCCGTAAGGTATTCCGTGCCATTCCCGGCGGAGGTTTGATTGCCATCGTAATAATAATAACCGCCACTGCTGGGCAATACGCTGGTCACATTGCCGCCCGCGATGAGCGTCACATTGCCGCCCGCTCCGGTGCTGATGCCGCCCAGACCATCCTGCAAATTATACGCCGTATTGATGGAACTCGCGCTGCTGTTAAAATGGTAACCTTGCGCGTCGGATCCGGTGTCAATATTGCCCGCCAGAGCATGGGCGCTGATGCCGCCGCCGCCCGTCGTGATCACATACCCGGAGCCGACCAGAATATCCTGGCCGGCAGTCAAATTGACCGAGCCGCCCGCCGTCTGAATCGAGCCGCTGTCGTCCAGCGGGGTGAACACGGTGGTGCCATTCACGGTGGAACTGCTGGCGTCCCCGATATAAATCGAGCCGACCCCGTTTTGAACCGTGTTATGGACAAAATTATATCCGGCCAGGAGCGTGACCGACCAGTTGTTCGCGTCGATAATTTGCGAATTATTGCCAAAAATGATGTTGCGCCCGGCTTCCAGCGTCAGTTGGCCGCTGGTCACGCCGCCAAAATTCGCGCCGATGGTTCCGCTCAAATTCCACACCGTGCCGCCGGACGTGCCGCCGGCGAGCGTGATGTCTTGCATGGCCTGAAGAATGATTTGGGAAACCGCCAGGTTGGCAAACGCGCTGTTCACGTTCAAAGTCAGCGTTTGGCCGGGATTGCTCCCCGCCAACACGGTGCCGCTGCCGGCGCTGCCGGAACCGGACGTGCTCAAAATGATGTTATTTGGGTCCAGCAATAATTCCCCCGCCGTCCAGCCCGCCTGGGCCCGCGCGTCGATGCCGGAGTTCAGCGACAGGACGCTGGGGGCGCTGATTTCCACATTGCCGCCGTTGCCGCCCCGTGAACCACCGGTCACGTCAATCAGGCTGCCGATGCTGTCGCTGAAAGTGTTGCCGGACTTGAGCGTCACGTCGCCGCCGGCGCTCCCGCCCGCCGAGTCGTCACCGTTGGCGCTGATTTGGGAATTGGCGCCGAGGTTCAACTGGTCGGAGGCGACGAGTTCGATGATGCCGTTGACGTCCTTCACCGAGTTGGCCTGGATGAAGCCGTTTTGGTTCACCACCTGCGCGTTCATGGCAATCGTGCCCCCGTCGGCGATGAGCCGGCCCTCGTTGTCCACCGACCCGGCGGGCAGCCTGACCCGCATGCTCATGCCGCGGCCGTCGGGACGATCACTCAACAACACGGTTTGTCCCGCCGCGAGGCCGATGGTGCCGCCGGGGGCTTCAATGGTTCCGTGGTTGTCAATCTGGTCGGCAATGAGGAAGGCCGAGCCCCCGTTGCCGATTTTGAGTTGTCCATAGTTGACGATGCTGGCCAGCGGCGGCGGGCCGTTGAATTCCCAACTGCCCCCGGAATTTTGCGGCGGCGCGCAATTGGCCGTGGAAACCACCAGCCCGGCGGCGCTGACGAACGAGTTCGGGCCGAAATAAAAGCCGGAGGAATTGAGCAGCACAACGATCCCGTTCGCCTGGAGGCTGCCGTAAATTTGCGACGGATTCTGGTTGTTGATGTTGTTCCACACGATGGAGGTGGACGAGGGCTGCTGAAAAATCGTCGTTTCCCCGGCGGCGATGTTGAAACTCTGCCAGTTCAGGGCTGCGTTCTGCGAAGTGGTGATCGTGAGTTGCGAGCCGTTGACCGTGGTGGTGGCCGTGCCGCTCTGCACGGTCATGCCGTGTGGATTGGCCAGCGCGCTCATTGCCATATCGAGCATTAAAATCGCGGTGACCGACTGGCGGAACATGGGGTGACGATACATTTTTTGCATAGCGCTCCGGCTTTTGAAGTTTAAGCCAACCGCCGTCGGCCGCGCGTTACAAATAGGTGACATGTTGTTGGTCATGGCTGCTTAGAATTGGGCGCCCACGCCGAAATAAATGCGGAAGTTGGATTCATCGGGATGGGCGATCAAGGGCCAGGCAACCGTCAGCCGCCCATCCAGGTGACTGCCGATGTTGGCGGTAAAGCCAAATCCCGTGCCGCAAAAGTTTTCCGATTGACTGGTGCTGCCGGGGACTTTTTCCAGGTCGTAAATCCGGCCGTAGTCCAGGAACACCGAGGCGCGCACCCAGCAAGGCTGCGCATGGCCTTCGTTGCCGACCATGCCAATGTTCACGAGTGGCGTTTGCGGTTCGATGGAATAGCGCCAGCCGGTGTCGCCATAAACCTGGCCATCCTGGTAACCCCGCACTCCAGCCGTGCCGCCCATGGCATATTGTTCGTTGCTGAAGAGCGGCCCGTTCGCCCACTGGCCGTCGGCATGCAGCTTCACCGACCAGTCTTTGTAGATCGTCTGGATGCGGTCGGCCCCCACTTGCAGGGTTACGTAGCCGGCGTTGGCATTGGTCGTGTAGGCGGCCTCGGAAAAATTGACGTCAGCATCGTTGGGAAAAACGCCCGGCACATTAAAATTGGCCTGGGAATTGAAGAAGGTCGTGCCCAGCGTGTCGGGAAGCGAACCGCTCAATCCGAAATTGATGGGAAGATAATCCACTTCCGTGTACCGCACCGGCTGTTGCAGCGTGTAAAGCACATGTCCAAACTTGACGCCCGAAGTGCCGTTGGTCGTGGATATCAATTCATAAAAAATGTCGGCGTTGGCGCTCTCGGCCCGATAGTGTTTGATGTCCGCGCCGAAGGTGAGCGTGGAGGCAAGCTTGTCCAGGGTGGGCAGGGGCAGGGAGAATTTGAAGCCCAGACCCTGATTCAGGGTGACATTTTCGCCCGCCGTCCGATGGCCAAGGCCAAGCGTGTTGGTGACGCTGATAATGGAGGGCGGCCCCAACTGAACGCCGGTATCCGTGGTTGAACGGGTGGCATAAACCGTCAGCTCCGGCCGGCCCGTGGGCGGCGGCAGATTGAACTGGTGTGTCGCTTCGTTGTAACCGAAGTTGCCGGGACTGGCTTCCACCTGCTGCTCCACCGAGTTGTAACCGCCCAGCGGCAGACGGTAATAGGCGCTGTAATTGGCGATCAACGGATCGTCGAAGGGCGAGGCATTATAGGGGTCGCTGTTCTTGAAATAGTCGGGAGAGAAACCGTATTGCAACCCCACCTGATGTTCGAGGTCCCAAAGATTGTCGTATTGGGCATTGAAATTCACGCGCAGGTCGGGTGTGCCGGGCGTTCCCGAATTGTTGAGTTCCAGGCGCGCGTGCAATGGCAGTTGATCCTGGACCTTGAGCGTGAGCTCGCTGGTGCCTGGTTCGGGTCCGGGACCGATGACGGGATAAATCTGCCGGTCACGACTGGCGTTGGCCGCGTCCAGTTCGCCTTGCAGGACATGGGAATTCAGCAGCAGGTTGGTATGCAGGCTGGGCAGGGCGCGCATCACGTTGTTGGAACTGTAATACCGGTTGCCGGTGACATTGACGGCCGCCAGCCGGCCCTCAGTCACCTGCACCTGCACCGTTGCGTTGGTCAGTTTCTGCCGGGGCAGACCCACGGACACCGTCACGTAACCCCGTTCCCGATAGGCCGCCTGAAGTTGTGTCAGCGCCGTCCGAATACCCTCAAAACTGACATTCGTGCCAAAGTCGCCGTCTATGTTGGTAAGGACTGCGGCCATGGTTTCCGGCGGGAGAACGGAATTGCCCATGACCAGATATTTGTTCACGGCAAACCGGGGGCCGGCGTTTGTGGAAACCACGTGGATCCGGGTGTCCTTGTCCTTGGCGTCCAACTCGTCCATTTTTTCAAACAGGGCAGCGCGTGCCTGGGCCAGCTCTCCGGGACCGGCGACCACGGCCTGACGGCTGACGGCAAGTGGAACGGCATTGGTGACGCCGGCGGACGCAGCCGGGACCGGTTGCGGCAAGGATGGTCCGGCCGCCGCCGGGTTGGAGCCGCCCGGCGTGTGTTTGACGGGACTGACGTAATTTTCGCCGGACACCAGAATCCGGGGAGAGCCCGCCCGAAACACATTGATCACCACCACACCGTTGGCGATTTGCTGTGGCGCGATGGCGAAGCTCATCGCCGGGTAACCCTGGTTGCAGTATGCAGATTGCAGGTCTGAGATCGCCTGTACGATCTCCTCCAAACTGACGTTCGGTCCGGTGTATTTGGAAAAGATGCCCGCCAGGGTGTTCGTTGGCAGCAAGGTGTTGCCGTTGACGACATAGGTCCGGACGTTAAAGCGAGGTGTGACGTTGCTTTCAACCGCGGCGGGCGCATTCGTGGCCGGAGAAGTGGTTTCTGAATCGGTCTGTGCCCGGGCGGGTGAAATAAAATTCAAGACCAGCAGCACCAGCAGCATCCCGAGACGGGCCAACGGCTTTGGGAACTGGTTCCGGGATGGAGGCGGAGGACTTTTGCGGAGGTTCTGCTGCCGCCATTCGCTGGGCGTCATCCCGAACCGTTTCTTGAACATCATGTTAAACAGGCCGAGATGCTGGTAACCGCTGTCGAAGGCGACGCTGGTTATTTTGGCGTCCGAATCCGCGAGCAACTGGCGCGCCCGCTGGAGGCGCAATTCAATCTGGCGCGCCCGCAAGGGTACGCCGAATTCCTCGCGGAACAGGCGGGTGAAATGACGTTCGCTGCAATTCAACTGCCCGGCCAGGTCGCGGAGCGAGCATTGCGAGAGTTCAACTTCCGGCAACTGGCCGACCAGTTGATGAAAACGCTCGCGGAGTTTGCCGTTCCCGGCGGGTTGGGCCGCGGGCGCCGGCAGGAGGTCGGCGATGGCGCTGGCCCACAATTGGAGCAACCCGCAACGCACCGGCAGACCCTCCCGGCGCGGTTGTTCCGCCAGCCGGGTGAATCTTTGGGCCAACGGCTGGCTGGCGGTGAAAATCGCCGCGGGCGCCGCGGGGCGGTGGGGAGTGACTTCGAGTTGATGCCATTCGGCGACCGTGAGCAAGCCATTGAGGTACTGCGGCTGGATGGAAAAAAATTGCAGTTTCAACTCGCCCAGCTGGCTGGCCCGCAACACCCCGTCGCCGTTGCCGGTGGTCATCAGGCCGTCTCCCGCGCCGAGCTGGCGGGCGGCCGCACCCGGCTGCAGCCAGTAACCAGTTCCTTCGGCCACCCGCACCATGAACCATTCATGATTGCGGGGGGTCCATTCGCCGGAAGGCCGTAACGTCAGCTCCTGTAGAATGAGATGTCGCTCAATGGTCACCGGCGCACAGACTGGAGACGGCATGTGACCGGCATGCGGCAGTCCGGTGACGATTTTGAAACAACAAAACTCGTTTATCGGCCAAAAACAGTCGAAAGCGACACTTTGCGGACCAAGGCGCTCTCCGGTTCAATTCCGGATTTGGGTTTAATCAACATCGGGTACAAATATCCCTTCTGATGGGTGTCCTTCCAGATGGGTTGCCAAATTAACCTTTTTGGTTAGATTAGGGACGTGCAGAAAGTAATGGTAATGTTTTGCCTTTGCCTGCTGGCGGCGGGTTGCGAAACCCCTCCGGCTTCCTCCGCCAAAGTATCGCCTGATGAAGTGCATTTTTTGTCGGCTCCAACCCCGGATGGTTATCGGGTCGGGTGGACTTCGTTTAACGATCATCTGACCTGGCATTACCCTGAGGATGCCATGACGCAAATGCGACAGGATGCGGTTCGCAAGGGCGCAAACGTGGTGGTCCTGCTGGGAATTGATCCGCCCAATACCACGGGCAGATTCGGACAATTTGAAGTCCACGG
>Ga0074045_10006403_pt1 | contig 10114 bp, 6 predicted proteins | sample BogForMeECP23OM2_FD_94442 | JGI IMG/M metagenome (GOLD analysis project Ga0074045, IMG submission 94442) | Bog forest soil microbial communities from Calvert Island, British Columbia, Canada - Bog Forest MetaG ECP23OM2 | ecosystem: Environmental > Terrestrial > Soil > Wetlands ... | reverse complement strand
TGCCAACTTGGCTTGTAGGTCGGCCGCGTTCGATACGCTCACAAAGCCAGTGGTTAGCGCTCGCGTCGAGTTATCAACCGCCACCGCGTCCCACAACTCGAAATCGCTGACCGAGCGAGCGCCTAGTACCAGGGGCGTCCGGCTTTTCGTTACTCCGTCCTTGAGTTGCACGGCTAGATCAAGATTCGAATCCAACAGAATACTGTCGCCATCCAGCGCGAAGATTTGTCCGGCTTGACCGCCGCACGCTTGTACAGTAAGAGCCGATCCGGCCGCTGGAGGATTGGAATCGGTCCCGATGCACAAAGTTCCCGCATGCAATCGCACCTGGTGCGCCCCCAAACGTGGAATCTCCTCCACTCTCACTTGTTGGGCTATCGTTTTGTTGCATCCATAGATAAAGACCGGCGATCCAGCCACCTGCGGAGGAGCTCCATAATCCAGACAACGTCCCATATAGCTCTGGAAGTAAAAAAGGGGAGCAGGTGCAACTTGTGCCCAAGCTCTAGATGGAATCGCGATTGCCGCTGCAAGGCAGGTTGCATGCAAAACGGACCGTTTCATAAGCCGGCATTCTACCACCGGTGGGACGGCAAGATTGATCGCGCTGATGCAAACCCCGCACCGTCAGAACCACAACCATGAGATGAAAGAGATCTTCAAGAGTACGGCCACCCGGGCCAGCTGTGGTATGGGACCGTTCCACGATTTCTACGCGGCTTTGCTGGCCACCGGGCATGAAGCCGGAGATGGCTCGTCTGACCCTAGCGCGCAAGATCGCGGCCATTGCTTTGACACTTTGGAAAAAGGAGGAACGTTTCGACACCGAACAACTAAAAAACGCCAACTCGTCGCTCAGTTACAATTCTGCGCTGAGGTCCAGGCGAATGGCGGGCTTTGACGAGGCGTGGGCGGCTGTAGATCATCCAAAAGACGGGGAGTCAGTTTCCCCGGAATTACAGCCGCTACTTCGACGGGTTGTTTCCGAAGTTCTGGCCGCACCGGCCGACCTGCCCGCATTGAAGGAAAGTCTTACGGCCTTGCTTGAATACTTGGGCGGCCAAGGCCGCACGAACGCAAACTGCTGGGCGGTTGACATGTTCTTCTGTTTGTCCGAAGGCTGAGAGCGGGACTGGACCGTACAACGCCTACCGGATGATTTTCGCGATGTGCTGGCTCTGATGGGCCAAGCGGTGCACGATACAGTGCAAACGCCCAAAATCGCTGCGAATTTAGATTGCCTTCCTGAGCAACTGCTTAACCGCCTTCGGCGGCCTACACTCCGCAACCCGGTCAATGAGTGAGCGGTATTTTCGCCAAACTCCGGTACCTCACGCCTTCAGGTTTCCAAATTCCGCCTCGCTCACCCAAATCACGTTGACGGAGACATCGCCCATTATAATTTTGAGCGAGCGCGGAAAGCGAGTGCGAATCGAAGAGTCCCTACGGCTCGACTTCTCTCATCGATTCGATCCCTCCTGACGATGCCTGCACTCGACAGGTCAACCTCAGCGACTGAAGTCGTGCTCTGCCCAGTGGCTAGGGGGCCCTCACGGGCCGATGATGCTGGACAACTTGTTGGTAGTGCCCACGACCACGCAGATGACCTGGCCGGTGCCGAGCGGTGCGCACGAAGGAGATCCGATGCCGACTGTTTTCGTGCCCCCTTCCTGAATCCAACCCGTCCAGGAGGTGCCATTGAACACGTTGGCATAGAAGTGAGTATCGAGAGCGCCGATGCCACCGCAGACCAGATCTCCGGCGGTCTGACTGCTGCAGCTGATGATGTTGTTCGTCGCGCCGGCGAGACCCTCGTAGCCGGACCAATCGGTTGTCTTCCAGGTTTCGCCATTGAAGACGTTGACATAGAGTCCCGAGTTGTAGGCTTTCGCGAAACACGTCACTTTGCCTGCCGAGTTGAGGGAGGTACAGTCCGGGGTCCCGCCCGCTATTCCTGACAGGTTGAGGAAGCTAGTCCACTTGCCGGAGAAGAAGCGATTCACCAGCGTGGCATTGGCCGTGGTGTAGACGGCACAGACCACACCACTGTTGTTATCAGTGGTGCAACTGGGCGCGGAGATGGCGGTGGTGGCGAGATTGGCGAATGCGCTCCACGTGGTGCCGTTGAAAACTGACCAGGCCAGCCCGCCAGCGGAGTTTCGCGCCACACAGAGCACTTCGTCGGAAGGCAGTTCAGCACAACTGGGAGCGGAGAATAAGGCAGCGGTAACAGTTGTTGGAGTGCTCCAGGTAGTGCCGTTGTAGGTCGTGACCTCCAGGCTGCCGGAGGCAGCGGTTGCGCCGCAGATCACTTTGCCGTCGCCGTTGCTGCTGCAGGATGGATCAGAGCTAACCGTGGCGGTCAGAGTCATCCAGGTTCCCCATTTCGTGCCATTGAATACATTCACCATAAGTTCAGAGGCGACGCTTCGAACCGCACAGGCCACGTGATCGGTGGAAACGAATGCGCAGGACGGGTTGCCTATCGCGGTGGCGGTTCCGGTGGAGACGAAACTTCCCCAAGTGGCCGAAGCCAAAGGAACCGAGGCGAAAAACACGGTCAGAAGAAACAGGCACACCAAAGAGCGTTTCATGGGGATCCTCCCTGCTTGAAATCGGATTGGGCCGAGCCAGAGAAAAAACCGATCCATTATACCTCCGCTTGGGGCGGGGAATTGTCAACTGCAGGGGAAGGCCTGAAGTTTTTCCTAACTTCAGGCGAGCGCTCTGCGCCGACCAGAACGTGCCGTGCAATCAATAAATGCACTCCTATTGTGTGCAGATGGTTGGCGAAAACAGGCGTGGTGTTGAAAAAGGAACCAAAGCAGTAATCTCTGTGAATTTCAGCGTCTACGGCGAACGAAGATTCACTAACTTGCGAACGAATCTCGCTTATGAAATCCCGTGAAAAGAGCCCGGCGCACTGTAATCGGGATGTTTCACCAGCCTGTCACTTCTTCGCCCGAAACGTCGCATTGTGGCTTGCAAAAGCTCGCCGACGTGCTCGACAATAAGCAACTGAGAGGGCCGTGAACAATGAAAGGGAAAATAAGAATGACATGGCGCGATTTGAACGACCAGTTAAGAAAAACCAAAAACGTTAAACGAATTCTGCAATTGTATAAAGCGGAGCGCAAGGGGAAGCGTCGCAAGAGGTGGCTGACGAGGATTTACTGCCGTTACAGCTATCTTCGACGGAAGAAAGAAATGAAAGCTGTGACATCAGCTGAATCATTTGTCTGAGACGCGGAGAGACCGCTAGGCGACGATTGCTACCGTGGTCGTCGGTTGACCGAATGTCGCCTCTAGGTGATGTTGGAACTCGCGATACCTAGCAAGATGCTGGCGCAACTCGGTGGCGTTTTTGTGGATGCCTGATAGCTCGCCGGGTATCTGGTTCTGGAGGTAGACGGTGGGGCTTTCCGTGTCCGACCCTTATTTTTTCCCTGCCCCGATTTCCGGCCCTCACGATGTCATTAAGAATCCTCTCCCCCGACCAATTAATCCCATACGTTTCATTGAATTAGAGAACTTCTCATTTTCGGGACTTGTACATCTTGGGTCCATTTGGGTCCAATCAGCAAATCCGAGAACTTGTCCAATTCGACCTTTAGCGAAATCTTCGGACTAATAGGGTGTGCCGATCCGATCTATACAGGCCGATCACATAAAGTGTCGCTTTCCCTGTTGTCGAATAAATGACCTGGCGGATCCTGAGTAATGGGGCATCGCGCCCAACTTTCAGAAGATTCGCGGTCGCAGGGGCGGCGGCGGTTGCATCCATTTCCTCGTCGGCATAAGCGATTTGGATCCCATAGCTGCTCTCCAAAATAGAAAACAGCGACCCACGCGCCACCGAGTTGCGGGTGAGACCGGCGAAGTGCTCGGCTGGCAGATAGCAGGTTTCAACCGCGAACGGCTCATCCGCTGCCAGGCGGAGTCGTTCCAGCCTGAGCAGGCGAGTGCCGGTCGATAAAGCGAGACGGGCCGCGACTTCCTGCTCGTTGTCGACCACGCTGAACGACAGAAGTTTTGAACAAGCAGTCAGGCTTCGACTGGCCATCTGCTCGGTGAAACTCGTCAGTTTGTTGAAGTGGATCTTGGGGGGAGCTACAAAAGTTCCGGCGCCCCGTCTGCGATGCACCAGACCCTCCCGTTCGAGCGCAGTTAACGCGTGACGCGCCGTCATCAGGCTCACCTGGTGAATCTTTGCCAGCTCCCGTTCGGAATCGACTGCATCCCCGGGTTTTAGCTGCCCGCTGTCAATGCGCTTGACGATCGTGGCTTGGATTTTCTGGTATGCAGGCATTCCGTTTGGGCGACTGTTTGGCATGAACTCCCCAATCATTCGGATCAGAATCAGAAACTTGCTGTTTGCTTCACGCGCGCCTTATTTGAACCGAAAACTAAGACATTCGTTCATTTTCTTAGATGTGCTATAGAGCAAGAAGAATTGAAAGCAGGCGTGCTGGCCGGCTTTCCCGTGCCTCTTCTCTCTTCTATGCTATAGAGCTTTTGAAGACAACTGATTTCAAGACCGTACACCGATCAAGACTCACACCTTAACCTTCTGCGCGAAACTTGTAAAGTGCGACTCTGGGTTATACCAATACTGCAGCATCTCATAGGTGCAATATTCCATTCCCGGTGGAGGCTAAAGGGACCCGGTTTTCTACAGGGCGGATGACCGGCCGGATTGCGAGAGAAACGATCATAGCGAAGTGCTATAGATAAATACAAAAAATGGAAGAATCGAAAATTTAAGCTTTCTTTATTTTTTTCTTGACGACACTTACGAAAGTACTATATAGCATTACTCCTAGTATTAATGCAGTATTTATTTATTGAATTCTGTTTTCACCAAAGCGTCTCCCGGAGGGCTGTCATGCGAAAGTCATTGGCGATGATGATTGGAATCTTGCTGCTGGTCGGACTGCTCGGCGCGCTGGTGCCGGCGTGGGGCCAGGAGGTGACCGCGGCGATTGTGGGTACCGTGACCGATCCCAGTGGTGCGCCGATCAAAGGCGCAACCGTGGTCGCTCGGGACACCGATCGTGGCGTTGTTTGGAACGCGGAGACGGATGACAGCGGCTCCTTCAGCGTGTTGCGCCTCCCGGTGGGAACCTACACTGCAGAGGCCGCTGCTCCTGGCTTTGAAAAGTCCGTGTACCCGCCGTTCACGCTGGTGCTCAACCAGACAGCGCGTCTCACCTTCCAGATGAAGGTGGGGAAGGTTTCGGAAGCTGTCGAAGTGACCGGCGCTGCACCGATATTGCAGACGCAAGATGCCCAGGTCAGCACGCTCATTGACGCAAGAACTGCCGTGTCTCTGCCGCTGCTTTCCAGGAACTATCTCCAACTAGCCTTACTTGTTCCCGGGGCCACAAACCCGAACCCACAAACCCTGATTCAGGCGCAGGTCATGCCGAGTTCGGGTCGACCTCTGATCAACGGAAACCGTGAACAGGGGAACTCCTACCTCCTTGACGGTGTTGTGAATCAAGAGAAGAACAACAACGAAGTGGCGTATCAGCCCCCTCCCGACGCGATTCAGGAGTTCAATGTCGTCACGCAGAACCCGTCCGCCGAGTTTGGGGACTTTCAGGGAGGCGTGATTAGTGTGAGTACGAAGTCGGGAACCAACCAATTTCACGGTACCGCTTATGAGTTCCTCCGTAACAACGTCCTTAACGCCAACACCTGGTCGGCAGGGCTGGCCGAGGGCGGGACCTACACGCCCGGCATCTCCCAGCCAAACGGCGTGCTGGACAAGCCAGTTGTGCGTTGGAATGAGTTTGGCGGCGCGGTCGGTGGCCCGATCATCAAGAATAAGTTGTTCTTTTTCGCGGACTACCAAGGGCTGCGTTCCGTCAAGTCGTCGGAACAGGGATATAATCTGTTTACTCCCAGCGAAGTTACAGGCGATTTTGGACAGCTTTGCACGGACAACGGAGGAGCGTTCACGGCTGGAGTCTGCAGCGGAGGAACAGGGATACAGCTCGCCTTCCCCAATGGCCCAAATGCAGGGAAGCCAATTCCCAATAACAATCTGGCCGTGGCCGGGCTGACCATCAGCCCTGTGGTCCAGAATCTGACCAGCCTTCCTGCCTACCAGGCGGCGGCAGCGGTCATGGTCAATAGCGTGAACGGATCCAACTACTACAACTCCCTCAAGAGTACCTTCAATATTGATCAGGGTGACCTGAAAATCGATTACGCCGCAACGCAGAAGGATCGCGTCTTCTTCCGCTGGTCTCAGGGATACACCAACAACCCCGCCAGCGCAGGATTCTTGTTAGGAGATCCGGGCAATTCGAGCACCGAGCCGGTGAAGAACGCGGTGATCAACTGGACGCACTCGTTCGGGCCAAATCTGCTCAACGAGGCTCGCTTCGGCATCGTCGATACCCGTTACGGTCAAACCGACTACAACCCTGAGGCCGGCGATTTGGGTCAACAGATCGGCATCGCCAACGCGAACCAATTCCTGCCGGGGCTGCCGGCTCTGGGGTTCGGCAGTGTAGCGCTTGGAGAGAACGGACTGGAGCAAACCTTTCACTCCGGCAGCGGAGAGATTGAAGATGTTCTGCTGATCAATCATGGTCGCCACATCTTCCACACCGGATTCCAGTACTGGCGGGATCGGCTCAACTATGTTTACCCCGGGAACAACGGATCTCTCGGTACGATCAGTTCGTCGGCCCTGACGGGCAGCGGTGCCGCCGACGGTTGGCTCGGTTTACTTGGCGGCGGCGGACGGGATGCGGGCTTTGCTGAGTTCGGCCTCCGCGGCAATATCTACGGAGCGTTCTTCCAGGACGACTGGCGCATCACTAATACCCTGACGCTAAATCTCGGTCTGCGCTTCGAAGATCACACCCCGCGCTATGAAATCAACAATCGGGAAGTCAACTTCGGACTGTACACAGGAATCATGGAACCAGCGCAGAACCACAAAGCCCTCTACAACAACTATCTCGGGATTGGCGATTGGGAACCACGCATCGGATTCGCCTGGTCTCCCGCCCAATTTAATAGTAGGCTTGTCGTCCGCGCCGCAGTCGGCATGTCCTCTTATACGGAGGGCGGCGGCGCTAACCAGAATCTCACCACCAATTGGCCGCTGACCAAGATCAGTTCTTTCGTCGGCTCGAGCAGTGTGCTCACTGACCCCTTCCCGCAGACTACGCCCGCTTGCGCGGCCGTTGTGCAGTCTTGCTTCTCCGGACCAACCAGGGGCCTGAGCACCGACAAGGTGTGGCCTTCAAACCTTCGACCCGCCACCGAGACGCAATGGAATCTCTCGTTTCAGTACATGCTGGACAACAGCACGAGCTTCCAGATCAGCTATGTTGGTTCGTTTGCCACTCACCTGTTGAACCTGATGGACTATGCCCAGGGAATCCTTGTGAATGCCAACGGCAGCATAACTCAGCCTGGCGTGGTGGGAGCCAAGGTGCTGCCGACACCTTTTGTTGGCGGGGTTGTCTCGAACACAGCGCCCTACCCCGCTGGGGCCTTTCCGCTCTACACGGCCGGTCCGGCATCGAATGCCAACCAGAGCTACAACGCTCTCCAAGCCGTACTTAAAAGGAATCTCGCACACGGGCTAGACGGTCAGGTTTCCTACGTGTATTCGAAGTGTCTCAGCAATTCGCCGGGATACTATGGAACCTCCAGCTGGGGCGGCAATGGTACCCAAACCTCGATGGGCCTCCCGGGCTGGCAGAACATCTACGATGGCCGGTCCGACTGGGGGCCCTGCTACTACGACACGACTCACGCCCTCACCGCTTTCGCCAGCTATGCCATCCCGGTGGGACGAGGCAGGAAGTTCGGTCATAACATGAACTCGGTCGCCGACGCAGTCGTCGGTGGCTGGGGAATTTCTCAAATCGTATCTTGGCACTCCGGCTTCGCGTTAACGCCAATTCTTGGAGGGTTCAGCGATCCCTCGGGAGCGAACGGCGCCGGCATCCTCTTCGATGTGTCGCGACCCGATTGCAGCGGCCCCGTCACATACCCGAAGCAGACGGTTAACGTTCGCGGCTCCGGATACATTCAGTGGTTTAGCACAAGCACATATAGCCAACCTGCTGCCGGCTCGTACGGTGACTGCGGTGTCGGCTCCGTGCGGGGTCCGCGCTACTCGGATGTCGACTGGAGCATTCACAAGGACTTTCGCATTACTGAGGGCACGGGATTGGAGTTCCGAACGGAGTTCGTTAACCTTTTCAACCACCCGGTGCTGGACTTTGCAGGAGGGCCGAGCGCCTTCGCGCTGACTTCAGGCGTCATGGGGCAAATCAATGCATCCCAGGGAGAACGGAACATTCAGTTCGCGCTTAAGTTCCACTTCTGACCGTTGTATGATTGGGCAGGCGTCAGTGACCGCCTGCCCATTCTTATGTTTAAGACTCTCTATCTGACGTTCGTTTGTAGCCTGTTCTTGGGCCTTTTGGCGTTGTCTTCTAGAGCCCACGGCGGACAAACTCCAGCCGCGGATTCTTCCAGTAGTGCGAAGCGAGCCGTCGATCTAGCCAAAGCTGGCCATTGCAAAGAAGCCCTTCCCCTTCTGAAGAAGAGCGCGGCGCACCTCGCATACAAAGACCTCAAGCACGATGTGGGCTTTGCGGGCGTACGTTGTGCGATGTTTGCGGACCAGCCGGATGTGGCCATCGACTTCCTGCGCTCTCTGAACCAAGAGTTCCCGCGCGATCCCGACGTTCTTTACCTGTCGGTCCACACGTACTCGGATCTGTCGACCCGCGCCTCGGCGGAGCTGGCGAACGCGGCGCCAAATTCCTATCAGTCGCAAGAGCTCAACGCGGAGGCTTTGGAAGTCCAAGGAAAATGGGACGAGGCAGCGAAGATATATCGGCTGATCCTGAGGCAGAATCCGCGTTTGCCCGGAATCCATTACCGGCTGGGGCGCGTTTTGGTGTCCAAGCCCGAGTTTGGTCCGGCAGCGGCAGAAGAAGCGAAACAGGAATTCGAGAAGGAGTTGCAGATTGATCCTTCGAATGCAGGGGCCGAATACGTCCTGGGAGAGATAGCAAAACAGAATCAGCAGTGGGACGAGGCCATCCAACACTTCTCCCGCGCGGCGAAGCTCGACGCCGGGTTTGGCGACGCTTTTGTCGGGTGGGGAGGTTCTCTCGTTTCAGTGAAAGAGTTCTCCGAGGCGATCGCACCACTCGAAACTGCCGTTAAGCTACAGTCGGGGAATCCGGCCGCGCATTACCTGCTAGCCGTCGCGTATGCACGATCCGGGCGCAAGGAAGACGGCGAACGGGAGTTCGCGATTCAGCAGAAGTTGACCCAGAAGGGCGCCGCAGGCGAAGCGCCGCCTGAGTCGCAGCCAAGTCGGAATTAGCCGGCGAGTCTGGCGATGAGTGGATCTTGATTCGCGATTCATGATCCGAGATTCCAAGCACGATTGATCGAAGTGAAGAACCCGTCTCCGCAGCCGACCCACCCCCTCTCGCAGTTCTCTCGCCGACGTTTTCTGTGGGGAATAGGAGGCAGTCTAGTGCTTCCCGGCCTGTCACGCCTTTCGCACGCTGTGCCAGCGCCGGTCTACCCGTTCGAAGAGATCCCGGCCGCGGTGAGTGACATCACCTGGACACATATCAATGGGAAGTCGACGGAGAAATATTTGCCGGAGACGACGGGAGCCGGATGTGCGTTCCTCGACTACGACGGCGATGGGTGGATGGACATTTATCTGGTGAATAGCGGGAAGTGTGACTTTTTTAATCCTAACCCACCGCTGCGGAATGCCTTGTACAGAAACAATCGCGACGGAACCTTTACCGATGTTACCGAAAAGGCCGGAGTCGCGGCTGGCGGGTACGGCCAGGGTGTTGCGGCTGGCGATTACGATGGAGACGGCTTTCCTGATCTCTACGTCACGCAATATGGACGGAGCATCCTGTATCACAACAACGGGGATGGCACTTTCACGGACGTTACGGAAAAGGCTGGGGTTGTCGCCCCGGGATGGTCTTCGAGCGCGGTCTGGTTCGACTATGACAATGACGGGCGGCTTGATCTTTTTGTTTGCCGTTTTGTAGATTTCGATAAAGACAAGCACCTGCCTTGCGAAGCGGAC
>Ga0074045_10006402_pt1 | contig 10115 bp, 10 predicted proteins | sample BogForMeECP23OM2_FD_94442 | JGI IMG/M metagenome (GOLD analysis project Ga0074045, IMG submission 94442) | Bog forest soil microbial communities from Calvert Island, British Columbia, Canada - Bog Forest MetaG ECP23OM2 | ecosystem: Environmental > Terrestrial > Soil > Wetlands ... | reverse complement strand
GACCCACTGTGCCGTGTGACGGGCCGAGAATGAACCGTCAGGTAGACGTTGGGAACCCGCCGAGACCCTTTAGGCATCTCCGCATGGCGGAGCGTCGCACACCGGATCCTAGTTCGAGTCGAGCTCCCGTTCATTCAGCATTGGTTCAAAAATCGGTTACCGCCATCACCAACCCCGCAGGCCGGCTTTCACCTGTGATGCTAGGAGAATTACCAGCGCATTGGCAATAGGGGAGCCGCAAATAGTTGGCAGAACACTTGCAACCAAAGTAATCAAGCTGCAACATTCCCGGCTTGCAATCCAGGCCGGCGATCTTAATCTGTCCCTGTGGAAACGGCCGCCTCGCCTGCGGTTCCCAAAACGAATCCCTACTTCGTCCCCTCCGCCCAATAGCTGCTCCGAGCCAGCACCACCCGATCTCCCGCATCCCTCAGCCGCACCCGAATCTGGTGCAGCCCTGCATGCGGATTCTTCGGTTCAATGCTCAGCAAATAGCGGCTGTGCAAATGATTGGTGAAGTCGACCATACGCCGGTCGAAGTTTTTCCCCGTGGCGAACATCTCGTACTCGCCGCCAGTCAGCGAGGCCACTGCCTTCGGCGTATTCTTCTTCATCGCCTCGACCGCCATAATCAGAGGCGCCAGCAAATCCGGCGATGGATTCATTTCGTTAAGATTGTTGCCCCGCATCGTATCCAGCACATTCGACCGTGAAGGCGAGAAGGCCAGCGCATACACTGCGGTGGTGCTCTGCCCAATTTCAGCCACCACGTCTTCCACCTTGGCCTGGCTGCCGTGGTCGCGGGTCTCGCTGATCAGCAGCAGCACCCGCTGCCTTCCTTTCGGAGCTTGCTCCAGCAGCTTCACCGAATAATCCACCGCATCAAGAATCGCTGCTCCCTCATCACCCGGCTGCAATCGCCTGAGGGTTTCCGCGGTCTTTTCCGGATTGCTCGAGAAATCCTGAACCAATTCCACTTGGCGGTCGAATTCCACGATGGCGAGTCTACCGTGTCCATCCTCAACCAGCGGATCCAGCATCGCGCTCAGCCCGCGTATCCGCGGAAACTCATAATCCGCTCGCCGCCCGCGCTGAATCGCAACCACCACTGATACCGCCGCCGCGTCCGCCGCCTCATCCAACCGCACTGCCTGCTCCACGCCATCGTCTTCGACCAGAAAGTCCTTTGCCCCGAGCCCATACACAATTTCGCCCTTCGCGCTCTTCACCAGCGCGGGAATCACTACCACATTCGATTGACTATGAAACGTTGTTTCCTGGGAGAAAGCGCTGCCCGAGAGCAGCGCTAACAGAAGAAGATGTACTCCGGCCTGCCTCAGCCTATCCCGCCTTGCGGTTCTCACCCAACACTTCATCCAGCGCATCTGCTAATAGATGCGCCCGCTTCTGGTAATCGGTTGGCCCGCTCTCCTGCTTCCGCTTCAGAAGGTGATACTCATCGGCAATATTCAGCGCGGCGAGCACGGCCAGGCGCACCGTATCTATGGTATTCGTAGCCTCGGCCACCGCCCGCATCTTTGAATCCACATACTCCGCCAGCTTCAAGATGTACTCCGGATCCGATCCGCGCAGGTTATAGGCCTGATCAAAAATCTCCACCCGCACGCTGGCGTTCTGCGCATCCTTCAAAGTCGCATCTTTTGTAGCCGTAGCCATATGAGACAACTCAAATAAGTCTTGCCGTTCCGGGCAACGCGACGAATCTGCTTTCCGCGTCCACCAATCTACCCCTTACCATGACGCAAAACGCTGCCCCCGAAAGAAGCCGAAAGTCGGCAGCCAGCAAGCTTCCAGCTAACTGGCCCGCTCCTCGGCAATCGACTCAATCTGTTCCAGCATCTTCTCCACTCGGCCGCGAATCTCTTCCCGCTCCTTGCGCAACTGCACGGCCTGTCGCCGCAGCACCACCAACTGTTCGTCGCGTTCGTCCAATTGTTGCCGCAGGCGCTGCGCCTCGCGCTCTGCCGCCGTCTGGGCCTGCCGCGCCGCCTTGTACATTTCGATAGTGCGATAAACTTTCTCTTCCAGCGCCTGAAAATCGTCGGCCGGAATCTCATCCGTTACCTGCTGCTCCACTGCATTCAACGCCATGATTGCACTTTCCCTGGAAGAATTTCTGGACTTTCCCGCAGTATACTCCACCTCCCTGTGGATCAGGCATGGCACGTTGGTGCTTGCTTTCCATCGCGACCATAAAATTCGCTATAATCCCACGCATGAAAACCACAACCCTCCTCACGCTGAGCACAATCGCCGCCCTGCTCGCTTTCTCCCTGTCCGCTGCCGCGAAAACTAAGGTCGAACTCAAGGACACGCAGGGCAAACCAGTAGGCACAGTCACCGTATCGCAAAAAGGATCTGGAGTCAGCCTGAAGCTTCGCCTTCACGATCTGCCGCCGGGCGAGCACGCCATCCACTTTCATCAGAATCCCAAGTGCGATGCTCCGGACTTCAAATCGGCCGGCCCGCATTTCAATCCCGAAAGCAAGAAGCACGGGCTGGAAAGTCCCGACGGACATCACGCCGGCGACATGCAGAATTTCCTCATTGACGTCAAAGGCAAAGCCGACGTGACTCTCGAAGATAAAGATGTGACGCTAGGCGAAGGCTCGCACTCGCTGTTCAGCAATGGCGGCACCGCTATCGTAATCCACGCCAAAGCCGATGACATGAAAACCGATCCCTCGGGCAACTCCGGCGATCGCATAGCCTGCGGCGCAGTCACGAAGTAAGCTCTAAGTCGTTATTTGTCATCCTGAGCGCAGTATGGACTTCGCGAAGCGAAGCCCATACGAAGTCGAAGGATCCCTACCTCTGTAACCTCGTCTCCGCTTCTCCGCACACTCCGATTATCGCCTCCGCAACTTCCCCAACCTCTCCGCCGCTGCATCGAGCGTCTCCAACTTCTTGCAGAATGCAAACCGCACCTGCCTCGCTCCATCTCGGGGATCACGATAAAAACTCGACCCCGGCACCGCCGCCACTCCAATTTCTTTCACTAAATACTTTGTGAACGAAACATCGTCGTCGAATCCGAAAGCGGAGATATCTGTCATCACGTAGTAAGCGCCACGCGGACGAAAACACTTGAACCCCGCCGACTCCAGAGCCGGCATCAGATGATCGCGCCGCACCCGGTATCCCTCCGCCAGCTTTGAATAATATTCCGCCGGCAAGCTTAGCGCCTCGGCGCCCGCCTCCTGCAGCGGAGCGGGCGCTCCCACGGTCAGGAAATCATGCACTTTACGGATCGCATTGGTGATCTTTTCCGGTCCCACCGCCCAGCCCACGCGCCATCCGGTCACGCTGTAAGTCTTCGACATTCCGTTGATCGTCACCGTGCGCTCTCGCATCCCATCCAGCGACGCCATCGAGATGTGTTCAGTACCTTCATACAGAATATGTTCGTAAATCTCGTCGGTGATCGCCAGCACGTCGAACTCAAGGCACAAGTCGCGAATCAACTCCAACTCTGCGCGTCTGAACACTTTCCCCGTAGGATTGTTCGGGGTATTGAGAATGATTGCCCTGGTGTGCCGGTCGAACGCCGCGCGCAATTCATTTCCATCAAAGGTCCACTCGCCACCCGTGCCGGCCGGCGGACGCAGTTTCACAAACCGCGGCCGCGCCCCGCTCAACACCGAATCCGGCCCGTAGTTCTCGTAAAACGGTTCGAAGATCACCACCTCATCGCCGGCATTACAAACTGCGAGCAGCGTCGAAATCATCGCCTCTGTCGACCCGCAACACACCGTGATCTCTTTCTCTGGATCGACCGCAATCCCCTGCCACACGCCCATCTGCCGCGCAATCGCATCGCGCAAGCTCTTTGCGCCCCAGGTGATGGCGTATTGATTCACATCGCTCTCAATCGCCGCGCGCGCCGCCTGCTTGACTTCTGCCGGCGCCGCGAAATCCGGAAAACCCTGCGCCAGGTTTACTGCTCCGTGCAGCGCGGCCTGCCGCGTCATTTCGCGAATCACCGACTCGGTAAAGTGCTCCACCTTGTCGCTGAGAAAATGTTTCTTTTGATGGGAGAGAGACGTACTTAGGTCCGCCATAAACCGCAGATTAGCACAGGAAGAGTTGTCGCTGATCCGGCCGCGCAGCCGTCGAAGCCCTCACACCCGCGCTGAGTTTCGAGTCCGCCGCGAGTATGCTCCTCCTCTCCATCGCCGCAACAGATGCCAGGCTTCCAGATATCGCTCATACTTGCTCTGCCGTCTCCACGGCGCCAGCCAGATGCTTCCCTTCCGCATCGCCACCACTCCTGCCGGAATGATGTACCAAAGGTCGAGTGGAATCACGTACGCCGCCACGAAATCAATCTCCTCCAGCACATGCGTCAGCCTCTTTCCCGCCGGCATGTGACACGGATACGCCCCCCTCTGTGGGCGCCTCATCGTCGATTTCACCTGCACCCGAAACGCCAGCCCATCCTGTTCCACCATTAAGTCATACGGAGCCGAATCCCCCCACAGCTTCGCCACCCGAAACCGCTGCTCCATCGCCCGTGACAGGAATCGTACCTCCGCCCACTCTCCCCGCTCCTTGGCATTCTTAAACTGACTACCTCTTTGTCCCATCGCGATCCCCGCTGTCCATAAAACAAAAGGCGCGACCCAGGTTCGATAAGAAACGGGCCGCGCCTTCGCTTTTTCTGAATTCTTTACTCTACTTCTATTATATCACGCAGCATAGGATAAACTGCACCAATTTGCATGCAGTTTTCAACAATATTTTCCCTTTGCTTGCTATCAAATAACCCCAATCGCGTAATTCCTCCCTATTGACAAAGTTTTTTCGCAATCAGAAAAACCCCCCGCAACCAGGCGAGAAGTCAGCCGCGGAGCGGTCCAAGAATGCAGCCCAGGGCGCAAGCCCTGGGTGGAAAGTGGAGAGTGAGTCAGCGCTGAAAGCGCGAAAGATAAGTTCTCACACAGACTCAAGAGACTCATAGGGCGAAAGAGAACCGCTACGCACTTTCCGCGACTAGCCAATTCACTTGTCATCCTAACCGCAGCAATCCCCCGGCCGCCCCGTCAACTCCGCCGACTCTGCGGCAGGGCGGCTGCCCGTTTCCCCATGCTATAATCTTCTATTCTCAGACGCTTAGAGCGCGGAGGACCGTATCGATAAACGCTTTATCCGAACCAATGACCGTATTCGTGCCCGCGAAATTCGCGTGATCGGCGACGAAGGCGAACAGATTGGCATTATGCCTCCCTTCGAAGCCCTGAAAATGGCGCGCAGCAAGAACCTGGATCTGGTCGAGATTTCACCCACCGCTCAGCCTCCCGTATGCCGCATCATGGATTACGGGAAGTATCTCTACCAGCAGGAAAAGAAAGAGCGCGAGGCCAAGAAGCACCAGAAGACGATTACGGTCAAAGAGGTCAAGTTCCGCATTAATGTGGACGACCACGATTACGAGACCAAGAGGAATCACGTCCTGCGCTTTCTGGACGAAGGCGACAAGGTAAAGGCCACGATATTTTTTCGCGGTCGCGAGATGACCCGGACCGGCCTGGGCAGGCAGATTCTGGAGCGACTGATTAAGGACGTGGAACCGCACAGCATCGTGGAGTTCCGACCACGGCAAGAGGGCAACACCCTGCACGCCATTCTGGCGCCGAAGAAATCGGCGGTGGAGCGGGAGAAGGAAAGAGAAAAAGAAGCCAAGCAAAAGGCGAAGCAGGAAAAGAAGCTGGCGCAGGAGAAAGAAAAGTTGGAGGCGGAAAAAGTCGGACCCGAGAAGCCTGGTCCTGAAAAGCTTGGTCCTGAAAAGCTTGGTCCAGAAAAAGAGACCCAGCCCGCGCCGGTTGCCGCGGCTGCCGCCGGGGGCGCTCCGAATCCAACCTCGCAGGGATAGCGCTTCGCCTGATTTTCTGTTCGCCGGGGACGTGCGCGATTCGCGCAATCGATTCCAGAGCAATTGAATGATTCTGTAAATCAAAGCTGACGGCTGGTAACTGGCGGCTGGCAGCTGATTCCGAGGATTTATGCCGAAACTGAAATCGCACAAGGGCGCGTCCAAGCGCTTCAAACTCACGGCCAACGGCAAGGTGAAACGCGGGCATTCCGGCCTGCGTCACATGCTGAGCTCCAAGGCCAAGAAGCGCAAACGCAAGTTGGGCACGGCCACGCTGGTCAGCGATGGCGATCTCCGCAAAGTAAAGCGGATGATTCCGTATCAATAAGTTTTGTGTGGCGCGGGCGCCCTCGCCCGCGATCGCTGGCGGCGATTGTTGCTGCCGAATGCGGCCATGGGCGGCCGCACCGCACGAACCAGGCGCGTGAAGAGGTCAGAGATCGCCGCGAGGCGAATCGTCCTTACCTCCAGCCGCCAGTCCATAGAACGCAAAAAGGAGAAATACCATGCCTCGTGTCAAACGCGGAACCAAACGCCGCGCCAAGCGCAAGAAAATATTAGACCGCGCCAGCGGATACTTCCTAACCAAATCAAAACTCTACCGCTCCGCCAAAGAAGCCGTCGAGCGTGGCCTCAAGTTCGCATACGCTGGCAGAAAGCAGCGGAAGCGGCAATATCGCTCGTTGTGGATTGTGCGTATTGGCGCGGCTTCGAAGCTGAACGGACTGAGCTACAACCAGTTCATCCATGGGTTGAAGCTGGCCGGGGTCGAGTTGGACCGCAAGATTCTAGCGGACCTGGCGGTACGCGATGCGGCTGCGTTTAAGACACTGGTCGAGCAGGCCAAGGGCGCGCTGGCGTAGTCCATAAGCCGCCGGTCTTGTTAAGCCGGGAAGGGTACGGCTTTCAGCCGTGCCGCAGTTCTGATCTTATTACAACTTGTCATTCCGAACGAAGCGAGGAATCCGCTGACCAGGGGTAGAAATTCCTTGCTACGCTGAGAGTCGATTCAGCCAATAGGGATCCTTCGACTGCGTGAACCGATTCGCTTCACGAATCGGTTCACTCCGCTCAGGATGACATTTTCGGATAGTGACACTGTGGCCTATACCGTTTCCAAATTGACGGATTATTCGTCGGCGGCGCTGGACGCATCTGCCGAAGAACTACTCAGTGCGCTAGAGGCCGAGATTCGGGTCCTGGTATTCACCGACGACAAGCAGAATCTCGAGCATCGCGTCGAATGGAAGCAACGGTGGGAGGACTGGAAGAGATTTCGAGACCGCTGGATGGCTCGAAAGAGCGGCGTACTCACACAAATAAACGACATATGGCTGAAGGGCGCGCCTAAAGAAGCCAAGCGTGACGTGGGCCAGCGCGTTAATAAACTGAAAGAGCAAGTGTCGGAGAGGGTCGAAAACTCCGAGCAACTCTTAGATCGCCAGAAGACGGACGCTGAGAATTGGATTCTAAACTCACCGGCGACGAAATCTTATGCTACCTGGAACGAGGCTCTAACTGCCGCTGAAGGCGTAGATATCACCCTGCCCGGTGTGCGGCGTCAGATTGGCGCGGAACACCCCGTGATCAAGACGACGAATGAGATAGTTCGAGTCTTTCAAAAGCTGGGCTACTCCGTGGCTGAGGGTCCGGTTGTTGAAACGGATTACTACAACTTCGAAGCGCTGAATTTTCCGCCGAATCATCCGGCACGCGACACGCAGGATACCTTGTTCATCGCTGGCCAGCAGGCGAAGCCGCAGCGCGAGCGCTTGCTGCTGCGCACGCACACCTCTCCAGTGCAGATTCGGACCATGGAAACGATGCGGCCGCCGATTCGCATCGTGATTCCCGGCACCGTGCATCGCAACGATCCTCCCGATGCGAGCCATTCGCCGATGTTTCATCAGATCGAAGGCCTCGCGGTCGATAGCAACATCACGTTCGGCGATCTGAAGGGGACGCTCGACCATGCGATGAAAGAGTTTTTTGGATCGAGCGTCAAGACAAGTTTTCGCCCGTCGTTTTTCCCCTTCACCGAGCCGAGCGCGGAGATGTTTGTAAGTTGCTTCATCTGCGGCGGGAGTGGAAGACGAGGATCGGATCCCTGCCGTCCCTGCAAGCAGACGGGGTGGATTGAGATTCTGGGATGCGGCATGGTTGACCCCAATGTATTCGAATTCGTGAAGGACAACGGCTATGACCCGCGAAGAGTTTCAGGATTTGCCTTCGGCATGGGCGCAGACCGAATCGCGCTGCTGAAGTATGGCGTGGACGATATTCAGTTGTTCTTTCAGGGGGATGTCAGGTTCCTGGAGCAGTTCTCTTAGCTGCCGGGAGCTTCTGTGGGAATTCCCAGACTTGGCCTCTTCGATCCTGAGGTGCAGGAGGTCCTTCGGCGCAAAGAACGCGCCTCAGGATGACAAGGTTCTTTGGATAGCCAATGAAACTTTCTACACAATGGGTGCGCGAGTTTGTCGATCTCCCCGTCGATGACCGGCGGCTGGCCGAGGATTTGACTGCGGCCGGAGTTGCGGTCGAAGGCATCAGCGGGACGGGATCGGACACCGTGTTCGAGATGGAGATTGGGACGAATCGTCCCGACGCCATGAATCACTATGGCGTGGCGCGCGAGGCGGCGGCGATTTATGACCTGCCGCTGAAGCCGATTGAGCCGAAGCTGCCCTCGGCGGCTAAAGCCGCCTCCTCTGCAGCGGCTCACGGCACGACTGAAGTCGTGCCCTTCCCGAGCACCGCCTCCCCGAACATCGTCTTGCCGAAAGTGCCCTTTCCCATCTCCGTCGAGGAGCCGCAGCTTTGTCCCCGCTTCTCTGCCCGAGTGATCCAGAAAACCACTGTGAAGTCCTCTCCGGCAAGGGTTGCGCAGCGACTGCAATTGCTTGACCAGCGCCCCATCAGCAACGCCGTCGATGCCACCAATTATGTGTTGTGGGAGATCGGCAAGCCGACGCATGTGTTTGACATGGATCTCCTTGAGGGCGGGCAGCTGATTATTCGGCAGGCGCACGAGGGGGAGAAGTTAAAAACACTCGACGGCATCGAGCGCAGGCTCAGTGCCGACGATCTGGTGGTTGCCGACGGAAAGAAAGCCGTCGGCCTGGCGGGAGTGATGGGCGGCTTCGACACCATGATCACCGACAAGACCAAGAATATCCTGATCGAATCCGCGTGGTGGGATCCTTTGACGGTTCGTAAAGCTTCGAAGCGGCACGGGCTGCATACCGACGCTTCGCACCGCTTCGAGCGCGGGGCGGATTTTGAGTCGACGATTTTATCGTGCGACCTGGTCGCGGCGATGATTCTCGAATCAGGCGGCGGAGAACTGGTGGGCGATGCCATCGACGTGGTGTCGAGAAAGTTGGACCAGGCACCGATTGTGTTGCGGCTCTCTGAAGTGCAGCGCATTCTGGGGGGAAGCCTGGAGGCCGGAGAAATTTTTCGCATTCTGAAGAAGCTTGGCTTCACGCTGATTCCGGAAGGCCAGGGCAACGCGCAGTTCCGGGTTCACATTCCGAGTTGGCGAATGGATGTGGAGCGCGAGATCGATTTGATCGAAGAAATTGCGCGGCTGCACGGCTATGACAAATTCCAAAATACGCTGCCGGCATACAGTGGCGCAGTGGTGGAATTGCCGCATGCCGCGGCCGACGCGTCCGTGCGCGCCCGGGCGCTGGCCCTGGGATACAACGAGGCGGTGTCGTTGACGTTTATTTCGCATGCCGATGCGGAACAATTCTCGTCCGCCTCGGTACTTGAGCTGGAGAATCCCCTGAGCGAAGAGGCCAGCGTGATGCGCAGCTCGATGGCGCCGGGGATGCTGGACATGCTGGCGTGGAACCTTAATCGCGATCTAGAGGACGTCCGCCTATTCGAGATGGGGCGGGTTTACCGGATGTCGCACGGGGAGCGCCTTGAGCCAGCACGCGCCTGCCTGGGCGCAACCCTGGCTGCCGTGAAGGGAGCGTTGCCTCGGAGCGGAGTGCTGGACGTGAGTAAAGGGGAAGATGCCGCGGCGTCGGAGGCATTTCGCTCCTTTAAAGGCGACGTAGAGAACCTGTTGACCGCATTTGCCTACACCGAGTTGGGCTTTGATCGGGAGGTGGCGGAATATTTTCATCCCGGCCGGGCGGCGCGGGCGTTGATGGATGGAGCGGCGGTGGCGCAGTTCGGGCAGGTTGCCGAGAGCGTGAAAGTTGCGCGT
>Ga0074045_10006401_pt1 | contig 10116 bp, 13 predicted proteins | sample BogForMeECP23OM2_FD_94442 | JGI IMG/M metagenome (GOLD analysis project Ga0074045, IMG submission 94442) | Bog forest soil microbial communities from Calvert Island, British Columbia, Canada - Bog Forest MetaG ECP23OM2 | ecosystem: Environmental > Terrestrial > Soil > Wetlands ... | reverse complement strand
GGACCTGACATACCGGTAGCTGATGACGGATTCCTGTGCCCCTGTGGAGGAGACCACTATATCCGTTGCCTTCAGCTCCTCCAGAAAGCGGTCGAATGAAACCGTCTCAGCCTTGAATCTGGCGGCCAGCTCCATTGCCCTTTCGAGCGTGCGGTTGGCCACCATCATCCGGCGCACGCCCTGCCTGCGAAAGTGTTCTGCGGCCAGTTCGGCCATTTCTCCGGCGCCGATGAGCAGCACTCTCTTGTCCCTTAGGTCGCCGAAGATCTTGCGGGCAAGCTCGACGGCCGCATAGCTCACCGATACGGCGCAGGACCCGATGCAGGTCTCGGTTCGCACGCGCTTGGCGACGGAAAAAGATTTATGTAAAAGCCGATTGAGGACTACCCTCACCGTTCTGTACTCTACTGCATTACGGTAGGCGTCCTTTAACTGGCCGAGCACCTGCGGTTCTCCGACGATCATCGAATCGAGGCTGGATGCGACCATGAACAGGTGCCTGACAGCTTCGAGGTCCTTATGGACGTATAAGTACGAGTCGAGTGGAACCGAGTCCGACAACCCTACGTGGGCCCTCAGCACGGCCGTTATCTCCCGTATGCCCCTGGCAAGAGAGTTACAGGTAAACAGGAATTCCACTCGATTACAGGTGGAAAGGAAAACCATCTCATCGACCTGCTCCAGATGCGGGAGCATGTGCAGGGGGTTTACCTCTTTTCGGCATGCCACCGCAAGCTGCTCCCGTATTTCGACGGGCGCCGTCTTGTGATTCATGCCTAAAAGGACGATGTGAGACATTACATCTTACCCGAAAGAACCGAATGGTGGCCGCCGAGCAAAAGGCTCGCTCCGACAAAGGTCGCAAGGATTGCCGAAAAACCAAGGATCGAAAGCCACGCCGCTCTTCGACCCCGCCATCCGACCGCGAGCCGCTCATGGACAAGGACAGCGTAAATAATCCAGGTGACCAGAGACAGTATCTCTTTAGGGTCCCAGTTCCAGGGCGAATGCCAGACAATGGCCGCGTTGGCAAACCCGATTATCAGGCCCGCCGTCATGAGAGGGAACCCAGACATGAGGCAGTAATTGGCAATGGAGTCGAGCCGTTCCAGCGAGGGCAGCCGCTCGTAGAGGAAACCGAAATTCTTTTTCTTGATATGTCTTTCCTGCAGCAGGTACATCACGCCGACGCTGAATGCCACCGCAAACAGTGCAATCGCCAAAAAAAGGCTTGCCACGTGCACAATGACCCAGCCTCTTTTTAAAAACTCGCTCTTAAGCATTATCTGCGACGGCAGAAGCCAAGATGAAAGCATGAAAACCACGGCAAGCGGGGAGACGAATGAACCCAGGATGCGAAGCTTTAACCGGATTTGAAGGATGAGATAGGTAACCACAAACACCCATGCAAACAGGGAGAGCGCTTCCTGAATCGTGGCAGCCGGAATATGCCCGGTGTTGACCGTGCGCATTACCAGCGCGACCCCATGAAACAGAGCGCCGGCAAGCAGTATAGTCCAGGAGATACGGGGCAATTGTTCCAGGTCCCTGAAAAGATAGACCAGGTATCCTACCGTCCCGCTCAGGTAGCAAAGCATTGCGATTACCAGGAAAAGAGATTCCATAGATTTTCCCAGACAGCTTTTATTTCGGCTTCGGGCATAACAGGGCGGCAGGCCTCAATGGTTTTTGCAAAAGCCTTCTCCGGCCGGCCCTGCTTGAGACATTCAGGGATGGGCAGCCCCGCAAGCCTGGTGAATATCTCCCGGGCCTGTTTTTCCACCACTCCCCTGGATTTAAAACACTGCCTCAACTCTCCAAGCAACCGGACAAAAAAATCCCATTCGGAGCCGATTTCCAGTTGCAGCTTTTGCCTGAGCAGCTTTGCAGCCGCCGGGCTCAGACCTGAGGTGGATATGGCGATGCTTAAGGCCCCCTGCTCGAAAACCGAAGGGACGATAAAAGACCCCAGCTCCGGGTCAGTGGCCATGTTGCACCAGACGCCCAGCTCGCCGGCGTCGGCGGCAATGGCTCGGTTCAAATCCGGGTCGTCCGTGGCGGCAAACGCCAGGCTGACCCCTTGCAGATGCGACCTCTCGTATCGCTCGCCGGCCCAGATCACCAATTTTTCAGAGCGCTTCTCCTCGAGCCATGCCGAGAGTTCACGGGCTACAAGCCGTATTTTGGCTCCATATTTGAGCAGTGTGCTGACCTTGCGCTCACCTACAGCCCCAGCGCCCACGACAAGGCAGGTTCGCCCCTCTATGGCAAGAAAAAGAGGGTAGTAGCGTGCCGGTGTCCTGGTGGATTCTTCCATTAACAGTATCAGTTTCAAGAGTGCGCAGCTACTTGTGTCCAAGATTTTCAATTTATCATTGATAGGTTGAAGAGTGAAGAGTGAAAATTTCTCCCTTCCAGCTTCACCCTTCACACTTCAGGGTGCGCCCCGCGCAACCCCTCGATTTCCTGGCCACAATGAGTACTTTATCATGGTTTATAGGGATCGCCGGTTATACGGCTATGACAGGGCTGATGGGCGATGGTAAAGACTTGAAGAACCGCTCGAGTTTCCCGCAGCCGGGGAGTTGCTTCAGGATGATTGAGGATTTGTGCTTTTTCGCCCTGGCGGAAATCCCGGGCAGCTTATTTTGCCGCCGTATTGAACAGCAGTTCATGAGTCCGCGCGCAGTGTGTCCCCGGTTTTCGAATCAGTATTGACAAGGGACCGAAGCTTATACCTTCTAGGGTAGAAAGAGTTTTAGGGATCGAGAAAGGGGTGGTGATACACCAAAAAATTTCCCTCCAGAAGAACAATTCGCTTGTGCAGCCTGTGGCGTGGATTTTGCCAGGGAAACGGCCGTCCAGGAATGCCGGATGTGCCACCGGGCCTATTGTGAGGAGTGTATCGACAGGCAGGGACTTTGTGTACCCTGCGGGGAAGAGTAGAGGCAATGCAGTTTTCGTCCCGAAAGGGGTGCTTTTTGGAATCGCAATCACTCGGTGTTCGCGGCCGGACACGGTGTGAGGTGAGGTGATGATGTTAATGAGAGAGCAACATGAACAAATAGCTTCCACGATGACAGACTGGAAGTTGCTTGAGAAACGGTCTGCCGAGTCGATAGAAAAGGTAAAGGCAAAATGCGCAAACCCTTTGATCTGTCTGATGATGGATATCATCGAGAACGATGCCAGGATACACGAGAGGCTTCAGGAATTGATCATCAGCAGTTTTCAAAGAGAGCCGATCACCCTTGGCCTGGATGAAGTCGGTGAGGTGATCGAGCTGATCAGGGAGCATACCCGCATAAAAGGTGAGATGATACAAAAGACGGAATCAATGCTGGTCCAGTTAAAAGACAAAAGCCTGCGCATCCAGGAATTCCTGTTGAAGACCATTATTGCGGATGAGAAGAAGCACAAGGAGATGCTGGAAGGCGTTGAGAAGATAAGGCAGGGACTCTATCCGTACCGGCCCCATTGAAAAAGGGGCCTTCATCGCCGTATGCTTTACACCACAAGGGCTTTGGCTCCCGGTATGCGCCGGAAGCCAAAGCATGGTGGTGGAAACGGCTCCGTGGTCCCGATACTCTATGCCGGATGTCCCATGTATGTGGAAAGTCGCGAGCGGGGAATGGCAAATAACAAGTCTAACCACCCGCATGAAATTGAACGGTTGCGAGCTTTAACGTAGGTATAAACGAAATAGACGAACTTCCAATGATTCTTCAGGCTGTGAGGGACGACGGCAAAATCTCTGTTGCCGTTCTATTCGGTTCCTTTGCCAAGGGGGCCCGGCATGAGTGGCGGGGATGCTCCGCGAGTGCCGCAGGAATTGGGCCGCGTATCTGCCAGAACCTGGCTGGGATTTATAGACACCTGGCCCGAAATTGTTGCTTGACTTTATTGTTTAGATAGTAAACAATATATTCATGGACGTTGAAGCTGCAAGCAACGAGATCATGGAGCTCTTTCTAAGGGTTGTGAATAAATACAACGCCATGGAAAAGATTCCCGTTCGGCATTCCTCGGGTTATGGTTTGTACCATTCCGAGCGCCACATGCTTGACAGGATCGGAGACAACCCCGATATGAATATAACCGATCTTGCACGGGCTTCCGGTGTTACCAAAGGCGCGATCTCCCAGATTGTAAAAAAGCTCGAAACCAAGGAAATCATCGGAAGATATAAAAAAGCCGCTAATGACAAGGAAGTCTTTATCGAACTGACCGAAGCCGGAAGGGGGGTTTACGAGGAACGCAGGAGGACCAATAAAGAAGCCATAGGACCTCTTTGCGAGGAGCTTAAGCGGCATTCTGACGACAAAGTCGTCTTTCTTGTTTCCATGTTCCATTGGCTCGATGAGTTTATGGACCAAACCGGGGAGAGGATGAAATCTCATGGCCATACATGAGGTTGATTTTTTTGTGTCAAAAGTTTAGTTACTAAACAAAAAAATCAGGCACTGACCGGCAGGTAACAATCGCATGATGGAAATGTGGTTGATTACCCGGGTATCCCTTTGCAGCCCCTACAACTCAAGGGAAAGTTTCAGCATGAAAGATGCAATTCTCAGACTCAGGCCTCCCCGCATAGCGATCTTTCTGGTGGCTGTTGCGAGCCTTTCGTACTGTTTTGCGCCGGTTGTTCGCTTATCGCCCTTTTCCTGCCCCGGTTGCGGTGTCGCTGCGTTAACTGCGGGGTTTGGCGTCATGATGTGGGCATGGAGCGAATTCCGGCGGGAAAAGAACCCTATCTGCCCGACAGCGGCTCCCGTGACATTGGTCAGGTCCGGGCCGTTCCGATTCTCCCGGAATCCGATGTACCAGGGAATGGAGTTGATGTTGCTGGCACCGTTTCTCTGGTCGGGCTCACTTTTCTTTTTTCTTGCGCCTGCCGTCTTTTTCGGCATCATTCATTTCATTTTCATACCGTATGAGGAACAACGGCTGAATCATACGTTCAAAGAAGATTATAACGCTTACAGGGCGCAGGTCCGGAGATGGGTTTAGGCAGGTGCGAATGCGGAGTTCGTAACTGGACAATTGTGCGTTTTGTCCGGTTAGGAGGAATGGAGAATTTTCCCGGCGCTGCGGCGCCTTCGGATTGATTTTGCAGATAGTTGATAATTTGCAAAGGTTGCCATGACGATGAACGTCAACCTAACACCTCAACTTGAGCATACGGCACCGCGGAAAGTGGCGTCCGGCCACTATACATCGGCAAGCGAAGTTGTCCGCGATGACACGATTTCACCAGCAGAGGACGCAGAGGAAAACAAGAGTTTGTTTAACTGGATTCCGGCGCCGGCCCCGAACCCCGATCCGGGGCTGGAATGATGAGTGATTGAAGGACGAATGATCGAAATCTCTGCGCTCTCTGCGCCTGTGGTGCAAATTCTGTTTTCAGGTCCTTCGGCAGATTACGTAATCGGCGATGTCCTCGAGGATTTCTTTGACCGGACCATGGGGGAATATGCGAAGCGCCTCTTTGGCCCTCATGGAATGCGCGCAGGCCTGGTTGTTGGTGTATTCGATTCCACCGCTGCGTACGACCAGGTTTCTGATTTCACTTATCTCTTTTGCCTGAATATGCTCCGAGGTGAAAATCTGCCTCAGTCGAAGCCGTTCGGCGGCTTTTGCGTTTTGCAGGGCATAGATGAGCGGCAGGGTTGCCTTGCCTTCCTGGAGGTCGTTTCCGACCGGTTTTCCGAGTTCTTCAGCCTCGCCGGTAAAGTCCAGAGTATCGTCAACGAGCTGGAAGGCTATGCCCAGGTTGTGGCCGTAAGCCTTGAGGGCCATCTCCTCGGCCAGGCCACCGCCACCGAAGATGGCGCCTGTCCGGCACGCCGCGCTGATGAGCACGGCGGTTTTTTTCGTAACTACTTCGAGATATTCGTCCTCGCTTATTTCAAGATTATCGGAATTTATGAGCTGGAGAACTTCGCCTTCGGACATCCTGGTCGTGGCTTCGAGCAGCAACTCCAGGATTCGGATGTCCCGGTATCCGACCGCTATCTGTATGGACCTCGAATAGAGAAAATCCCCAATGAGCACAACGGCAGGATTGCCCCAGACCGTGTTTGCCGAGGGTTGGCTTCGCCGCAATTCGGCATGGTCAACAACGTCGTCGTGCAGCAGGGTTGCCGCATGCACGAATTCGAATACGACGGCAAGCCGGACGTCATCGTTTCCCTCATATCCGCAAAGCCTGGAGGACAGGACCATCAGCAGGGGCCGCAGCCGTTTGCCTCCGCTGCCCATTATATAGCGTCCCACAACCGGGATTAAGGGAATATCGGAGTTAAGCAGGCGGTTTATTTCCTCTTCGATCCTCACAAGGTCCGGACAGACCTGGGCGTAAATCCTCTCCTTGAGGTTTTCCGGACCGGTAGGCATGAAGTTGGGCAGGGCGGAAGCGTCCACTATTGGAAAATCCCAATTCTGTTCAGTAAACTCGCCGGTTTAGCCTGGTCTCCACAGGGCCGGCCGGGTCTAGTTTCCATCCGGAAACTGCAAGTGTCTGATCCGGTGTTTCCGGATGGACACGGGTCCAACAAAAACCGAAGGAGAACGTTTAGTTAAATAGCCAAAAATCCGCGCTATGTCAAAGCGTTTCGCTTCCGGCGTGGAGTAAGCGTCTTGAGCAAATGTTGGTTATCGCGTTGTCACTGAGGGCTTAATAATGATTAAATGGTATCCTATGCAGCAGCCATCCGGCGGACTTGCCGGGTATCCGGCCCCCGAGACGGCCCTGTCGAATGATTCGGTTGAAGAGATTTCCAGGATTGCCGCCGAGGGCTGACGTTTTTCGAAGCCGGTCCGCGTCCGGGTACCCTTGATTTTCCGTTACGAGGAATTCAAGGAAATAGCTCGTCAGTCCGGCGTGCAAAATTTCAGGAGGTATTCTGAGTTTGAAACTCCTTCCAATGAAGCGTGGGCGGCAGAGCCTGCCCCGGACCAGATCCGGCGGCCGCAGCGGGGATCGCCACTCAAACACTTGGCGGCAGCCCGGCCCGGGGTTTTCCGCATGCGGTCAATGATTGGAAAACTATGCCCGTAGAATCGCCGATTGTCGCACCCACTGAGAGTAGGACGAGCTTTTACAGGTACACCTTCGTCATCGGGGCTGCGGCTTTTGCGACCACGATTGCTCAAACCGAGGTAATAGGTCAACTGCCGATCCGGTATCTGTTAAAAGAACACCTTCATGCAGCCCCTGAGGACATGTCGCTTTTTCTGTTTTTCGCTGCTTTAGCATGGTACCTCAAACCATTGGCTGGTCTTATTTCGGACAGTATTCCCCTTTGGGGGACCAGGCGTCGCAGCTACCTGATGATCGGCGCCGGGACAGCAGGGATCTGCTGGATTCTTCTGGGCATCATCCACGAATCTTACCACTCGATCCTGTTTGTCGTCATGACGCTGAACCTGATGATGGTTTTTGCGAGCACTGCGATGGGAGGCATGCTTGTGGAACAGGCCCAGCGCTTTGGCGCCACCGGAAGACTAAGTGCTTTGCGGGAAGGGCTGAACAGTCTCGCCGTCACGATTGGACTGCCTATGGGCGGTTATCTGGCCGTCCACGCCATAGGTTGGACCGCGATCCTGGCCGCCGGCTTGCTTTTCGGCCTGGCGTTCTGTGTGTTTATTTTCCTTAAAGAAGAGCGCGGCGCAAAACGAAATAGCGAAGTCTGGTCGATCGCCGGAATCCAACTAAAGACTCTGCTGGATGCCAAAACGCTCTGGACGGCAGGATGTTTGATCTTTTTATTTTTCGTTACTCCAGGTCTTGCCACTCCCCTTTATTACATACAGATCGATAAACTTGGCTTTTCGCAGCCATTCATCGGTTGGCTGGCCGTAATCGGCGGCATTACCGGGATGGCCGGCGCTCTGATTTATGCGCGCGCATGCAAAGCACTGCCCTTAGGTCCTTTGCTTGCGGGCGGGATCATTTTGAGCTCTATTCTGACTCTGCTCTATTTATACTACGAGTCCCGCCAGGCCGCCATAATCATTACCGCGGTCAATGGATTAGGCGGCACATTAGCCGTGGTCCCGCTCTATGATCTTGCGGCCCGCGCTACACCGCAGGGATGCGAGGGGTTGGGGTTTGCGCTGATGATGAGCCTGCGAAATCTGGCGGTCAACGGCGGGGACTGGATCGGCTCATGGTTGATGCAAAGCTGGCACTGGAGCTTCTCAGGGTTGGTGTTCATCAGTGCAGGGACAACCTTGCTGGTGTTGTTTGTAGTTCCTCTTATCCCAGTTGAGGTATTGAAGGACAGCGACATGCGTTCCTTTGGGGACGGGCAAGGCGGCGCAGGCAGGGTCTGAGGCGCGGGGACACGAAAAAAAAGGAGCGCTCGAAAGCGCTCCCGTGTGCCAAAATTGACGTGCCGGGTTTCGCTCAAACAGCTCCACCCAATCCCGCCGCCGGCGGGGCCATTATCTTTCCGACAGCTCAACGAGTACGCCGAAAGTTGACTTGGGATGCAGGAAGGCAATCTTTGCACCGCCGGCGCCTTTTCTCGGCTTTTCGTCGATCAGCCTGATCCCTTTTGCCTTGAGTTCTTCGAGGGCTTGTTCAATATTGTCCACCCGGAAGGCAATGTGCTGGACCCCCTGTCCCTTGGCTTCAATGTATTTTCCGATTGGGCCGTCGGGGGAGGTGGATTCGAGAAGCTCGACTTCGGTGTCTCCCACTGGAAAGAAGGCGGTCGTAACCTTTTGTTCGGCAACAGTTTCGCTTCCGAGGTGCGGGAGTCCGAGAATGTCGGAATAGAGCTTCTTTACTTCTTCTATACTGCTTACAGCAATACCTATGTGGTCAACTTTGAGTATCTTCATGACGCCTCCTTGGATTTGGAAATGGCAAGCCACTCGTTGACAATGTCATGCATCAGAGTGTATGGGTCGCTCTTCCTATTCATTAGTTGCTCGACAGCGGCGTCGAGCCTTCCGTTCTGCTCCAACTGCTCTCGAACGACTCGAAAAAGCTCTCCGTGAATCATCCGAAGTGTTTCACGGCAGGTCCTTTGCCGCCTGTTTTTATAGAACATGCCGGAATCGAGCAGATATTTGCGGTGCGACTCGATGGAGAGCCACAGTGAATCTATGCCGATATCTTCGACCGCAATTGTTTTATTGACCGGTGCAGTCCAGTCACGCGCCTTTATATGAGCATCGATTTCGATCCGCGAGCAAATTTCGGTGCAGAGCTGATCGGCCCCCTGCCTGTCCGCCTTGTTAACCACGAACACATCTGCTATTTCCATGATGCCGGCCTTCATACTCTGGATCGCATCTCCAAGGCCGGGCACCAGAATAAGACAGGTGGAGTCGGCAATGCCGATTATGTCGATCTCATCCTGTCCGACGCCCACGGTCTCTATTATGATCAGGTCCTTTCCGAGGGCATCGAGGACCTTCACCACGTCTCCGGTGGCTTTGGCCGTGCCTCCGAGAAATCCCCGAGTGGCCATGCTTCGGATATAGATATCCGGGTCGTTGGCGAGTTCGCTCATTCGGACCCTGTCGCCCAGCAAGGCGCCCCCGGTGAAGGGACTTGAAGGGTCCACGGCAATGATTCCGATCTTGAGGCCCCTTTTACGGATGACGCGGGCCAGCTTGTCCGTAAGTGTAGATTTGCCGGCCCCCGGCGACCCGGTAATTCCCACTATGTACGCTCTTCCCGTGTGCGGGTAGAGTTTTGCCATCCATTCATACGCCCTGTCATCCTGGTCCTCCAGCCAGGAAATGAGGCGTGCGGCCGCACGGGGAGAACCTTCCAGGATTTGGGCCGCGTAATCAACGGACATTGGGGTTCATTCCTTTCAGGGCTGGGCGGTGGGACCGCCAGCCAGGATGGCCACTCAAACCTTCTGCGGCGCCTGGCCATGCCCAAAGCTTTTGTGCCGGCGAGGGTGCCACAGCCAGGATCTCGACACCCCGCCCACCCACCCGCGAAGCGGGCCAGTTGGACCGCCAGCCGGATTCTGCGCTGCCTTGGGCGGCGGCGGGGCCTTGCGCAGCGCATGTTTGCCGGGATAGCGAGTTATTGCGGCCGCCAGCTGTGGGCCGGCTGGGGGCTGCCTCGATCTGAACAGCTCTTAG
>Ga0074045_10006399_pt1 | contig 10119 bp, 10 predicted proteins | sample BogForMeECP23OM2_FD_94442 | JGI IMG/M metagenome (GOLD analysis project Ga0074045, IMG submission 94442) | Bog forest soil microbial communities from Calvert Island, British Columbia, Canada - Bog Forest MetaG ECP23OM2 | ecosystem: Environmental > Terrestrial > Soil > Wetlands ... | reverse complement strand
CCGCACATTGGCCGGCTAAATTGCGTCGACACAAGAAGACGCAGCGGCGCCTCAGGCGCGCAACGCTTCCATGAGTGCACCGGTTCCCACGATTCGCATCACTCGCTTCAGGTTATATGCCAGAACGTGCAGGCTCATCTCGGCGGAGACCTTTGGCAAGGTTCTACAAAGGAAGTGCGTGGCTGCCATCCATGATTTGATGGTACCGAAGGGATGCTCGGCGGTCTGACGCCGCAGTTGCATGCGCGTCGGATCACGATCCAGGCGAGCCTGCATCTTCTCGAGTACCTGTTCATGTTCCCATCGGCCGATGCGTCGGTATACGCTGGTTGTGCATTTGGATCTTAAGGCGCAGCGCGGACAGGCTGAGGACCAGTACTTGTAGATCGCCATTCCTTTCTCGATGCTCGTGAAGCGCCGGATGGCATACTCTCCCGCCGGGCAGCGATACGCATCGCGCCTGCGGAGATAAACAAAATCACTCTTGTCGTAGCGCCCGTCGGCACGGCTGGTGGACGTAAAATTCTTCGGTATCAGCGGGACGATTCCGGCATCGTCGCAAGCTTCGATCTGCTCGCCGCTGTAATAACCGAGATCCGCAATCGCCGTCAGTTTCTCAGTGCCTAATGCCTCGCGAGCGGCTTCGGCCATATTCTTAAGCTGATGCCGATCCGAGCCCACGTTCGTCAATTCATGGGTCACGATAAGGTGGTTCTTCGTGTCCACCGCGGTTTGCACGTTATAGCCAACGATCCCGGTTCCTTTGCCTTGGCTCGCCATGGAGCGCGCATCCGGATCGACCAGCGACACCTGCCCATCGGGCGACGCTTCCATGCGCACCCTCAGAACCCGCAGCCACCGCATCTCCTGCTTGAGTGTTGTGATGCGCTCCTTGAGGCGCGCCACCTGCCGCGGTGCGCTCGGTGTTTCCTTGCGATCCATTCGGTCGAGCTGCCTCAGGTACTCGGTGATGCTCTGCTCAATCAGCGCCATGCGTGTCTTCATCTTGTTGCTGGTAAAGTTCCGATCCCGATGGTTGACGGCCTTGAACTTGCTGCCGTCGATCGCGGCCGTGGCTTCGGTGAATAAGCCCCAGCTGCGACAGAGCACGATGAACTCGGCCATCACGGCCGCCTCGAATGCATTGAGCCGTTCACCTGCGTCCGAAATCCATCGATGCCCGCTGACACTCGCCATGTGCGCTTGATGGTCGAGCACATTCTGCAGCGCCTGCTGGAAGGGCACGCCGTAGTGTGCCTGGTGTGCGGGGTCGCAATGCGGGCGCGCGTACTTGTCGCGAGAAGAGTCGCGGCTCAACGGCAGCTATCTGCATCGCAAATTAATTGGGGTTGCAGACGTTGGCGATCGCTGACGTGTTGCAAGAGACCCAGATCAATCGACTCGGAGCCGGGGTGGCCTCCAGGTTGCGGCTTATCGGCGGGTGCCGCCTGGGAGGACTCGACTGTCGGAAGAATCGCGATGCCATACGCAGGAGGAATCGTCGATGCTTCAACGCCACCGTCACCATATAATCGGACCTCCGACTTCGCCGTCACATGAATCAATCCGCGACGCATGCTCTCGCGGCAGGCGCGGCGCCCAGAATTTTCATCTCCACTGGCGAGAGCCCGGGTGAAAACCGCAGATAGGATATGAACGCATCAGCCGTTTCGACGGCGGCGGTACCGTTCGGTGTGATGAAGGTCTTGATGCCGGTGCTCGAGGTAAACACGATGGCGTGCGGCATGGCATGGGCGAACCACGCATTCTCGTGGTCCAGGTCGGGAAAACCTGAGCCGACATAGAGCGCAGTGCTCGCGCTTTTCCCACAATACTTGTACGACTGAACGGGGTCGCCGGTCCTCGTGAACCCCGGCGCGAGCGGCAGTCCGCTCAAGGGTTCGGTCGCACTCTGGGCGCCGATCCTGGCGGCGCCGAACAACAGGGCCGTGACGGCCAGGTTCACTATTACACGCTTCATGTGATGTCACTCCGCATTACTTGAGGTCGATAAGTTGCGCCCGCTTCGGCAACTAGGGCCGGGCTTACTCCATAAGAACAGCAGCGGCAGACCAATCCCGCCACCGCCGCAGAATCCGTCAGCCCGAACGGCATGGAGGCGGGATTTCGTGCGCAATCCGGTTCTTATGGCTACAGACACGCAAAGCCCCCCATGCGGCAACCGATTTGAGCGGAGCAATTGTCATGAAGATTCGCAAGACCGGCACCCTACTGATCGTGATCGTCATTGCTTGCGGCATATCCCCCGCGCTGGCGGATTGCTGCAGCAACGTCCTTGATTGCGCCGCGACGGTTGTGACCGAGGGCTTGAGTTGCGAGGTGGAGACGCTCCTCTCGACCATAAAGACTCTCATGACCGTCATCCAGAACCTGGGCGACGACGTCACGGGTAAAACCCAGAATGCACAACAGTCGGCGCGAAAATTCGTGAGCGACACGATCAACACCATACAGTCTCAGTCGCAGCAAAACGCGTCCGACCTCGCGGCTGCGCAAACGCAGGCCGAAACGATCTATCGGGAAGAAATGGCACCGACCGCGACCGGCTCATTGGCCACCGGTCATGCTCAGAACGACGTGCCAGCGTCCGTACGAATGCCGTCCTCGCCCGGCGCACCCGCCCCCTTGAGCGAACTCGCCAATCACACGGCGGCGAACGCGCCTCACGCCGCCTCGTCGGCCCCGATGAGCGCGCTCGCCAATGACTCGGCGGCGCATGTACCCGTGGTCGCGCAAAGCAGCACACCGGGAATTGGGCTGCAGAAAAGCTCTGTGAACGTCGGCACCCAAGCCACGACTAACGCCGAATCGCAGCTCGCGCCTCATGGCAAGTACGCCGACGCCTTTGCGCGCGGCGTCAAAGAGATCACCGCGTTGAAAGGCACCGGCGACACCGACCTGAACCAGGTCAATCAATATCTGGTAATGGCCCAACAAAGCGAAGGTCCGGGTGTTGCGGCTGCCAATACTCTCGCGGGCGCCCTCACCGCGCCAATCACCGACATGACATCGGAACTGACCTCCATGCTGGAAAATCCGCTGAAGGCCTACGATCCGACAGCCCACGTCAATTCGATCGAGCAGGACATAGAGTCTCATCTGAACGTCAATATCCAGACCATGATCCAGGACATCACCGCTGGACCCACGCAGCAATTCATCGCCGCAATGCCCGCATTCGCTGACTTGGGTGGCAATGCCGTTGACGCGAAAGCCATTGCGGCCGCTATGGACCGACTATACAAATCTCGCACGCCCGCCGCAGCTGAGGCGCTGTATGAGCTGCTCCCCCAGCAGCAATATGCAGGTCTCACCTCGAGGGCCGCCGCAACCGGCAGATTGAACACGCCGAATGGGCAGCGGATGTCTTCCGGCGCAATTGACTCCAACATCGTGAGGTTCAAGCAGCAGGCGCTTCTCCCCGTCAAGCTGCCAAACTTCGACCCCATCCATACCGCCGTCGCCCAGTACCAAGCGCAGCGCGCCGAAGCGCAATCGAATCGAACGTCGTCGATGGTGCAGACGTATCGAAGCAATTTCTCGCACCAGATGGATGGATTGCTTGCCGGCAAAACGCCGGCAGGCATCGTCAGTCAACGCGATCAGCTCATCGCGCAGGCGCGAACCCGCTTTTCGAAGGATCCAAACACCGGAAACGGCGTGATCGCTCTGATCAGTTCCGAAGCGGACAAGCACGGCGCGCGACAGTCCTCGGTGCCCGTTCCGTCCGCGCCCGCGATGACCACCGCAGCCGCCGCCAAGAGCGCCCCGGCTCCGATAACCTCACCGGCGGCGGCAATGACGAGCGTCAAACCACAGACCGGACTCGCCCCGGCCGCGACATCATCCGTGGCGCCGGTCATCGGGGCACCGAGTCAACCCAAAGTTCCGACCTGGGGCACGACGCCTGCGTGGAACCCCGGCGCGACCGCGGGCGCTCCGACAGCCGCGGCAGGCGCATCGGCAATGACGACCGGCGCGCCCGTCGCGCCGCACGCGGTGACCGCGATCAAGCCCGCGATCCCACTCAAGAGCATCCAGCCCGTTCAACGGCCGGCGCAGCAACCCGCGGTGCCTGAACCTGCTCCGTCGTTGATGACCAGCCACTAAGCAATCACCCGCAGGAGACTGAAGTGCCCAAATCATTCCGATTGAAGACTGCCTTTGCGTTGACGGCACTGGCGTGTGCCATCAGCGCGGGTGCCGCCCGAGCCGAGGGCGACGACCCGGTCGTTGAGGCCTCGAAACAAAGTCAGGCGCTGTCGTCGCTGCCGCCGAAGCCGCTGGATCAGCGTGTTCCGGTCGCCATCTATGAATTCCACAGCGGCGTGCAGGGCGTGAGCGTCGCCGCGGCGACGGATATTTTCACCACCGCACTGGTGGAATCCCATCAATTTCGCGTGGTCGAGCGCAACCGACTCAACCAGGGCGTTGCCTATGAAAAGCAGCTCAACGGCGCGGGTCAGGCAACCGGCGATGCCGCACAACACCAGCTTCGGGGAGCTCGTTACATCTTCGAAGGCACGGTGAGCGAGGCCAACCCCGGCGCGGACCAGCATCAGGGCGGAGTCTCCATCGGTGGCTTGAGTCTGGGCGGCGGCAAGAACAAGGACAGCATCGCGGTCGAGGTTCGGATCCTCGATGCCAACACGGGCGATGTCCTCGACTCGGTCAGCGTCAGCAAGGTGTTGAATGATTCGGCAATTGGCGTCGGTGGAACTGCAGCATTCGCCAGCACGCTCGCCTCGATGAGCGGCCATGCCGCGAATCCCCTGACTCCGGACGTCAACTATCAAAGCTCCCACAAAGAAAGTGTCGACAAGGCGTTGCGCGCCTGCATCGAAACCTCGGTGCTCGCCCTCATCAAGCGGGTCGACCTCAGTGCCAATGCGACCGCTCAAAAGTGAACGCCGCCGACGCCGCCTCAAGGAGTGTCTGATGTCCATCGCTTCCAAACGTCCCCTCACGGCATTCGCTACCCTCGGCGCGGCAGCCGCATTGACCTCGGCCTGCGGCAACGCAGGCCACGCGCCGAGTGCTGCCGGTGGCGCGCAGAGCAACGCCGCCCATTCAACCGCTCACGCCTCCGCAGATCCCTGCACCTTGTTGTCCGCGCCCGAGGCAGAGGCCTATCTCGGCGCGCTCATCACGCCTCCCTTTCGCACCAACGATGATGGCGCTGCCGATGCGACCGGCGATGCCTGCGCGTATCGCGGCGCCGGCGCGCGTCAGCTGGTCATCGTGCGCACCGGCGAGGGTTCCGCCGCGGTTGGCAAGATTCTGAACGATGTCCCGAACATGGTCGGCGGCGCGTTGGAGAAGGCCGGCGCCGGGAACCTCGCGGCCGCCACGCATCGGGTCATGGCCGATGTCCCCAACGGTCCCTGGGACAAGGCGAATTGGATCCCGGGCGGGACGCTGTTCGTGACCAAGGGCGATGCAGGCGCGAATATCGATGTGAGTGGTAGCAGCGGCAAAGAGGATGATGCGGTTGCCATCGCGCGCCTCATTGTTCCCCGCTTCGATCATCCACTCGACTACAACGGTGCGAAGGCGGCCGCAGCCCTTCCGAAACCGAAGCCGCATCCGGCTAGCGCCTGCGACGTCGTTCCGCAATCGGCCGTCGAGAGAGCCATCGGCACGCTGGATGGCGCCCCCGAAGCAGAGTCCGACGGCTCGAAGTGCGCATACCACGTGGCGACCGCCCAAGGGCCGCGCGCCTATGTGATCGAATTCGTCTGGCAAGGCGGTGCGAAGAATTTCAACATGCTCAAGAACGGCATGTCGACGCTAGGATCGGCGATGGGTGGGACCATACCGACCGCCGGCATGGACTCGATGAAGATGGACCCCAACATGTCGAAGCTGATGGGCGGCCTCATGAACATGGCCGGCGGCGGCGGAGCGCCCGGCGCGGCCACCCAAGTCGGCTTCAAGACCGACACCACGCTCCAAGGACCGTGGGACAGCGCGATGCTCATGCACGGCACGCAACTCTTCGCGGTGAAGAACGACGTTATGGTCGGCATGGATCTGCAGAGCGCGGACTATGAGAAGGCGAAATCGCTGATGGCGGTGATCTGCTCGACGCTGTAAGCGCGGGAGACCGACAGCACCTCAACTGCGCCTCTCCTGGATGCATCGCGTCGTTGGTGCTGTCTTCGGCTGAAACGAGTTCCAGGGTGATCTTGATGAAGGGTTGCCGTGCCGGTTGCCGCGACCCCTGCAATCGCTGTTGCGGCCGCCATGGCGGGATTGCGCATCAGTGTTGGTTCAATTCAATGCCAGCCCTTTTCTGGGAGCCGTCGATGTCAGTCACCGCTTACACCCTGAAGAACCTGCCGGACCGAAGCGCCGATGTCCGCTTGGCCATGATCGGCGGCGCCACCGTGCTGTTCTCGATCACGGCATTCGCGGCAGGGATGCTCGGTGCCCTTCCTCAGGGATTCAGCAGCGCCATCGTTATGCTCGGGATGGGGATCGCCCTCAAACTGACGTGGACGTACGTTGCGAGATCCGCCACGACAGCTAGCCGCACGCGGATTGCCGCGCTGATGTCAAACGTCGGATTGGCCATCTCGGCATTGGTCGTCATTGCAGCTCTGCCGCGGCTCACCAAGACCTCGGGCGTGGGTTTGCTGCTCATCGATCTGCTCGCGCAGCTCTGGACTCTGGCGATACTCACCGCCGCCGCGAGCCCGATGCGCACCCTCGGGTGGCGTGCCTTCTCGGGTGCGTTCTTGTTTGGGTTTCTCGGGCTCACGGGGCTCGCTCGATTCCTCGGACGGCCGCTGATCGTGGCGCTCGGAACGTCGAGTGTGCTCGCCGCCGGCATTTGGGTGCCGGTCACGGAGGAGCTATGCAAAATGCTTCCGGTCATCTTGATCCTGGTTTTGGCACTGCGCCGCGCCGAGTTTCGACCCTCCTTGCTTGATCTGGTTCTGGCCGGCGCCTGGGCCGCCGCCGGCTTTGCCGTCTATGAAAACGCCACCTATGGGCGCGGTGGATTTTCGCTAACGGCAAGTCCGCTGCTGTCCGTGATTTTTCCGGCGATCTTGAACGGGTCGGCCTTCGGTTGGACCGTCGCTCAAGCCGGTCATCTGGTGCACACCGCCTTGATCGCGCTCGGCGTCGGCTATGCGTTTTTATATCGGCGCCGCCTGCCGCATTCTTGGATCGTGGCAGCGACTGCGCTCGCCGCGGCGCTCGTCGAGCATTGCTCCCAGAATGCGATCAGCACCGGTGGCGCGAATGAAATCGTCGCCAAAATTCTGCTGGTCATTACCCTTGATGGCCGTCTCTCGATCCTGCTGCTGATGGCGGGCATTGCCTGCATCGCTATCCTGGAGTGGCGTGCCGTCGGCGGCGGATTCCGGCCCCGTGAATGGCTGCAGCTGCAGCCCGCAGAAATACAGCGTCGCGGCGTTCGCCTCGCCGCGCTGCAAGCGGGCGCGCCCGTTACGACTGCCAGGGTCCCCTACGGGAATCCCCATGATTGATCTCCTCATGAGCATCGTGCACTTCTGCGCGAGTTGTGTCAGCGACAACAATGTGATTCCGCCGGCATTGGGCGCTTTGGGCGGAGCCGCAGGCGCGGCAGGCGGTCTCGGCGGCCTCGGCAGCTTAGGGAGCGGCGACACTGCGCCGGCGGCTGGGCCAAAGGATATCGGCCCCAACACGCCGACCAGCGACAACGCTGCGGCAAGCGCCAACGCTCCATCCAACGATCCGCTGCCCAGCGAGGAAGCGCCGGCAAGCTCCCCGCAGCCGAACGATTCGGACGTGCCATCGGGTGCTGCATCTGGCTCCAGCACTCGTGGACCCTTCGACGATCGAATCCTCAATCCCGATGCACCACCGGGCAGCAAATCTCCCGGTGACGGATCCTTTGAGAACGCGCCGCTGGATTCCAGTTCGCCGATGGGTCCGTCCAAATTTGGACCGACCACGGAAACCGACCAGATCCTACCCGATGCGCCGACGGCAGTCTCGCCGCTCGGCGGCTCCGGCAGCGCTTCTCATGGGGTACCAACGGCCAATCGACCCTCCGGGAACGGCGGCATCATGCCGCACAAACGGCACACATGATTGACCCACGAATCGGGTGCCCTAGCCGACGGTGCCGCCGAGTTCGCGAAACAGCCAGGCCCGCGCTTTGAGCCAATCGCGCTGCACTGTGCGCAGCGCCATGCCCAACACGCGCGCCGTTTCCTCTTCGCTGTAACCGCCGAAGAAGCGGCACTCGACTACATCGGCGAGACGCGGCATGTCGATGGCCAAACGCTCCATCGCCTCATTGAGAGCCAGCATGCCCTCGTCGGAATCGATGGACATGTCCGCCACATGTGACAGCGTGAGGTGCTGACCGCCACCGCCGCGCTTCTCCGCGAGGCGCGACTGCGCGTGATTGATGACGGCGTGGCGCATTGCGAGTGCCGAGGCGCGTAGGAAGTGGGTTTCATCGGCAAAGCTGCGTGATTGCCCGAGCCGCAGGTAGGCCTCATGAACGAGTGCGGTCGTCTGCAGTGTTTGCCCCGCTCCAAATCGAGCCCGCGTCCGATGCGCGACACGTCTCAGCTGTTGGTAGAAGGCCGGCAGCAGTTCGGAGGCAATTCGTCGGACATCCGCGGACGCCGTGCTCGCGTCCAATCGAAGCAGCGCGTCCTGCGGCAACGGGTGTTCTTCCTCGGTCACTCGAAGATTCTAGTCAAATCGCCGCCGAGCGGTGCGGAAATCTCGGACCCGCCACGCAGTGGCGGGATCAGTGATGCATTCCGGTTCTAAGAAAGCATGAAATCCCGAAACCGAGTGGTCCCGTGAACGCCATCTGCAAGAGCTGCGGTTCAACGCTGACTCCCGAGACCGCCTTCTGCGCGGGTTGTGGAACGCCGGTCGCGCCGTCTACGGAGCCCGCGCGCAAGAACCGCAAATGGCCATGGATACTGGCGCTGATTCTCGTTTTTGCGCTGGGATTCTGGCTGGGACGCCTGATGGCGCCGAAATGCCCGCAGTGTCCCGCGCCGGCCACCACCGGCACGGGCGGAGATCCCGGTGGTGGAGGGGGTGGGGGCGGGCATCCCGGCAGCAGCGCCGGCGGCAACGGCGACCACGGCAAGGGCGGCAGCGGCAGCGCCAGCGGCTCGGGACGAGTACTGGGGGATAGCGGACGCGTTGAGGGCAGTGGAGGCGGCGGTTCTGCCGGCAGTGGTCAGGGGACGGGGGACATGGTCGGCGGCGGCACCAGCAGTGCCAACGGCACCACCGTCGGTCACGGAAACGACAGCTCCGCGGTGGGAGCGAACGGCTCGGATGATAGCGGCGGCGGCGTCCCCGGCGGCAAATCGAAACCCGTCGACGGCCCTAATGGGCCGGATTTCGATCCGGAGTTGCAAGAAAACCGTCTCGACAAGGGAGTGTGGCAGCTTGCCGCCGGTAGTCCCTTGTCCGTCGGTGGCGGGGACACAGCACAATCCAATTTCAAGGACACCCCAACCAAAACGCTGACTGCCCGCGACTTCAGGTATGACAAGACCGGCCTGCCGCGTTACCCAGAGGCGAACACGGCTGTGTCAAGCGCCATGTCCTATGACGTGCCCGGCAGAACGGACACTTACGGCAGCGCCTGCGGGATCCTGACGACCAGCTCCTTCGATGATGTGGTCGGCTGGTATCGCAAGAATCTACCGGCCAGCTGGTCGGATTCCACGATGAGCGATATGGACCAGCTGCGCAAGCAACTCACGCCCGACAAGATCATGCAAATGATCGCCGCTCCGAACGGCGGCACACCGGAAAAATCCGCCGGCGACGTTCCGGCCACTGCCGCCGCCGACCGCCAGCGGCTTTCCCTCTTTTCACCGCCGGCCGGAACGAAAGGCGATGTTGGCATCATGATCGTGCAGAAGGGCGACAATCCAGTCACGGTCTTGATGAAGGCGCATATATCTCCTTAGGCAATGGTCCCCGTCGTGGCGGGGTTCGCCGCCGGCTTCGAAACAGACCAGAATATAGGGGGTCGCAGCGTGCATGAGAAAACCGGTGCCACGGCAAAGAAAGGCGCCCTCGGCGTCATCGTCGCGAAGCGATTCGAGCTTGATG
>Ga0074045_10006397_pt1 | contig 10122 bp, 6 predicted proteins | sample BogForMeECP23OM2_FD_94442 | JGI IMG/M metagenome (GOLD analysis project Ga0074045, IMG submission 94442) | Bog forest soil microbial communities from Calvert Island, British Columbia, Canada - Bog Forest MetaG ECP23OM2 | ecosystem: Environmental > Terrestrial > Soil > Wetlands ... | reverse complement strand
TTGCGTAACCATTTAGTTACGGATTGTAGGGTAGTTTTAGCCTGACGTCAAGCGCCTTCTTTTCTTATTCACGCGGGCTTTCGCTGAGCAGCTTGCGATAGACCTCTCTCGCATGCTCATACGCTTTCTTGGCGTCCTCCATCTCCGCTGGTGCGATGCGGGGCGCCTTCTGCGTCCAGCATTGGTTCACCGCGTTGAGACACCACTCTGCGCTCTGCCGCGACGCCCGGATAGGTTTACCCGCCACCAGCACAAAGATGGGATTGGTGTGCGCCGAAGGAAGCGTGCGCACCGCGATCCAACTGCTCTCCTTCACCGGCACGTCGAACTGCAACTCGCGCACTTGTCCGTCGGCCACCAGTGTCTTGCGCTGGACCGCCTTCCCGTTCACCACGACTTCCACGGGGACTTCCCTGCTATCGCCGATCCGCGCTCGCTCGATGTCCCAATAAGGCTTCTCGTCCGGCGGCAGGTTTCGAATCGCGTCGTTGGGGCGTTCCGGCAAATAGGCCGCGGCGCGCAGAGTTACCGTCACCGTCGCGCCGGCCGGCATTTGCAATTCGCTCGCCTTGGTCCCGACCTCCAGCCCGTTCACCCGAAAATCCATCAAGTGTGTCTTGCCGTCTGACACGTAACTTCGTCCCGCCTTCAGCGCGTCGAGCCAAGCCTGATAGGTTAACGGCCCGTCGATCTTCGCATACGTGCGGCCCAACCCGACCTTCCCGTCATAGATGCACGGGAAGTCCGTCTCTCCCGCAATCCGCGTCCGAAACCCGGCGTTCAACGTGTGATACCAGATGTTCAATTCCCACGGATACGGCGTGTCCACCGACGAAATGAAATCCACGGTATTGGGGTAGGTCACGTCCACGATATACTCGTTCGCGCCAATTCCATCGAACCCCGGCATCTCGAGTGAAGGCAGATCTTTGCCGGCAATCTGCAAGCCCCAGCCCGAATGAGCGAAGCCGACCACCGCACCTTGCGCCTTGGCCCAACGGAAGATCGGCAAGTCCCAAGTCGGCCAGTCTTCAATGCGCTTCGTGCCGGGATAGTCCTGATCCTTCAGGTCGAGCAGCACGATGTGGCCAGCGTGGCTGGAAGGAAACCCGGAGACCTCCAGATCGTAGTGCATCAATCCGTCCGGCCGCGACAGCTGGTCATCCTTGCCCGTAAAGAACTGCTTCTGGTAGTAATAGTCGGGCCCCCACGTCAGCACCGCGCCCAGGTTCAAGTGTTCGCCCAGAATCTGCCGCATCATGTCCTTCGGCAGGACTCCCTCCGCCGGATTCATATAGTGCGAGCACCCGGCGGCATGCACGTGGTGGTCGCCCGAATACCATCCGCTCTTGGACGGATCAATCCAGCGCTTCAGGTCACAAGACACCTCGCCCGGCCCATTCGCGTCCACCGCGAATTCACGGGTACGCGAGAGATACTCCGGTCCTCCGTTGTACTCCATCGTGTAGTAGCCGTCCGGTAGTTGAAGGGTCTCGCCATCGGCCCTATAGACCTGGGGCTGAAAGAAGAAGTCGGGCGCGAGCCGCTTCGCCGGGCTCGGATACAGCCGGTTCAAACGATCCTTGATTGTGAAAGCAGCCATCGTCGGCTGTCCGTTTTCATCCTTCACCCGCAGCGTAACCGGATGCGCCGGCAGCGCGTTGAAGAGGATTACAACATCGTTCCGAAACCCGATATCCTGGCTTCCCTGCCCGGCATTGAAGCTGATCTTGGCGGAGCGCTGGCCCGCATCCCGGCTATAGACTTCGAGGATCAAGTACTCCAGCGCCAGTCCCGAAAGCCGCTTGCGCATCGGCGCCTGCTGGAACAGGGAGATGTCGGCCCAGCGTTCACCTGCTTCCTGCGGCGTCAGCTTCAGTGGCGGGTCCGGGCTGCCGTTCGATTGGACGTAGACTTTTCCGCTATTCGGGCTCTCCACGCTGAGCGGAGCAGTCACATTTCCGTTGTTTGCCACCTTCACCAGGAACAGGCGTGTCCCGCCCTCTGCCAGCACAGGCTTGGCGGCCCCCTGTTCCACCTTCACCCGGCTCTCTGGGTTGATGTCCACCTTCACCAGCACGTATGGCTCGAGAACGGACTCAATCTCCGTAACAACGCCGGCCTGGTCCGGATTGGCCATCGCCTTGTTGATCCGCTGATGGTCGCTCGACGTCAGCGGCTGCCCCAGATAGTTCAGCGCCTCTTCGAGTTGGCGCACTTGCTGAGCGAGCGGCTGCAAGGGAACCGGCGGAAGCGGCGGGACATGCTGATGCCCAGCTTCCTGCGCAAAGGTCGCTCCGACGAAAAGAGTGAGAATGGCCAGTTTCAATGGACCCTTCCTTCTGCCTGCCCCGGCGGCACATCGGCCGCTTGGTTTTCTTACCCGCTGCTATGTGTGAGCGGGCCGCAGCTTTTCGGTCGGGATCACCCAAATGATCCCTAAGCCGATGCAATGCGAACAGTGGCCGCCCCCGGTATCCTTCCCTTTTCCAAGGCACTCAATACAACTCGCCACCAGATGAGGCGCATCCGTGGGGGCGGTCTCCGCACCTTTGCCGGCCGGCCTGATCACCTTCGCGTGATGTTGGTAGATCAGCCAGTGCACCAACTTGTGCTCCATAGCCGCGCGCTCGTTCTCCGCCAGCTGTGGGCACTTGTTCTTCCACCAATCAAGCGAGCAGCTGTAACAAACCAGTTCGCCTACATCGAATAGGGCTCCAGGCTCGGCGAAGCGCAGGTATTTCCGGCACCACACGCACTGCTTCAGCCCCAACAGCACCAAGGCGTTCCGGAGCGCCGCCAACTCAACCTCGACGCTCGCCGATTCTCCCGGTAAATTCGGTTTCGAACTCTCTGACATCCCCTCATCCTCCCGTAGTTCTGCGCTCGCCATGCCTACTTCATCGGAACCGGCACACCGCCAGCTTCCCTGCTCCGCTGCGCGGCGTCCATGAATTCAAACATCTCGATGGTCTCGGCCGTCGGAAACGGCGGCGTCTTCGTATTCATGAACTTGACGATCTGCTCCACCAGTTTCGCGTAGCTGAACTTCAAGTCCGGTAAGGCGGTGATCTGCGTCTTCTCGCGGAAAGCGATACCGCCGTATTTGCCATAGGGGCGCTCCAGCCGCACCGTACCCAGCCGGCCGTCTTTCCAGCGCCCCGTCACAACGTCCGCCCCGCCGGCATGGGTCCGCGTCACTTCCACGCACCCGGCACCCATCACCGTGTATAGCATCTCCACACCATGCACGCCATACCAGCTCAGATCCAGCTTGTGGTGATCCTCCAACGGTCCCGGCGCCCACACAATGGCCCCTGTTAAATCGGCCGTCTTCAGCGTAGCGATGTCACTGAAACGCAGCGAAGAAGCCGAGAACCATGGAATATGGTTCGCCGCCGCCAATCGCACAATCTCTCTCGCATCCTCAATGTTCGAGGAGAGCGGCTTGTCGATAAACACCGGCTTGCCGCACTTCACGGCTTCCTGAAACTGCGCCAGGTGCGGCCGCCCGTCCACGCTCTCCAGCAGAATGCCGTCTACCAGCGGGCACAGGTCGGTGATCTTCTCGACAAACTTCACCTGCCACTTCTCTTTCATCTCCGTTGCGTACTTGTCGACCCGGTCGCGGCTCTCGTCCAGGTCCGGGCTTCCGCCCTTATACGCCGCGACGACCTTTGCACCCGGCACGTGATCGGCGACCGTCGGATCGTTCAGAAGTTCCGTGAACGCGGTGGCATGTCCCGTATCGGTTCCGATTATCCCCAGCCGGAGGTCGGCCGCAAGAATCCCGCACGCGCCAACGGTCAGCAGTATGAGTAATCCCAGGCCGGTCGATCGCATGGACACTAGTGTATGAAACCCGGCCGATCGAGACCTGATCCGGGATTGGACAACTGATCTGTGCAATCGAACTCAAAACACTGAATACAAATGATTTGCCATAAGACCGGCCGGGTCCAAACTGTGGCGCAACGGGCTTCTCCGGTTTTTGCGAAACGAACTTCTTAGGAGAGGATTCCGCACCCCAAAGCCGAGACGAATCTCGGCTCATCAGGCTAACAGCCTGCGCCACGTCAGATTTTTCGGAAGAATGTGAACGAACTCAAAGTTATCAATATAAATGAGTTCTGTGTAATTATCGCCTCCTTCCCGAAACAGACGGGGTGGCTGAGCGGTTGAATTTGTGCCCGATCCGGTTTTTGCGAAACGAACTAGGCCGGAGTCCGCTGACCGACCACTGGCGGGATTCGATCCCGCCGCCGGTTGACAACCGGCCCCACAACTTCCCAGTTCTTAGCATGAGGCAGGCCAGAAGACGCTTCCGGTTCAAGTACTCCCGAAGCTATTGATTCTGTTGGGAAAATTACAGAATGGGCTTGGTGACTGGCCTACCGCGGTTGCACTGCAGCGGGGTTTGCGCGGGGAAATGGATGGTTGTGGGCTACTCCTTGCGGTAATCCAAGGGCGGTTTCGCATCGGCTGGGATATGCGACTGGTAGCTCCTGCCCTTCAGTTCCTGCTGAAAATCAGCTTTTGCTTCTTCCACCAGCGCTGGGTTCAGGAACAGGTCTGCTCCCGTTATCGCGATCGCCTTGGCCGCCACCAGCATGCCCTTTTGCCCAATGCTCATTCCCGCGCAGGCCGTGGACTGCCAGGTGTGCGGCGCGACACCCGGCACAAACGTTGCCGCACCGAAACCAATGGTGGGCACGTTCCAGCTCACGTCGCCGACGTCAGTGGAAGCCGCCGGCTCATTGGGATCAAAAGCGCGCAACGGTCGCACGACGTTGGTCGATGCAAGGTCTCCGGCTCCGTCCGCCGGAAGGCTCTTCTGTAATTCCTCGGCGAAGTGCTTCTCGTCCGGGGTGTATTGGAAGCCGCCCACTTCTTCCAGATTCTTCTGCGCCACTTTCGCCAGCGCGTTATTCGGCAGAATGTTTACCTCGCCGCTGACGATTCTCAAATCAACGGTCGTCTCGGTCATGAGCGCTGCTCCCTGCGCGATCTTCCCAATGCGCACCCAAATCCCGTCCAGCATGGTCGCCGATGGGCTGCGCGCCATCAGGTAAAGCTCGGCTGTGTCCGGCACCACGTTCGGCGCCACGCCGCCTTTGGTAATCACGTAATGAATGCGCGTATTACTCGGCACATGCTCGCGAAGGAACTCGATCCCATTGCCCATCAGCATCACCGCATCCAGCGCCGAGCGTCCTCGGTCCGGCGCCATCGCCGCGTGCGCCGCCACGCCATGGAACAGAAACCGCGCGGACGTGATGGCTAACGATCCTCCATTGGCGACTACGTTGTGGTCGGCCGGGTGCCAGTGCAGAATCACGTCGACGTCTTTAAACACGCCGGCCCTCACCAGATAAACCTTCCCGGAACCACCCTCTTCGGCGGGCGTTCCGTAGTAACGTAGCGTTCCGGCGATGTGATTGGCCACCATATACTCCTTCAGCGCGACAGCCGCCAGCGCCGCCCCGGCTCCAAGCAGGTTGTGCCCGCACCCATGGCCCGGCGCGCCCGCAGTGACGGGATTGCGATCCGGCACGGCAGCCTGAGAGAGACCGGGCAATGCGTCGAATTCCCCCAAAATGCCGATCACAGGCTGGCCCGACCCATAACTGGCGATGAAAGCAGTCGGCTCGCCCCCTACACCCGTTTGTATTTGAAAGCCCGCCTGCTTCAGATCACTCTGCAGCAGCGCCGAGCTTTTCTCCTCGTGATAGCCCATCTCGGCGTAGTCCCAAATGGCTTTTGAGGTCTTGATGTACCCAGCAGCCTGCTGATCGACGAACTGTTCAATCTGTTGATGTGGTGCAGCCGGCTGGCCGTAGGCTATGGCCGAAAACGAGGCGCAAACGCTAAGGCATGCCGCGGCGGACAAAAACAGGCGTAGGGGAATACATGTGTCGAGTTTCACTAGTCGTTTAGTGTAGCGATTGGCGACGGGAGAATACCAGGGTCGTTCAGTGCTGCGCTAGAATCATGGTCTCCTTGCGGAGCATGTGTGCCCCCAACACCGGCCGACGGCAAGATTCGCTAAATCGAATGACGAAAGCTCTTCCTCGGTTATTCCGAAACATACTTGCAAGTCCAACTCGGGTCTTCGTCTCTTTATTGCTGTTATCTGCGGCCGCTTATTGGCCGGCCCTGCGCCAAACCTTCATTCAGGATGACTACCCCAATATTTCTCTGGCTACCACCTGGTACGGGGCCCCGAACGAGATAGGTCTTCTCTTTAACGACGCGATTTGCAGGTCTCGCGCGACCAGTTACTGGGAGCTGTGGACGGCATGGCGTTTATTCGGCCCCCACCCGGCCGGCTTTTACGCCATGGGCATTCTGTTTCACGCAATCAACTGTCTCATCTTGTTTGCACTGCTGCGAGACACCGTTTTCAGGCCCTTTGCTTTCCTAACTGCATCTATTTTCGCAATCGCCGAAGGCCATCAGGAAGCTGTGATGTGGATCTCGGCCGTGAACGAGCTTCTATTGTTCTTGTTTGGGATGAGTGCGATCGCCTGTTGGATCCGGTGTCTCAAGACAGATGAATTGCAACAGCGGTTTGCGTGGCCCTGGTTCTCAGCGGCAATTGCCTTCTATTTGTTGGCGTGTATTTCCAAGGAGTCTGCATACGTTTTTGTTCCGCTGATTGTGCTCGCAACCGTACCATATTTGAAAAGGCGTCCGCCGGGAGAGAACGCGGTTTGGTTAAAGCTCATTCCATTCGCAATCATTGGCTTGACGCAGATGGGTCTTGTTCTGCGTACCAGCCGCACTTCCTTTCGCTTTTCCGATGGCAGTTTCTCATTGTCGGCTCCGGTCTGGGCAAATTGGGCCATGAGCTTTGGTGCACTCCTTTGGTTCTGGGGAGCCGCTTCTTTGCTTGTACTGATCCTGTTGGCCCGTAATCGTTCAACGGTGGTGACCGCAGCCCTGATTTGGATGGGAGTATGTCTTATTCCCTACAGCTTCCTGACATACTCGCACAGGATTCCTAGCCGGCAGACCTATCTGGCCAGTGCTGGAGCCTGTTTGCTGATTGCGGTTGGCCTTCGTGAATGCCTGCGGAAGCTAAGTCGCACCAAGCCCGCGCTGGGCGTGTCTCTGGTTGCTCTGCTCGTAATCTCGAACATCGGATTCCTGTGGATTAAGAAGCACAAGCAGTTTCTTGCCAGGGCCGCGCCGACCGACCAACTGGTGTCACTTGCAAAGTCGGCGAGGTCGCCGTTGTGGGTCCGGTGCTTTCCCTATCCGCGAGGCGTCGCGGAGGACGCCGTCCACTTGATGTTGGGCCCGGCGGCGCCCCGCTTGGCGTGGTCGGCTGAGGAAGCGCGTACCATCCATGCTGGGGAGGAGTTCTGCTATGCGGATGTCCGCTGAGTGGTGAGCCGCCCTGGCTGCTAGTCGTTTTTCTTGGCCTGCTGATCGCCGCGACGGCGGTGGTCATCAAAGGACCAAAAGCCAATTGATGAAACCCCTGTTAGGAGATTGAGTTGCGTTCGAGTCGTCGACAATTCGTTGCCGCGACTGGCTGGAATTCAAGACCTGTCTGAAACGCGGTTTCCCACTAGAGCGAGCACTTTCACGGTTTGGCCGGTCTGTGCCCTGACCCCATTTCGCTTCCTGATACCAGTCACAAGTGACAGTTACCAACCCTGGAGTGTAAAACTGATAGTTGCCAACCGACAGGATTCGACTGGCCGAATGCTGGTCATGATCGAGTCCAGGCATACGGAGACGGGTCAATGGATATCCAAAGGTGCGTTCGAGAGCTGCTATTTGGAGCGATTGCCTTCAGCATCTGGCAGACCGGAACTGCTTTCGCGGCCGATAGCGTGAAAGGGCGGGTGCTGGGCGGCGGCGCCCCAATCGTAAAAGCAACCGTGACTCTCTGGGCTGCGAGCGCATCGGCGCCGCAGCAAGTGGCGCAAACTCAATCCGACGCTGATGGCTGGTTCGAAGTTCGCACAAAGGGGGCGACGGGCGACGCCATCCTCTATCTGGTGGCGAACGGCGGGGAGCCCAGATCCGGCCACGGCAACAACCCGGCCATCGCATTGTTGGCTGTCGTGGGCAGCAACCCGCCGGCCAGTGTGGTCATCAGCGAGATGACGACGGTTGCTTCCGTATGGACCAACGCACAATTCCTCGATGGCTGGGCGCTGAAGGGCCACGCCCTTGGATTGCGCATCGCGGCGGGGAACGTGCCCAACTTCGTTGATCTCGAAACCGGCGGTTGGGGCGGACCTATCCAGGGCCCGCTTAACAGCGGTCAGACACCGACCATGGCAAACTTCGCCACGCTCGCTGACCTGCTCTCCGGCTGCGTCACGCTAGTGAAAGCCAATGCATGCGACAGTCTCTTCAGCGCAGCGCAATGGCCCGGCGGTGATGCTCCGAAGGACACGCTGTCGGCTGCCGAGTCCATCGCCCTCAACCCATGGCACCAGCCTGACAAGATATTCGCCTTGCTCAAAGAGTTCTACGAAGTATCGCCGGCCAATCATATGCTCGCGGTTCCCTATATGCCGTACCTCAACTGGGCGCCCAGCGCCTGGGTACTGCCGCTCAAGTTCGATGGCGGTGGATACCGAGCGGGAGGCAAGGCCATGTTCGATAGCGAAGGCAACTTGTGGGTCGGTGACAACTTCACTGTTGGTTGGCAGGGCCAGGATTCCCTGTGGCAGGGCGGCGCAACCAAGTTTGCACCGAACGGCAAGCCACTTTCGCCGATCACCACCGGGTTCACGGGCGGAGGAATGGAGGGAGGCACTTTCGGGGCCGCCGTGGACTCCCACGACAATGTATGGTTCACCAATTACGGCAGCAAGGCCATCGCGGTATTTGACAAGAACGGCAAGCCCCTAACGCCTCCGGAGGGTATCAACTTCGGCGGCAGACTCGGATTGATCCAAGGCGTCATCGTCACGCCCAGCGGCGACGTCTGGGTGCTGGGCATCGAGAAGAGCCAGCTCATCTATTTCCCCAACGGTGATATCACCAAGGGCCGGATCGTATGCGAGGGCGACAGCGCGGAACCCTGCAAATCGTTCAAAGCTCCGTTTCACCTCGGCATCGACCAGCAGGACCGGATCTGGGTATCTAATAGCGGCATCGACCACGTCACGCGTTTCCCGGCCGCCGATCCAACGAAGGTCGAGAATTTCAAAGTTGGATTCAACAGCAGCGGTCTTGGCATCGATAGTAAGGGGGACGTCTGGGTTACCGATCGGTTCGGCAACGGCTTGCTGGGCATGGCACATCTGGTCGACATGGGAGTACGTCTGAAGCTCGAGGGCGTTGTGGCCGCCTCAGATTACTTGACGAAAACTATGTCCCAACAGAAGGGGGGAAGCAAGGGCGGCAGCGTGAATCTCCTGCGACCAGACGGAACCCCCTATCCGGGTTCGCCGTTCATGGGGGGCGGTCTTCCGGGCCCTTGGGCTGCGGTGGTGGATGGCGACGATAACATCTGGATCTCCAACTTCGCCGGTCCCAGCAGTCCGATTGCGGAACTGTGCGGCGTGTCCACCGAGCACTGCCCGCCCGGCGTACATACCGGCGACCAGATTTCGCCCCCCGCCGGGTATGTGGGAGGAGGTTTGCAGATGCTGACCGATATCGCCGTCGATCCGGCCGGCAATGTCTGGGCGATGAATAACTGGCAAGATATCGATGCTTGTATCGGTACACCGAGTGAGGCGCTCTCGACCCGCTGCGGCGGCCAAGGTGTGGTGATTTTCTACGGCATGGCGAAACCGGTCCGCGCCCCGCAGATTGGGCCAGCGAAGCAACCGTAGTGAAGAGACGCCGAGTATGAGCAGGTCAAAGACCTGGTCTTTGACCCCGTTTTTGCGTTTTTGGATTCTAGTTCAAGCCGATGCGGCGAAGCAGGTCTTGAAAACGGGGATCAGAGCGCAAGCTATCAAGCAGCATGTCAGATTTTATGGACCGGACAAGATCCAAAGACTTCTCCGAGTAAGCTTTTTCCAGGAACTCGAACGCTTTCTCGTTTTCGTTGAGGCCGGCATAGACTAGAGCCATCGTGTATGGCGAAGCAGAACTCTTTCTTGCGTTGCGCTCTAAATCGCGCAGAATCTTCTCCGCCTCAGT
>Ga0074045_10006396_pt1 | contig 10122 bp, 14 predicted proteins | sample BogForMeECP23OM2_FD_94442 | JGI IMG/M metagenome (GOLD analysis project Ga0074045, IMG submission 94442) | Bog forest soil microbial communities from Calvert Island, British Columbia, Canada - Bog Forest MetaG ECP23OM2 | ecosystem: Environmental > Terrestrial > Soil > Wetlands ... | reverse complement strand
AGCAACCCGTCGGCGGCTAACAAAGCCTTGATGGGTACAACGGCGAAGCTGCTTTCGTTTGTCTCGATCGCGTGCTCTGCCGCCGCGAGCCAGGCCTCGGTAAGCTGCAGTCGCACCTGCTCGAGACGATTGCGCAATTGGGGAACGCTCAGGATCGCATTGAAGCAGGCGGTCTCTTCATCAGGATAAGGAAGTGCGCGCAGACCCGCGACATCACCGAGCGACCACAAATTCGCTCGTTGCCGCATGCGCGGAAGGTCAGTCTCCAGCCGCTCGATGGTTTTCGCAAGACATGCAATCTCCGCGGAATGGTCCACCTGCGACAAGGCCCGAATCGAATCCTTGGCGTCGCCCATAGGCACGTTTAGGGTAATCGGTGTGATCGGCACGCGGCTTTTGCGAGCCGTCTTTTCTACCACCTTCCAGACAGCGTCGTCCGAGGTAAGCCCCGATTGGTCCATGGCGTGCGAATACAACTCAAAGGCGGCAACCGCGGGACGCAAGCGCTCGTATGCGTGCGAACCCAAATATTTCACGCGCAGCGCGAGCCACCGAATGTAAAGATCGTGAGGCAATGATTGCTCGAGTGTTTCACCCTCTGGGCTTTTTCGAGCACGTAGTAGCGCTGGAACAAGCGTCAGTGCTCGAAAGAATCCGATGTCGGCGCTGACATCGGGCGGAGCGAGAACCACCTGGGATTTTGCAATGCGCGCCTCAACGATTGTCGAGCGCCAGATCATCTCTTTAGGAAGAGGCTCCAACGTAGCGAGGATCCACAAGTCATGGTCCGCCTTAGATACGCGCCACATCCCAGGGCCCGGCCGCTGACCCGTGACCAGAACCTCTTCGAGCGTCGATTCCGGCGGCGGTGTGTCGGCCCAGAGAGGCATCGCCATGAGCAAGCTGGCGCAGCATACGAGTCGGCGGAGCGCCCTCATCGCCGCTTTCTACTCCGCCAGTCCCACGGGTCGGTACAAAGTAACTGTGTCCATGGAGCGCCACTATACCTTGCGGCCGAGCGAGGCTTGGCTCGATAAACCTTCTTATCGAATGCGCGTACGGGATAGCGTCTGCGAATCTAATTCGGCAACGACGGGTAGCCTCGCGGCTTCTTCGGTGGGAAAGCTCTCAAAGCACAGCCCTTCTTTCCGCTATTCTTCTGACCTGCACCGCATGCCCGGCCTCCCCTCGGCACTTATCCAATGGCCGACCAGATAGATATACCCGGCCTCTCGTCGGCGCTCGCCACCTGCACCGAGTGCGGATCTTCCGCCCGCACCCGGCGACGGCGAGCCAGAGGGCGCTTGGCTCAGAATGAAGGGGAAGCAGACGCATGCGCAATAGCGCCGACATTCTTTGCTTGAGGCCACGAAGAACGCCGATTCCGTTATATGGGTGCGATCCCTCACTCAATCCGTTCGTTCCTGGTCATCTGGGTTACTTATTTTTCGCGGCCTTGCGTCCAACGTCTCATGCCCCTCACTTCCTCATGGGCTCATATGAACTGGTCGTATATCGTGCGCCTGATTATCTCCGCGCAACCATTTTTTCGGCCGTGGCAGGCAGCCAACGGAGCAGCGTCGGCAGCATACGCACCTGCCCAGGTAGTATCTCGTCACGGCGCCTGTCGAGGCCGGCGAGCGTGAGGCGTACCACGTCTTCGGCCGACAGCTTCTTTCCAGAGTTCGCGGCTGTCGCAGGAGTATCCACTAGCGGGGGCAACAGCTCTAGGACATGCACTCCAACGCTCGCGGCGATCCGCCGAAAGCTCTTGGTGAACGAGTGCAGTCCGGCCTTGCTAGCCGAGTAGGTTGGTGCCCGATCCGCCGGGGCGAGTGCGTATCCGGAGGAGACCATGACGGCGGCGGCGACACTGCTCCCCCTCAACAGCGGCAGGAGTTTCACCGAAAGGTCGATCGGCGCGACTAAGTTGGTGAGGATCTCCTCCTCCAGCCTGTCCAGACTCTCACCTCCATCGAGCAGGTCAGGCTGCAACATGATGCCGGCATTGTTGATGAGGAGGTCGAGGCGTGGCCAAGTCGAGTAGACCTTCGCGACGAGCGCTTGTCTGTCATCCAGGTGCGCCAGGTTGCCGGCGAGCGACCAGGCGGCGCCGCACCGAGCCTCCGCCTCGCGCAATCTTTCGGGGTCTCGTCCTGTTATGCCCACCTTGGCTCCGGAGGCGGTCAACGCTGACGCGAATGCCTGACCAATGCCGGAACTGCCTCCGGTCACGACAGCAGTCTTGTCGGTCCAGTCGATCGTCATGGTCGGATCCCCTGTGTTGTGAGATTAGGTCGTGCGACGCACATCCAACGAGCACGGCCACCCCGACATCGACTTCAAACCCATGACCAAGCTCCAGTATTCTCCGTCTGGCCGCGCCATTCGTGCCGCGACGCTAAGCGTCGTGGCCTGCCTCGCTGCGGCTCTGCCGGACCATCGATAGTCCGGCGTTCGGTCGGCCCGACGAGATTTGTATCTCGTCGAAAAGGCATCTGACCTCACCCTCCCGGACCTCGTTTGTTGCTACGTTCCTCTGGCAATTTGACACTTTTCCGTGCCGCTCGGCAAAATCCCCGCGTAGGCCGAATCATGCCCGATAACTTCTTGACGAGTAAGAAGAAACCTATAATTATGAAGTGTCCTCAAACTCCAGGCGATTTGGCTCGATTCGGCGCTAAAGTACCTAGGCTGGCTAAAGCAAAGTTAAAGGGGACGGTGCAGCGGGGCGCGACGCATGACCAGAGCGGGTGCTTCGAACCCCACCGCAATCAAATTTAAACTCACATATGAAGAAAATACACAAAACAACAAACGCTAAGCAACAATCAGTCATGTGCAGCATCACACGCTGCGAAATATTTATGCGTGGGCCAATGGCAGGGTCACCTTGCCAAGGGATCTTGGCCGTACAAAATCGCAAACCACTGGCGCGACGCCAAGTCCCAGAGCCGTGGCGCGGACAAATTGGCAGTCCATTGCTTTTTGTGTCATCAAACCCATCGATTGATCCCAACGACGATTCACCTGAAGTCTCAATGCGCGACAAATCGTTGGAAGAATATTTTGAGACGGGCTTCCCCGATATTTTTCCCAAGATTCGCTTTCGTCGCCGTAAACCTCGCGTGGTCAGGTTTTGGGCTTCTATTAGGCAACGGGCCGCCGAAATATGGGGCCTTCGGCCAGAGCACATTCGGCCAGGCCAGCATTTTTCAATAACCGAAATTGTTCACTGCAAGTCAAAAAAGGAGCACGGAGTAAAGAAGGCACTGAAAACTTGCAAACAATTACATTGGGATAACATCTTGAAAGCGTCCGGAGCCAAAGTGATAGTGGTACTCGGCAAAACGGCCCATGACGCTTTTAGTCTTGATTTGCCTAGTCCAGTCAGGCGGTTGAAGGGAGACTTTAGGAATCAATGGGTTTTTACTCTTCCGCACCCAAATGCCAGAGGGGTCAAAAAGAGTGTATTCACCTTTTATGGAAATAGGGAGCTGGCGCCAATCAGGGACACACTACGGAAATGTCGTCTGAGATAGTGACAGAATGCGTCGCATGCGGAAGAAGCCCGCATCCGGCACATAGTAGTGCCGACGAGAGGCCGGGCCACTGATACACGTGGCTCCCCTTTTTTTCAAGGCGCTCGGTGGCGTTCGGTTGAAGTTTAGCGACTTCCGATGGCCTTCCAGCCAATAACACCCCCCACCACCTCTAAATGCAAATCCGTACCCTTCCGGCCAGAAGCTTGTCGAGCGGATGCGCGCCATTGGCGGTGCACATAACGCCAGTGTCGCCCAAGTCGCCATCGCTTGGCTGCTGTCCCGCGACGCGGTAACCAGTGTGCTCATCGGGGCAACCAAGGAACATCAACTGCAAGACAATCTCGCGGCCGCCCATCTCGCACTGACCGGAGCTGAGATTGCCGATCTCGATGCCGCGACGCCGCTCCCCCCGGTCTATCCTAATAGGTTTGTCGACAACTTTGTCGACAAGCCAACCATACAGGCGCTCGCGCCGATGGACTTATGACATCGATAGCGTCGCGCCCGTCGCCCCACACTCGCACCGCCTACCATCGCCCCGCATGGGCAACAGGCGACTCCGGCGGCCACTTGCGGTCATCGGCGTGTTCGAAATGCTCGGCAAATAGCGGAAATTGATAGAGCGCTCGAGCGGTCAGATGATCCCGAGTATGGCGATAGGTTTCAGATATTCGAATACCCTGCACCTGGAAAAAACGGGCACTGAACAACAGCGCCCGCGCCCGTGTTCGTCTAAACGGACATCAAACCTGGACCAGAAGAAACAAGGCCGGTCAGGATTCCTCCTTAGTGTGCCACATTCAACTATTCAATTCGCCGATAAAATAACGTCTTCTATGCTGCCGCTGTTGATGACCCTTGCGACACCGTCGGACCAGCCGAATGGTTTTACCGCTGTTTCCGTGTCCCAAAGAGCGTCTCGAGCTCGGTCCGCATAGAACCGTAGCATTCGCAGGCCGCATCTTTGAGCCCCGATTGGTCCATGATAGTTACGCGACCACGCGCGTATTGGATCAAGCCGGCCTTCTGCAGGCAGCGCGCGGCAATCGATACGCCGGCGCGTTGAACGCCGAGCATCATCGCCAGGAATTCATGGGTCAGTGGAAACGATTTTGCCAGCGCGCTGTCGTGGGCGATCAACAGCCAGCGACAACAGCGTTCCTCCAGAGAATGCAGCCGATTGCAGGCGGCGGTCTGCATGAGTTGGCTAGTGGCAAAACGAACGCACTTGTGCATCACATCGAGGAGCGCATCGTCCTTTTCCATCTCACGTCTCAGGATATCGCGCCGGATTCGCATCGCCGTTCCAGGAATTTGAACAATGGACGCTGAGATTGCCTGATCGATACCGACGAGCGCGGTCGGATCGGTTATTCCTTCTATGCCGACGGCTCCCATCTCGACCGTTCGGCCGTCTTGCATGGTCTTGACCAATGAAACCAAGCCGCGGTTGATGAAATATAGATATTCAATTGGTCCATCTACTTGATCGATGATCTGACCAGATACCGTGTTGATGAGCTCTAGATCGGGCAGGATTCGCTTCAGCGTGGCATGCGGCAGAGAACTGAGGATATGGTTGGCGATGCCATGATGATCTCCAATTTTATTTGAAGCGAAGGTGGAATCAGGCGGCCCTGGCCCTGGACGGTCTCGGCGCATCTGGACCATATGACATGCTCTCTTGCTTGAAACCCAACGACGACGGTTGGCCATTCCTCTTGTCAATACTGACGCCTCGGTGACGCCCAGCATCGCGATTACATCATCTTTGCAGATCGGCTGAGTTTCTTGTCAACTCATACACCCTCTTTACGAGGAAGTATGCACCTTTTTTGCGCTGCCGCGGTTCCGTAACCGGAGGCGCCGCTCATGATTTGCTACCGTCGAAGAAACATCTCACCGAAGAGCTCGTACACCTTTTGTTTTGCACGCTCGAGTGCCGATCGGCCACTCGGCGTAATCCGGTACATGCGTCGAGCCGTGCGCCCGAGTCGTCGCTCGGTAGAGCGCAGATATTCCTTCTGCTCCAATGCGTGCAGGATCGGATACAGCGTGCCAGGGCTCAATCGGTACCCGTGTCGGGCGAGTTCTTCGATCGTCGCAAGCCCATAGAGCGGGCGCGCGGAAGCGTGATGCAGGAGGTGCAGGCGAATCAGACCACCGTAGAACCCGCGGTCTGTCATTCGCGGGCCTCATTAGTACAATGGTGCGCGAGTGGCTCACGGCCAGAATCTACGATGGACATCGGTGTTGTCACGTGCGCGAAGTTGGAAAGCACTGATATGAGAAACACAATATATGAGGGTCTTGTCTACTCTATCGAAAGGGGGAATTGTCTTGCGCGATCTAGAGTTTCGATATCGATGCTCAATATTGCGGTCCTTGTGTTCGAATTCATACAGACGCGCAGGAAGGTGCACAAATATACTGTAAATGGAAATAATTATCGTTACTTCTTTTGTTCAGCAATTTTAGCGCGCATTTTTTTCGATGCGTTCTTCAGCGTTGCGCCTGGAGAAGCAAATGAAGACAGGTATCATGGGCGCTTTGATGTGTGGCGGGCTACAGTTGCGATATCGTTATATCGAAAACGCTTTCATTCTCATAAAAAGGATGCAAATCATGTCCCCTTATTCCAAGTCCTACCAGACGCACAATAGTCCTGCCGAAGAAGAGGTTCTCGAACAAGAAGATGTAAAAAAACTGGTCAGTGTCGTTGAGGAATCCTTAGAGCGGATAGCGAAGTTGACCAAACTTCCGGTGCAAGAAGTGCTGCATATTGTTGAAGAGGTCGATGTGGCGCAGCTTACCCACGCCACCCAAGAAGCTATCAAGAAAATTTCAAATGCAACTGACCTCCATAGGGCTGATATTATCGCGATCTTTAAGGAAGATAGAAACGCAACCGTTGCTCACGTCGTTCACCGACTTCGTGAAGAGAGCCACATCCATAGGGCCCGGATATAGGAAACGGAAAATTAGATATCGGCATCCTGGATTGTTGGCTTTCCCTACACCTTAATTGATGCCGGGTCGAAACTCGTCATGTAGCGCAGTCGGGTGATCCCGGCTGCGTGATAGGATCCACTGACGCTGAGTTCGGGAACCGCGTTGGCCTGGCCGACAGCAGCCTTGAAGCGCGCCTTTGTCCTCTGCGATGCACCGGTCATGCCGGCGCTCCGCCTGAGTCAGCTGCAGATTGGGTGGCTCGCGACTGCGTTCACGACCGCCTATGCGCTCGCCCAGCTCCCGGGCGGCATCTTCTGTCAGCAAGTCGGTGCGCGGTGGACGCTCGTCGTCGTCGGCATCCTAGGTTTCATTGCCACCCTCGCATTTCCACTTTCGCCGATGATCCTGGCCGGCACGGCATTGTTCGGGGCGCTGCTCCTCGCCCAGGCATTGCTCGGTGTCTCGCAAGGGCCGCTTTTTTCTGCAGCGACCGCTGTCGTCGAATCCTTGCTACCCGCGAATCGGTGGGCGATCGGGGGCGGGCTGCAAGCCGCCGCCATGAACTTCGGTGGCGCCGTCACACCATTGCTCGTCGCGATACTGAGCAGTTCTTTTGGCTGGAAGGGCGCTCTGCTGTGGATTGCTCTGCCCGTGGCGCTATTGACGGTCGCGTGGGGTTGGTATGCCCGCGATACGCCGCGCGAACATCCTGCCGTCACGCCGGAGGAACTTGCCGAGCTTGACAGCGGTGCTACACAGATCGTCCGGGCACCGACCGTACACCGGTTGCTCAAACTGCTCAGCGACCGCAATGTGCTGCTCCTCACCCTCGCATTTCTCTGCATGAATTACGCGTACTACCTGCTGAGCTTCTGGTCGTATTTGTATCTTGTGCAAGTGCGCCACTTCAGCGGCATTGAGGGCGGACTGGCCGGTGCCGTACCATGGATCGGCGCTGGCCTGGGCGCCACGATCGGGGGATTCATCTCGGATGGACTTGCGGCGCGAATCGGCGTCCGTTGGGGCTATAGACTTGTGCCACTCGTGACGCTGCCGATCGCCGGTCTACTGCTTCTTGTCACGCTGCAGGTCGCGACACCTTACGCAGCCGTAGCCGCGCTTACCGTCGCATTCTTCATGGTTGAAATCAACGAAGGCGCCTTTGGGGCTGCGATCATGAACGTCGCCAGGTCCGACGTCGGCCGCAGGCTCCAGGGGTGAGACGCATGCGTCGAACGGGAGACCACGGACGGTCACCCTGGGCTTGCGCGCAGCACCGAAGCAGCGCACTACGCCGTGTAAACGGCGTGAACGCCCCTTGGGGCGGCCCCGCAGGGGCGAGGCGCACGCGCCGAGCGAGTGGCCATTGACGGCCACCCCGGGCTTGCGCGAAGCAGGGAAAGCACAGCGCAATGAGGCGCGAAGCGCCGAATAATGGGTTCACGCCGGTTCCGAACAATGTCTTCGCGGTCCGGGACCTCTGGCTCTGCCTCGACAGCGCAGTGCAGTGCACTGGCTTGACGGCGGTCCGGAATGTGCCTAGGGAGGCCGTCCGAGAACTCGAGATCCCTCCGCGACCCTGATCAACACGCTCCGCCTTCCTCGCCGCCCGCCGGCGCATGAAATGATGAGCGGCAGCCCCTTCGCCTCGAGGGGCGAGCGAGTTGACTCCCCCTGTGCGCTAGCGAACAGACGAATACAAAGGGATTCCATAAGATGGGCTGTGGAGATTGATTCATCCAATGTTTGCCGTGTCTTCTCCAAAAACGCATTTTTCAAGCCCAGAATTAATTAACAGTAGAGATCGCAGTTATGAAAGCTAAGACTTTATACGCCGCCACCGGCTTAAGCCTGATCGCCCTCTTCGCGAGTGCGGTGTGCATTGCCGCCAGCAAGGCGGAGATTGACGCGGGTGTAAGTACCTCGCTGAAGAACTGGGAGGCGATCAATCCAAGCCACGCGGAGTTGGCGAGCAAGGCTGCAGGTATGTTGGTATTTCCACACATCACCAAGGGTGGGGTCGGCATCGCCGGCGAATATGGCGAGGGGGTGCTGCAAGTCAACGGTCAGACAGTGGGTTACTACAGTGTCTCGTCTGCCTCGGTTGGAGTTACGCTCGGAGTAGCCAAGCACAGCGAAATCATCCTGTTCATGACTCAAGCGGCGCTCGATAAATTCACGAACAGTAAAGGTTGGTCAATCGGAGCCGACACTGGAGTCGCTCTGGTTAAAGCAGGCGCCGGCGGCACGTATGACAGCGTGACCCTGAAGAAGCCCATCCTTGCTTTCGTATTCGGTGAGAAAGGCTTGATCGCCGACATATCTCTTGAGGGGTCGAAGATCAACTCGATCGACAAGTAAGCTGGGAGTTATACGGCGACATTGGCGAACGCGACCGGGGTGTTGTCCATCGGGCTTTATCGCTGAGACCAAATTTCGGCGCGTAGACGAGAGAGACCCTGGAGTCGAGGCTCTCAAGAGAGTATTGAACTCGAATGCTCCCTCGACTATGCGGGGGGAATACGGTGCAAGTCATGAAATCAAAGAACCCAGTCACGCTGTTAACTAGGATCGAGAAGTTACTATCCGATCTTCTCGATCAGTATTCAGTAATGGAAAAGAGCGTCGAGAAGAGCGTCCGGGCGGCGCTTCTCTCTGCGCAAGAATCGATCGTTTACGCCATCGATTTCATGGGTGCTCTTCCATCTTCTGCAGCTCGACAAAAGACCGCCAATAGGCCCAAACGCGCGCCACGGCACCTCAAGGCCAAGCGCGAGGCAAAACGTTCGGTGATAGCTAAGAAGCGTACAGCCTCCCCTGCTAAGAAACGGGTGGCGAAGACTTAGTTGATCTGACATTCAATGAGCGTTCTGATGTGGCCTACATTCCATAGAGTGATGCGAATTGTCAGCAGCCTGATCGGAATTGCGATGATCCTAATGGGGATCGTCTGGATGCTCCAAGGCCTCAACCTCGCCTTTCGCGTCGGCTTTATGGTCGGCAACTATCACTGGGCGATTTACGGGGCTATCCTCGCGTTGGTCGGTGTTGCCCAACTGATCTGGAGCAACACCCGCCAGCCCTGGCCTTGATCCCTTGCGGCCATGGCTCCGTAACGTCCACAGATTCGACTGTTTCGGCTCCGACAATACTCAATTGTCAAGGGCGCCGAACGTTCTGCGCGGCATGAGCTTGACGTCATCTTTCCAGGAACGCGCGGGCGATCAAGGAGCTCGCCGAAAAGGGAATCGCACCGCGCCTCATCACGGCTTTTTAGAGTACGGCCTCAAAGCCCTCGAAGTGCGGTGGCCCGAGGTAGAGGCCGCGCTGCTGCCCGGCATTGGCATGGGCAGTACGAAAGGCTTCCGAGTGCGTCCACGCCTCGAATGCTGCCGCACTGTCCCAGGTGGAATGTGAAATGAACACCGTCGCCTGCGAATCGCCGGGGCCTTGAAGCAGATGAAAATGGCGAAAACCGGGCACGCCGGCGAGGTGGCTGTCCCGCTGGCGCCAGACTTCGATAAATTCGGCCTCACGACCAGGCGCTATTCGAAATCGATTCATGGCGATGAACATGGTGCCGCCTCCTACTCCAGACAGTTACGCGGAAACGCTAACTCCGTTT
>Ga0074045_10006395_pt1 | contig 10122 bp, 9 predicted proteins | sample BogForMeECP23OM2_FD_94442 | JGI IMG/M metagenome (GOLD analysis project Ga0074045, IMG submission 94442) | Bog forest soil microbial communities from Calvert Island, British Columbia, Canada - Bog Forest MetaG ECP23OM2 | ecosystem: Environmental > Terrestrial > Soil > Wetlands ... | reverse complement strand
CGCACCCGTCCCGGCTGCGACACGCGAGGTGAATCCGGACTTCGCAAGGTCGCTCGCACCTAACTCTGGACTTCGCAATCTTCGGCTGGACAGGACAGTCGGCGAGAAACCTGTTCACCGGTCAGTCGCCATTATCGCGGGTGGCCTTCTCTGCCAGCTTGCGGCTAGACCACTCCTCATGGCAGTCGACCGGTCCACGACATCCTCCGCGACAGCGGCACTGGTTTCATCGACCGGCCGCGAGACCGCCCAGTGGCTGAACTGAACGACTCAGTTCGATTACGGCCGCACGGATACTAGGCTCGATACGAACGCAGCCGGCTGACTGGCCGGGGAAGAGGATTCTCACGTCTGCATGAATCACTCAGCAAGCAAGGCGGCAATAGGCAAAATTTGCGGCCAATTTATTCCGGCTTCGGTGACGACAATTGCTCGCGGTGACCTTGCACGTCTTTAGTTGGTCGCCGGACACTTCCTCTACGCACACACTAACGGCGCGGGCTCTCCGTATTTACGGACATCCAGCTGTCTGCCGGAGCCGTGACTACGGTACTGAGGCAGAACGCACGCTTTCAGTCAAACACAAACAACTCCGCCAAATCTTAATGAGCTGACCTGGGTTAGGTCGAGGACAGCCCACACAAGAGTGAGGCAGCTGGTCTCGCCAGGGAGACGGCCGATGACTTTGGCTCGGCGGCGGGTCTCGCCGAACGCGACCTGGTGGCACGGTGAACTTCCGGGAAGGGCAGTGCGTAAGCGGGGATAAGGGTAGTAACCGCTGATGACTGAACTCAGGAATGTCACAGGCTCCTGGCAAAGTGGACGCCATGCGCAGAAGGGAGCACCATGAGTGTCGTGACGATCGCCGAGGCCTGGCCCGCCGCCGGCCGCCCGTTCACCGTCGCCGAGCTGGACCGGATGCCCGATGACGGCCGCCGGTACGAGCTGCTGGACGGGGCGCTCATCGTGAGCCCGCGGCCGACGACGATTCACCAGGTCGTAGCGGGACGACTGTACGGTGTTCTGAGCGGCGCTTGCCCCGAAGACCTTTGCGTCGTACCCGAGCCGGCCGTGGAACTCGGCCCGCAGACCGAGTTCGATCCCGATCTCGTGGTGGTCCGCATGGACCAGATCGGCGGCGCGAAGTTCACCGAGCCGCCGCTGCTTGTCATCGAGATCAGGTCGCCCAGCACCGCTCTCATCGACCTGAACAGGAAGAAAGCCGCGTACGAAAGGTTCGGCGTCCCCTCGTGCTGGATCGTGAACCCTGGCCCGTCACGGCCGGAGCTGACCGCCTTCGAACTGCGGGACGGCCGTTACGCTCTCGCGGCGGAAACGTCAGTGCCTTCCACTGTCGACCGGCCTTTTACCGTGACGATTGCCCCGGCCCGCCTGACCAGTGGACTGCGCCACTGACCGGGGATGCTTTGCGGCGGCTGACCGCGGAGGACCTGCTCGACCTGATGATCGACGCTACGGGTTCTGAGTACGTCTTCGCGGTGCCGACCGGTGACTGGCTCGCCGACCTCCTCGACATCGGCGATCAGGCACGCGCGATCATGCGGCGTCACCCGTGGCTGCCGTCCCCGGCTCGCGGAACTGCTCGCACCGGCCTCACCAGCGCGGGCGAGCCCAGCCGAAGCCGCCGCTGAGCCTGCCGGCCGCTACCGCGACATCCTCGCGCGCATCCTGAGCGGCCTCCTTGTTCCCGAACCGCCAGGCATGGATTTGTTATGTGCTCTTAGCCCGGGGATGGCGAGCTGCGAGCTCAGGCCCGCGGTGGCCTTACGGGAGGCGCGCACCCGCACCCGTTCGGCCTCAATCGCGTGGCCCGGCCGGTACCTTGAACTCTTCCTCGTTCACGCACCGGTCGGCGGCTGGGAGGAGGCCGTCGCCAACTGCTCAAGCGCTCGCCGCAGCAGCGGCCCGAGCGGCACGGGCGGATCGGCGGCGGACCACCGCCTGACCGCGACCTGCGCGGCCCGCGCGCTCACCAAGACCCTCGCCATCCTGGACGCCGAGGGCGCGGACGGCGCCTTCATCTGGGCCTTCGCCGACCCCTGGATGACCCACAGCACCGACCCTGTGCCGGTCATGACGGCATGAACACCCAGCCTACTGCACCGGGTTCCTCGACGCGGACCACGGCGTCGGGCGGTGCCTCCCGCCTGATCCGTTCGGCGAGTTTCCGGACGTCGTCCTCGTTGTCAGCGGCGACGATCAGGAACTTCCAGCGCCGCACCACCGCCAGGCCCTCGCCTTCCAGCTTGCGCGCCAGCGCGACCGCCTCGCGGTGCGACGGGAACTCAACCCGGGCCTGCCATCGGCTGATCCCGGCGGCCAGGGACTCGGCGGTTTCAGAGTCCACGAGCCGCTGGTGCTCCGCCTGCCGCTCGGCTTCGGTCTGCGGCATCGCGACGTCCGGGCTCTCCCACTGCTCCTCGATGGGATGCCATCGATGCAGCGCGAACTCCGCCTGAATGTCATGCTGGGCCAGCACGTCGCGGGCGACCCGCTCAGCCTCCATGGCGGCGATCTCGGTGCCTGCGTACAGGAATATCTGCGAGTCACCCGCGCCGACGGCGATCGTGCGGCCGAGCTGACGGCGGACGTCTTCTTCCACCTCATGCTGGGACAACGCCCGCTGCGCCTGTTCGGCTTGTGCCTGGCCGGCCAGGGAGATGGTTACCCGCCAGTCATCGCTGTCTGTCACGGCACGACTCTAACGCACCCAAAGTCAAATCCAGCAGCATCAGCGGGCACGACAGAGCTGCTTTGCGGTGGGCAACCGCGTGGGTCGCACCGAATGAGGTTCTCGCACTGCCGGCCCGGACGCCGGTTACCGTCGGCCCTTGCGCTGGGATCTGGTCGGCCTGGACCGGAACTGGCGGCGCTGCACCGTCTCACCGGTGGCGGGACGGGTGAGCCGGAATATTCGCGTGGACAGGTCACGGATCGCCTTGAAGTCCTTGGCCTGCTGGGCCAGCGGCAAGGCCGCCTCGAAATGGGCGAGCGCCGCTTCGGCATCGCCGAGGATGGCCAGCGCGTCACCGGCGAGTATCCGGGCCCGGATGTCATCGGGCCAGCGTTCGAGGTTCTCGGTGATCTTCGCCCGCGCGTCGTCAGCTAGCCCGGCTTCGGCGAGCGCGACTGCCGCCTCACCGGCGAAGAAACCGTGCCTGGCCGGGTCGACGACGGCCAGCGCCTCGCTCAGCACGACGGCCTCGGTTCCCTGGCCTGCGCGGCCGAGGTCACCGATGAGGGTGACCGGCCAGCCCGGGAACCGGCCCGCCTGATCCCGGTTTTCCGCGAGCGCGCTGCCGAAGTCATCTGGGCGGCCCGCGAACCCGGCCGCGGCCTCGGCCAGGAGCCGGGCGCGCCGCACCAGATCCTTCTCGGCCGCCGCGAGCCTGGTCGCCAGCCCGCCGGGCAGGTGCGGCATCGACAGCCGCGCGGAGGCGTCCGCGAGCATCCGCCACCCAGCCGGATTGCTGGCCTCCGCCCGGGCCATCCGCCTCCTGATCACTGCGTCCGCCTCTTTCCGGTGCGCCGGGCACATGCGGTCCCGGGAATCGGCCAGGTCGGCGGGGAACTTGAACCGGCGGCCCGCGCAGGCCGGGCAGCCGGGCCGGGGAGCAGCCGTCACGGTGAGCTCAACCAGCGACCGGTCCAGTTGGACGGGGCCGAATGCCTGCTGGACGAAATCGGTGATCGCGCCCAGGCCGATGTCTTCCCACTGCGCGGACTCGGCCGTGATGACGGCCTTCTCCAGCGCTGGCCCGGGGTTCCCGGACAGCAGGGCCGGCACCTCCCCGTGTGCCGCGAGCTCCGCGTACCGTCCGGACGTAACGGCGTCCTCATGGGCCGCGGCGGTCGTTATGGCACGGCCGCCGAGCCCGGCCAGCACGGCCGCCATCGTCGTTTCCCGCCGTGTTGCCATCTCGGCCAGCGACCACACCGGCACGTAAACGACGATCTCAACCGGCCATGCGTTGGCGGTAGCCACCGCCTCGGGGCGTGGCACCAGCCACTCGAGCGGGTCCCAGGTGACCACGAACAGCCGCAGCGCGTCGGCCATCCTGGCCTGCGCCGGCGTAAGGCCTTCCCACCTGGCCGCCAGCTCGAGCAGCCTGGTATCGGTGAGTGGCGGCCTGGCCAGCAGGCCCCGGACGTCGCCGGGAAGGCCGGCCAGCAGGGCCGCGTTCGTCTCGGTCATCGCTACTGATGATTCTGGCACACAGAACGGCCAGCGGACCGGGGTCCTGGGGCTGGCACCACCATTCGTTCGGCATAAATACACCAGCGGTCGCGCGGCGGACCGGGACCTTGACCCTTCACCCGGCCAGCCTTGACCCGCTGGCCGGAAGCCCGGAAGGGATAACGGGGTCATGGCGTCGCCCCTTGCCGGGCTGCCTGACGAGCTCGCTGGCCATCAGGTCTCGCCGGGTGCGTCCGGCCTGGACGGGCCGGAACACCTGCGCTAGCGCAAGCTGATCCTGCCCGCGTTCCATGGTGATCGCATGCGCGCCTGGGAATCCTCCGTCCGCGAGATCACGCGGGCGGAGATTGCTCGCTGGCCGGTGGGCCAGCCCTTCGCGCTGCGGCCGAGCATGCAGTCGATCACCCTGGACGTCATCGTGCGGTGGTCTTCGGTGTCGACGGGAGCGCGCGGTGATGAGCTGCGCCGTCGCATCCTCACGCTCGCCGCGATCGGCTGCACGCGGCGCTTACCGAGGAGATCCGGCAGCGGCGTCACGCGCCCGACCTCGAGCAGCGCAGCGACGTCCCGCTTCAGTTCCGCGCTGCGCTCGATGAGGAAAGCCAGCGACGGCTCGGCCCTACCCTGATTCATGGCCCGTGGTGTCCTCTACTCCGCCTCCCGGCCGAGCGCGGCCAGCCTGCGGTTGACCTCTTTTAGGCCGAACGGCTCCGGTTCCACGGGATCATCCTCGGACCAGTACTCGACCGGGGAGTCGCCCCGGTACTCCACGCAGACCGGATAGTCCTGGCCCTGATCACGCGGGAGCGTCTGCTCCAGCGTGATCTCATGCTCCCACCAGGCCCCGAGGTCATAGGTGTAGGTGATCTTCCCGCCCGCCGCCACGGCATCCCGGACCCGGACCGCGTCCTCGTCCCCGGTCCCCTCCAGGGCCACGAACGGGTCACCGTACCTCTTCTTCCCCACCTCGAACAGGTGCAGGTGATCGCCGTCCCAGCCGAACAGCACCTGGATCACCTCGTGCAGATCGGCCAGGGTGGCGGCGGCCGGCAGCCGCACCCGCCGCCAGATCGGCGGCCGGACGCCGGCCAGCGAGACCTTCAGCTCGGTCACCTGGTCGATGCTGCGCGGAGCGCCGGAAGCGGCGAACTCCGCCACCGCCCGCGCCAGCGCCCCGGCATCCGGATGCCCGGTCGCCCGCACCCCGGCGAGGCAGTCATCCAGGTCCGCCCCCGGCATGCTCTCCCAGACACGGGTGAGCGCCTCGTCGGCGCCCTGGTCCTCCAGCGCGGCCGCGGCCGCCTCCACCCCGAGCCACTCCCGGTCCGCGTCGCTGGGCTCCGGACCCTGATCCCAGTCGGCTAGCACCGCACGAGCGTGCGGCCCTACGCACGGCGCGGTCGCCATCTCTCGCCAGGCAGGCAGCGCGGCTTCGCCGAGCCTTTCCACCACACCGACGGCGACGCTGCGCAGCAGCGGTGACATCCCCTCGGCGGCGGTGAGGATCTCCCGCGCGGCTTCGGCGGGCTCGCGTTCGGCCAGCCATCCCCACGCGACATGGTCCCGCTGTTCCTCGTCGCCGAACCGGGCAGCCTCCGCGATCATCTCCCCGGGCGGCAGGTTCGGGTCCGCCAGGCCGGGCAGTCCGGCCGCCAGGTGCCCGGCCGCCCACCGGCCCAGCGGCGTGATCACCGGCTTTCCGGGATCGCCGGTAACCGTGCCGAAGGCGGCCAGCAGTGCGACCAGCCCGGCCAGCGGCTCCTCGGTTTCCAGGTCGTAGTACCTGTCGGCCGCGTGCACCGGCTCCCAGGACGACTTGTCGTACCTGTCACACAGGTCACGCAGCGCCGCATGCACCGGCCGCCACAGACCGTCCGTGACAGCCGCGCCGCCCTGGCCCAGCACCGTGAGCAGCGCCAGCACCAGCAGGCGCACGCTGTCCTCGTCCTGCGGGTAGGACTCCGCCGCACACACCGCGCGCAGTCCCGCCAGCCACCCGGCCAGCAGGTCCGCATCGCCAGGCGGCCAGCACTCCAGCACCGGACCGGCCGTGACCCACCCGCCGCCGACCTGCAGCAGGCCCGTCGCGACCGCGGCACACCAGGGCCGGTGCAGCGCCGGGATGTCGGCCATCGTGCGCAGCCGTGGCGGCACGTCCACTCCCAGAGCCGCGCCCGCGGCCGGCACGTCGGCCTTGCGCAGCACCCGACCAGCTGTCACCCGCCGGCGGCCGGTCCCGATCCAGCGCGCCAGTGTGACGGCATGACACATGACCGCGCATTCCCGCGCCTGCCGCGCCGCATCCTGAAGATCATCCCGGGAGACCACTGTGCCCACACAGGGACCCTACTGCCCCCGGTGGCATCCGGCGACGGATTCACCCCGTCCGGGTCGTCACCGGCATGCCATAAGAGTCAGCTTCGAACCGGCGCTGCCGCGCGCCAGTCGTTCCCGGGTTCCGTCACAGGGACGCTAGCAGGCGGCGGCTCCCGTAGCCTATCGGGCCCCGAATGATCCGGGCGGTGGCCTGCCACGAGCCCGGCCTCGGCCACGATCGTGGTAGCGGTCACCTCGGCGAAGCCACTGCGCGCCAGCATCGCGGTCCAGGCATTCATAGAGACGGGGCGCTCTTGCCACCGCAGTAGGTAGCGTGCCGCGTTCTTGGCGATCCGCCACCAGCCGCCCGGGCCCTTGCTTGCCAGGGCTGCCACTTTGGACTTGATGATCGCCCGGTCCCTGCTGGAGGTCCCGCGGCCGAACATCATGTCGGCGATCACGAGTCGGCCGCCCGGCCGAAGCCAGCCGAACGCGGCCGACACCAGGCGGGCCTTGTCGGCGTCACGCAGATGGTGCAGGGCGTAACTGGAGACGATCAGATCGACGCTCTCCCGCGGCAGCGCAAGCTCCTCGATCGGCAGCGCCACGGCGTCCAGATGGGTGACGCCAAGCCGCCGGGCCTCCGACTGCAAGCGCCGCACCATGGCGGGGCTGACGTCCACGGCAAGCACCCGGGCGCCTCGCATCGCCAGTGGCAGGCTGATCTGCCCGGTCCCGCATCCGAGGTCTACGACTTGGGCTTCCGGCTTCGCGCCGGCCGCGTCAAGGACGGCGCCGGTCACCTTCGTGAGCACGGCCGAGCCGTGCTGGTCCCAGGTTGCCACGCGGCCTGACCAGACGCGGCGCTGGCGGCGGATCGCGTTCTGGGTGGCGAACCGGGCCAGCGAATGGCTGCCCATTTCATGGCTGCGCCGGGCGCCAGGCGCCGGCGTCTTGCTCGAATTCATTTATACAGGCTATCCGCGAATTACGCCTGCCGCCTCGGTTAGGACTTTCAAATCTGGTTAAGAATTCGAGCTTCATGAAAATTTCATTAAGAATTCAGAACATGATACGGCTGTTTCTCCGGTGCCTTCTGATGACGCGCGGGCAACTGATGTCTCCGGCCAGTACCTCAATTCTTGCCGGAACGGGAGGTAGCCTACTGGCGTGAGCCGGAGCGCTAATGCGAATGCGTCCGCCCGGGCGCGCCGCCGCCGGGTCAGTAGCGCCCGCTGGTGGCCGCGCGCGGCGCTGGGCGCTGCTGCCGCTGCCACACTGGCCGGCGGCGTGTTCGTGGCCGCGAGGGCCGCGACCGGCACGACTCCCAGTCACTTCGCCCGGCCAGCCGCAGGATCCGCCGCGACGGCCGGGACTCCCTCACGGCAGCCCGCGCCCGCCGTGCGACTGCCGGTCGGAACCATCGGCAGGTACGCCGTCGCCGACCTGCAGCTCACCCTCATCGACCGGTCCCGCGCCACGGTCCTGGGGGCTCGTATTCTGCCCACCCTCGTCCGGTATCCGGTCATCCCCGCGAGCGCATCCACGGCTGGCAGGCTGGCTCGGGGACTGTTTCCGCTGGTAGTCTTCGCGCCCGGCTACCTGCAGTGCGAGGGAAGCTACAGTTCCCTGCTGCGCGCATGGGCCAGCGCGGGATACGTGGTGGCCGCGGTCGAGTTTCCCCGCACCAACTGCCATGTCAGCAGCCCAGATGAGGCTGACCTCGTGAACCAGCCCGCCGACATGGCCTACGTGCTCAGCCAGCTCCTGGCGATCAGCGGCCAGAAGCGAGGCGCGCTGTCAGGCCTGGTGGATCCGGCGGACATCGCCGTAGCCGGCCACTCCGACGGCGGCGACACCGTGGCCGCCATCGCGGCTAACACCTGCTGCCTCGACCACAAGGTGGCCGCCACCGTTGTCCTGGCGGGCGCGGAGTGGCCGCCGCTGGGAGGGTCCTACTTCCCGAAGGGAACGCCACCGATCCTGTTCGTGCAGGGCGACGCCGACAACATCAACCTCCCGCAAGACAGCCTGACGATGTACCAGGCAGACACGACGGGCCCGCGCTTCTACCTGGATCTTTACGGTGCCGGCCATCTTTCGCCTTATGAGGGCGATGGACCGCCGGAGCCTATCGTGGCGCAGGTGACCACCGACTTCCTGGACCGGTATGTGGCCAGTCAGCATTGGGCGGGTGCAGCAATGAGGCGGGCGGGCGATGTTGCCGGGCTGGCTGATCTCGTGAGCGGGGGCCATCTGCCATCCTGACGTACTGGGCTGCCACCATGCGTTCAGTGACGGGAAGCCGCCACCATGGCGAGCCCCGCCGTCGTCGTCACGCCCGGCGGAGTCCACGATCGTCCTCCGCCGTGCCAGTCCCGCCATCAATGGGTCAGCTGAAGACCACGCCGGTGCTGCTGCCGTGGGCGTAGCTGCGTGCTGTGGGGGAGAGCCGGGCGGCGCGGAGTGTATCGCTCTGCACCGGGCGGCTTGATCACCATCCACACGGGGATGCCGACGGCTGCGATGAACACTACCCCGCAGAAGAAGATATCGAGCAGAATGCTACTGGCCATGTCCGTCTCCGTTTCTCGAAAGGCCACCGCGCGGTGCTATGTCGGTCACGGCGTGGCGGCCGGATTGCTAGCGGATTCGACGCTAAGGGTCAGCAGGCAACAGCGAATCGGGTGATGGGTACGGAGATTTATCTCGAGAACTCCGGCGCCGGGCCGTGGCATCCGTAGGACTACGGAGGTTGAAGGTCGGGTCGCGGTGTCCGGGGTTCCCTGCCGCAGCAGCGCGGCAAGCGCGGGCGCGACAGCTCGCCATCAGCGGCACGCGCCCGTCGTGACCTTACGCGAGGCACGCGCCGCACCCGTTCGGGCCTCACTCGCGTGTTACATCGGCACCCCGAGCTGCATACGGATGATGAACGGCGCTACTGAGGCATCCGGCGGCGGGTTCACGGCGCGCACGGCGGGAGGCGGTCCTGCTTGAGTACCCCGAGGGTGAACGCCTTGCGATCACCTGCACTTTGTTAGGGAGCCCAGTCGACCTAGACGCGATCCAGGATGACCTGGCCGGCGTCGTGCACCAGGCCCTGGAACCCGCCCATGTATCGGTGTGGGCCAGCCAACGCCACTGAGGCTGGCTCCGCCGACAGGCCCGTCCGTGCGCGGCACCACCGATCCAGGTAGCTGCGTAGCGCGCAGAACTGGCTGGCGCCGGTGAGGGTCCGCAAGCAACCGGATATTTTCTAGTTCTGTCGTGTCCTAGGCTCGCGTCATGTCGAGTTCCCTGCCGCGCAGTACGCCAGCGGTTCAGCGGGTCGATCCGGCCGCGATCCTCAGCTTCCTGGACGCGGTGGATAAGCGTCCTGGCATCGAGATGCACAGCCTGATGGTGGTGAGGCACGGACTGGTGGTGGCTGAGGGGTGGTGGGCGCCGTACAGCGCCGGGCGGCCGCAGTTGCTGTACTCGCTCAGCAAGAGCTTCACCTCCACCGCGGCGGCATTCGCGCAGGCCGAGGGCCTGCTCAACCTGGACGATACGGTTATCTCGCACTTCGCCGAGTTCGCCGCGGACAT
>Ga0074045_10006394_pt1 | contig 10123 bp, 9 predicted proteins | sample BogForMeECP23OM2_FD_94442 | JGI IMG/M metagenome (GOLD analysis project Ga0074045, IMG submission 94442) | Bog forest soil microbial communities from Calvert Island, British Columbia, Canada - Bog Forest MetaG ECP23OM2 | ecosystem: Environmental > Terrestrial > Soil > Wetlands ... | reverse complement strand
TGATTTTCGATTCCTGGTTTGACCCTTATCGCGGCGCGGTCGTCCTCGTTTGTGTGAAGCAGGGCCGCATCGCGCGGCGCATGAAGATCAGGTTGTGTGCCGGGGATGAAACCTACGAAGTCGAACAGCTCGGCACGCTTACTCCCAAGCCCGTCGCCCTGCAGGAATTGGAGGCCGGCGATGTCGGCTTCGTCATCGCCAATATCAAGCAGGTGGCCGACGCGCGCATGGGGGACACCATCGTCGAAGCGGGCAGCACCGCCCCGCCTCTTCCCGGCTTTGAAGCCATCCAGCCGATGGTTTTCGCTGGGCTATTCCCCGTGCTGGCCGATGATTACGAGCCGCTGCGCGATGCGCTTGGCAAATTGAAATTGAACGACGCTTCGTTTTTCTACGAGCCGGAAAACTCCGTCGCCCTCGGCTTCGGTTATCGCTGCGGCTTCCTGGGTCTGCTGCACATGGAGATTGTGCAAGAGCGGCTGGAGCGCGAATTCGGCTTGAACCTGATCACCACCGCCCCCAGCGTGCGTTACCGCATCACCCGCGTCGGCGAAGCGGTCATTGAAGTTGACAGCCCCGCGAAATTTCCCAATCCCAGCGACATCAGCAAGATCGAAGAGCCCATCATCAAGGCCATGATCATCACCAGCGACGAATCCGTCGGCAGCATCCTGCGGCTCTGTCAGGAGAAGCGCGGCATCCAGAAGAACTTCGAGTATCTCTCGCCCACCCGCGTGATGTTCACCTACGAACTTCCGCTAAACGAAATCGTAATGGACTTCTACGACCGCCTGAAAAGCGTCTCGCGCGGCTATGCTTCGCTGGATTACCACCTGGCCGGCTACAAGGAAGCCGACCTCGTGAAACTCGATGTGCTCGTCGGCGGCGAACCCGTCGATGCTCTCGCGCTAATTTGTCATCGCGATCAGTCTTACGAGCGCGGCCGCGAACTCGCCACGCGCCTCCGCAAGCTGATCCCCCGACAGATGTTTGAAGTGCCCATCCAGGCGGCCATCGGCAGCCGCATTATCGCGCGCGAAACAGTCGCGGCCATGCGCAAGAATGTTCTGGCCAAGTGCTATGGCGGCGACATCACGCGCAAACGCAAGCTCCTCGAAAAACAAAAGGAAGGCAAGAAGCGCATGAAGCGCGTCGGCCAGGTGGATATTCCGCAAGAAGCCTTCCTCGCCGTCCTCAAGGTTTCCTCCGACGAAGAGGATTAAACACTCGGGCTGTGTGCTGCCGCATTTGACGAGATTCGCAGTTCTTGCCGCCCGCAAAGACGTGGCGTAAACTTCTCCTACGGTGAAGCGATGAAAGAACCAACTCAATTCCTCGTAAATGAAAAAGGGGAAAAAGTAGCCGTCGTAATCGGCATCCAGGAATACGAAAAGCTCTTGGAACAACTGGAAGAACTTGAGGACATCCGTGCTTTTGATGAGGCGGAAGCTTCGGGAGAAACTCCGATCCCGTTCGACCAAGCCGTCGTTCGCATAGAACGAAATCGAACGTGAACTACACTATTGCTCGGCGCGCTGCAGACGAGCGATTATTTTGGACCGTCGAATCGCATCAAAATTCGGTGGAGAGCCTTAAGCCTAAACATTCTCATCAGCTTTTCATCAAACTTGTATTTCTGCCCCTGCTTATTGCAGAAGGGCAATCCTCGGTACCATGCCAGGAACTGCGCCAGCAAAGCGCGCTCTAGGTACTTCCATGATTTCAGACCAGGCTTCGCCGAACACGAGGCGATGAAGACTTCCATTTGTTTTGAACCCCGCTTGGAAAAAACTTCATCCGCGCGAAAAGCAGCGCTGCTGGCAATTCGGCGTGCGCCCCTCTTGCTTGTGCCTATGTAAGCAATCCGGGACCTGCCGCCGGGGTACTTGAACGGCTTCATTCCTGCGAGCAGATAAACAATCCTGTCTTTCGTAAGTATCCGGCTATGCACTGTCATCGCAGGTTTGGAAGTGAAGTGGACTTTCATCAGGCTGGACCTCCGAATGTGAGTTTTTACACTACACCAGTTGACCAGATAGTAGCACTCGATGACATCGATGGTGGGAAATATTGCGAGGAAAGGACCTAATCTTTCTTCCGCACTTCGGCAGTGAGCCGGCCGTGGTGAAGTTGGAGATTCACTTCATCGCCGACGACAACCTGAGTTGCGTCTCGCAGGACATTCCCCGCGGCATCCGTGGCGATGGCGTAGCCGCGCTCCAGCACCTTCAGCGGGCCGCGTTCCTGCAATTGCAGCGCCAGCCGCTCCCAGCGCTCGCGCTTTCTGCGCAGCAAACGTTCCGCGCGCACACCCAATTCCTGACTGCGCCTCTGCAGCCTCAAGCGCAGCACGCCCACCTTCGCCCGAAAATCGAACGAGGCCACGCGCAGGTGCGCCTTCGTAAACCGTTTCCGTGAAAATTCCAGCCGCGCGCGCAAGCCCAGCGCCAGCCGCGAAGTCAACTCATCGGCCCGCTGTCGCCGCTGCCGCAGCAAATCCAGCGGCCGCCGGAACCCGCGCCTCGCGGCCAACTCGTGCACGCGCCGCGAATGTTCCAGCAACCGGTAGCGCAGCAGGCTTTCCAGCGTCTCGCGCAAGTCGGCGACATGCTTGTCGAATTCGCGCCGCGTCTGCACCACCAGCTCCGCCGCCGCCGATGGCGTGGACGCCCGCACATCCGCCACAAAATCTGCAATCGTGAAATCCGTTTCATGTCCGATGCCGGAAATAATCGGAATGCTCGAGGCGGCGATCGCCCGCGCCACCACCTCTTCGTTGAACGCCCAGAGGTCCTCCATTGAGCCGCCGCCCCGCACCAGCAGGATCACGTCAGCCGAGTGTTTCTTGTTGAAATGCCGCAGCCCTTCGACAATCTCCTCCGCGGCTCCCTCGCCCTGCACGCGCACCGGATACACCGTCAAATGCACATTCGGAAATCGCCGCGTCAAGATGCGCACCACATCGCGCACGGCCGCGCCTTTCGGTGAAGTGATCACGCCGATGCGCTTCGGGAGCAGCGGCAAAGGCTTCTTGCGCTCCGTTGCGAACAACCCTTCTTCTTCCAGCCGCTTCTTCAACTGCTCGAATGCCAATTGCAGCGCCCCGCGCCCCACCGGCTCCAGCGATTCCACGTAAATCTGATACTCGCCGCGCGCCTCGTACACGCTGAGCGAGCCCCGCACGGTAACCTGAATTCCATCCTCCGGTCGGAACTTCACACCGCGCCGCTGCTGCTTGAACAACACGCAGCGGATCTGCGCGCGCTCGTCCTTCAGCGTGAAATAAAAATGGCCGGACTGCGCTTCGCGGCAGTTGGAAATTTCTCCCTGCACCGAAATGTCCGTGAAATTCTTAACCAGCAGGTCGCGAATGCGCGCGGTCAGGTCGCTGACCGTGAACACGCGCCGCTCCGGTTGCAGATTGAGTTGCAGTTGATTCATAGGCCTGCGGAAACAGTCCAGCGTTCTGCGGCGAGAGCAGAATGGCTCCAATCGCCGGGTTATTCCTCTTCTTCGTCCTCGCCCATCTGCATGGTGAGGTAGCGCTCGTAGCCCAGCTCCTTGATCAGGTGCATCTGCGCCTCGAGCCAGTCCACATGGCCCTCTTCATCCTTCAACAATTGCACGAACAGGTCGCGGGAACCGTTGTCCTGCTCCGCCACGGCAATCTGGATGGCCGCGTTGTAATCCTTCACTGCGCCAAGCTCCAGGTCCAGGTCGCTCTGCAGCATGTCCTGAACATTTTTTCCCACGGTCAGCTCAAGCGGCAGCATGGTTGGCGATCCATCCAGAAAAAGAATGCGTTCCATGAGCGCCTCGGCGTGTTTCATTTCGCCAATCGACTGCATCTTGATGTACTCCGACAGCTTCTCGTAGCCCCAGTTCTCGCACATTTCGGCATGGAGAAAGTACTGGTTGATCGCGGTAAGTTCCTCGCGCAGCGCCTTGTTCAGTTGTTCGATAACTTTTGCTGAGCCTTTCATCGTGGACCTCCCTTGGTGGCCCAAGTCTAGCGCAGGAGCCAGGATCGCGCCTAGTGCCGTTCCAACTTGTTTCAGCAAATCCCTTCGAGAATACTCTCCGTGTTCAAGCCAGATGCTTGGACCGTCATTTGGTCCAAATAGTTGGAACGGCACTAGCTCGCTTCAGCGGCGCAGGCGTGAGAGCAGCCAGAAGAGCAGCGACAGCCCCACACTCAGCACAATGCAAGTCACGATTGGAAAATAAAAGGTGGCGTGCTCGCCCCTATGCACAATGTCATCCGGCAAGCGCCCCAGGCGAAAGGGCAATCTGCCGCCAAAAAAGAAGACCGCCCCCACGACGGCCAGCACCGCTCCTAAAATCAGCAGCGTGCGTCCAAGTTCGCGAGCAGGATCCATGCCTCACGCCACGGCGGCGATGCGGCGAACAACGTCATTCTGCTCTGAGGCCGATTCCGCCCCCACGGTAAAAGCGTCCAGCGCGTCAAGGCCGAGCGCGTATTTGAAGGCTTCATCCTGCTTGTTGCGCAAACTCCCCTGCCCGAGGATTTTCATGCCCACGATGCCCTTGCCCGCCGCGCGCATTTCGCGAAGCACGCTCACCACCGTCTCCGGGTCGGCATCCATGTAAGCGCCTATGGGATTGATGCGCGCCAGGTCCACTTCCACCCACGGCGACTTCGCCGCAGCGCGCAAAGCCTCAATCGTATGGCAGGAGCAGCCGTGCGCCCGGATGATTCCCTTTTGTTTCGCTTCAGAAAGCACGTCCATCACCGGGCGGTACCGCGTGCTCCAATCGGCCTCCGTGACGCAATGCATCAACACGATGTCCAGGTAGTCCGTGCCCAGTTCGCGCCGGAAACGGTCGAGGTCGGCCTTCACGCCTTCGGCATCGCGCGAAAAAGTCTTTGTCAGGACCGTCACTTTGCCGCGGTCTACGTGCTTCAGCGCTTCGGCAACATGGGGATGGCTGCCGTAAGAATCCGCCGCGTCAAAAAATCGCAGCCCCTGATCGTAGCCGTTCAGGAGCACCGCCGCGAGGCCTTGCACGCCAAGCGCGGTCTGGTGCGAGTGGTGTTCGGAGCCGACCGTGCCCGTCCCCATCGCCAGCCGCGATGTTTGAATCCCTGTGCGGCCCAACGTCACTGTATCGTTCGCGCGGAACTTGCTGGCAATCGGAGGCAATGCCAGCAGCCTCCGCGCAAGCGGGTGCAAACTGAAAACAGCGCCCGAGGCTGCTCTGGCGCTGCGGCTAAGAAATTCGCGGCGATGCATTAGAGACATACGAACCTCCCAGGAAAAATGACTCGGGGCGGGCCCGCCTATTATGCAGGTTGGGCCATCTTAAGGGAAGAGGCCATGCGAAGGAACACAGGGAGAAGGCCAGGACTTCGCCGTGCAAGTTGACTACTCCTTCGACGGTACACCACTATGAGGGACTGCCGGTGCGGTCAAGAACGGCCTAGCCAGGGTTGATGACAGTACCGTTGGCCCGCCGGGCGGCCAGTCTGCCACCCTTGAGCAATACGTAGTTGTTGTCGCGCCACAGGCTGCGTTTGAACAGGTAGCTGGCGCACCAGATGATAAAGCCATGCAGATCCCTTAGCGGATAGAGCAGCACCCAGCGTCTCGCAACGGGGTCGCGGGCGGCACACCAGCCGACGAACCAACACTCCGCCATGCGGTTCAGCAGCGAAGCGGCGAACAAGGCCACACCTAGCCACGGGTGGCCCAACAGTGACCCGGCGAGCAGGCCCAGGATCCCGTACGGAACCGCGAATGTGAGTCCCGTGCCAAGGTGGCCCTTCGGGCGCGAGTAACGAGTTCCCATGGCCCAACGTAGCTGGCGTTCCCACATTTGCCGGAATGTCATCGGCGGGGACACATGATCTACCACGTAGCTGGACAGCAAGACCCGGAAGCCGGCCTTATAAATGAAATTTCCGACGACAAAGTCGTTCGAAAGGTACTCGCGGCACGCGGCATAGCCGCCGATTTTCCCTATGGAATCCTTGCGCAGCGCGATGGTGGGTCCCAGGCCGAATTTCATGCCCTCCAAAAGATTGACGATCAAGACACCCGCCGTGAACTCGACCGACTGTCCGATGGCATCGAGAGCCCCCCAGATTCCTCCGGCGCTCTTGCCGCGAAATACACAGGTCACGGCCCCGACCTTTGGATCAAGCAGCGGAGAGACCACGTCGCGCAAATAATCCGGCGCTACTTCAACGTCGCTGTCGCTCGTCACCAGAATCTCATGCGCCGCGACTTCCGTCAGGCGATGGAAGCAATAGTTCGGCGCATTCGGCCACAGCGGCTGCCCGGTGATTAAGATCCGGCTCGGGATATGAGGGTAGCGCGCACAGATTTCCCGGATGACTGGCAGGGCCGCGTCGTCCGGTTCGTCGGCGGCAAACAGGACTTCGTATTCGGCATAGTTCTGCCGGAAGAAGCTCTCGATATTCTCTTGGATCCGCGCTTCCATGCCATGCACGGGCTTTAGAACGGAGACCGGCGGCATTTTGGCCGGCAAACTTGCGTAGGCTTTTTCATCTCGATCAGCAATGCGCCGGAATTCGATCACTCCCAAAAGCGCAAGAACAAAAACAACCGTCGAACTGATCGTCCCGGCTACGGCCACCGCTAGGATTACGTAAACAATCAACACGCCGGCGCTCCTCGAAACAATAGGCAGGGGAAAGCGGCGGGAAACAGCGTTTTCTCAGCCTGTCGGACGTTGTAGAAGGATAGGGCAAAGACCGCGGTCGCCATTTTACCAGAGCCAGTGCGAATGGGAAGAGCAGCGGCTTCCGCCGCTCCCGCAGTTATTCCCTTGGGGCGCGATTCGTGAATATGAATTTTCCCCCGCTGCGCGCCAACTGGAAAGACCCTAGGCCTCGCAGTTCTTTTGGCTCTTCCTGGTCCGTCCACAGGAACACCTCCGCCGGGCCGTTCCACAATACCGCCAGCGACTCCTGAGTCTCGAAGATATGCGGCGCATCGGGAAATTTGGCCCCATACCATAAGTTGCCGCTAGGTTCGTGCAGCACGTGCACCTGTATTCCGGTATAAAAATTCAGCGTGGACGCATCGCTATACTCGCCATCAATCACGATCACATCGCCTGGCCGAAACTGCTTACGAACAACCTCCGCGAGGTTGTACGAAGAAAGAATCGGCGAAAACGTGCCGAAGGAAGCATGCACACAACCCAGCAGCACAACCATCATGGCGGCGAGCGCAACATTGCCCGCAAAAGGGCGTCCGCGCCGCCGCAGAAACCAGTTTAATCCCGTGCCCAGAAACAGCCCGAGCGATGCCCCCAGTAGCGGCACGCGAAACGCACCCAGCGCCTGCGGCGTCAGATCCAGCACATGCCCCAGCGACAAGTTATATTCCTGCGGGTTTTTCTTGAGCAGGTCCGCCAGGTCGGCCCCGGGAACGGGTCGATGGGATACAAACAAAAGATACATCCCGGCCACAAACCCCAGCACGCCGAAAGCAAACAGGGCCGCCGAAGATATCCTTCCCGCTCGGCGATCCGGCTCGAGCGCCGCCGCTCCGGATTCACGCGCCAGCCAGGCGCCCACCAAAAGCGCCATGCCCGGCAAGGCGGGTATTGTGTAGTATTCCTGTCGCGTGGAAAAACTGAAGAACCCCAGGATGACCAGCGCCCACAGGAAGAAGAGCAGATTCCCCCGCTGCCGCCGGTCTAGCGGAGTCCCCGACTTGCGGCGAAGTTCCCGCCACCGTGCCGGGACGCCGCGAAGAGCTTGCGGCAGGAAAACGCTCCAGGGCAAAAGCCAAGCCAGCAGGAGTCCCCAGAAGATCCCGAGAGGAACGGTGTCGTATCCGGGAGGCACGCGCTTGCCCAGGAAACGCATCACATGTTCATTGATGAAGTAGAACCACAGAAACCCGCGCGCCTGGCCCTGTGGCGGATTGCGCAGCGCCGCCAGGATGTGCCACGGCGCGGCGAGCGCTAAAAACACCAGCGTGCTCGAAATCACTCGCAGCCTCAGCAAGTGCCGCAAATTCCCTGTCAGCAGAAGATAAAGCCCGATGGCTCCCGCCGGAAACACCAGTCCGATCAGGCCTTTGGTGAGTACATTCAATGCGCACGCTGCGGCGAACCCCCAGCAAACAAAGCGCGAGGGCCGCTCCTCTTCCAGTGACTGCAAGAAAAAGTGGTACCCGAGCGTAAGCCACAGCGCGACGAGTACTTCGGGAATCAGAAAGCGCGTGAATATGTAAAGGCCGAGCGATGTGCTCAGGGCCATCCCCGCATACAGGCCGCCCGCCTCCCCATAAACATACCGGCCCAAACGGTAAGTCGCCAAAACCAGGGCCAGGACGCCAAGCACCAGGGGCAGACGCGTACTCCAATTGCCGATGCCGAAAACCCGGTAGCTGGCCGCCAAGGTCCAATACATCAGTGGAGATTTTTCCAGATAGCGGAAGCCGTTGGTGTACAGCGTTACCCAGTCGTGCCGCTGCAGCATTTCGCGCGCGGCCTCGGCGTGTACCGTGTCCACATCGTCGAGCAAGGCGGGCCGCGAGAGGCCGGTCATGTAGATGACCGCCCACAGCGCAATCAACAGCGGCACGGAAACTCGCCAGTCCGAAAGCAAGCGGTTCGAGGGGTTCGTCGCCGGACGGATCGCGTTCGCAATGGGCGGCGCTTCAAGATTGGGCGTGGCGCTCGAATTCATAGCGGGATTCTTCATTATACTGCGTAAGATGCTGAGTAATCGCGCTGTCAGTCCACAACAATGGTCACGGTTGCGTATCCGCTGCACGTAAGCTGACGCCGAACGGACTCAGTTGGCTAGGTTTGCGCCTCGTGCTGCAAGGAATCGCGCATCGTACTCCGTGGATACACCATCTGGACTCGCCGATCCATCAGTCCGATCCTGTATCCGTGGGAATTACACCCTGCTTCCGGCTTCAGCTTATGTAAATTGGGCTGTCGTGGACAATCGTCCGTAGCGGCGCAATGGAAACCAAAGAGAGGAAAGCGCCTTTAGATCAATTCCAGTCCAGAGAAAAAATAGCCGATCTCGAACGCCGCCGTTTCCGGCGCGTCGGAACCATGCACGCAATTGTTGCCGATGTTTGCGCCCAGCTCGCGCCGAATCGTGCCGGGAGCAGCCTTCTTCGGATCCGTCGCGCCCATGGCCTCGCGCCACTTGGTGATGGCTTCATCCGCTTCCAGGACCATGGCAAAGATTTTCCCCGAGCTCATGAATTCCGTGAGTTCGCCGTAAAACGGACGTTCCCGGTGGACGTAGTAAAATCCGCCGGCTTCTTCCTTCGTCAACCGCAGTGACTTAATGGCGACAATCCTGAAGCCCGCCTTCTGGATGCGCGCCAGTATTTCTCCTTGCTGGCCGCGGCCCACGGCGTCCGGTTTGATGATTGCGAGCGTGCGTTCCATCCCCAAAAGATTCTCCTCAAAGGTCTAATGATGCAATGAAGTAAGGAAGCAATGAAAAACACTATTTCATTGAATCCTTATGGAAACCTGCAATATCGCGCACAATGGGACGCTTCTGCCGTTTCTACCTTTTCACTTTTATACTCTTCTACTCTTTTAATTCTTTGCCTCACTTCAACGCTGCGGCAACCTTGGATCCCAAATCTGCCGGCGTTTCCACCGTATGAATCCCCGCCGCATTCATCGCGGCGTACTTGTCCTTGGCCGTGCCTTGGCCACCGCTGATGATCGCTCCCGCATGGCCCATGCGCCGCCCCGGAGGCGCCGTCTGTCCGGCAATGAAGCCCACCACGGGCTTCTTCACATTCGCCTTAATCCACTCGGAAGCGCGTTCTTCCGCATTCCCGCCGATTTCGCCGATCAGCACGATGGCGTGCGTGTCGGGATCGTCATTGAACATCTTGATGGCATCCAGAAACGTTGTGCCGATGATCGGATCGCCGCCAATCCCGATGCACGTGGACTGGCCAATCCCCAGTTGCGTCAGTTGGTATACGGCCTCATAGGTCAGCGTGCCGCTGCGGCTTACCAACCCGACATTTCCCTGCTTGTGAATGCGCCCCGGCATGATTCCGATCTTGCATTTGCCGGGAGAAATAATCCCCGGGCAGTTCGGCCCGATCAGGCGCGTTTTGGACTTGTCCAC
>Ga0074045_10006393_pt1 | contig 10123 bp, 7 predicted proteins | sample BogForMeECP23OM2_FD_94442 | JGI IMG/M metagenome (GOLD analysis project Ga0074045, IMG submission 94442) | Bog forest soil microbial communities from Calvert Island, British Columbia, Canada - Bog Forest MetaG ECP23OM2 | ecosystem: Environmental > Terrestrial > Soil > Wetlands ... | reverse complement strand
CGAAATTGTTGCCACTTCGGGCAAAAAAGGTAGCTTTCTTTACCCTCTTCTACCAGAGCAAAACCGTCTCATCTCAGTTCCTCTTCCTGCCTATCTGCCGCCAGGAGGGGATCTGGAGTTTTGTGGGTAGTGAAAACCCACAGCCACCAGCCCGGTCCGGCGACCCACCAGCTGGTTTCATCGCTATGAAGCACCGGTGCCTGGCGCAGTTCTGCAGCGAGGGCGTCGTATTGGGGTTTTACTTTGGAAGCGAGCCGATCAAGGGCCTGAGAAAGGCCGCCGGAGCTGAGCTGCAGGCCGAAACAATCGCGCAAAACGGCACAGGTTTTGCGCATGGAAAGCCCTTTGGCCTTGTTGAGATCGGCAGCCACAGCAAGGGCTCGTGGACCGAGGTGCACACCGGGCGCGCCGATGGCCAGTGACATCTTCAAAGGATGTGTGGAACGGACACTCTGACCGCATCCCGCACAGGTGGCCTGGTAAGTGGTCAGCCGTGTGACGTGAGGGCGCACCGGCGGAATGTCTTCAATTAGCTGCTCGATCGCATCCTGGTCCTTGAACTGCATGCTACCACAGTGTGGGCACGAACAGAGTTCGACCTTAATGTGCTCATCGATGTGATCGGGCTTGTGGCGGAAGGAACCGGGATGTCCGTGCTTGCGCCCCGGCCGCTTGGGCACCACCCGCGCGCTTTTGTGGCTCGATGCGGAAAGGAGCAGCCTGACGGTGCGCAGCGCGCTCTCGCTGCTTCAAGAGCCTCTCGGAGCTCGGCGATGCGCTTTGTTTTGACTTCCAGCTGCCGGTGAAGCGAAGTGTTTTGGGCCCGCAGGGCCTCGACTTCGGGCGCCATTTCGCTCAAGCGCAGGCACGGCGCGAGGTGGTATTTGCGCTGCCAGTCGCAGCGCAACCGGCGCAGGATAGTGCCCAGAATGTGGCTGGCCAGATGGGGCACGCGCACATGGGGCAGAATAAGAAAGCGGCTATTGTTAACTATGAGCGACAGTCGGCAAAGCGACCTTTGAGCTCCTTGACGAAGATCGAGATATCGTACATGCGTCTGCGATAGGGCTCCAGGCGTCGCATAAGTCGCACAAATCGTTCGGCCTCAGCTGAGCCGTGGCGAGAAGTCTGGAAAATGAATCGACGCTCGACCACCCTGGAAACGCAGTGGTAGAAACTCGGACCCTCAGCCTTGACGCGCGGGAACCTCATGGGTGTGAGACATAGACTACGAAACAATATATAAAAGTGTAGTGAAAAATACGCGAATCTTCCGATATCTGACCTGTCCCTCCTACGGGCCCGATTGCGAGCGGAGTTTCGGGAGGTTAGTTGGAGCCCGATTGTGTGGCGAAATTTCCCGCCCGCGCTTGTATGTGTGTGCCAGCTCTGAATGAGCGGCGTTGCCGTGCCGTGGCATCCATCAGCGCGATGGCGATTTCGTAACTGGCGTTTTGTGGGGAGTTTTGCTTGACTTGCCCTTTTGCTCGCTACGTTGGTAGGAACCACCCAATGCCCGCAGACACGAAAGCTGCTTCCGGTTATATCGCCGAGAAATTCAACGCCGGTGACGGGGTTCCGCTTTTCTGCCGTGTCTGGGAACAGTCAGGTCCGTTAGTTGGCACAGTGATCATCGTTCACGGCATGGGTGAACATTCCGGCCGCTATGTGCACGTTGGAAAATTTTTTGCCGAATCCGGGTTTCGGACGATTGCATTTGACCAGCGCGGCCATGGCCGCAGTGGCGGACGACCGGTATTCGTAAAACAATACAAAGCCCTGGGGGAAGACGTTTCAGGCATCGTCAATCGTTTCGCGGGTGGGTTCACATTCCTTTTCGGACATAGTTTTGGCGGACAGGTTGTGCTCTGGACTGCACAGCACTTCGAGCTCAAGATAACCGGGTTGATCGTGAGCGCGCCGTGGCTGGCGCTTACGCGCCCGGCTCCGAAATGGAAGGTGTCTCTAGGCAGATGGTTGAATACCAGATGGCCTGGGTTTCGTCTCCCGACCGGGGTCCGTTCTGAGAGTCTTTCCCACGACCAGGCGCATCTCGATTCGCTGGAAGATCTCGACCTGGTGCATGGATTTGTGACCGTCGGCCTTTTTACCCAAGGGGAAAGCGCGGCGACAGAAATCCTCAGCACTACCCGGATCGGCTGCCCGATTCTTTTGGCGCACGGCGATGAAGACGAACTCACTTCGCGCAAAACTGTGGAAGAATATTTCTCCCGGCTTCAGGCCCCGTCAAAGACGCTCAAGATCTATCCCGGTCTCCGGCACGAGTTGCACAACGAAACGACGCGTGTGGAAGTATTGAGCGATTATCTGGGTTGGATGAAATCGATCATTCAAACTGGATTCCTTGAGCGAGAGGGAGCTCAGAACCGTAATTGATCGTCGCGGTGCGGGGGCGCAAGGGAAAAGAGGGACAGGTCAGATAAGCGGGTACGGCGCAACCGCGACGCGGCCGACGAGCGTTGTCGCCGGCTCGCGTCTTGATCTGGCCGCAGTGGCGAGCGGTCACGCTTGCGCCTCCGCCGATCCACAGCCGCAGGTCGCGGACGACGGCGACGCCGTCTCGGGCCAATAGGGTTTGTCCGCGTCGGCAAACTCGCTGGTATTACCTTTCATTATTGGGTGATCCCGCGCCTGCGGAACCAACCGTTGTCAGTTTTGTGCAGGTTCAGTGGTACGACGAACGAGCAGTTTCTAATTAGGGTCGCATCTAAAGAATCAAGATTTTTCCGAAAATCTTGATTCTTTAGATGCGACCCTAATTGGTACCGGGCATCCCCGGATCACGTCCCTCGCGTTGACCCAGAACGGCCTTGGGCTTCGAAAAGATGTCGTGTACGAGCTCTCCCAGACTACTTTTCTTTCTGGATTCGCTTTGGACGAACTGGGCTTGTTTGTCCCCGAGCTGTTTTAATAGCTTAATCGCCGCCGGATTAGCCCGATCCGGCGCGATCTGACGGGCCTGCAGGTGGCTAAGGTGCGGATTGGGGACTCTTCGATAACGAATCGCTACCCCGTGATTCTGAAAGTGATGCGTTAACCTAAGCATGGCGTAATCGGAAGCGCGATCCTGGAGTTCCATGGCTAGTTCACACGTCACTGATCCAAATCCCCAGTCCAGCAGACCGCGGTCTATGTGGTTTTCCAGCACATCACCTGGAGCACCACCGGAGGTACCGATTGAAAGTATCTCAATTGGCCGAAGAACTTTGCCTGTCTCCGCGTCGGTGCAGATATCCATCGCTTCCAAAAGACCAATGAGTGAAGGGTTGTTAGCCCATAGACACCCGTCAACGAAGTTGCCTGGGACACCTGAATGATCTGTTTCAGTAATGGCCGCTACAGGCATTAAGGCCGGTACGGCAGAGGTTGCCAGGCAAACATCAACGAGACTCACGTCCTTGTCTCTGGAATAATATTCAAAGTGGGGCGATTTAAACACTTTTGGCGACCAGTCGAATAACCTGCTTGTCGGGATACAGAGTGCGATTCCCCGATCTTCGTAGACTTCTCCGATGGTTTTTTTTCCGAATCCTTCTTCGAGGGCAGCGCGAAGCGCATCAGAGGAATTGGCGGCCTTACCAAGGCAACTTGCGGCCCAAAAATAGAGCTTCCACCTGCTTTCCGGTCGAGGCTTGGTGAAAAGCAGAGGTCCAACCATCTCCAACATTTGCAATATTTTCGAAGTCGACTGTCCAGCAGCCAGCCCGCACGCCAAAATCCCGCCGCTGCTGGTCCCGGCGATTAAGTTGAAATATTGCCCGATGTCCCAGCCATCTTCTTCCTTTGGCAGGAAATGGGCAGCGAGCGCGTGCAGGAAAGATGCGGTGAAAATGGCGCGCATCCCTCCGCCATCGAGCGCGAGCACGCGGAAAGGAGCGCTCGTACGGTTAACGCCGGCGACAGGAGGCGAAGACTCTTCTTTCATGGTTTTGCCCGTTCACACACAGCATACGGTTCCCTGTTCCGAATTCAAGAATGCAGCGATTACGAGACTGGCTCAGAATGAACATCTGGCGGTGCGGGAGTTGATCACTGAGCTCGGTTAGCCCGAGCCAATCCATTTATTACGCCGAGCTCGCGAAGATGCCATAAACCGGATCGAAGAGTTGACATGGGCGATTGTTTCGGTCTCGATCGTGTTACGGAATCGGCTAGAATCCTTGATTGCCTATGAGTATTGGTTTTTTCGAGCGGCTACAACAGCATGCCACCGAGCGCCCGAACGATGTCGTGCTTCAAAGCATCCGCGGCGGCCAGAGGCAGACCCTGACTTGGCGAACTCTGCTATCCGAGATTGACCGTCTTAGCCGATGCCTGCAACGCGTCGGATCCGCGCGGACGGGCGCGCACGTGGCGATCTTAATGGAAGACTCTCCAATGTGGGGAGCTGCGTTCCTAGCCGCCTACAGCGCAGGCTGCGTAGTTGTGCCGCTCGATCCTTCCCGGGATAGCGGAACGCTAGCCCGAATTGTTGCGCACGCCGACTGCGAAGCGCTGATTTACTCGGAGAAGTATGCCGCCGCTGCACGGGACATAGCCGACGCGGACATTGGCCTTACGGTTTTGGAGGGCTCATCTGCCGGAGTCGACAGCCCGCCGTTGGCGTCCCGGCCCTTGCCGCTGGTGAAGCGCGACCCGGACGGTGATCTAGCGATTTATTACACGGGAGGCACAACAGGATATCCAAAAGGGGTACGGCTAACCGAAACGAACATTTTCGGGAGCGTCAGGGACACCCTTGTGGTCTGTCCGATAACCGTGCGGGACCACATACTCTCGATATTGCCGCTATTCCATTTGATGGCGCTTCTTGCCAATCTGCTAGTGCCACTTTATGCGGGGGGCGGGGTGACCTACCTGGATGACTACGATTCTGCCAAGATACTGAGCACCTTGCATGACGAGGGGATTACCATCTTTGCGTGCGTTCCGCAGTTCTATTACTTTTTGATCCGGAGAATCCGCGAGCAGGTTGCCGCGCGGTCGCCTCTGCGGCGGCTAGCATTTTACCGCATGCTCGATCTGTCGCGCTTTCTTCGCCGCCGCTTGGAAGTCCGTGCCGGCCGATGGCTGTTCCGGCCGATCCATGATCGTTTCGGACCAAACTTTCGTCTTTTTGGTGTTTCAGCGGCAACCTTCGCGCCCGAAGCCGCGGAAACACTCCTCGATCTCGGCTTCAATCTATGTCAGGGGTACGGGATGACTGAGGCGGGGGTTGTAACGATGGACCTGCCCGGCACGAACGGCGGCGTAACCTGCGGCCAGCCAGTCCCTAATGTAAAGATTCGCATCCACGAACCGGACCGCGACGGCATTGGCGAGATTCATATTGCAAGCGAGCACGTGACGCCCGGTTACTGGAAAGAACCTCAGGCGACGGAAGAATTGCTGCGCGACGGATGGTTACGCAGCGGCGACCTCGGCTGTATCGACCCGTCAGGACGGCTGCGTGTGACAGGGAGGAAAGAAGTCATCGTTCTCGGGTCTGGCCGCAATGTTTACCCCGAGCAGGTCGAGTATGAACTTCGAAAGGGCAGCGAGTTCATCAAAGAAGTGTGCGTTCTCGGCTGGACTTCTGGAGACGGAGTGAGTGAGCGCCTGCACGCGGTCGTGGTGCCCGATTTCGAACGTCTTCGAAACAAGGGTATCGCAAATATACAGGATCAAATCCGGTATGACGTCGAGAATGCGGCGCGCGCCCTTCCGGCGGATCAGCGTATCAACAGCCTCGAACTTCGCGAAACTCCCTTGCCTCGGACGCCGACAGGCAAGCTGAAACGATTCGAGGTCCTGCCGCGTTTTGGAAGTCCAACCAGGCCGAGTGAGTTCGAGGAGGCGGACCACGCGGAACCCCCGCTATTCGCGCTCATCCGAAGGATTAAACCAGATTGCGGGCCGATAACTTTGGAATCGCATTTGGAACTGGACCTCGGATTCGACTCCCTCGAACGCATCGAGTTGTTATCGAACATCCGGGGTTTACTGGGACTTGAGATCTCAGATGTACAGGCCACCCATATTTTCACCGTTGGGGACCTGGCACGCGTTGCGGGTACGGCCGCGCAATCCGGTGATGAGCAGTGGGTTGGCTGGCAGGAAATTCTGCGTGCGCCGCTGTCGGACGAGCAGCGGCGAATCGCATCTCTGCACTTGGCGCGCCGGCCGGTATTTGAATTGGTCATGTTCCTGGTTTTCCGGTTGGTGGGACTCGCGGCAAAGTTGCTGCTTCAGTTTCGTGTCACGGGAATCGAAAAAATCCGGTGGGAGTATCCGTTTGTTATCTGTGCGAATCATGCCAGCTACCTCGATGCTTTCCTGATCGCTGCTGCCCTGCCGCTTTCGGCGTTCCGCAGGCTGTTTTTCATTGGCCGCAAGAAATATCTCCAGACGCCTCTGCAGCGCTGGTTGGGCCGGCGCCTCCGCGCTCTCCCGATCGATGCGGGTAACCAGGCAGCCGCCACATTGCGGCTCGCCTCCGAGGGGTTAAAACAGGGGCTTATCCTTTGCGTGTTTCCTGAGGGACACCGCTCTATCGACGGCTCGCTGCTTCCATTTCACAGGGGCCCTGCGATTCTGGTGATCGAAACCCGGCGTCCCAATTGTCCCGGTGGGCATCATCGGCACCCAGAGGGTCTGGGGCAGAGCGTCTCGCCGATTTCGCCTGAGTCCGGTTCAGTTGCGATTCGGACCGCCGCTTCGCCCGGACAGCCGGCAGAGGGGCAAAGTAAACTATGAAGAACTTACCGTCCGTGTTCAGACGGCCATCGACGATTTGATTCGGTCGGGGACCGGGAAGACATCGTCCGAGGATAGCACGCACGACACCGAACCGGTGATCGAGCCGCGCGACAGCGCTCGAAGGGACGCTGGAGGCCTTTGATACAGGGCTGTATCCCGGTACAAAAGGGTACTGTGGGTATCGAGTAAGCCCTGAGCTTCATTGGCAGCCGTTCGCGCCGAACGGATAAGTTGGCAGCCAGATTCGCCTTGAAGAACCTTCTCTTTGAAGATCATCCCAAGGAATGTCGGCACCTTTCACCCACCATGCCGCCAGCTTCGCCAGATTCTTTTCCGTCACATATCGTCTTAAAATTTGCTCGACGGCGTCCGGATCCAGCAAGCCGTCCAGTACCGCTGCAACCGGATTCACAAATCCTGCAAACAAGTTTTCAGATCCCGTTGAAAGATCTGGAAATTCTTTGTCAGAGCAGGAGTCCAACGCATGCAACAGGTCCTTTCGACTATCCACGATCGCCGCCCAGCGATAGGGCATCGGCTCTCGGCCCACCTGCAAGGTGTATGCAACATCCCGTAACCTGGTCTGCTGGCGACTTTCCACGTACGAGCGCAACTGCCGGATCGCCGCTTTCAATCGTTCGCCGGTCTTTGCCGAAAGCACAACGAGCTGCGTTTCGCCAGAACAATCGCCCGGATCGAGGGAGTCGGGGACGCCGTTTGCACTGTTGTACTCCTCAATAATCGCGCCCGCATAAAAGCCACCATAACCCAAGGAATTGACCATGGCACGGCGCGGAAACTCTTGCTCCACTCCGTCAACGGCGACGCGAGGACGGCGCCATTCATGTGCTTCCTGTTGCAAATAGAAGGGGGAAAATTCCAGTCCCAAGTCGGGACTCACCGGCATCGCTTTGATGTGCGGCGCCAACCCCTATAGGAAGTCCAGGAGTCGCGCTTTCAACATAACTGATGGTCCGAGGATTCACGCCCGACTTAAGAATATTTTTCTTGATTGTTTGGGCGATCGCATCAGGATTCGGCGCGCTCGACAGGGCTAAGGCATCGGTATTGCTCGAGCTATCGACGTAACTTGAGATGGTCGATCTAACGATCGCAAGGACGTTATCGCTATCCCGGAGTGCGCTAGACAAGGACTTCAGCAAAACGGCGCCCGCGCCATCGCCGAGTAACATACCATCTCTGCCTTCTGCAAAGCTGCGGCTATCTATATGACTGCCGGTCAAATTAAGTCGATAAGCGCTCCGATACATTGCCGCACTTAGCAAAGAGACTCCCCCGGCAATGGCTACATCACACTCTTCGTGCGCAAGAGCGACGCATGCCATATGAATGGCCGTCATCGACGATGCACTGCGAGTATCGATTGCAATGCTTGGCCCGACGAACCCGAAGAACCGAGAGACCATGCTTGATAAAGCAGCACTCGTCTCGGGTATTTCGTCGTGGTTGTTTAGCTCAGAATTCTCATGCAAGGCAAGGCTCGCCCCCACATAGACTCCGACGCGGGATTGACATATTTGTTTCAACGCGGCACGCGTATAGCCCGCGGATTCCAGAGTATTCCAGACAGTCTCAAGAAATAGCTGCTGGGTCCTATCGAGGCGAGCTCTTTCTGACGCCGAAGAATTAAAGAAATCTTGATCCGTAGGATCTGTCCCTCGGATGAAGCCACCCCACTTGCAGTAACTCAGTCCTTGGGCAATCGCGGCCTTCCTGTCTTCAGTGTAAAAACCGTCCAGCGACCAACGCTCCGCGGGAATTTCTTCAATACAATCGTGTCCGTGAATCAGGTTCTCCCAGAATGTGTGCAAATCATTAGCTCCGGGAAAACGGCCGCTGATGCCGACGATGGCGATCGGTTCGGTCGCAAGCTGCGAAGTGGTTGGCGCTGAAGGTCTGGCAGGTAACGCCCGGCGGCGCCGGCGAGGTTCCCTCATCGGCTCTGCCAGCTCCGCAATAAAATCAACCGCAGGGCCTCTTTGCGCCTTGGCACCAAACGCGCCATTCAGCATGGTGCGATGTTCGCGCAGCAGATACGACGCCAGGGCTTCGATTGTAGTCGCTTCGAAAAACACCGTTGGACTCAACTCCAGCCCGTAGCGCTGATTCAAGGCCTGGCTAAACGACGCCAGCGTGATAGAGTCAAACCCAAACTCATTCAGCGGTACATCCCGATCTAACGCTTCTTGCGGGATGTCCAGATGCGTCGCGATCAAATCTCTGAGTGCGTGCTCTACCTGGGCCGCCAACCCGTCGTCCGGCGCGCTGTCCGGCGCCGCCGTAATCGATCTTGGAGAAGCTTCTTGCACGGCAGGAGCCTCCCAAGCGCTCTGCAGAAATGTCAGCAATCGCCTCCGTTTGCCATGCAGGACGATCACGTGGGAGGCTGGCTGGAGCAGCGCATGGCTAAGGGCAGCCAGTCCCGCTTCGCTCGGTAGTGCCTCCAACCCCGTGGTCCTCCTCAGGCGCGATCGAGCGCCCTCGTCGATCTGCATGCCACCCTCGGCCCAGAGCGGCCAGCTCACCGAGACCGTACGCCCCTGGCGCAGGCCTTGGGCAACGAGCCCCTGCCGGTACTGCGCATACCCATCCATGAAGCTGTTGGCAGCCGCGTAATCGGTCTGGCCGACGTTCCCCCAGATCCCCGCAATCGAAGAGCAGAGCACCAGCCAGTCCAGCGCAGCGTCCCGGGTTGCCTCATCCAGAGCTACCAGCCCAGCCACCTTAGGCCTCAAGACCTGCTCGAACTCCTCACTGCTTTTGTTCACGAACAATCGGTCGCCAAGTACCCCCGCACTATGGATCACTCCGTTCAACCGCCCAAACTTCGCCACAATATTCTGCGCCAGTGACCTCATCGCAGCACCGTCACCCACATTCACTGCACAGTAATCAACCTGCGCCCCCTGGTTACGCAGCTCCTCCAGGAAGGCCTCTTCGCGAGGGGTCAGGGCACGGCGCCCGCTCAGAACAAGCGCCGGCCCCTTTACCTGATGTGCAATGGCCTGGGCAAACAGCCGGCCGAGCCCGCCCGTCCCGCCAGTGATCCAGTAGACCCCAGCGTCACGCCACGGCAATGTCGCATCGCTCGGGCTGAAGCTCCCGGCATCGCTCAAGCTAAAACTCTCGCACTCGGTAAAGGTCAACACCTCGCGCCCAGCCGGCCTATATCGCACCACCGGCCCCGGTGAGAGGGCCTCGGCCTGCAGCCGCAATGCCAGATTGTGCGGTCGCAGCCTATTTCCGGAAACGGGGGACACGATAATTACGGAAGAGGTGAGAAAGTTTCCGATCCGAAAGTGAACGAGATCGGGGTTTTGCGCGTTGCGAGCAGTTGCGGAGG
>Ga0074045_10006390_pt1 | contig 10127 bp, 7 predicted proteins | sample BogForMeECP23OM2_FD_94442 | JGI IMG/M metagenome (GOLD analysis project Ga0074045, IMG submission 94442) | Bog forest soil microbial communities from Calvert Island, British Columbia, Canada - Bog Forest MetaG ECP23OM2 | ecosystem: Environmental > Terrestrial > Soil > Wetlands ... | reverse complement strand
GGACCCCGGCCAGGGACTGTTGTTCATGTGTCTCAACGCCGACATCGAGAGGCAGTTCGAATTCATCCAGAAGACTTGGCTGTTGAACCCGCACATCCAGGGCTTGCAGAACGAGGTCGACCCCGTCATGGGGACGGGCGACAGGATCATGACCGTGCCGACATCGCAGGGCCCGCTGCGACTGAAGATCGGCAAGGACATTCCGGATTTCGTGCGCACGAAAGGTGGCGGCTACTTCTTCCTCCCGGGGCTTTCCGTTCTACGCTACCTCTCGCAACCGCTCAATCCGGGATCCGTGCCAACGGCGGGCGCAGGCGCGCAAACACCACCCGTTAGCTGATGAGCCGCCAGTGGGCCATCGCGGCGGCAAACCACTCGTGCCCGATATCGCATCGCAGGTGCGCACCCATCTGAATGGGCTGGTTCGGGATCTTGTCGGCGAGCCACAGGTCGCACATCTTCCGGTTGAGTTCAACGTCGTCTCGGGTCATGGCATCCGAGGGCATTTCGACGAGAGATTGGAATTCGGAATCGGAGAGTCCAGCGGGCAAGCTCCAGGCGCCGGTCGACGCATTCCACAAGGGCCGCACGAGGGGACAGAGTCGAACGAGGTTGCCCTGGACGCAGGGCTGGTTCGCAGACGGCATGGGTTGGCGCAGCGCGACGTGCGCATGAAAAGTCGCAGCGTCGGGCGGATCGTCGACTATCACCGTTGCAACCTTCTCTACCGCGCTGAGCTGACAGGTGCTGTCGAGGACCTTGCCCAGCGGCGGAGCGGCGCCCTCGGTGATCAGCGGCTGTGCGCTCGTCCCGGTGCCGATACTAAGTACCACCATGTTGCTCGCTTCCTGAGGCTGGTTGGCGAGCGCCTCGAGGACCGCCGCGAGCACCGGGTTGTTGTAGCCGGCCAGGGCACCATCCCAGAAGCGGTGCCCGGAGAACTCGGCCGGCCGGTCGAAGTAGATGATTGGCGCGTTGGTGGAGGCGTGGACCGCCTCGACTAACGTGGCCTCGATCGCCGGCGCGGAGCTCTTCGCGCGGCTGGCCCGGTTCGATCGAAAAAACACCGCACGCTCACGATCGTAGTCGAATGCCGTGACGATCAGGTTGGCGTCGCAACCGAGAACCTTCGGCCAATCCTGTATCGCGATCGCCGAGGGGGCCCGCTCGCCAGGCTGTGCCTTGCGATCGAACATCCGCTTCAGGGCCGCGAACTTGCCTCGCGACGAGTAGCGCGGCAGAACATCCCGGAGTAGCGGAATGCTGGCCACCCACCGCGGACAGTACAACCGCCGCAGCACCGCGGGATCGTGGTACAAGGCGGCAATTTCGCCCGGCGTGTAGTTGCAGCAGAGCGCCGTCAATACAAGGCTGCCGCCTGAGTTCCCGGCGAGGTAGTCGAACTTGCGGATGATGTCGCGCCCCGGCGTGTCGGCCCCGTAGATCTCGCCCAGCGTCATCGCATGCACGCCGGCCCGGCTACCCCCTCCATCGAGCGACAGAATTCGGATCATGGTGAGGACCCTCTCGCAGAGCGCGCAACAAGCGCCTGATGCATCGCCTGTCCCGGCGCAATTGGTAGTGGCACCCGCAGGATACGCCAACTGCGGGCGGACGCTGCGGGTCAGCGTCGAATCTTCACGTGTCGGCCGTCGAACTTTCGACAGGCAGCGGACGATCATAGGCGTAATGTCAACTCGCGCTGCGGATGCAAATTATCGTGTTCCGACAGCTCCGGGTAGCGCAGGAAGAATCTTACTGAGGAGATTGGCCATGAACCGCTACAACCCAGGTACTCCGCGCAAGGCATTGGCCTTGGCGGCCTTAGCCATCACGACCCTCACGTTCGCGTTACTGGTCATCGTGCCGGCGGAGATGGGATCCGACGAGCAGGGGTCCCCCACAGTGATTGCCATGCACGATCTGGCGCGCTGGATGGCTCGTTCGTCACGGCTGACTGTGCCCGAAGGGGTGCCAGCGCGACCGGCGATGCATCCTCTCGAGACGGCCGCCAAAGGCTAGTCTGCGTACCAACCCCCGCCCGGCCGATGCTTGCAGGCGCGTCGGTCGGGGGGTGCACGGGACTGCTGCCCGCTGACGCCCACCCCTAGATCCGCGCGCCAATCAAATACGCGCAGGCCTCGAGCAAGAAGTGTGGCAACGTTCCAGAGATTGAATGCATCATCGGCGCAAACACCGACGAGAATTGGAACGCATGCCAGCGTTTGCCACCGTGCGCAGGCCCTCGCGCTAGGGGCGCGCGGCCCACACGCCGCACTGCCGCGATGGTCGCCCCTGCCGGCGGATGGCGGGGACACCGCTATGCCATGCCGCCCTCGCAGCATCGCGCGGGCGGCGGTGACGGTTGACCTGCACGCGCCAAGCCCCAATACTCGCGCTCGCCCGGCGGAGAATTCCGCGGGGGAGGGGGCAGGCGCTGCGCGCTGCGCTGACGTGGGGGGCGGCGGGCGCGTGATCTTACGGAGGCTGCGGCGTGAAGGCGTGTTCATTCATGATCGGCAAGGGCTGCGCGCTGGCGGCCATGCTGGGCTGTGCAGCGTGGTGCATCGCGGCGCTGACCGCCTGCAGCGAGGCGACCAACAACCCGCATCCGTCCGGATCGGAAAAGACCAACACGCTGTTCGTGCCGTTCGTCGAGCGCTCGCCAAAATACCTCGATCCGACGAGTTCCTACTCCAACGACGAGACGCCCTTCACCTACCAGGTCTATGAGCCCCTCTACGGCTATCACTATCTGAAACGGCCGTATGAACTCATCGGCCGCGCGGCGGAGGAGGTCGCCCGGCCGCAGTACTTCAACCAGGCCGGTGAACTTCTCCCGGACGACGCGCCGGGCGACCAGGTTGCGCAGACCGTATTCGACATCAAGATCAAGCCCGGCATCCTGTTCGCGCCGCATCCGGCGTTTGCGCGCGACGCCAACGGCAACTACCTCTATCACGCCTTGCGCCGGGAGGACCTGGCCGACAAGTACAAGATCACCGACTTCAAACAGACCGGCACACGCGAGTTGACCGCCGAGGATTACGTCTACGCTATTCGCCGTCTGGCGACGCCGCGCATCAAATCGCCGGCGTTTTCGAGCATGGCCGACTACATCGTCGGGCTCAAGGAATACGGCAACGAGATCGTCGGCATCGACCGCGCGCTGCGCAAGGACATGGCGGCCACCGATCGCGACCTGCCTTTCCTCGACTTGCGCAAGTATCCGTTCGCGGGCGCCGAGGCGCTCGACAAGTACACGCTGCGCATCCGCCTGATCGGCAAGTACCCGCAGTTCAAGTACTGGCTGGCGATGACCTTCTTCGCGCCCATTCCGTGGGAGGCGGAGAAGTTCTATGCGCAACCGGGCATGGCGGAAAAGAACCTGACGCTCAATTACTGGCCGGTCGGGACGGGGCCTTTCATGCTCACCGAGTACGTCGAGAACCGGCGTCACGTGCTGCGCCGCAATCCCAATTTCCACGGCGAAAAGTATCCCTGCGAGGGCGAGGCCGGCGACCGGGAGAAGGGCTATCTCGACGATTGCGGCAAGAACATCCCCTTCGTCGACGCGGTCGTCTTCGACATCGAGAAGGAAGGCGTGCCGCTGCAGGCGAAGTTTCTGCAGGGCTATTACGACTCGCCGGCGATCGAGCGCCTCGATTACGGGACCGGCATGCTCGTGGCGATGGCCGACTCGAAGGACAAGGACCGGGAATACCGCGAAAAGGGCATCCGCCTGCCGACGACGATCGAGGCGAGCAACTGGTACCTGGGCTTCAACTGGCTCGATCCGGTCGTCGGCAAGGGTGACACGCCCGAGCAGGCCGAGCGCAACCGGAAGCTCCGCCAGGCGCTGTCCATCGCCATCGATTGGGAGGAGCACATCGCCATTTTCGAGCGCGGGCAGGGCGTCGCCGCGCAGGGGCCGCTGCCGCCATCCTTGTTCGGCTATCGCGAGGATGGGCCGGCGGCATTCGATCCGGTCGTCTATACCCGGGGGCCGGACGGCAAGCCGGTGCGCCGGCCGATCGAGGACGCGAAGCGGTTGCTGGCGGAGGCGGGCTATCCCGACGGGCGCGACGCGAAGACCGGCGCGCCGCTGGTGATCAACTTCGACTACATCAGCTCGCCCACGCCGGGCACCAAGGCGCTCCTCGACTGGTATACGAAGCAGTTCGCCAAGATCGGCGTTCAGCTGGAAATCCGCGCGACCGATTACAACCGCTTCCAGGACAAGATGAACAAGGGCACGGCGCAGGTGTTCTTCTGGGGCTGGAACGCCGATTACCCCGACGCCGAGAATTTCCTGTTCATGCTCTACGGGCCGAACGCGAAAGCGCTGACCGGCGGCAATGGCGAGAACAGCGCCAATTACCAGAACGCGGAATTCGACCGGCTGTTCACGCAGATGAAGTTCCTCGACGACGGACCCGAAAGGCAGAGGCTCATCGACCGCATGATCGAGATCCTGCAGCAGGATGCGGTCTGGAGTTTCGGCTACTTCCCGACCTCGGCCGCCGCCTATCAGCAGTGGGTCTACAACGGCAAGCCGACGCAGATCATCCGCAACCATATCGGCTACCTGCGCATCGATCCGGAGCTGCGCGCGCGCAAGGTGGCGGAATGGAACAAGCCGATCTGGTGGCCTGTCCCGCTGCTCCTCCTCGTGCTGCTGGCGGCGATCGTGCCGGCCTGGTTCGCCTGGCGCCGGCGTGAACGCGAAACCGCGGCGCGTACGCTCGCACCTGACGCGTCCTAGCCGTGCTCAACTATGTCATTCGCCGCATTGGCTATGCCGTACTGATCCTGATCGGCGTCAACCTGTTCACGTTCGTGCTTTTCTTTACCGTGAACACGCCCGATGACATGGCGCGCATGAACATCGGCGGCAAGCGCGTGTCGCAGGACGCAATCGAAAAATGGAAGGTCGAGCGCGGCTACGACAAGCCGCTGCTGTGGAATTCGTCCGCCCCCGGCACCGGCAAGCTGACGAATACCATCTTCTACGACCGCTCGGTGCAGCTCTTCGCGCTGGACTTCGGCCCATCGGACAGCGGCCGCGACATCGGCTACGAACTGCGTCAGCGCGTCGGCCCGTCGATCGCGCTGGCCATTCCGACATTCCTCCTGGGCCTGTTCGTCGTCATCGTCTTTTCGCTGCTGCTGGTGTTCTTCCGCAGCACCTATCTCGAGTTCTGGGGTTTCACGCTGGCCGTTTTCATGATGGCCATCTCGGCGCTGTTCTATATCCTGATCGGGCAGTTCCTGTTCAGCAAGGTACTCAAGCTCGTCCCGATCTCGGGGTTTGCCGGCGGTCCCGACCTGTTCATCTTTCTCGCGCTGCCGATACTGATCGGGATCGTGTCGCGGCTGGGCAGCGAGGCGTTGTTCTACCGCACGATGTTCCTCGAGGAAATCGGCAAGGACTACGTGCGCACCGCGCGCTCGAAGGGCCTCTCGGAGACGGTCGTGCTGTTTCGCCACGTGCTGCGCAACGCGATGCTGCCAATCCTCACCAGCACGGTGGCTGTGCTGCCGCTGCTGTTCCTTGGCGCGCTCATCATGGAGTCGTTTTTCGGCATTCCCGGTCTTGGCAGCTACACCATCGACGCCATCAACGCGCAGGACTTCGCGATCGTGCGCTCGATGGTGTTCGTCGGCTCGGCGCTCTACATCGTCGGCCTGATCCTGACCGACATCTCGTACACCGTGGCCGATCCGCGTATCCGGCTGCGCTAGGGAATCGCCATGCCGAAGTTCGTCTTCCTGGCCACCGATGTCGTGCTCTATCTGCTGCTGGTCGCGACCGCATTTTATGCATGGCACGCGCTGCGCACGCCGAACCTGCGCCAGACCTGGCGCATCGTGGTGCGCGACCCGGCGGCGATGTGCGCGGCCGTCGTATTGGCCGTTTTTCTGCTCTTCGCGCTGCTCGACTCGTTCCACTTTCGGCCGCTGCTGCCGCCAGCGGCCGGTGCCGCCGCGAACGCCGCGCCGGCGTATTCGACGCAGACGCTTTCGCTGCTCGACGCCCTGCTCGCCGGAGCGCGCCAGGGGCGCGAGAAAACCTACTCGGAGCCGCTTGCCACGCATCAGTACTCCAAGGAATCGATGCTGGTCGACGGCAAGATGGTGCGCGACTTTCCGCGCCTGCAATTCGGGGGCGCGCACCTCAAGGACGAGGCGGCCGAATGGCCTGGTGACGTGGCCGCGCGCTCGGCGGCCGGGCTTGCCGGCGGCGCGCTCGGCGCCTTGCTGCTGTGGTTGCTGGTCGCCGCCTTGCGCGCGCGCTCGACCGGGGAGCGGGCGGCGCAATCGCTGCGCGCGATCGGGCGCCGCGAGACCGCGGTGCCGTGGCGGGCGATGCTCCTGACGGCTTCGGCGCTGGCGCTGTTCATCGGCTGGGTCGCCGCCCTGTGGCCGGTCTACCACGTGCTCGGCACCGACCAGACCGGCAACGACGTCCTGTTTCAGGCAATCAAATCGGTGCGCACCGCCATGGTGATCGGCTCGCTCGCCACGCTCGCGACGCTGCCGTTCGCGATAGTCCTCGGCATTCTCGCCGGCTACCACAAGGGTCGCGTCGACGATGCGATCCAGTACCTCTACACGGTGCTCTCGTCGATTCCGTCGGTGCTGCTGATCGCCGCGTTCGTGCTGATGATCCAGGTCTTCATGGACAAGAATCCGCAGCTCTTCGAAACCGGGGTCGAGCGCGCCGATATCCGCCTGTTCCTGCTCGCCGCGATCCTCGGCATCACCGGCTGGGCCGGCCTTGCGCGCCTGCTGCGCGCGGAGACACTCAAGCTCACCGAGCTCGACTATGTGCAGGCGGCGCGCGCATTCGGCGTTTCCGACGCGGGCATCATGCGTCGGCATATCCTGCCCAACGTCATGCACGTCGTGCTGATCGTCGCTGTGCTCGATTTCTCCGGACTCGTGCTGTATGAAGCCGTGCTGTCGTATGTCGGCGTCGGTGTCGACCCGTCCACCAACAGCTTCGGGACGATGATCAACAGCGCGCGCACGGAGCTCTCGCGCAGTCCGATGGTGTGGTGGAACCTGCTCGCCGCGTTTACCTTCATGGTGGTGCTGGTGCTGTCCTTGCAGCTCTTCGCGAGCGCGGTGCGGGAGGCCTTCGACCCGCGCGCCCGCGCTTTCCGTCCGCACCGGGGGCACCCGGCCACGGCCGCCGCGGCGCAAGCCGGCGCGCCGGCACCCTGAGGCCCCGACCGTGCTGCGCATTGAGGACCTGACCACCGACCTCGACTCCGATGGCGGACTGGTACGCGCCGTCGACGCGCTGTCGCTCACGCTCGAGCGCGGGGAGACTTTCGCGCTGGTCGGGGAGTCGGGCTGCGGCAAGTCCATGACTGCACTGTCGATCCTGCGCCTGCTGCCGGACAGCGGGCGGGTGAGCGCCGGTCGCGTCGTCATCGACGGCACCGACGTCATCCAGTTGCCGGAAGCAAGGATGCGCGACGTCCGCGGGCGGCGCATCAGCATCATCTTCCAGGAGCCGTCGACGAGCCTCAATCCGGTGATGACGGTGGGCCGCCAGATCACCGAAGTGATCGAGCGCCACACGGCGCTGCGCGGTGCGGCGGCGCGGGAGAAGGCGATCGACTGGCTGTTTCGCGTGGGGATACCGGAGCCGCAGCGGCGCGTCGACGACTATCCGTTCCAGATGTCCGGCGGACAGAAGCAGCGGGTGATGATCGCGATCGCGCTCGCCGCCGAACCGGAGATCGTGATCGCGGATGAACCGACGACCGCGCTCGACGTTACGATCCAGGCGCAGATCCTCGATCTGCTCGCGCAGCTGCAGGCCGCGCAGAAGATGGCGCTGTTGCTCATCACGCACGACCTCGCGATCGTCAAGCAGATGGCCGACCGCGTCGCCCTGATGTACGCGGGCCAGATTGTCGAGGTGGCCGAGGCGGAGGCATTCTTTGCCCGGCCCCTGCATCCGTACGCGCTCAACCTGTTCGGAGCGCTTCCCAGCACGGCGACGCGCGGTCGCCGGCTGGCGTCGATTCCCGGCAGCGTGCCGCCGCTCAACCAGGCTTTCGGCGGGTGCCGCTTCGCCGACCGCTGCGGCGACGTGATGGACCGATGCCGCGCGGCGCCGCCGCGCCTGATCGATTTCCAGCCCGGACACGCGGTGCGCTGCGTGCTCTACCAAGGATCCAGCCCATCGAAATCGGCCTGGCGGGTCGGCAGCGAGGGCGGCGCGTTTCCGCCCGACCCCCCGGCGCAAGAAACCGTGCTCGAGGTCAAGGACTACCGGATCTGGTTTCCTATCCGGAAGGGTCTGCTCAAGCGCACCGTCGGTCACGTGAAGGCGGTCGACGGCGTGTCGTTCCGCATCGCGGCGGCACGCACGCTCGCGCTCGTTGGCGAATCGGGCAGCGGCAAGACCACCGTCGGCAAGGGCGTGCTGCAGCTGCTGCGCCAGAGCGCCCGCATCAGCGGGTCGGCATTACTCGACGGCAAGCCGCTCGAGCCGCTGCAGGGTACGGCGCTGCGCAGCGCGCGGCGCGTCGTGCAGATCATCTTCCAGGATCCGTTCGCCTCGCTCGACCCGCGCATGCGCGTCAAGGAGATCCTGGAGGAGGGCGTTGCGTCATTGCGTTCGGACATCGCCCCCGAGGACCGCGCCGAGCGTGTCGCCGCGCTGCTCGACCGGGTCGGGCTGCGGCGCGACGCGCTGACGCGCTATCCGCACGAATTTTCCGGGGGGCAGCGACAACGGCTGGCCATCGCCCGTGCGCTCGCGGTCGAGCCCAAGGTGATTGTCGCCGACGAGCCGACCTCCGCTCTGGACGTGTCGGTGCAGGCGCAGATCCTCAACCTCCTCACCGAACTGCAGCGCGAGCTTGGCGTCGCTTACCTCTTCATCACCCACAACTTCGGTGTGGTCGAGTATCTCGCGCACGAAATCGCGGTCATGAAGGAGGGCATCCTGGTCGAATCCGGCCCCGCCGAGCAGATTCTGAACCGGCCCCGGCACGAGTACACGCAGATGCTGCTCGCTGCCGTTCCACGCGTTTAGCGCAGTGGACTGACCCCGCGCGTCATGCGCGATATTCTCGCCCGTCCGCCGATGCGATGGCCCCGCGTTGGCAACGGTGCCCGACGGCGGCGAGTTTTCATCGCGTTCCAGTGCCTGGAACCATTAGCGGCAATTGGCTGGCAAGTAATTGGCCTGAATGTTAGTCCGATTTTCGCCCATGACGGTCATCTGGGCCGGAACACCGGCATTGCCGCATATCCATGTGACGGGCACGACAGGTGTATCGGCGACGACGGCGGGACGCAGCGTCAGAATCTTGCCCTGAATCCCGCCACTTGCGCTGTTGCCAAAGGTTATGTCGATCGCGCCGTTGTTAACCGCAACCGCGCTGACATAGTTGCCGACGATCTTCTCGGCGGGCGGCAATCCGGCCGCGGTGTTATCCGCGGGCAGAGTCTGCACCGTAGCCCATGACTGTGCGATCGGCGCCTTCGCCAGGTCGGCGAGCGGCCCAGCGGAGGCAACCTGGTCCCTGATCATGCCGTCCATAAGGCTGGGCACCGCAATCGTCGCCAGGATAGCGAGGATCGCGAGGGCTATCGCCATCTCCATGATCGTGAAGCCATGGCGATGCCGCGACAGGGCCGCGTGTGGTCGCGACCCCGCGGATTGAAAGATCGGGAACATGGATCGGTTTGCAGACTGCGGGCACGGCATTGAGGTCTAGCATATCGCACTCCGGGGCGCGATGCGCCTTGGGGTGAGCCCGGTCAGTCGTGTGCCTTCTTCACCTCGCTCCGCAAAGCAACGTGGCGATGGCCCCCGTTGAAAGGGCATTCGGCGGTCGCGGTTCGCGCCCCGACGCCGGCCTGAAGTATTGGCGCTCCGGGGCCGCGGGCCCATGCTCCTTCGCTCGATAGCGAAGGTTCGCGCGGGCCCTTATCATGAGACACTCGTCGGCGGACGGCGCCGCTTGCCAGGCGGCATCAGCCCAGCCGGATGGTGCATGCGGCGCACAGGTGCATCGGGAACGACTCATGGGCCGGAGACGGGTGATGGAAGCGAATGACAGCGTGAAGCAGGACCGCCGCGGCTTTCTCCAGGT
>Ga0074045_10006389_pt1 | contig 10128 bp, 11 predicted proteins | sample BogForMeECP23OM2_FD_94442 | JGI IMG/M metagenome (GOLD analysis project Ga0074045, IMG submission 94442) | Bog forest soil microbial communities from Calvert Island, British Columbia, Canada - Bog Forest MetaG ECP23OM2 | ecosystem: Environmental > Terrestrial > Soil > Wetlands ... | reverse complement strand
TTTACGATGCTAGTTGTGTATTAACTCTGTCTTGTTTGGATGGTTCTCTTTTAGGTTCTTCGAGCAGAGCCGACCGTAATCCGTTGCGCCGATATTCTGTGGGTGATTTACCAGTCTTTTTGTGAACTAACTTGTTAAAGTAATGCAAATCGGGGATGCCCGTCTCGATGGCGATGGATTTGATGGGGAGGGACGAATGCACGAGCAAATGAAAGGCGCGCTTCAACCGCTCGCGCTGAATGTATTCTCGCGCACCGCAACCCAGTTGGCTGCGGAACAAACAGGTCAGATGGTTATGCGAGACGCCCATGGACCTGGCAATTTCACCCACACGAATGTCTTCCGACTGTTGGTTGCGGATGATACTCAAAGCGATCTGTAGGCTGGGATGCAACCGTTGATTTGATATGAGCGCAGCAGATTCCAGTTTTAGTTGATAAAGCAGATCCCAAAGCCGAACCGCAGCTCTCTCCGAATCAGACAGATGGAAGTGGGTCATTTCCTCGAATTGATCACAAAAGCAGTCGAAGTTCTCACCAAGATTTTGCAGCAACGGGAGTTCAACACGGATTCCAGATGAAGTATCCACCTCGAAATGGGCGTAGTAGTGCGGCGCGTAACTTGGGAAACGCCACTCCACAAGCGTTTCAGGAGGAATCAAACTCACGCAACCTGCTTTGAACGGAAAGTTGCTGCGGTTCAATCTGAGTTCCCCCCGGTAACGATAGGCGTGCAGACTCCACAGGCCGTGCAATCGGAATGACTCCGCTGATCGGGATCCATGTAGACACAGTCCGACTTGGGCAATTTTGGGGCGCTGGCCCAAATCAATGTCAACACAAGGAGGCGTGTGCATGTTGGAAAAAATACCACCACCTTTGGAAAAAGCACAACTCTAAGTTGTTCCGATCGTGCTCTGATTTCAGCTACTCTGTCATTGTCATGCCTCTCTACGAATATCGAAAGAATGCAACAAACCAAGTTCCGCTCCCGATTCAGGTTCAGGAAGCAATCGTGTGTGGTTCGCAACCTGTCGTGAATCGCATGGTCACACTGCTTCGTGAGAAGAAAAAGCCCGGCAAATCCGTCATCGCCGCGTTGGACGGCTGGTATGGTGTAGATTGGAAGCGCTTTCGAACGGGACTACTGGAGGCGGCCAGGGCACAAGGCCTGCGGTTGGAAATCGTCTCGGCGATGGGGCTTTACAAGGCGGAGGCGGAAATTGAGAACTACCGTCAGCAGTATGTCACGGACGACCCCTCGTTCGGCCGGGTAAATCGAGGTGGCACGTTGGAGGACCTTCTCGACGGACAGAAAACCGCAGCCTTAAAAAGCAGCCTGGTCTCGCGTACTGCTGACAACGCTGATGCCATTCTCGTTCTCGGACCCGGAGCCAACATTGAAGAATTAGATAGATTGTTCGACGTCCGGTTTTATGCCGATTTCACCATGCAACCGCTGCTTTGGCAGATGTGGGATGGCGGGTTAATAACTTTCGGACGCGAGGAGCCGGCAAAAAATTACACTTGGAAAAAGTACTACTACTGCGATTTTTATCTGCTACTCAAGCAGAAAAAAAAAGCTTTCGCCCGGATGGACTACTACATAGATGCGGTAGAAGCGGAGAACCTGAAATTGGTGTCAGTGGCAGATTACAATGCAATCATTGACGAACTTGTCCGGCGGCCGATCAAGCAGGTGAAGATCACGCAACCTGGTCCCTGGGGTTCCTATCGCTTTAAGGAGATTTACGATGAGATTCCTGGCTTGGAAAACATGGCTTGGAATGAACTGGCCGGCATCGAGTTGAGCATTTTGGTAGATGTGGGCCGGGAGACTTTGAACATGCCCTGCCAGAACATCATGCAGCGGCCGGTGCAAATCGTCGGCGAATACGTGCATCGGGAGTTCCCGGACCTCCTGCCTCTGCAAGTCTGGCTCGATGACGGCTACTTCAAGGAGCGTGTCCCTTACGAACGTGCCAGCATGCCGATTCACAACCACCCCGACACGGATTATGTGAAGCGGAATTTCAATGAACCGCTCGGGCGTTACGAAACGTACTACATCGTCGAGGCCTATGAAGACGCCGGAACTATGATGGGGTTCAAGGAATCTGCCAATCTTGAAGAGTACGAACGCCTTTGCCGCGAGTCGAACAACCAGAAGGTTTTTGACTGGCAGAAATTCATTTGCCGCTGGCCTACGAACGTGGGCGACTTATTTCTAATCCCGCCAGGGACGGAACATGGCCACGGCGGCAACCAAATGATACTGGAAATGGACACCGGCCCAAGCGTGGCAGGTACGGAGTATTCGTTCTTTACGTATGACTTTGCCAGGCACACGTGGGACGATAAAGCAAAAAGTATGACTGCACCGCCGATGAAAATGCATATCGAACATTCGTTCCGAAACAACAAGTGGCGGCGCGAAAAATACGTGCAAGAACATCTCCGCGCGCGGCCTGTGGTTGTGCGTGGCGATGGCGATACGCGTATGGATCGCTTTTCATCCTTGGACGAAATGCCCTTTGAGATCGAACGCTTTGTATTCACAAAACCGATGGCCCACAGCACCGAGGGGCGTTACCTCCAAATACCAACCTTGACTGTAGGCAAGTCGGTCATCATTCGCTCGAAGCAAGATCCTGCTCTCCAGACCACAATTGAGTTTCTTCAGGCCTGCCTGATCCCGGCAGGTTTTGGCGACTACGAATTCATCAGCCCGGACGGGTCACAATGCACGGTCGTGATGATCCGATTGAAACATGCTTGAAGCACAACAAAAAATCAGCCATGCAAACTGGTTGTGCGGAAAACGCGTTTACGTCTCCAGTATCTCTATGATGGCTGGATTCCCTGGCTCGTCGAGCTTCCTTGAGCCGCAATGTGCAGGGAGGCATTCGACAGGACAGATGCGTGTAAATCTGGAGTTTGTCTGTACATCTCTGATTCGCAAAAAATCATCCAATCCCCTTTAATAAAAGTTCTCATTTTTCAAAATTCATGAAATCCGCCCGCTTAAATCGACTGTTTAATCCTAAGTCAAAACGTTGTTTTGATGTTGCCATTGATCATGGGTTTTTTAATGAACATGATTTTTTGTCCGGCATCGAAAACATGCGCAAGACCATTGACATTTTGGTGGCGGCGGCACCGGATGCCATTCAATTGACCGTAGGGCTGGCGCCTCTTCTACAGGAGCTTCCTGGGCGTTATAAGCCGTCGCTCGTGCTGCGCATCGACGTGGCCAATGTTTACGGGAAGGATTTGCCGCGCACCCTTTTCAGTCGCATGATCCAGAGTCCGGTGGAACAGGCATTGCGGCTGGATGCCACCTGTTTAGTGGTGAATCTTTTCCGGATTCCAAATCAACCGGAAGTCACCGATCAATGCGTCCGGAACATTCTCAAGATCAAGCCAGAATGCGACCGTTATGGCATGCCACTGATGGTTGAGCCACTGGTTTTTCAGCCGAACAAGGATGCGGGCGGCTACATGGTTGACGGCGATTTGAGAAAAATTCTTCCGCTCGTCCGACAAGCCGTTGAACTGGGCGCCGACATCATCAAGGCTGATCCCACCGATGACGTGAATGTTTACAACAAAGTTGTTGAAATTTCTGGTCGCATTCCGGTGTTGGTTCGCGGTGGTGGTCGGGCGCCGGATAGTGAGATCCTACAACGGACGGCGGCGCTGATCAGACAGGGGGTCGCCGGCATCGTTTATGGCCGCAACGTCATCCAACATTCCAACCCTGCGGGAATGACGAAGGCTTTGATGGCCATTGTCCACGACGAAGCGGACGCTGCTTCAGCGGCAAAATTTCTCAAATCGGAGTTTTTATGAGTGTCAGGGCAGGAATCGGCATCATTGGCGGCGGGTTGATGGGGCGCGAAGTGGCCAGCGCGTTGAGCCGCTGGTTCGTGCTCGACAATCATCCCGTGCAGGCCGAGTTGCTGGCAATATGCGATCCGGTGGAAAGCCGGCGCGAATGGTTTCGCCAGGTACCAACGGTGAAATTGTTCAGCGCTGACCATCACGAACTGCTGGCCTCCCAGGAGATTGAAGCTGTCTATGTCGCGGTACCGCATAATCTGCATGAACAGATTTGTCTCGACGTTCTCAAATCCGGAAAAGATTTGTTTGCTGAAAAACCATTCGGCATTGACCTGAAGGCCGCGCGCGCCATTGAGGCGGCGGCAAAGAGTTATAAGCGTTTTGTCCGCTGCAGTTCGGAATTTCCATTTTTGCCCGGCGGTCAGCGAGCCTTCCGGTATGCCAGCGACGGTAAATTGGGGAGATTGCTTGAAGTCCGAGCTGGTTTTCTTCATAGCAGTGATCTCGATCCAGACAAGCTGGTGAATTGGAAGCGACAGGCGAAAACCTGCGGCGAAATTGGTGTCATGGGAGACTTGGGTTTGCACGTCGTTCACATCCCATTCCGCCTGGGCTGGAAGCCAAAACGGGTATTTGCGCAGTTGCAAACAATTTATCCTGAACGTCCCGACGGTGCGGGCGGGCTGGCTCCCTGTGACACCTGGGACAACGCCACGCTGAATACCGGCGTGGAAATGGACGGCCGGGAAGTCCCGGTGCGGTTTGAGATGAAACGCCTGGCACCCGGTGAAACCAACACGTGGTTTCTTGAAATTCTTGGCACCGATGGCGGAGTGAAATACAGTACCAAGGAGCCAAAGACCTTTTGGACATTTCAGCGCGGCCGGGAACAAAGCTGGCTGCGCACGGACCTCGGTTTCCACGGGCCTTTTCCCACAATCACCGGCGGAATTTTCGAACCGGGTTTCCCTGATTGCATTCTTCAGATGTGGGCAGCCTTTTTGGCCGAGCGCGCCGGGAAACTCGAAGGCCGGTTTGGCTGTGTGACCCCTGACGAAGCGATATGGAGCCATCAATTATTCGCTGCGGCGCTTCGGTCTCAAGCGGAAAAAAATGTCGTTTTCCTGGATTGATCACCCTCAGGAAACAAGACAACAAAGGTTCTTTATGAAACGTAGCGCCATCAACACTCTCATTCGTTCCGCTCAAGCCTGTTTCCAGGCTCACGGTTGGACGTTGCCGCCGAAACCGCGATGGGACGTCACGGATTTCGGCTTGGGTGACTGGCAGCAATTCGGCCTGGTCCTTGTCAATCTTGCGGAGGAACCGGAGTATTGCGAAAAACTCATGTATGCGCGGAAAGGCATGACGACACCCGCCCACTGTCATCGGAAGAAAAAGGAGGATATCATCTGCCGCTGGGGAAAACTGGCGGTGCAGGTTTGGGCAGGGGTTCCTCATGAAAGCCGAGGCCGCAGCTTCACAATTCCGGTGAATCACGAACCGCTTCAAGTAAAGTCGGGTCAAGTAGTTGAATTGGAGGCCGGCTCCCGGGTCACCCTGGTTCCAGGAATTTATCACGAGTTTTATCCCGTGTCGGATGAATGCGTTATCGGCGAGGTGTCCACTGCGAATGATGATTTGCACGATAATTATTTTGCGAACAGCGACATCGGACGTTATCCCGGCGTTGAGGAAGATGAGCCGGCATATGTGCGTCTCTTGAGCGACAAATGACATGAAGCCCCGTTCCGGCATTCTCGCGGGTGGCAATTGGATTGTCGACAAGCTGAAGCTGATTGACACCTTTCCACAACAGGATGCTCTGGCCAACATCCTTTCCGAATCCATTGGCAATGGCGGCAGTCCCTTCAATATTCTGATCAATCTGGCCAATCTGGGAGCGGAATTTCCACTGGCCGGCGTCGGATTGATTGGAGCTGATGCTGACGGCGAATGGATATCCGCGCAATGCGAGCAGAACCGCATCAATTCAGCCCAGTTGTGCATTCATCCCACGGCACACACTTCCTATACCGATGTCATGACGGTTCAATCAACCGCCCGGCGCACCTTTTTCCATCAACGCGGAGCTAATGCCTTTCTGGACGACAGTAATTTTGACTTTGAATCCAGCACGGCGAGGATTTTTCATCTGGGATATCTCCTGTTGCTCGATCGCTTGGACCAGCCGGATGCCACATTTGGCACCGTAGCCGCCCGAGTTCTGCAACGGGCCAAAGCTGCGGGCTGCCAGACCAGCATTGATCTGGTAAGCGAAGATAGTGACCGTTTTAAAAAAATTGTGATGCCCGCGCTGCCATATATTGATTATTTCTTTCTGAACGAATTTGAAATCGAGCGCACCACTGGCGTTGTGGTGCGCCAAAAGCATGGCGTCAATCTTGTTGCTCTGCAAAATGCCGCCCAGTTGCTAATCAGGGCTGGTGTGCGGGAATGGGTTGTTGTTCATTTTCCAGAAGGGGCTTGCGCCCTCGGCCGCGACGGGCAGATGCGGATCCAAGGCAGCCTCTGCATTCCCCAATCGAGAATTGTAGGCACGGTTGGTGCGGGTGACGCCTTTGCCGCCGGCGTCCTTTACGGACTCCACGAGGGACGCCCTATTGAATCTGCCCTTCATTATGGAGTTTGTGTTGCCACGTCGTGTCTCTGTGGTGCCGGCGCTTCCGACGGCATCCGTCACCTTGAAGAATGCCTGGGACTTGAAAAAGAGTTTGGCGTTCGTGCTTGTCGCTGATGTCGTATGGTCAAAAAACTCGAACGTGGTGTTTTGTCGGTAGTTTTAGTGATGTCCGGATTGACCGAGGGGATGGTTGTTGGTCCAATTTGTCGCGATGAATTGGAAGCGCCTTCTTGCATACATTACCGGATCCGTTGATCAGGAACTGCTGCTGCGCAACGAGTATCTGGCGACTGAGAATCGAATTCTCAGGAACCAGCTCAAAGGTCGGCTACGCCTGAGCAATGACGAACGCATGAGTCTGGCGGAGATCGGTAAGCACTCGGGCCGAAAGGCGCTGGAAGAAGTAGCACAGATCGTCAGACCCGAGACCATCCTGGCCTGGCACCGGAAGCTGGTAGCCAAGAAGTTCGAAGGCACCAAAAACCGCTCCGCCCCTGGGCGTCCGTCCATTCCCAAGTCGCTCGAAGATGTGGTGCTGGAAATGGCCCAAGACAACCGCACCTGGAGCTACAAGCGAATCGTGGGCGCCCTCGAAAATCTGGGGCACAAGATCAGCCGCGAAACCGTAGCCAACATCCTGAGACGCCACGGCCTGTCCCCAGCACCGGAACGCGGAAAGCGAATGCTCTGGAAAGATTTCATCCGATCGCATCTGGAAGTGTTGGCCGCAGTCGATTTCTTCACGGCTGAGGTGTGGACGACGAGCGGATTGATGACCTACTACGTGTTGGTATTCATGCGGGTTGCCCCGAGACAGATCTGCGTTGGCGGTTTCACCCTCGCCCCTGATGCTGCTTGGATGAAGCAGATAGCCCGGAATATGACGATGGCCGGGGAGAGGATGCTCAACGATTGCCGTTATCTGCTGCACGATCGTGATGCCACGTTTTGTGCCGCCTTCGATGGGATACTCCGATCGGCGGGAATCCAGCCCCTCCTCCTGCCGCCCCGCAGCCCAAACTTGAACGCGTATGTGGAGCGGTGGAATCGGTCGGTAAAAGAGGAATGCCTGTCGAGAATGATCTTATTCGGCGAGGCCTCGCTCCAGCACGTGCTTTCAAATTACACCCAGCATTTTCACAGCGAACGGAACCACCAAGGGAAGGGGAACGTGATTCTGTTTCCCGCGGTGGCGGATCGAATCGGCGAATCGTCTGGCGAGGTCCGCACCCGTGAGCGTCTGGGCGGGTTGCTGAAATTCTATTACCGGAAAGCTGCATGAATTTTTTGACCATACGGGAGGCGTTATGGCTGAACCCAATCTATTTGAAGAAATGCTGGCCACCTATCCCGCTGAAAAGCGGGAGTTGGCGCGGGAGGTCTATCATCGTTTCGCCGACGGCGACAGTGGCCAGTTTTTCTCGCAGCTTTTCTTGGTGCTCGACGTGTATGCCCATTACGTCGAGCGCATCCCGGCCCGGACGATTTCGGCCAATGCTGATTCGCTGGCGACGTTGCAGGAAATGCGGGAGGAAATCGGCCTGATCGCCAAGACGATTGAAAGCCGCGATGTCAACATCACCAACCACGCCGAAAAGACCGATGAGCTATGCCGGGTGACGGTGGCCAAATGCAACGAGACCATTGACCGCATCGAGTTGATGATGAAAAATCTCGGCGCGCAGGTGGACACCCAGGCCATCGTGCGCGGCGTTCAAAACTCGATTCAATCCGGCATAGACCAGAAAATCATCTCGCCATTCATGGAGCGCACGAAGGAACTGGCGCAGGAGGTTATGCCGACGCTGGAGAAAATCCGGGACGCTGCGGACGAAGCCAAAACAGAATAGACCAAGCACATTTGGAAGACCGCGTGGACCACCAGTTTGTTCTGGAGCATTTGTTCGGCGGTCATCATCACCAGCCTCATCTGTTTGAAATTTGCGGCATACTACGAACACAAAATGGCGGCACAAGTTGCGGACATGGCACAGGTGATGAAATTTAATCAGGAGGCGTTCCGAAAACTGGCGATTGCCCAAGTGCCAATCCAGGTATTGCCGACGCAAAATGATGGCTTTGACAGTCCGCCGGGTTTTGTGCTGGTGATTGCAGGCGCTTACGCCGCGGACATGCAACAGGTCAACGGACAAAACAACGGCTGCATTTTCTTCAACAGCAGCGTCCCGGCAAAGCAGATTCGGCACTTGCAGCAGGACATCGAAAATCAGGCACCACTGACCAACGGCCCGGCAAAATGATTTGCCACATGGTTCCCCCGCGCGACACCAAAACGCCGTCAGAAAACCGTGACGGCGTTCTCGTGTCGCGCCCCCGGTGCGCGCCGACCCGCCCGAAGACTCGCGCGTGCTTCGTTGCTCTCCGCCTCGCCGCTCGCTTCGGGCGGGTCCGCGCTTCAATCGTGCAGTCGCACTGGCGGCTATGCGCGTGAATCAGACAGATGCAACGGCGGTTCGCAAATGCGAACGTATGCCTTCCGGCTTCCTGAATTGCGCCGCCCATGATACCGCTCCGTTCCGCTTGGCAAGGATGCTACGGGTCGGCTCAAACAAAAACTCGCCGCTTCCGTTCCTTCTTGCCAATGCTCACGTCGCAAGTTGCGGCTGGTTAGGAATTCACGAAGCAGACTATGAAGCCTTTGGCTTTTTTGATTGAACCGTTGCCGTGCGGTGGGGCATTCAGATGCGCGAAAATAATTGCTCGACACCAGCCTGAACGCAGGCTATATTCAGCCTATGAAAATTGTCGCTCATGCCCGTTCCCGAAAACAGAAGGTCAATTTGCGCTCGCAACTGTTCACGTTGAGCAATGCCAAAACGTATTTAGGCCGCCTGATGGAAAAAGCCAGCCGGGGCGAGACGGTTTATATCGTCACTGGCCAGCGCCGGTTTGTTTTGCAGGAAGTGCCTGAAATCGAACCGATCCCCATGCGTCCAGCAGGGTATTTTGCCAACACCTACAGCCGGGCCGAAATCCAAGAGGATAACCGCCTCGCCAAAGCCTCGGTTATCCGCGCTCCCCAAGATCTCGAATAAAAAGCACCCGTGAAACAGTGGGATATATTCATGTTTCCGTTCAGCACGGAAAGGCGGCATCCCGCCGTCATCATTTCTAACGACGAAACCTGCCAGAATTCCGACATTGAAGAAGTCAATGCGTTGCTTTGCACGTCGGCCAAAGTGAACCGGCAACCGAAAGCCACTGAAGAAGTATTGGACGAGACTGACGGACTGGACTGGAAGACAATGGTTCGTTGCGACAAAATCCATCTGTTGCCCAAAGCGCGATTCGACGACCGAAAAGGCAATGTCACGGAAGAACGGCGATACCTGATCGCCCGCAAAATGGTAGAGGTATTAAGGTTGCCTCTGCATCGGAAGTGACCAAAGTGTGTAGTAAAACGTGTAGTAAAAGTAGTAAAAGAGTAGTTTTGGAGTAAGCGTTGATTTTGAAGAATTAGCTTGATTCTAAAGGGGGAAATGCTATATTTTCCCTCGAAATAAATAGGGAAAAGTCTCCGAGCCCTGCCTCTGGAGCCAGCTTATCGGCCTATTGAAAATCAACGGATGCTGGCCGATTCCCTGCTTAAGAACCGGGTATTTGTTCAGAAGTTCCCGCGGC
>Ga0074045_10006387_pt1 | contig 10128 bp, 13 predicted proteins | sample BogForMeECP23OM2_FD_94442 | JGI IMG/M metagenome (GOLD analysis project Ga0074045, IMG submission 94442) | Bog forest soil microbial communities from Calvert Island, British Columbia, Canada - Bog Forest MetaG ECP23OM2 | ecosystem: Environmental > Terrestrial > Soil > Wetlands ... | reverse complement strand
TAACATTGTCAGTAAGACATCCCACACCAGCAGCCACTTTTTTCCGAAGACGAAAAGTCCGAATCGCACCGAGATGCTTACTGCAGTGATCCCCGCAAAGATAATTTGGGTGACTCTATGTCGAGTTAAGGTAAGAAGGCCCAATAGGAGTAAAATAGCAAAGGCAGTAGTGTTTATGACCGAGACTGCAAGGCCTGTGGTGAGCTGATTCATCAGAGGATCGAGTATAAACAGGTCCAATATCAGAGCTACAAGCAACCACGTCAGGTTCCGTTCTTCGGACCAGAATTTGGCAGGAACTCTGAACTTGGTTTCTTCCATCGTAGATTCCCTACTTCGGAAAATATCATCTTGTCGGTTCCTGCTGGAGAACAGAATTGATTCCTCCGGAGATATCCATGCTCAGTCTCTCAAGAGCACTACTCATCGCGGCAACGAGTGTCTCATAACTGCTGCCATTCATCTCTTCTCTGATCTCCGCTTCCTTTTTCAGGAGTAAACGTTTGTCTTTGGTGAACACTGTCCATTGGGCTTTCAGCAGCACTGAATTACCAAGCGCCCCCTCGAAACGGTCCACGAGCACTTCGATTCTGTACGAAACAGACACTTGACTCTCCAGATAGGGTGTCCAGCGTACGACGAAAAAACGATCAGCAGGCAGAAGGCTGGAGATGTCCTCGACGAGGACCCGGTTGACATCGTTATCAAAGGAACCGGCCCATCTATCAAATTCCGAGAGTGTGAGTTCATTTTTGCCAGAGCGGGTCACTATCTGAGGCCGGTCAAGATAGTCGGGCACGCGAACGGGACCTATAGCTATGGTTATGTTTTGATCAGGGGGAGCTTCACGGGTGACCGGGGTCTTGTTCTGCACCGGGCTTAACTGATAGAACTTCGACGGCGGAGAACTGGCGCACCCGGTCAGAATCGCCACGAATAATGTAAGGGTAAAGAGCGCACGCTGATTAAGAGAAATATTTCTCATTTCATTCTCCTTTAGAGGGACTCTTCCCTCTGATCAAGGCTTCAGGGTGGCGTTCAAGATAATCTGCCAGAACACGGATGGAACGAGAAAGCTCAGCGATCTGCTCAAGTGTCGTGCCTATCTCATACCCAAGATTTGCATTCTGCACGGCGATCCCATTGATATTTTCGACGGCTTTGCGTATTTCGTTCAGAGTGCCCTGGGCTGATGACAGAGTTTCTTTAATGCTCGCTGCGATCTGCCCGGGCACTCCTTCACTAAACGTCAGGGTCTTTTCGGCCTGAACAAAGGCAGAACGGGCGGCATCTGATGTGCCCATGATGCTTGAAGCGACAGGTGCGACCTGGGCGGCAAGCTTTTTTACTAGAACATCAGTGTCTTTGAGCATCTGATTCAGCGAGCCGGCACTTGCCTGTAGGTCCGGGGAATTGACGAACTTATTTATCCCCACAAGGGCGCTGTTCAAGTTGGTGGTGATTTCCATGAGGGGGAGTTCCTCGATCTTTTTTGTGAGTTCTTCGAGACCGGTGTTCCGAATCGTCGGGATCTCAGGGTAATCTTTTTCCAAACCCAGCAGCCTGATCGGCTTGTTTGGATAGAGGTCCAGATTGACAATGAGTTGTCCAGTAACGAAACTCTGTAATTGGAGTTGTGCCTTAAGTCCCTTTTCTATAATGGCATAAATCAAGGAATGTTTTTTCTCTTCATCCTTTAATAAAGGCTTGAACTCTTTAGCGACAGTGAGCAGTCTGGGTTCGATTGCGATATAAACGGGAATGACTGCAGTCAGGTCCTTTGGGTTGAAGCTCAACTGGATATCGATGACTTGACCGATCTTGACACCCCGGAAGATGACGGGCGCACCGATATTAAGCCCCTTCACCGAACCGTCGAAAAACATCACAAATTTCTTTGTGGGGGTAAAGAACTTACCCGAACCGAAAACGACAACACCCGCAACGACGAGAGCGATAGCGCCGAGGACAAAGGCGCCGATAAGCGTCTTGCTTGCCTGTTTACTCATTGGTTTTCTCCTCAGTCATCGATGTCTACCTTATCACTTCTTGTGCACGGCCTTCTCCCCTGGTCAGAAAGTTGATCACCGTGGGGTCCTTTGACTCAGTGAGTAGTTTCCTAGGAGCTCCTGTAGCGATCATCGTTTTCGTGTCGACGTCGAGAAAGACCGAGTTGCTTCCGATTGCAAAGATACTCGCCAGCTCATGGGTCACAACAACTACAGTGGCCCCCAGACTATTTCTCAATTCGATGATCAGCTCGTCAAGCAGATGCGCGCTGATCGGATCTAGCCCTGCAGAAGGCTCGTCAAAGAAGAGGATTTCAGGGTCTAACGCCATAGCGCGGGCCAGTCCGGCGCGCTTCTTCATGCCGCCACTGATCTCGGAGGGATAGTACTCCTCGAAGTCGGCGAGTCCGACAAGTGCAAGCTTGAGCGAGACGATCTTCTTGATCTGACTTAAGCTCAGATCCGTGTATTGCTGGAGCGGCAGAGCAACATTTTCAGCAAGAGTGAGAGAACTCCAGAGAGCTCCGTTTTGATAGAGTATGCCGAATTTCCTTATGATTCTCTTCTGTTCTTCGGGCTCTGCGGACCAGAAACTCAGACCGTCATAGAGGACCTGTCCTTTTTTCGGAAGGAGGAGTCCGACCATACTCCGCAAAACGGTGCTCTTGCCGCCGCCACTTCCTCCCATGATTATGAATATGTCGCCCCTGTTGATGGTAAAAGTGAGGTCATGCAGGATCACGTTGCTCCCATAGGCCACTGTCAGGTCCTGTACAACAATATGCGGCTCTGCTTTCTTCATCTCCACTCTGTACTCCTCAGATGTTGAGCACATTACAAACAACGGTTATCACCGCCATCGCCACTACGATGCTGACTATGCTTGTCACCACCGCAGAGGTCGTTGCTTCACCGACTGCTGAAGCGCTCCGTCCGCACTGGATTCCACGGAGACAGCCTGCAAGCGCCACAAGGACGCCGAAGACGGCTGCACTGAAGAGCCCGACCCACAGGTCGTTCAGGAGTACGGATTCACGCGTCTTATGGTAGTATTCCATGAAATTCAGGTCGAGCATAGAAACACCTATGATCAGGCCCCCGAGTATTCCCATCAAGTCTGCATAAAGACTCAAAAGAGGCATCATAAGAAAAAGGGCAAACATTCTCGGGAGCACGAGGAATTCCATCGGCGAGATGCCAAGGGTCTTCAAGGCGTCGATCTCCTCATTCACCTGCATCGTGCCGAGCTGCGCAGCAAAGGAGGCTCCTGTGCGGCCGGCCATGATGATCCCGGTCATAATAGCTGCGAGCGCCCGGACCATCCCGATGCCGACTAGGCTGGCTACATATATCTGAGCACCAAAAATCTTGAGCTGGATAGCACCGATAAAGGCCAGGATGAGTCCGACAAGTATACTGATGAGGGAGACGATCGGAAGAGCCTGCGCACCGCATTCCTGCATCGTGAGAAAAAGATCAGAGGTGCGGAACTGAGCCTTCCCGACGAGCAACTTCATGAAGGCGACAGAGGCCTCTCCGATGAAGGCGAGTATTTCGAGATTAGAACGCCAAAAAGAGAGCGCAGAGTCGCCGACCCTGTCGACAAAAGAGATTTTCGCTGTTTCCCTGCGGACTCCTTTCCTTTCAGGGACTGCAGAGGCAAGTACTAGGAGCCGCTGCACTCCTGCCGGCAGGCCTTCCTTCTCGACAGGAATATGCATTTCAGAGCCGATCTCGATGATATCCAGAAGGAATATTATGAGGCCGCTGTCCCATCCCGTCACGGCCTTAGTATCAAGAGTGATACGGCTGACCATGCCTGCGGACTCAATCTGGCGCCGGAACCCCTCACCCTGCGGAAGCTGTCTTCCCGATTTCCATTCCCCTGATAGACGTACCGTCATTGTGGAGTCGGGAAGATGCAACAGGGTCAGCTCCGCTTTCTGTAGCGTTGTGTCAGAGACCACTTTTCCCCCTGGGTTGATTCGCCTTGTCATCCTTAAGCATGATTGCTGAGACAAACTCGATATCAGCCACCCTTCAAATAAGCCCATAGGCTTTGAGTTGCCTGACCGTGCTCGAGAAGAAGACCTTGAAGACGGTGATCATAGGTATCGCGAGCAGCACCCCGGCGAGATCGAACAGGATGCCGCCACTTACGACCCCGATTACCACCACGAGCGGGTGAAGTTTGACCGCGCCGCCGAGGACGAGCGGTTCGTAAAAAACGCTCTTGAGCAGCTCAGCCAATCCCACGGCGGCAATCACCCAAATCGCGACATTCTCTGTGTTCACCAGCGGCAGCAGTGGATGGATCTCCTCGGCCAAGAGGGCATAGGCGAGCCCTCCCATCAAGGCGACCGCCGAGCCCAGGTATGGAATCACGTTGGTCGCTCCGGCGAAGATGCCGATGGCAATCGCCCAACGGGGGGGGACGCCCACGATGGCGAGAAGCAACATCACGGTGAGGCCCAGTAAGGCGCACTCCAGGAAGATGCCGCGCATGTAGTCACCCAGCGCGCGGTCGATATCTGCCAGGACCGCTAGGGCCGGCTCGAACAGACGGTTGGGGACCACTCTAAGAAGGCCGCGCTTGATCTCGCCGGTGTCCCGCAGCAGGAATAGGAAGATCACGGGTGCTATGATCCAGGTCGAAAGGATGTGCCCCAACGTTGCGATAGGCGTCTTCAAGGCCGGTGTCGGCGTCTGGGCAACAGCCGGAGGCGCTGCGCTAACCGCCCCGGTTTCCGGGAGTGCTGCCGGCTCGCGCACCCTGAGCGTCTGGAGATTTACGCGAAGGTAATCGAGTAAATGGTCGGACCCGGCCGGCGCCTCGGGACCATGAGGGCGCGAGGCGAGGAACTGGGTGTGCTCTTCCGGCGTAAGGGCCAGAAGCCGGTTGGTCCTATCCGCAATAGGGTTCAGCTCGCCGTGCGCCAGTCGGTAGATCCAATTGCCTCTGGTCAGCGATTGGTCAAGCCCCATCAGGTTTTTGTATCCTTCGTTGATCTTGTACATCGCGCGAATCCTGAATTCGAGAGCCCCGATTTCGCTGGGCATGATTGAGCGCACCCGATTCGCGACGAAAAGAGCTGCAAGCACAAACATGACGAGTAAAAGCCAAATCGCCAAGCCTCGCGGCACCCGGTGACGCTCCAAGTGGATAACGAGAGGGTGACAGATATACGCTATCAAACTGCTGACCACAATGGGAACGATGAGGCTCCGCAGCTTCCAAAGCAGGTATGCGGCAATGATTGCGCCGGCGGCGGCCATGACAGACTTGTAGAACATCCCAGCAGGGCTGAAGTCATTGCGGGAGGTCACTGTTCAGGCTCCTTTCCTCATCGAAATATTCAGCCTCAAAAACTATTTGGAGTCTCATGGCGATGATGTGGGCCAGCTTCTTGAGAATTTTATTCGCCAGGAGTGGAAAGTTGCGACCGAGGGCGTCCAGGTCGGGACGGCCGATGGCCACCAGTGAGACCGGGCCGCGAGCCAGGGCAGAGGTCCAGTGAACCACATCTGCTCCCACGACCGCCAACTCTTCCAAGGTGGCGGGCGGCTCCAGCGTGACAAGGGGCACCTCTTCCCCGTTCCGTCTTCGTCTCACGATCTCAACGATGCCACCTCGCACGATGTACATCGCCGTGCCGGGTTTCCCTTCTTCATAGATGTACTCGCCGTCTCGGTAGGTCCGTTCGTGGAGGATTCGAGCGAGCCGTCTGAGTTCCCCCTGCGTGAGGTCCTCGAAGAGAGACACCTGCTTGAAGAAGTCCACAAGGCCCTGGCCTTTCTCTCCCGCCGCCGATTTCGGAAGGGGGCCGTACAGCACGCGCGCCGGATTTAGGGTTTCCAACAAGTCCGCGTGCTTGTGCCACGTGAGCAGGATTTTCTTGATTCCGGTGATATGGAACTTCTCCTTCATCATTTCTCCAGACAGTCATTTCTCCAGAGGCAGTTCATCTGTCCACACTCGGTTACATATTCGGTTAAAAAGCAGTCACAGTTGCCCTCAGCCATCTGAATGGCCCTTATGAGTTCCACCTTTTTCATACTGCCTGCCTTAACGCCTTTCTGCTTTGCAATAGCTTTGATTTCCTGAAGCTTCACAGTCTTATCCTCCTTCTTTTGTAAGTTGCCTTCCTGAATGTAAAACCCCTCCTCTTGCCACATTTTCATTAGATTTTTCATGGATAATCACAATAAGCCTATCAGCAGTCCAGTCGTAGCTCCTGCCGATCATGTCAGTAATGGTTGGGACAAGCTGCCTTTTTTTCTTTAACGGTAAAGGCGGGCCTTCTATCGTTGCGGTGGGCATTGCTGACCTCCCTGCTTTAAATCAAGATTGTGTCTTATTTTTTCAGCGAGTTTTACTATCGTCTCCATTGCGCCTTCGAAGTCTTCTGCCGACGTATCAATGCATAGATGGTAATTCCTTGCGTCTATCCATTCCACTCCTGTCACGGTACGCAGGAATTTCTCCTTTCTTTTATCCGACTCTTCTATCTCTGCAATCGCGATGTCTTTATCTGCGATATTACGAACCTCCATTAACCGTTTGACACGTAAACCTAGAGGCGCATGGATAAAGACCTTAACAAGACCCGGGTGATCTCTTAGGACATAGAACCCTGCTCCTCCGGCAATGACGACATTGCAACTGCCGGCAACTTCCTGAATAATCCTCGCCTCTGCATCAAACAGATCTATGTCGTGTACGGGATGTAATGATGGTGGCAGATAAGCCGCTTCCGGAGAACCGAAAGAAAAAGACCTCACAATTTTCTCAATAAAACCCGATATCCGCTCCTCGCGGTCTGAAAGGTCCCTATCGTCTGCTCCCATGAATTTTACGGCCTTGTAGAGCACCTCATTGTCCAGATACTTAAATCCCAGTTTCCTCGCAACAGAATGGGCGATATAAGTACCTCCGCTAGCCATCTGCCTCGATACAGTTATCACAATGTTGTGAGAGTTTTCCATTCCTCCTGCATTAGTCCACAATCGATCAGCGCTCCAAGATGGCCCTTATGAGTTCCACCTCCATCATTCTGCCTGCCTTAACGCCTTTTTCCTTTGCAATGGCTTTGATTTGGCGAAGCTTCACGGTCCTATCCTCCTTCTTTCTCAAGTTGCCTTCCTGAAAGCAAAGCCCCGCTTCTTGCTACATTTTTCTCGCGGTCATTTCATTTTTTTATTAAGGAAGAATGCGACGGCTATAAAAACCACCCATATGGCCGTGCTTAATATAAGCAAATCAATCATAAGGAGTTGCCCCCTCATTAGCGATTTGATAGCTCATTATCCGTTGCTACCCATCCTTCCCTCATTGCCTTGTACATATCTAACTTTCACGCTGCCTAATGAACTCTTTTTTATTGAACTATCCTATCCACCAGTTCGCTCTGCAAAAATAATATTTTTATATTCCCCTCCACCAAGCACCTTGTAAAGTGTCACCAAATTCGTGAGCCGAAAGAGGCGAACTGCAATCAGGTCTTGTTGAGCGGCATAGAGTGAACGCGGAGAATCGAGCACATTCAGGTAGCTGTCGACTCCCTTTTCGTAGCGGACCTGGGAGAGGCGATAACTCTGGCCAGCGCCTCCACCAACGATTGCTGCGCTTCCAGCTGATCTCCCAATGTTTCCCGCTGCTGTGGTGAGTTGCCTTTTCATTATTTTTCTCCTTTCATTTCCAAATTAATTTTCCATGGCTGCTGTCTCAACCCACATGGAGTGATTGAGCAAGCTCAGACCTTTCAAAGGCTAAGAAAACTGTTGCCCAAGAGGACTCTCGCGCTGATGCTGTGGTTTTGTTTGCCAATAAATATGAATGCTCAAATCGGTCTCCACGATAGAATGTGGATACATCCTGATTGCCATGGGATACCTACATGTCTTGGACTTGCCTACCTGCTGCAAAAGTTCATCAAAAAGTTGCCTATCGACTTTAGCAAGAGAACGTAATGTGATTATCTCGACCCATTTCATGGCAGGCCCTCTTTGAATCAATCCTGTATTTGTTTTCTTTATAAGCCAGTTTCGTGCCAAGGTAGAAATGCACAAAAAAGCAAGCAGTTACATAAATTCTATTTTATGGTTTACCGGATATGGTAAAGTGTGCTACCATATTTAGTAATTGTTCCACGTATTTTGTAAGGTGATTTGACTTACGGAAAGGACTTCATACCCAGAAAGACAGAGGAAACGAGGAGAAAACGATGAACGTGGATGAAAACGTTTTTTTTCGAGAGGCGACTCCGGATGCAGCCCAAATCGGCCCCTCCGCTCGCTGGAGGAGATGAATGTCCAACACAGCAGCCAAGCTTTGGAGAGAAGAGCCGGGGGCAAGATCAATGGAGCGGGGGGGCGCAAATCCTGGGGATTCACCCTACTACTCTCAGGAAGCGGCTGAACAGGCTGGGGATTCCGGACGGAAAGAAAAGCTGGCAGCCCTAATTCGAGAGGGTAGGCTGACAGTTGGCAGTGAAAGACGTTTGTTTCTGGATGTACATCGCGCCCATGATTTTGCTGGGTTGTGCGGAGAGCGAGGAGTGCAGAAATGTCCCCCAAGAGATTGAAACAGGTCTTTCCTCATGCGTACCCCAAGGAACTCGTTTCCTTTATCTTCGATAAGTGGAAAGATTCCCTTTTCATAGAACGACTCCGTTCGGCTGGGATCGATCCCTCCATTCAGCTTCCCGACCGCTCGTTACTCGAGCAAGTCATCTCGACCTGCTACCAGGCAAGTTTGATGAGGGAGGAGGAACGATCGATCATATTTCGCCTTATCATCCGCGATCGTAAACTATTTCCTCCAGATGATGGCCCTCCTGTGGGGCTGCACCGGCTTCAATTTGCCAAGATTCGACCGCTCACTGCATACGAATTGTGCCGTCTTGCTCCAGCAGCTGATTTTTACAGAGCGCTGATCGGTGTCTCTCTTGACCGGAAGAAGAGAGCACATATCTGGGGCATAATCCACTCGGGAGTCCGCTGGATGCAGCCGCTAAGTGGCGGCACTAAGACCATTCCCCCAATTCCCTCGTCTCCTGTTATCTACGTGAGAGGCCCTGGTCGCATTTCCGTCTCTATAGGCCAGGAGATGATCGCCTCGTTGAATGGGGGGCAAATCAGTTGTCCCTCTCTGGACATCTTTGCGGCATCCTGGCTTGCGAAGAGCTTTGCCTCTGTCCGCTCCGATCTTGAGGAGGCTCATGAAGCGGCTCGTTCCCAGTCAAAGAAACCTTGGGCAAAGCTCCATCCAAATTTCGGGAGACTCCTTAGCCAGCAGGTGGCCCTACGCATCATTAGTTTGGTCCGCAATTTCCACCACGGCGGCATGCTGGTCTATCTCCCGACTGAAATGAGTCAAGACATCTCATCGATAAGCCGTTTCATTTCCCTCAAGTATCAGTTCTGTGACGGAGAGCCTCGGCAGCGGTTTCGCACCCTCATTCTAAGGATCATGAACACTTTTGCGGAGCTCCATGGAACAAGAGAACAACCCGCAAAGGTGGTGGGCTGGCAAGAATACGTCAGTAGTCGAAGCGAGGCAATCGCCCTCCTCGATGAGGGCATTTTCGACCTTGCCCATTTCATTGCCTCTCTTTCAGCGATCGATGGTGCTGTGGTTATGACCAAGCGTCAGGATCTGCTTGCCTTCGGCGGAGTGGTTTCGGGGAACATCGACGAAGTGGGAACCATTACTCACGCTCTCGACATAGACGGTCGACTTACTCAGCAGGAACTCAGCGAAGAGGTAGGTACTCGACACCGTGCCGCCTATCGTCTCTGTTATGAATTGCGCGATGCCCTTGTTATTGTTATCTCTCAGGATGGAAACGCGCGGCTTGTCAAGTGGCACAACGACTCTGTCACTTACTGGGATCTGGCGCCGACAGGTGTGCCCGAATTCTAAATGATGCGCCGGTAAATTCACCGACGATCAGCAGCAGGGATCTACGACCTTTGAAATCAGAGTTCAGGAAAAACAGGGCATGCCGAGAGCTGACAGAAAAAACAATGCTGCTTTCAGTACTCCGCAATTTTTTTGTCTTCCTAATTTCTTTTTTTTGCTGTTCTCAAGGTGCCAATCTCTATGAATTCCGCTAAT
>Ga0074045_10006386_pt1 | contig 10129 bp, 5 predicted proteins | sample BogForMeECP23OM2_FD_94442 | JGI IMG/M metagenome (GOLD analysis project Ga0074045, IMG submission 94442) | Bog forest soil microbial communities from Calvert Island, British Columbia, Canada - Bog Forest MetaG ECP23OM2 | ecosystem: Environmental > Terrestrial > Soil > Wetlands ... | reverse complement strand
CCTGTAGATTATTACAAGTGTTCCAGCAGCTTGAGAATTTGCTCCGGATTGGGAAGCTGGCCTTTCAGATGGGCAGGCAGGCTGGAAACCATCCAGTATTGCGAAGCGTCAACAGGTGTATCTGCTCATATAGCTTACTTTTTTTATTTGCCTTTCCAGTTCCCTGACGCTCCAGAAATGCAAAACGGCCTGCCGTTCGTAAAAGGCACTTCTCTCCGCGTTTTCGATCTCGATGAGACTCACATAATGCTTCAACTCAATTCTCCGGTCAGTGACCGGAAAATTGGATACGAGTTCTATTATATAGATTTCCGGAATTCCAGCAGTTTGTTCTTGAGTGGAATGGACCGGTTCCGTATACTTATGTCTGGTTTCGTTGGTATACATAGGCAGTGAGTCCGACAACTGAGAAAGAGGGATTTAAATGGCCGGTGAAGAACGCTGGGTGGGCGTCGATGATGTGGCAACCCACCTTGGGGTGGCCAAGGACTCGGTTTATAGATGGATCGAAGGACGGGGGCTTCCTGCTCATCGGGTGGGACGGCTTTTCCGTTTCAAGTTGTCCGAAATAGACGAGTGGGTACGCCAAGACAAAGAACAGGAGCAGGTTTCAAATCCCGTCCAAAGCCGACCTGTCCTTACAACGAAGACGAATAAATCAACAAAGGCACGCTCACGGAAGAGGAGCGTGAATGAGTAACAGCCTGCTCACATCACAGATAGGGCAGCGAGTACTTCTCCCCGGACATTTCGATGTCCCGGTTATCCTGGAAGATGCTCGACCGCTCGGTTCTGATGATTCGGCAGGCTATGAGTGTCGCGTTCGTCTTCCAGACGGCTCATTGGAAGAGGCTGTCATTTCGGCCGAAGAGGTGGCGGCTGTCCTCGGAAGGGGACCCGGTGAAGCTAAAGCAGAGACCCCTGTGGACGCCGACAAGCTCCGACTTCTGATCGAGTCGGCTCGAATCCGCCTGGCTTACGCACACGACCAACAGTTCGCCGTGAGCCTTTCGGGCATTCGCACTCTGCCGCACCAAATCGAAGCGGTGTACCAGGCGATGCTCCCTCAGCCTAGGTTGCGGTTTCTTTTGGCGGATGATCCGGGAGCCGGCAAGACGATTATGGCCGGGCTCCTGGTAAAGGAGCTAAAGCTGCGCGAGGCGATTGAGCGCATTCTCATCCTATGTCCCGCACCGCTCACGATACAGTGGCAGGACGAGATGCTCCGCTGGTTCGGCGAGCCTTTCGATATGATTTTTTCCGCAGTTGATCAGCAACAAGTGACGAATCCATGGCAGAGATCTTCACAGATCATCGCTTCTATCGACTATGCCAAGCAGGAAGACGTGCGCGAGCGCGTCTGGCAACAGCGGTGGGATCTCGTTATCATCGACGAAGCCCATAAGTGTTCGGCCCGGACCGCTTCTGGTGGTCAGAATCGCGAATCCAAGGTTGCCACAACGAAGCGCTATGACCTGGCGTCACGTCTCACATCCCAGGCAGACCATGTCCTCTTGCTTACTGCAACGCCCCACCACGGAGATGAAGACAAATTCGCTCATTTCCTCAGACTGATCGATCCCGACTTATTCCCGGAACCACACCGCCTCGGAAAGCAGGCCACAGCAATTCGAAAAGATGTTTTCCGTCTCGGCAAGGATTCGCCGTGGTCTCTCCGTCGCCTGAAAGAAGATCTCAAGGACGCGCATGGGAAGCGGCTCTTTCCGGACCGGCATACTAACACAGTCACTTTCTGTCTGAACAACGATGAGTACACCCTGTACAAAAGTGTCACCGCTTATATCAACGAATTCATCCCCCAGCAGACCGGGCAAAGACGTTCGTCTGCGGCGCTGACCCGAACCGTCCTACAACGCCGATTGGTGAGTTCCACATGTGCCATCCACGAGTCGATCAAACGTCGGCTGAAAAAACAGCAAGACCTCCTGGAGGAGCTTGAGGGACTCACCCCAGCCCAGCGAGCGAAGCGCCTTGCCGTTCTGCAGGGTCGGCTGCCTGATGCCGAACAGGACGAAGACGATCTCGACGATGCGGTCCGCGATCAATTGGTGGATGAGTACACGGCCGCGCTGGAACTTGAACAGTTGCGCGCGGAAATCTCCGCACTCAAGGAACTCGCGGAGCAGGCGCGAAGGGTTCGGGAAAACGCGAACGATTCCAAGTTGGCAGCATTGAAGAAGTGTCTCGGCGAGGCGCAGTTCCTGGATCTGAAGGACGGCCGGGGTAAGCTCCTGATCTTTACGGAGCACAGGGATACCTTGGGCTACGTGCGTGATCATCTTGAACGATGGGGTTTCAATACATGCGAAATCCACGGCGGCATGAACCCCCATGAACGCAAGCGAGCGCAGGAGGTTTTCAGAACCGGCGCACAGGTATGCATAGCAACGGAGGCCGCCGGCGAAGGCATCAACCTCCAGTTTTGCCACCTGATGATCAACTACGACATGCCCTGGAACCCGACCCGGCTGGAGCAACGTCTGGGGCGCATCCATCGCATCGGTCAGGAGCGAGATTGCTACGCCTTCAACTTCGTTGCAACGGATTCTGAGGACGGTCAGCCCATCGTTGAAGGCCGGATTCTCTACCGTCTTCTGGAAACACTGGACCAGATGAACGAAGCCCTCGAAGGTCGCGTATTCGATGTGATCGGCGAGGTGCTGTCGCTGAACGACGTAAACCTTCCGGATATGCTCCGCGACGCGGCCTACGATCCCAGACGACTCGATGAGTACCTCGATCAGATTGACCGCATCAATCCGGCCAAGCTCAAAGAATACGAGGAAGCCACGGGCATCGCCCTCGCGCGCAGTCACGTGGACTTCAGCACATTCCAGCGCCGCAATCTCGAGGTCGAGGAACGTCGGCTCATGCCGCGATATGTGGAAGCTCAGTTCGTTGCGGCTGCTCGGGAAGTGGGCCTTCGAATCGAGCCGAGAGCCGACGGGTTGTGGCGCGTCGAGCACGTCCTCGCTGATCTGCGCTCGGAAAGACTCCGCTCCGTCCAGAGGAGCGGGAAAGCGGAATCATCCTACCGAAAGATCACCTTTCACAAGCACCACCTTGAACAGGACGCTCACCTGGATGCTGTGTTGATGGGGCCGGGACATCCACTCTATGCGGCAGTCGACGAGAAGCTCAACGAGCGGTTGGCAGGGATGATCGGCGGCGGCGGTTTCTTCGTCGATCCCCTATGCAGAGAACCCTACCGTATCCATCTTTTCGAAATATCAATCCGCGGCAAGGATTCGAAGGGAAACGACGTGCCACTCTACGGCGAACTCGTGGCCGTTCGAGAGGAGCGCGGGCATTACGAAGTAATCCCGAGCGACATCCTTCTCAACCTTGCGGCGCACTCACATCCGCCGCAAGAGATCGAGCCGACTACTACGCAGGCGGCTACCGATTTTCTGAAACGGACCTATCAGCTCGAATGCCGCGCGCGTTGCCAGAACGAGCGACAGCATTTCGCCCAGGTCTGCCGGGAATACCTGGAGAAGTCATTTAAGGCCAGGATCGACCGGGCCCAGGAACGGGCCATGTTGCTTGCCGCCGAGGTCTTCTCCAAACCTGAATACAAGCTGACTGCAGACGAGGCCAGAAAGTATGTGGATGAGCTTCAGCGCGCCCGACAGGAGCGCCTCGATGGTCTGAAGCGGCTTGAGATTGCCAGAACGGGGCCGGTCAAGCATGTAGGGACTGCCATCGTTTTGGCGCCTGATGCTGACACACAGGCCCAGCTCGCCGACTTGGCCGACGAACTCGATCCGAATATCCGTCGACAGAGCGAAATCGCCGCAGAGGACAAGGTCATCGAAGCGCTGGTTGCGGAGGGTTTTCCTCATGATCGCATCGAGCGGGTCGGTCATCTGAAGTTGGGGTTCGATATCCGCGCCCACAAAATCGCCGATGAAGCCACCGGCGAGGTCTTCGTCAAGAGAATCGAGGTCAAGGGACGTCTGCGGGGGCAACCGGTCCGGCTTACAACGAACGAATGGTACAAGGCGCAGCAACTGGCTGAGACTTACTGGCTCTACGTGGTCTGGGGCCCCTTGGGCGATTCGCCAGAGCTTGTACGCATCCATAATCCGGTTGCCAAGCTTGACCACGCCAAGCGAGAGATCGTGGCGGCAAGGTTCTATGAGATTCCGGCTGAGGCAGTGCAGCGAGCGGCAGAGGGGAATCCATGACGAAAAAGCCAATAAGACCGGGCAGCGGTTTGGAGATTCACTACGATTCGATTCTCGGAGACATCGCCAATGTCATCGATGCGGCCAGGAGGTCGGCGGCCCGTTCTGTAAATTGCATCATTACGGCAGCTTATTGGTTCGTCGGGCAGCGCATCGTGGAGTTTGAACAGAAGGGTGAGAAACGCGCAGCATATGGGGAGGAACTGCTCGAACGGCTGTCTGTCGATCTCGGCAAACGTTATGGGCGCGGGTTTTCCAGACAGAACCTCCAGCAGATGAGGCAATTCTACCTTCTCTACCTACCGGAACAGATTTACCAGACAGCGTCTGGCGAATCCTCTGGCGCTCCAAACACAATCATTTGCCAGACACCGTCTGGCATTTTGCAGACACCATCTGCAGAATTATCCCTTGTCGATATTGCACGCCGTTTTCCGCTGTCCTGGTCCGCTTACGTGCGCTTGCTTGGGGTCAAAAACGAAAACGCCCGAAAGTTCTACGAAACCGAAGCCCTGCGCGGAGGCTGGTCGGTACGGCAACTCGACCGGCAGATTGATTCCCAGTTCTACGAACGGACGGCCCTGTCCCGAAACAAGGCGGCCATGCTAAGCAAAGCGGAAAGGCCACTGCCTGAAGATCTTGTTTGCCCCGAGGAAGAAATCAAAGACCCCTTTGTGCTCGAGTTTCTCGGACTCAAGGACGAATACTCCGAGAGCGACTTGGAAGAAGCGCTGATCCGGCATCTGGAGACCTTTCTTTTAGAGTTGGGCGGTGATTTCTGCTTCATCGGCAGGCAGAAGCGGCTGCGCATCGGTGACGAGTGGTATCGGGTGGACCTGCTCTTTTTCCATCGTCGTCTCCGGTGTCTGGTGATCATCGACCTGAAGATCGGCAAGTTCACCCACGCCGATGCCGGTCAAATGCACCTTTATCTCAATTATGCACGGGAACACTGGGTTCACGAGGATGAAAACCCACCTGTAGGGCTGATTCTCTGCGCGCAGAAAAACGAAGCCGTAGCGAGATACGCGCTGGAAGGGCTCCCGAACAAGGTGATGGCCTCGGAGTATCGGACGGCCTTGCCCGATGAAAAGGAGTTGGCCGCCGAGATCGAGCGGACGCAGGCACTGTTGGAGGAGCGGAAGTAGACTACCTTCGCTTTAGAAATAGCGGCTCTAACGAAAGGTACAAAAACGGAATGAAGTACGGCGGCAGAAAAAGGGGCAAAGAGCAGACTGCGTCAGCATGAAAGACCAACTTTGTGGAGAACGCTGAATTGAACGACCGCAGATTGCTAGAAGATTTCCTACCCGTGAACTCGATCGGGGAAGCAGCTTCGAGTGAGCCTCGCACAAAAGGGCACATCTCGACCTTGCATGTGTGGCGTGCTAGGCGACCCTTGGTGGCGTGCCGGGCAGCGGTGTTCGGCGCGCTTGTCCCGGCGTCACTGTTCATCCCGGAGAACGGACCTGACAACAAGAAGCAGAGCCTAGGCAGAGCCAACGCTGCCAAATTCTTTGAGCGGCTCTGTAAGTATCCGGGCAACTCGACAGTCATCAAAGACGCGCAGAGGCATATTCTCGAAGCCCATGCCGAGCGGCTTGCAAAAGAAACCGGCAACAAGGTTACCGTCGAGGATATCGAGGAGGGCCGGGCGCCTCGCCCAAAGTTGCTGGATATGTTCGCAGGTGGCGGAGCCATTCCGATTGAAGCAGCTCGGCTGGGGTGTGAGTCACATGCGCTTGATCTCAATCCGGTCGCGTATCTCATCGAACTTTGTACCGTCACCTTCCCGCAGAAATTCGGAGCAGAACTGGCCGACGATATCGAGACGTGGGGCAAGACAATTCTGAAGCGGACGCAAAAGGCCGTGTCGGGTGTCCTTGCACGCATGCCGATTGCGCGAAAAGAACCCAGGGCAGTCCAACGAACGCTTGGCGATAAAAACCAAGTGCCATCTGATGAGTATTCGGTCGTCGCCTACTACTGGACGCGGACCATTCCCTGTCCAAACCCACAGTGTAAAGGAACTGTGCCGCTCTATCGGCAGACTTGGCTAAGGAACAAATCCTCCGGCTACGTGGCCTTGAAACCGGCTCCGGACATGGCCAAACGCATCATGCGTTTTCAGGTGGTCGAAGCAGGTTCCGCGTCGGCGCTTGGCTTCGATCCGTCCAGCGGGAGCGCGGGATCATCCACGGCATGCCCCTTTTGCCAGACCGCTCTCGATGGCCCCTATGTCCGCAGGTATGGCGATGAGAAAGGCTTCGGCCAGCAGCTCATGTGCGTGATTGTGCTCAACCCCGATGGCCCTGGCAAGCTGTATCTTGTCGATGAATCCCTTGCGGTTATCGAGGCAGAGCATCAGGCTATGTCTGAGCAACGTGCGGCGGAGATCGAGCGCGAGCTTGGACCGAGCAGCCTTGATGAAGAGATTCCCCCGACCGGCAATGCGGGGCTCGCCACTGGGAACAGCTATCTCTACGGCATCCGCACCTTCCGTCAGGCTTTCACTCCGCGCCAGAGGTACATCCTTTTGACCATGGCTCGCGAGGTGCGCCATGCCTACCAAGAGATGCTTGAAAAAGGAATAGAGCAGGAACGGGCCATTGCCATCGCGACCTATCTAGGCGTCTGGGTAAGCCGATTGACCGACCGATGCAATGGATTGGCGAGGTGGGATAATTCAGGAGAAAAGATTCAGGGTCTTACATCTTTGAAACGATTCGCTATGGCTTGGGACTTTCCGGAGGTAAACCTTTTCGGGGGCGCATCCGGAGACGCCTGGGGAAATCTCGAATTCATCACCGCCGTTGTTCGGCAGGAAGGACAATTTCGCAATCCAGTGAAAGTCGTTCGTGGCTCCGCTGCTGAGTTGCCGTATGACGACGGCATCTTCGATGCTGTGATTACAGATCCCCCATACTATGACAATGAGAGTTATTCGGAGCTTTCCGATGTCTGTTATGTCTGGCTGCGGCCGACCATCGGCTTTCTCTATCCCGAGCATTTCGCCAGCCAACTGACGCCGAAGAAGAAGGAGTGCGTCGCTGCCGCTTATCGTCAGGGAGGAAAACAGAAAGCGCGGACCTATTACGAGGATTGCCTGTTCGAGTCGTTGCGGGAAGCCCATCGCGTTACCAAACCGGGCGGCATCCTGATCGTCGTCTACGCACACAAAACCACGCTCGGGTGGGCGACCGTTGTGGATGCGCTTCGCCGTGCTGGATATGAGGTTGCCGAGGCTTGGTCTCTTGCCACAGAAACAAAGGCGCGTGTTGCTCACCAGGGAGATGCGGCCCTCGCCTCAAGTATTTTTCTGATAGCCCGGAGACGTGAGGCGCCTGAAACAGGCTCGTATGAGGAGCAGGTCCGTGAAGACCTCGAAAAAATCGTCCGCGAGCGAGTGGATTCGCTCTGGAAGATGGGCATTACCGGGGCGGACCTGGTCATTGCCGCTGTTGGCGCTGGGTTGCGCGCCTTTACCCGCTTTTCTCACGTGGAGTACGCCAACGGTGAGGAGGTTCCAGCCGAGAAGTTTCTGGCCGAGGTGGAAGGGGTCGTGCTGGAGACGCTCCTGGAAAAGATCTTCGGCGTAACCGGAAGCGGCGTTGCCGCGGTGGATGGACCGAGCCGGTTCTATGTGCTCTGGCGCTACACTTATAAGGCCGCAGAGATGGATGCGGGTGAGGCCATCGTCTTCACCTACGGACAGAATGTTGAGCTGGACGGACGGAACGGACTCTCGACCGGAAGCCGTGCTCTGGTCGAGAAGAAGAAGGGCAAGTACCGGCTGCGCGATTTCGCCGATCGGGGGGGCGACGAAAAACTGGGCATGCCCAAAGACAACGCTATGCCTGCACCGCTTATCGATGTCCTTCACCGTATCCTCTGGCTCGTGGAAAACCAGCCCCGCCATCTGAACAGCTTTCTTGACGAGGCGCAGCCAGACCGGGAGCGCTTGCGCTTAGTCGCCCAAGCCCTGGCTGGGACGGCTCTGACAGGCAGGAAAGATGATGGGCCGGAACATACAGTGGCAACCACCCCAGCGGAGCAGGCTGCGCTCAAGAAACTCGTCGCCAACTGGCGAGCTCTGATCGAGGACAGATTGTCCAACGTTGATCTCAAAACCGGACAATACCGAATGCGAAATCCGGAGGCCAAAAAGTGAGCACACATGCACTTCGTCCATGGACCGACCTGGTTAAGCTCCATCCTGACGTAGAGGCCGGAGCGCTGACCGAGGCGGTGTTCGCCATCGATCTTGGAGCCATCGCCGCCAATGATCCCAACGTGCCCGTCGTCTACCGGGACCCGGAAGCCTTCTTCCGAGCAACCTACCTGACCACCGACTTACGGAAGCTCCTCGACGAAGTGCTGGCCTCCCTCTCCGGAAAGACGGGCTACAACCGGGTGCTGAAGCTTCGGGTCCCCTTTGGCGGCGGCAAGTCGCACACTCTGGCATCGCTTTTCCATGCAGCACGGAAAAGGGACGCACTTGACCGCATTCTGGAGGCGAAAGAATTTGCCAAACCCGGCGATGTGGCTGTGGCCGTATTTGACGGCGAGAAGTTCGATGCGCGCAACGGCAAGACGCTGGATGACGGCCGGACAATCCAGACCATGTGGGGGTGGATTGCTTGGCAGATCGATCCCGAAAAAGCTTTCCCCATTGTCGCCGATCATGACAAGGACCGCGTGGCCCCTGGCGGGGACGTGATCCGCGACCTGCTCATCAAGGGAGCCAGCGGTAGACCGGTTCTCATACTTCTTGATGAGGTGCTCAAGTATATGGAGCGGTCCGCTGCGGTCAGCGTCCTCGACTCCACGCTCCAGCGCCAAGCCAAGGATTTTTTCCAGAGCCTGACTGTCGAGGTGGCCGGGAGCGAGAAGGCGGCGCTTGTCTATTCCCTAACCTGGAGCGCGCGAGAGGCGCTGGGGAATGTGGGACTGCTCGCGGAGATCGACAAACTCGCATCTAGGGTTGACCAGTTGAGGGAGCCGGTATCAGGGGATGAGGTCCTGCCGATCCTTCAACGGCGTCTCCTCGGAGGCACTCCCGATGCTTCCTCAGCCACCGCGGTATCCACGGCATATCAAGACGTCGTGACCGGCATGCAGCGGGCCTATGCGGAGACGCCCTCCGAGCGCCAGCAGGCCGATGAGGACGGCCAGCTATTGCGTGATCGGATACGAGCGGCCTATCCGTTCCACCCCGCGCTCATCGACATCATGAGGGAACGCTGGACGGCAGTGGACGCATTCCAGCGGACCCGTGGCGCGCTGCGGTTCCTCGCCTCCTGCATGCACTCCCTCAAGAAAAACGGCGGGGCCAAAGCGCTCCTTGGGCCCGGAGACGTGCCGGTAAAGGACGTGGATGTCCGGGTGAAGATGCTTAAAGAGTTGGGGGTCCAAAACGATTATGACCCGGTTATAACGGCGGATATCGATGGTCCAAACGCCCGGGCAAAGCGTATCGACGAGCGGATGGCCCGCGAGACGCCGGCTCTTGCCAGTGTAAAGCCCGCCACGCGGATCGCCACGGCGATCCTTCTGTACTCATTTGGTGGCTTGAGGCGCGAGGGATCGGGCAACGACGATACGTTCCCCCCTGGCGTTACAGAGAGCGAGCTGCTTACGGCATGTGTCGGTCCGGACCTGGACAACATCACGGCCACTGCCGTCTTGTCCGAACTTCGCAACGCATGCCTGTACCTGCATTACGACGGCGTTCGGTACTGTTTCAAAAAAGACCCGAATGTCACCAAACTGATCGAGGACGCGGAGCAGACCGTTGCCCGCGAGGATTCCCAGGAGCGCGGCTACGGCCCAGTACGAAGGCAAATCAAGGAGATGCTGGATGCCCGCTTGGCAGGACAGCACGCAGCCATAGTGTGGCCGGCGAAGAGCCAGGACAT
>Ga0074045_10006383_pt1 | contig 10132 bp, 6 predicted proteins | sample BogForMeECP23OM2_FD_94442 | JGI IMG/M metagenome (GOLD analysis project Ga0074045, IMG submission 94442) | Bog forest soil microbial communities from Calvert Island, British Columbia, Canada - Bog Forest MetaG ECP23OM2 | ecosystem: Environmental > Terrestrial > Soil > Wetlands ... | reverse complement strand
TGTCTCTGGCCGACCTCAACGACCTCGAGGTCGAACTCGACATTTCGCAAAACGACTTCGGGAAGCTCTTCATGAAGCAGGACGGCGTCATCACGGTCGATGCCTACCCCGACAAGAAATGGCAGGGCTGGATCAAGGAGATGTCGCCCGAAGCCAATCGCCAGAAGGCGACCGTCCAGGTGAAGGTGAGGGTCGCCAACCCGGATGAGTTCCTGCGCCCTGAAATGAACGCCATTGTGGCATTCCTCGGAAAGGAACAGTCGGGCCTGCCGGGTCGTCCGTCCGTGCACATCCCGCCGGCGACGCTGGCCGATGGCCGCGTGTGGGTGGTGGAGAACGGCCTCGCCACGCCGCGCGACGTTAAGACCGGCGGCAACACGCCGGCCGGCATCCGCGTGAATGAGGGGTTGAAGGGCGGCGAGGAGCTGATCATCAATCCGCCCAAGGATCTCAAGCCCGGCGCGGAGGTCGCCGTGCGCGGAGCGCAGCAGCCGTGAGCGAGGTCGTCGTTTGTGCGCGCGGTTTGACCAAGAGCTTCGTGCGCGACTCCTACGAGGTGCGCGCGCTCGACGGAGCGGACATGGATGTCTATCGCGGCGAGTTCATTGCTCTGATGGGGCCCTCGGGTTCGGGCAAATCCACGCTGCTGCACCTGACCGCGGCGATGGATCGGCCCACCTCGGGCAGCATCACCGTGCTGGGCCACGATCTGGCGGCGCTGAGCGAGCGTCAGATCGCGCATTGGCGAAACGTCCACATTGGATTCGTGTTCCAGACTTTCAACCTGATCCCGGTGCTGACGGCACTCGAGAATGTCGAACTGCCGTTGAAGCTCACCCATCTGAAGAGAGGCGAGCGCCTCCAGCACGCCACCACCGCGCTGCGCCTGGTGGGTCTCGGCGACCGCCTGCGCCACTATCCGCGCCAGTTGTCCGGCGGCCAGGAACAGCGCGTCGCCATCGCTCGCGCCCTGGTCACAGATCCCGACCTGGTGCTGTGCGACGAGCCGACCGGCAATCTCGACGCCCGCTCCGCCAAGGACGTACTCGACCTGCTCGGGATGTTGAATAAGGAATACGGCAAGACCATCGTGATGGTGACCCACGATCCCCACGCGGCACACTACGCCTCCAAGGTCCGGCACCTGGAGAAAGGCAAACTCCTGCCCGAAGGCCAGGTGCCCGAGGACTGGAAGGTCTGAGCGCCTCGCGCAGACGGCCGGCCGCGCCGTTGCCACCCGCTGCGCATCGCGACACGGCACAATGGGACTTGCACCCGTGAAGCCGCGTCTCGCCATTCTGTACGAACACCCGCGCTGGTTCGAGGGCCTGTTTGCGGAGTTGCGCGCACGCGGCATTCCTTTCGAGGAGTGGAAGGCCGAGTCGCTGGCGCTGGACCCGGAGCGCGCCGAGTGGCCCGATCTCGTGCTCAACCGCATGAGCGCGTCGGCGCGCTGGCGCGGCCACGGCTGTGGTCAGTTTGCCGTTCTTGAAATGCTGCGGCTCCTGGAGGCCCGTCGCGTGGCGGTCATCAACGGCTGTGCCGCATACGAAGCCGAGATCTCCAAGCTGCGCCAGTTGGAGATCTTCTCGCGCTGCGGGCTGCGCGGTCCCCGAACCCGCGCCGCCAATAGCGCTGCCGTGCTACTCCAGGCCGCCGCGGACCTGAAATTCCCCGTCGTCGTGAAACCCAATTGCGGCGGCGCGGGCAGCGGCATGTTGCGCTGCGACTCGCCGCGCGACCTGGAACAACGGCTGGCCCAGATCGACTTCGGCGCCGACAACGTCGTGCTGGTGCAGGAGTACCACGCGCCGCGCGATGGCTTCATCCAACGCGTGGAAGTGCTCGGCGGCGAGGTCCTCTACGGCTTGCGCATCGAGGCGACGTCGTTCAATCTCTGTCCCGCCGACATGTGCGCGCCCGGCCAGCGGCGCGTCCTGCGCTTCGAGCCGCCACAGCACATCGCCGCCTCCGTGCTGGGGGTGGCCCGCGCCGCGCGGCTGGACGTCGGGGGCGTGGAATATCTCGAGGATGCCACTGCCGCGCAGCCCATCTTCTATGACATCAACGCGCTGTCCAACTTTGTCGCCAATGCGGAATCGGTGGTCGGCTTCAACCCGACTTCGAAGTTCGTCGATTACGTGCAGCGCCGCCTCGACGCGCTGTGTTGGGCCCGCGTCTGAGGGCTGCTCAGCGCCCGATGCTCCGGGCCGGGTTAGTGCCGGAAATGCCGCACGCCGGTAAAGATCATCGCCACGCCCAGCCGGTCCGCCACTGCAATGACGTCCGCGTCTCTGACTGACCCGCCGGGCTGGATGATGGCCCGCGCCCCATTGGCCACCGCGGCCTCCAGTCCATCCGCGAACGGGAAGAACGCATCGCTCGCGACAACGCACCCACCCAGCGGCAGCACCGATTTCTTCGCGCCGATCTCAACCGAGAAGACCCGGCTCATCTGGCCCGCGCCGGAACTCAGCAACTGCCCGGGGCGCGCATAGACGATCGCATTCGACTTCACGTGCTTGCACACTTTCCAGCCGAACTCGAGCGCGCGCCACTGCTCGTCGGTGGGCTGCACTGCCGTCACCACGCGCGCCGTCTCCCGGCGGAACGTTTCGTTGTCGGGCGTCTGCGCCAGCGCGCCGCCGCTGATCGACTTGATCACCAGTTCTCTCGCGCTCAGGCGGCCCGTCACCTGCACCAGCCGCACATTCTTCTTCGCCTTCAGCACCGCCAGCGCCGGTTCAGAATAGGACGGCGCCGCGATGGCCTCGACGAACAGCTTGGCCACCTCCTCCGCCGTCGCCCCGTCCAGTTCACGATTGAACGCCAGCACGCTCCCGTAAGCCGAAACCGGATCGGCCTCATAGGCCTTCCTGTAGGCCTCCACCAGCGAATCCTGTTCGGCGCAGCCGCAGGGATTGGTGTGCTTGATGATCGCCGCCGCGGGCGCGCTGAATTCCCGGATCAACTGCCAGGCCCCGTCCAGGTCCACCAGGTTGTTGTAGGAAAGCTCCTTGCCATGCAGTTGCCCGGCGCCGGCGATGCCCGTCGTGCCGGCGGCGTAAAGTGCCGCCTTTTGGTGCGGATTCTCGCCGTAGCGCAGCGTCTGCCGCCGCGGCAATACGATGCTCAGGCTGGCCGGCAATGCATCCGGCTGTTCCACAAAACGCCCGCCCTCGCACTCCAGTCGCGCCAGCCGCGCCGTGATCGCCGCATCGTACGCGGCAGTCAGCGCGAAGGCCTTACGCGCCAGCTCCCACCGCGTCTTTTGCGATAACGCTCCGCCGGAAGCTCTCAGTTCCTCGATCAGCGGCCCGTAGTCGGCCACCGATGTCACCACGGCGACGTCCTGGAAGTTCTTGGCGGCCGCGCGGATCATCGTCGGCCCGCCGATGTCGATGTTCTCGATCAGCTCGTCGATGGTCGCGTCCGTTTTCGCCGCTGAGGCAGCGAAGTCGTACAGGTTCACTACCACCATGTCGATTGTTGGGATGGCATGCGCCGCGAGGGCTTGCATGTGCCCGGCCACGTCGCGCCGTGCCAGAATCCCGCCCGCCACGCGCGGGTGAATTGTCTTGACGCGTCCGTCCAGCATCTCCGGGAAGCCCGTCACTTCGCTGACGTCCCGAACCAGCAGCCCGGCGCCGCGCAGCAGCTTGGCCGTTCCGCCGGTGGAAATCAGCTCCACGCCGAGGCCCGCCAGAGCTTGCGCGAACTCAACCAGTCCGCTCTTGTCGGTTACACTCACAAGCACACGCTGGATGGATGACATAAGCACCCCATTCTCTCATGGCTTCATACGGCCATCGACGGGAATGCTGCGTCCCCCCACCCCTTGCAACTCCCAGCCTTTGCTGTAGAATGGAATCCGAAACACAGCTTTGCGAAGGAGGCCGGGTTCATGCCCAGCAATCTTAGGAGTGTTCGGCTGCTCGCGGTGATGGCTGCGCTGGTGGTTCTCTGTCTGCCCGTGGCGGGGGGCCAGGCCAGCTCTGGGCTGCCTGCGGCCGGAACCTATAACATCACAGGCGCTCAAGTGGGCGTTGAAGCGGACGGTTCCATGTGGCAGACGATCCTGTGGTTCGTCAATGTGTCCGCCGGCACTCAGGATGCCGCCGTCGTGGCGTTGCTCAACCCGGACGGGACTCCCGCCGACGTCACCTGCACGCTCGCTGACGGCACTTTCTCAACGTATTGCGTGTGGGCTGGGAATTCCGTTATGACGGATGGCGACGAGCGCATAGTTCTGACCGGTCTGAGCCCAACTTCAGCCGCCAGCCCGATCACAATTCAACTCCTCTCCGCGGGCGGCTACGCGATCACTGCCGTCGTCCAGCACATAGATGCCCAAGGCAATCTGCTTTCCTCCACGGGATTGACCGACCCGGGGCTGCTGGTACCGGGAGTTACCTCTTCTTACGCTGGCGCGATCGACGAGGAGCAGTTGGTGGACGAGTCCATCATCCTCAGCAACCCCTCCGCCAACGCGTCGATCGCCATCACCTTGAACGCTTATGACGGTCAGTCCGGCGCAGGCGCGCGTCCGCCCATCGGAACGAAGCAGTTCGTGATCCCGGCACTGGGACGCGTTTCGGGCTTGTTCACCGAGATCTTCTCCGGCGTGAACTTCCTGAGCTACTCGAACAGTGTGGGCACGAAGGGCTTGCTCCAGGGTTTCTTCACGGCCACTGCCAGCCAGAATTTCGGCATCGCCGTGCTGCGGCAGGACATTGCCCCGAATGGCGCGATTGTCACGACTCCCTGGTTGGCCTTCCCGGCCGCGACGCCCCCCGCCGGTCCGGTAGCTTACCTGTCGGTGGACTCCCCAACGTCCTGCCAGGGAGATTACACGGGAACAATCACCGCCAGCGCCAGCGTCCCGTGGGTCGTCTATGTTCACATCGGCGCGGCGAAGTACGAGCCCATGACGAGCGGACCGATTGTTTCTGCCAGTGGTTCTGTTACCAGCACGACGGTCAACTGGCTCGCGCCGGGAGAGTTTTTCACGCTCGAGGCCCAGAGCGGCGGAATTCTCCAGACGGTCGCGCTGACACCGCCTTCCCAGTGCAAGATTCAGTGACGGTTGATCGAATCCTGTTTCCGATGCCGGATGTGAGGAGAACCGCATCTGCGCGTGGCCGCTGGGGCTGTTCCCGGGCGCCTGTGTCGTAGTCAATCGAAAGCCGCTCCAAGGCGGCCGCAGCGATTGTGTAGAATGTCAACTGCTGCGGGTATCGGCGCTGGACTTCCAGCCCATCCCGGCCGCGGGTCAGCCGTGGCCAGTGCATGAATCGATGCCCTTGTCCGGGGGAATCCATCACGATCCGGTCCTGTTCCGGCTACGGCCGAGGTGAATTGTGCTGAAGGCCCTGTTTGACCGCACTTCGGCGTTCCGGGCGCCCCGCCGAAGGGACTGCGGTGCGCGCGTTTCCATCTTCGAGGTGCTCTTCGCCGTCCTCGCGCTGATCCCGATCCTCAGCGCCCAACAGTACAGCTTTCATGACTACGGCGGCGAGCAAGGGCTGACCAACCTCGTGGTCCGAGGCCTGTTCCAGGACCACGCCGGATTCCTTTGGGTCACTACGGAGAATGGCGTATTCCGTTTTGACGGCGAGCAATTCCAACGCTTTGGACCGGAAGAGGGGCTGCCTCGAACGCCGGGCGCCTCGATCGGGGAAGCCCCGGACGGGGGTGTCCTGGTCGGATCCTCCGCCGGGCTGTTCCGGAACCGGGGGAAGCGCTTCGTGGCAGTCAAAATGCCCGGCGCAAGCGGCGTCAGCCCCTTGCAGGGAGTGGTTTCCGATGGCGCTCGGCACACCTTCATCGCCACCGATAAGGGCTTGGCCGTGGCCACTCTCGAAGCCGGTGTGGATTTCCGGTTGCGCATTCTCCCTGTGCCCGCCGGGGTTCAGGATCCTCTTTTCGGCGCCCTGTTCGCCGACCACGATGCAGTCTGGTTCCGCTGCGACCAGGCGCTGTGCCGGCTGGACCGCGACACCGTGACCCGGTTCGGCCAAGACGAGGGACTGCCGCCGTCAGACTGGGTCAGCATCGTTCGCGATGGGCAAGGCGATCTGTGGGCCGCCAGCGGCCGCGAGTTGGCGGTGCTGCATCAGGGTTCTGACCGCTTCGAACAGGCCACCTCCGCGCTGAACGGGTCTTCCATAGGCCGCAACCTGGCTGTGGACCGGCAGGGGCGGCTGCTGGTTCCCACGACCGCCGGCCTGGCCATCCAGAATGCCGGCCGCTTCCGGATGGCAGGGCCACAGGCGGGACTGAATCCGCCCATCGCGGCGGTGCTTCAGGACCGGGAAGGTTCGGTCTGGCTGGGCTACGCGGGACGCGGCCTGGCCCGCTGGCTGGGCTACGGGGAGTGGGAAGCCTTTCAGGCCGGGAGCGGGCTGACGAGTGATCAGGTCTACGAGATTCTGCCGCTCAGCGGAAGCTTGGTGTGGGTGGGAACCGAAGGAGGGCTGTTTCGCGGCCGCAAGAGCGGCGACAACTGGCAGTGGGAGCGAATTCAGCGCCTGAGCGCCGTGCCCGTGCATTCCGTCCGGCGCGCGCCTGACGGCAAGTTGTGGGTTGGCACCGAAGGCCGTGGCGCGGCGGTGTTCGATCCTGAAAGTGGCCGCGTGCAGTGGTTTGGCGACGTGCTCGGCCTGCTCGCCGACTCGCCTGAGACGTTGGAAATCGATCACACCGGCCGCGTCTGGGCAGGCACGGAAAGAGGCCTGTTCGTGACCAGCCCGGCGCGTGGCCGTTTCACGCGGATCCCGGAGATTCCCGCCATTCGCGTGTGGTCGGTGGCCGAAGCACCCGAGGGGGACCTGTGGATCGGAACCGTCGCGGGGCTCTTTCATCTCGCCGCAAACCAGTGCCGGCGCCTGAGCGCGGCCGACGGCCTGGCTGAGGACAGTATTCTCTCCACAGCCGTTTCCCGGTTCGGGGACGTGTGGGTCGGCTACCCGTCTTCCAGCACCATCACGCGGATCCAAGGCCCGGAACTGCGCATGACGCATTTCGGCCCCGCTCAGGGGTTCACCGGCGGCATGTCGTATGCTCTTGCGACGGATGCGCTGGGCCGCCTCTGGGCGGGCACGGAACAGGGCGCATTCTTCTGGGATGGCGATACCTGGATCCATTACGACCACAGCGACGGACTCGTCTGGGACGACTGCGGCCTGCACGCCCTGAGTCTCGCGCCCGAAGGCTCAGTCTGGATCGGCACGCGCGCAGGGCTCTCCCGTTTCAGCCCATCCGGCAGGCCGAACAGCGCCGCGCCTCCGGAGGTCGTTTTCACGGCGCTTCAGCTCGGCCGCACTGAGCTCACCCCGTCCGCCGGCGCCTCCGTCGATGCCCGCTCCAACACGCTGACGGCCCGCTACTCGGTTCTCGCTTTCACCCACCCCGGCGGCGTCATGTTCCGCTACCGGCTCGCTCCGCTCTCCGCGGAGTGGCGCGAAACCAGCCGGCGGGAGATCCAGTTTCCCGGGATTCCTCCGGGTTCCTACCGTCTGGAGGTCGCGGCCCGCCTCGCAGCGGGCCAGTGGAACGCGCTACCGGCCACTTTCGGATTCGAGATTTTGCCCCTGTGGTGGCAGACGTGGTGGTTCCGGATCCCGGTCATCCTGCTGCCCCTCGGGCTGAGCATCCTGCTGCTGCTCAGACGCGAGCGTAACGAGGACGCCGTGCGAGAGTCGCTCGAGAGCGCTGTGGAACAGTGCACCGTCGACCTGCGCGAACAGGCCGCCGAACTGCAGCGCCAAACCGCCCTCGCCGCACAGGGAAAGGCCCGTGCCGAGGCCGCCGACCACGCCCGGGGCGAGTTCCTGGCGCGGGTCAGTGACGCGGTCCGCCACGCCATGATTGGCATCGTCGACGCCACCGGCCGGCTACTGGCCGCACCCTCGAACCCCCCGCAGCAGGAACTCCTGGGCAGCATCAGATCCTCTTCCGACGCCCTGCGCAGCCTGCTCAATAATCTCCTCGAGTTCACCGAAATCGAGGCCGGGCGCCTGGAGATCCACGCCGCATCGTTCGCCGTCGTCCACGCCGTGGGCAGCGCCTGCCGCGGCTTCCTTTCAGAGGCCGCCAGGAAAGGCCTCTCCCTGACCTGGGAATTCGCTGCCCAAACGCCGGAGTTCGTCATCGGCGATGCCATCCGCTTCCGCCAGGTCCTGCTCAACCTGATCGCCAATGGCGTGAGTTTCACCGAGCGCGGGGGCGTCCGGGCGGAGGTTTCCTGGCGTCAGCTCGAGGACGATGCCATGGAGTTGTGCTGCGCTGTCGTCGACAGCGGCATTGGCATTCCCGCCGAGCGCCGCAACGCGATCAGCGAGTACTTTTCGCGCGCGGACGCGCCCGCCATGCTGGGCCTCGGCACGACCGGCCTGGGACTGGCCATCTCCTCGCGGCTGGTGGGCCTGATGGGCGGCCGAATATCGGTCGAGAGCGAACCAGGGGCGGGCAGCGCGTTTCGCTTTACCATCCCGGTGCGCCGTATTGCGCCGGCCGCGGGCTCGCCAGAGCAGCCTCTCACACCCGGCGCTTCGCTCTCCGACGGGCGCGGCCTGAGCGTCCTGCTGGTGGAGCACAACGCCCTGAATCAGCGCGTGGCCACGGCCCTGCTCGGACAGCGAGGCCATCGGGTCGTCATCGCCGAGGATGGCCTGTCGGCCGTGATGCGGGCTGCCGAAGTGAGTTTCGACGCCATTCTGATCGACGTCCAGATACCGCAGATGAACGGCTTCGAGGTGGCGCGGCGCATTCGCGCCGCCGAGGCCGACTCCGGCCGCCACACGCCGATGTTCGCCCTGACCGCGCAGGCCTTGCAGGCCATGCGCGAGGAGTGCCTGGCCGCGGGGATGGATGGCATGGTTGGCAAGCCATTCGAACCGGGCGAACTGTTCGCCGCCGTCGAATCCAGCGGCCGGCCGCCGGAAGCTGTGAATGTGCCCCAAGCGGCGAGTCCGCCTGGTGGCTCCGGGGGCTGAGGTCCGCCACCCCCGTCCGCGCCTCTGTCGCAGTCCGCGTGCGCTGCCGCGGCCGATCCGTGTCTTCCAAAGCAGAAAGGCCACCCCGCGGGGTGGCCTTTCTGGTCCGAATGCACAGGAGAAGCTAGGCGCGGCGCTGCCGGCGAAGGGCCCACACACCGATCAGGCCGGTGCCTATCAGCCCCATCGTGGATGGCTCGGGAGTGTCGCCGAAGATGAACGAACCCGCCATGTAGCGGTCGGCCGGGCCGCCGTCCACATTGATCGGAAAATCAAACGTCGGCGTGCACCCCGGCGTGAAGGGACAGCCTCCCGTCGGATCGTAGCGCCCGCCGCCATCAAATGTGATCACGCCACCGCCGTCCAGAGTCGTGTACGGGTTACCGCCACCGTTGGAGTTCCAGTTCCAATCGTTCCACGTCACGATGCTGTAGTAGCCGGGCTGCAATACCACCGGGCTCGACAGATAGAGGAAGTCCTCGGCGTCGATTTGCTGGGCGCCGGGATAATTGGTGTCGCCGGCGACGAATTGACCGGGGTCAAAATAGACGCTGGTCACTAATGTGGGGGCGCAGGCCGCGAGCGAGGCGCATCCGGGAGAAGTGATCTGGTAGATCTGGACAGTAATGCCGGATGATCCGTCCACTCCGGCAAAAATGGACTGGAACGAGCCATTTCCGCCGTCATACATGCCCAGCGCCAGAACGTCAGTCTGCGAATTGACCTCGAAGTCCAAGCCGAGCGAGTTCCCGAAGTTCTGGTTTGGTGCGCACGACGCATTCGGGCAGGTGTTGTCATAGGCGATCGTACCCGCCGTCGCCGCGGCGCCCAAAAAAGTCAGGACCACCGCTACGCGAAACATCAATTCCCTCACCGGCCTTCTCCTCTGCCGCAGCACAACCGCTGTACTGGTACTCCTCACTCCATAGCAGTGTACTACCCCATTCGCAGCTACACCATGCCCCTAAGGTACCAGTACGCTTCGGATAGCATAATACCAGTGGAACGGAAATGCAACCCGGCCAGCAACTTCTAATCCGACTATTTGCCGCCAGTTTTGGGCGGCTGAGTGCTCTGTGCGCGGCCTGTTGACCGGGTTACGATGGGATCCAACGGGAATTCTCGCATGCCAAAAC
>Ga0074045_10006382_pt1 | contig 10132 bp, 6 predicted proteins | sample BogForMeECP23OM2_FD_94442 | JGI IMG/M metagenome (GOLD analysis project Ga0074045, IMG submission 94442) | Bog forest soil microbial communities from Calvert Island, British Columbia, Canada - Bog Forest MetaG ECP23OM2 | ecosystem: Environmental > Terrestrial > Soil > Wetlands ... | reverse complement strand
TTAAGCGCTACGTCAAGAACAGTACCGATTTCTTCCTCGCAGGTCGCTCGCTTCCTGCGTGGATTTGCGGCCTGGCATTTCTCTCCGCCAACCTGGGAGCGCAGGAAGTCATTGGCATGGCCGCTTCGGGCGCGAAGTACGGCATCGAGACCAGCCATTTCTATTGGATTGGCGCAGTACCGGCGATGGTATTTGTCGGCATCTTCATGATGCCGTTCTATTATGGCTCGCGTGCGCGCTCGGTCCCGGAATACTTGCGGCTGCGCTTCGATGAGAAGACACGCGGGTTCAATGCCATTTCCTTTGCCACCATGACGGTGTTCTCGTCAGGCATCTCGATGTATGCCATGGCGAAACTGATTGAGACGCTTCACGTGCTCGATGTGCCGGTGGCCAAGCTTGGCGTCTCCCCCGGGTGGACATTTCATCTCAGCATCATCATCGCGGCCGTCATCGTCCTGGCGTACATATTGCTGGGCGGACTGACCAGTGCCATCTATAACGAGGTCCTGCAGTTTTTCCTGATCGTCGCCGGGTTTCTGCCCCTGGTGTTCCTCGGCCTGAAGAACATCGGCGGCTGGAGCGGCCTTAAGCACAACCTGCCTGCTGAATTCACGCATTCGTGGAAAGGTTTGGGAAGCGCACATACCAATCCCATGGGCGTCGAAGTGTTTGGATTGGTAATGGGCCTGGGGTTTGTACTCTCGTTCGGCTACTGGTGCACTGACTTTCTTGTGGTGCAGCGCGCCATGGCAGCTGATTCGATGAGCGCGGCGCGGCGTACACCGCTCATTGCCGCCCTACCGAAGATGTTCTTCCCGTTTCTCGTGATCCTGCCGGGGATGATCGCGATCGCACTATCGACTCCGGCCAGGCCCGGGCAGGACGCGAGCGCATTGCAGGTTCAGGCGCTGAACGGGTCGGGTAAGGAACCGATCATCCCCGCCAAAATCAATGAGACCACAGGTCAGCCGAAGCTCGATGCCGACGGGAAGCCAATACTCGATTACGATCTGGCGATCCCCAACATGCTGCTACATTACTTCCCCACGGGCATTCTGGGGCTCGGGCTCACCGCATTGCTGGCGAGTTTCATGTCGGGTATGGCGGGCAACGTGACTGCTTTCAACACGGTGTGGACTTACGACATTTATCAGTCGTACATCAACCAGGCGGCCAGCGATGAGCACCTGCTATGGATGGGACGCGTTGCCACCGTGTTTGGGATTGCGTTGTCGGTCGCGGCGGCATATGCAGCCACGCGCTTCAACAACATCATGGATTTTTTGCAGCTAGTGTTCGCGTTTGTTAATGCACCATTGTTTGCGACGTTTCTGCTGGGTATGTTCTGGAAGCGCACCACCGGGCACGGAGCTTTCTTCGGCCTTATTCTGGGCACCGCATCGGCCGCGGTGCATCACGGGCTGACGCTGCCGGTTGGGGCGAGAGTGGGCATAAAGGGCGGATGGATTACGGTGGTCCACACCTACCCGAGCGAGATGGCGCAGAATTTCTGGACGGCAATCTGGGCGTTCTGCGTGTGCCTGGTCGCGACCATCGTGATCAGCCTGGCCACTCGCCCCCGGGATGAGCAGGAACTGGTGGGACTGGTGTATTCCCTCACCGAAAGGCCGAGCGAAAAGGACGTGCCCTGGTATCTGCGACCAGCATCGCTGGGAGCGGTCGTGCTTAGCCTGGTTGTGATTTTGAATGTCATCTTTCGATGACGTAAACGGACGCTATGGGAGTCGGTATTCGAGTGCCGATCGGGCTGATGTTCACAGTCTTCGGCGCCATGCTCACGGTTTACGGCTACATGAGTAATCCTGCGATCTACGCTCGCTCGCTCGGGATCGACATTAATTCACTGTGGGGCATCGTGCTGCTGATATTCGGAGCCATCATGCTGGCCTGGGGTGCACGCTCCCATCGACGTACAGCGAGCCGTGAACAGACTGGTCCGGCGAGCGCAGATCGCGGACAAGGGAACCACTGAGTGATGTCTTCCGTGCAGGCCAATCCGGTCGTCGAGCGATTGCGTCGTGACATCGACATTCGGTTCGGCACCCCGATGCGCATTTTTCGTGCCCCAGGTCGGGTGAATCTCATCGGTGAGCACACTGACTACAACGACGGTTTCGTCATGCCCGCAGCATTGAAGTTCTACACCTATGTTGCGATCGGCCCCCGTAACGACCGCCAGCTTCATCTGTATTCCCTAGACTTCCAGGAGAGCAGGGAATTCGATCTCGACGCGATGGCGCCTGGTCCGTCTGGCGACTGGAGCGACTACGTGCGCGGAGTTGCCGCGGTACTCGACGCGGCAGGGTATCGGATCTCCGGTGCAAACCTGCTAATCAAAGGCGAAGTTCCGATCGGCGTAGGATTGAGTTCCTCGGCAGCAATTGAAGTTTCGTCGGCACTGGCTTTCTTGGCGAATTCTGGAATCGAACTGGACCGGGCCCAGGTTGCACGCCTCTGCCAACGAGCCGAGCATGAATACGCCGGCACGAAATGCGGAATCATGGACCAGTTCATCTCCTGCTTCGGCCAGGCCAACCACGCTTTGCTGCTTGATTGCCGTGGCCTTGAGTATCGCTTGCTGAGAATTGGTGCGCGGGTACGCATCGTGATTTGTAACACCAAGGTGAAGCACGAGCTTGCCTCCGGCGAGTACAACCGCCGACGGGCCGACTGCGAAGCCGGGGTGCGCTATTTGCAGCAATACCTGCCCGGTATCCATGCCCTGCGTGATGTCACACTGGCGGAACTCGAACATTACGGGGGCCCCCTCCCCGAGGTCACATTTCGGCGCTGCCGGCACGTTGTAACCGAAGATGAACGAGTGCTGGCTGCGGCCGGGGCATTACAGTCGGCCGATCTGAATGGGTTCGGTCAGTTGATGGTGGAATCGCATCGTAGCTTGCGCGACGACTACGAGGTTAGCTGCCCGGAACTCGACATCATGGTGGAGATCGCGCAGAAACTCCGCGGCGTATTCGGTGCGCGAATGACCGGAGGTGGCTTTGGTGGCTGCACGGTGAATCTGGTGAGCACTGATGCGGTGGAAGGCTTCCAGAAGACGATGGCGCGCGAATACCAGGCTGCCAGCGGTCTGCAACCGGATATCTACATTTGCACAATCGCGGATGGCGCAGCTGAAGTGCGCGGCGGAATGGAATGATGGATCTTGCCAGGTTCAAAGACACACCGCATCGCCGCTTCAATCCGCTCACCCGCGATTGGGTGCTGGTCTCGCCGCATCGTACGCAGCGGCCTTGGCAGGGCCAGACGGAAGCCAAAGTGCGCGAAGAGCGACTGGAGTACGACCCGGCTTGCTATCTCTGCCCAGGGAATCAGCGCGCGGGTGGCGTGCGAAATCTGAACTATCGGTCGACCTTCGTTTTCGACAACGATTTCGGAGCGCTCCAGCGTGACGTGCCCGAAGTTTGGCTCGACGTTGCCGGCGATGGGATTATCGTCGCGCAATCAGAGCCCGGAATCTGTCGCGTGGTTTGCTTCTCGCCGCGTCATGACTTGACGATTGCCGAGATGGATGCTGGCGCCATCGGAGCCGTCGTCGATGTTTGGTGCCAGCAATATCAGGAACTGGGCGCTGATCCGAAGATTAATTACGTGCAGATCTTCGAGAACCGTGGGGTGATGATGGGCTGCAGCAATCCTCATCCCCACGGACAGATCTGGGCCAACCAGACGCTTCCCAACGAGCCCTGCAAGGAGCAGACTTCTCTCCACGACCACCGCCAGCGCCATGGAGGCTGCCTGCTTTGCGACTACCTCGAACTGGAACGTTCCTCGGGCGAGCGCATCATCTGCGAGAATGATCACTTCCTCGCCATCGTACCGTTCTGGGCAACCTGGCCTTTCGAGACCTTGCTGGTCAGCAGAAGCCACGTGGCTGACATTGGGTCGCTGGACGATGCCGAACGCAGCCATCTCGCGGATATCCTGAAGCGCCTCACCACCCGCTACGACAACCTGTTTGAGATCTCCTTTCCTTACTCGATGGGGTTTCATCAGCGGCCCACGGATGGCGGCCAACATGCCGAATGGCACCTGCACGCGCACTTCTATCCGCCGCTGTTGCGCTCGGCCACGATCCGCAAATTCATGGTCGGTTATGAGATGCTGGACTCTCCGCAGCGCGACATTACTCCGGAGTCGGCAGCCGAACGCCTGCGCGGCTTGCCTGAGCGGCACTACCGCGAACCATAGCTTGCCGCCAATCGGACGACGGTATCCGCGGACTGACGGACTGCGTCTCATGAAACCGCTTCGCCTGGTAATGCTTCGATCCGGTTACACTTGTCACGAGCAGATATCAGATAATTCAGCAGGCAGAACTTGATCTACGTTCTGACATTGTGTTTCCCTTGAGACCAACCGCTTTGCCGGTATTCTCAGTTCAGTTTCGGAGCACCAGCAAATATGTTCGGATTTTGGACACGACTCTCTTATGCTTTTCGTTGTTTCTTCTCCCTGTTGCTTCAGGGTGAGATCCCACAGGATGTTCTAGAGAAATTGGTCAAGCCCGCTACTCAAGTTTCACCAGCTGCCGGTTTAACCCAGGGGGCTCCTGTCCTGAAGACAGGAGCTGACGAGAAGCCAGTCTCCGAGTCGCTCGACCGGGCGGTGCAAATGCTCGCGCTACTACAACGCGATGGGCGACTCGTCGATTTTCTAGCTGAAGATGTTGCGCCGTACCCAGATGCGCAACTCGGTGCCGCCGTTCGGAGCATTCACCAATCCTGCCGGCAGGTTGTCGAGCGCTATATCAAACTCGAGCCCATAATCTCCTCTGAAGAAGACCAACCGGTTACGGTGCAGGCAGGATTTGATCCAGCGTCGATCAAATTGATTGGAAATGTCACGGGAGAGCCGCCCATTCGAGGTCTATTGCGGCATCGAGGATGGCGTGTAAAGGAAGTGAATCTGCCCTCGCTGCCTCAAGGCTCGGGACGCACCATCGTCGCGCCGGCAGAGATCGAAGTCGCCTAAACAAGGTGTGGCGTATCCAGGGTTAACTTTTATACACACGCAACGAGAGCTCAGCAAAGGAGGTTTAGTTGGACCCACAATACATCGTTGGCATCGACTTGGGCACGACCAATTCCGCACTGGCGCATTGCGAAACTGCTGCTGAAGAAGAAGAAGACGCACGGATCGAAGTCCAGAGTATTCCCCAACTCGTTAATCCCAACGAAGTCGCAGATCGAACGATGCTGCCATCCTTTCTTTACATCCCCGGCGAACTGGATTTCCCCAAAGGAAGCCTGGGTTTGCCGTGGAATCCGGAGCCCACACTCGTGGTTGGTGAATTGGCACGTAAACGCGGAGCCGAGAACCCCGGAAGGCTCGTTGCCTCTGCCAAGTCGTGGCTCTCTTACGCTGCCGTCAACCGGACGGCACACATATTGCCTTGGCAGGCGCCCGAAGAAGTGGCAAAGCTTTCACCGGTTGAGGCCTCTTCGCAATACCTGCAATATCTTCGCAACGTGTGGGACATACGGCACGCAAAAGACAAGCCTAATTTGTCTCTAGGGCAGCAAGACGTCTTGCTTACCGTGCCCGCGTCGTTCGACGAAGAGGCCCGTGAGTTGACACGGCGTGCAGCCGAGCAAGCCGGCCTACAACGTGTGACCCTGCTGGAAGAGCCACAAGCGGCCTTTTATGCGTGGCTCGAAAGCCAAGGTGAAGACTGGCGCAAGTGCATCAAAGTTGGCGACCTGGTTCTGGTGTGTGACGTTGGCGGGGGTACGACAGATTTCAGTCTCATCGCGGTCTCGGAAGAAAATGGCGTTCTGGCGTTGAAGCGAGTAGCGGTGGGCGATCACATTCTGCTCGGGGGCGATAACATGGATCTAGCCCTCGCGCGACTGTTGCAGCAGAGGCTGGATCCCGAAGGCCAGCACATCGACCTCTACCAGTTGCAAGGTCTCTGGCACCAATGCCGATTGGCAAAGGAGCAGTTATTCGAGCATCCCAAGAGCCAGAAGCATGATGTCACCTTGTTGGGTAAGGGGCGCAAGTTAGTTGGGGGCACGATCAAGACCGAACTCTCGCGCGAAGATCTGAACCGCGTTCTGGTCGAAGGATTCTTCCCAAAGATCGCGAGCAATGAGATGCCAGCCAGGCAGCGCCGAATCGGCTTTCAGGAACTTGGCTTGCCCTATGCCGCCGATCCTGCGGTGACCAAGCACTTGGCGCGCTTCCTGTCCCAGCAAGTTCAAAACAGTCCTGAAGCAGCCAGTATTCGGCGGGGCCAGAGCAGGTTAGCGTGTCCTACGCACGTTCTGTTCAATGGCGGCGTGATGAAGGCGAGCGTGCTGCGGAACCGGCTGGTGGAAGTACTGAACAGCTGGTTGGCCGAAGAGGGATTCGAAACGCTCGGAGCCACGCAGATTCTGGATGCGCCTGACCTCGAGCACGCAGTCGCGCGAGGTGCAGCCTACTACGGAAGGGCCCGACGCGGACGGGGAGTACGAATCCGAAGCGGTGCTTCGCGTACCTACTACATCGGAATCGAAAGCGCGATGCCAGCAGTCCCTGGCATGGAGGCACCGCTAAAGGCGCTCTGCGTCGTTCCCTTCGGGATGGAAGAAGGATCCGAGGCGCAAATACCAGATCGAGAGTTTGGGTTGGTGGTTGGTGAGCCAGCGCAGTTTCGTTTCCTAAGTTCGACAGTACGAAAGCAGGACCATGTGGGCGACCTTCTTGAGGACTGGGGTGATGAAATCGAGGAACTTAATCCACTCGAGGTAACACTTGATCTCGACGGCCAGCAAGGGACAGTGTTGCCTGTGCGACTCGAGTCCCGCGTCACCGAAATCGGCACGCTTGAAGTCTGGTGTGTCTCTCGCGAGAGCGTAAATCGATGGAAACTCGAGTTGAATATCCGCGAGAAGAGCGACAAGTGACGGACCGGCGGCGAGCCTTCCCGGGGCAGTAATGGAACGCTCTACTCGTTATTTGATTGGCATCGATCTGGGCACAACAAACTCAGTTGTGGCTTATTTCGATACCCAGGAAGAGGCGAACAGCGGGTCGTTGGGTATCCGAGTTTTCCCGGTAGCACAGCTCGTGGAGCCAGGTGAAGTTCGCGACTTCTCGGCACTTCCCTCCTTTCTCTACTTTCCAACCGAAGACGAGATCTCAGCGGGAACACTGGGCCTGCCGTGGGAAGAGCATCCCCTGTCGGTCGCGGGCATAATGGCACGCGAGCGGGGAGCCCTAGTACCAGGGCGGCAGGTTTCATCGGCCAAGTCTTGGTTGTGTCAGAGGCACGTAGATCGTACGGCCAAGATTCTGCCCCAAGATGCAGAGCCGCCGGAACCGACGGTGTCTCCTGTCGAAGCGTCGACCCGCTTTCTCATGCACCTCCGGAGTGCATGGAACCACGTGATGACAGCCGATGTTGCGAGCAATCCAGAACAGCTCTTCGAAAAACAGCAGATCGTTTTGACGGTTCCGGCGTCGTTCGACGAGGAGGCCCGGGAGTTGACGGTCGAAGCGGCGCACCAGGCCGGACTGGAGAACCTGACCCTCCTGGAAGAACCGCTGGCCGCATTCTATGCCTGGATAGCAGAGCATCGACAGGTGCTCCTGGAGCGACTGCGGGATGGCGACCTGGTTCTCATTTGTGATATCGGGGGTGGAACCACTGACTTCAGCCTGGTGCGTACCCACCTCAGCGACGGCAACGTGCAGTTTGAGCGCACAGCGATCGGAGAGCATCTGCTACTGGGAGGCGATAACCTCGACCTCGCGCTGGCACGTCGCGTCGAACAGAAACTCAATGGCGCCAAGATCAGCCCGCGCCAGCGCCATGCGTTGCGAAGAGCCTGTTGCGCTGCCAAGGAACGCCTGCTCAGCGACCCGGGTGTTGGTCGTCTTCCGATCAGTATTCTGGGCGCGGGGCGATCAGTTGTTGGCCAAATGCTCACCAGTGAGTTGACCCACGACGAGGTTCTCGAGCTTCTCACGCAAGGCTTTCTGCCTCTAAGCACTCCGGACGAATTACCGGCGCGCGATCGTCTGACCGGTCTCCGCGAGATCGGTCTACCTTACGCGAGCGACCCCGCCATCACGAAACACCTTGCTGCGTTTCTGAAGCAAGCGGCGCTCGCGATGAACGCTGAAAAGAGCCTGCCGCCGCTCGTCGATCATCATCCCCGAATGGCGAGGCCGGACGCCATACTTTTCAATGGAGGCTTCTGCGCGCCAGCTCAAGCTCGCGAAAGAATGGTGGAGGCGATTGCCAGCTGGTTTGATGACCAGGGCCGCGGCTGGCGTCCCAAGCTGCTGAACAACGAAGCCATGGATGGCGCTGTCGCAGTAGGGGCTGCCTACTACGGACGCGTACGGCATGGCGGTGGTTTGCGCATCAAGGCCGGGAGTGCAAGGACTTACTACATCGGAATGCGATCTGAACTGGGGCTGAGGGCTGTGTGCGTTCTGCCTTCGGGCACCGAGGAGGGCGCGACCCTGCGCCTTTCGCAACGAGAATTCTCAGTACTGGCCAATCGCCCGGTGTCATTCATTCTCTACAGTTCCCGCATTCGGCACGACGAGCACGGCGAAATAGTCGATTTGGACCCCACCCAGGTGCATCGTCATGCTCCACTTGTAACCTTGCTCCGCTACGGAAGGAAATTACTTCAGATGGAGCTTGCCGTGCGATTGACGGTGAGTTTCACCGAGGTGGGGACGCTTGAACTCTGGTGTGAATCCGAGAACTCGCCGCACCGATGGAGGCTTCAGTTCGAACTACGGGGCGAGGCCGATAAGGTCCACGGCATTGAGGCCGACACCCAGCGCTCGACCCCTACCACTCAGTCGCCGTCTGCGAATATCTCCGAGCATTGGCTGGAATCAGGCGTGCGACTGATTCATCACGCGTTTACCGCAGATGCCGATGGAGAACGCGAGTCGCTCGATCCTGCGACGCTGGTGAGCGAGTTGGAGGCCATCATCGGGTCCAAGAGAGAATCGTGGGCGATCAGACTCGTCCGAAGGTTCAGTGATGCGCTCCTCGAAGTTGCTGATGGCCGAAAAATGAGCCCGCGGCACGAAGGGCGCTGGCTCAATCTGTTTGGTTATTGTCTGCGTCCAGGCTTCGGTGATCCGCAGGATAGCTTGCGAATCAATCAGGCTCGGAAGATTCATCAGGCTGGACCGGTATTCCCGCGAGACCCCCAGTGCCTAGTCGACTGGCTGGTATTGTGGCGACGGATTGCCGGAGGGCTCAGTGCTGGACATCAGTATGAACTTAGGAATTACCTCACCGCCCTGGGCATTGGCCGGAGGAAGGCTGGCGCACGCCTGAATGCACAACTGGAGCACGAAGGATGGCGCCTGCTGGCCAGCCTCGAGCACCTTTCGGGTGCGACGCGCGCAGCTTTGGGAAATGAATTGCTGCGCAAGCTCAAGAAAGAACCCACCGACGGTGGCTGGTTGTGGTCGCTCGGCAGGCTTGGCGAGCGCATCCCGCTGTACGGTTCCCTCAATTGTGTCGTAGCGCCAGAAACCGCCGCCGATTGGATACAAGCTTTGCTGGACTTGCAGGAACTAACCAGCGAGACGGCATCTACGATTGTTCAAATGGGGAGACGTACTGACGATCGCGCGCGAGATATCCGTGATGAGGTTCGCAACACCGCGATCACCAGACTGACGGCGTTCGGTATCGCCGACGATTCAGTTCTGCAACGGCTGGGGAAGTTCATGACCCCGGATCGCGGCGATGTGGCGCGCACATTCGGTGAGCCGTTGCCGAAAGGGCTGCACCTGGAAAGCACAGCAAACTGCTTGTCGCCGGTAACAGCCCTAACCTCGGAGTCGTAGGGGAAGCACCACGCCTCTCTCCGGCTCTGGCAAAATAAGAGTCAAAGGAGAACAGAAGAAGGGACGATCCCTAGTTCTCATGCCGGTGGCAACTACGCTCGCCAGACGAAAATTGGAAGGATAACGGTCATTGAGGCGATTGTCTGCATCAGGTCGAAGCAGCACCGCTCAAATGATCAACGGCTGCATCCAGCAGGCGCGCGGTTACGGCAAGCTCAAACTCGTTGCGCGGCGGATAGATGAGCAGATAGGTGTCCGGCAATCCCAG
>Ga0074045_10006381_pt1 | contig 10134 bp, 4 predicted proteins | sample BogForMeECP23OM2_FD_94442 | JGI IMG/M metagenome (GOLD analysis project Ga0074045, IMG submission 94442) | Bog forest soil microbial communities from Calvert Island, British Columbia, Canada - Bog Forest MetaG ECP23OM2 | ecosystem: Environmental > Terrestrial > Soil > Wetlands ... | reverse complement strand
CGATACCTTGCTACGAAGCTGGCCAGATCTTCATACCCGCCAAATCCCAGAGTTTCGGGAAACTGCTCGATTGGTGCGACGACTACCCATTTCTGAGCGGAAAATTTGTGCGCGATCTCCTGTGTCTGCCGCGCGGCGGCCTCGTATTCGAGCGGCTGTGACAGCAGCCGGTGTGGAGTGAACCAGACCATTGCCAGAATCAGGCAGGCGGCGAGCAGGACCGCCTGGGCGTCTTTCCGTAGCTCCAAACGGCATGTCAGGACGATGGCTGCCAACAAGGAGCCTACCGCAAGTGCTGCCGCAACGGGCAGAGTGGGGAAGAGTTCGCTCGCCATAACGGTGCTTGGGGACAAGACCGCGTAGGCTGCCAGGCCATAGCACAAGAGAACGAAAACCGCGGGCGCGAGCCGCGGGCGAACGAGCACAATCACTGCGGTAATTGCCAGCAACTGCAGCAAGAACAGCGAAACCAGTCCGGTCAACAGCACACAACAACCGGCATCCAAGAGCATGTGCCGATTCGGATTCCGAGACCATGCTGCCAGAAATGCCAGACCCAAAAGCGCAAACACCACGCCCAGTTCGAACTCCGTGCCGGCCCGCATCGTCGCCGGAGAACTCAGGGCAAACAGCCCGCCGAGCTTTTGCAGGACGGAAGTAGCGGTGGGTATCTGTTGTTCCACGAGCGGAGGACAAGCGGCCGCTCCCAGACAATACATGGCCACAATGCTCGCGAGGCGGACCCGCATGCAGGACTGGAGGAATAGACCCACCGCCAGAACGAAGAAAATTCCCACGAGCGGCGAGAGGAAGCGGGTCACCTGCATGGGATCCACCGCACTGAGCAGAGAAGTTGTCGTAATCAGCGACGGGAACACAAAGGGACGGCCGACCTGGCTCAAATTCAGGAGCAACTCCCGGGCCTGAAGCAAATAGGCATATTGCTCAACGCGCTCCAAGCGAAGTTCCTGCCAGACATTTGCGAATCGCAATATTCCCGTAATTGCGACGACCGCCAGAATTGACGCGATGGTGAGACCATTTTCCTGGAGGGTCACCGACCAGCCATTGGCACCACGCCGCGAGTGAGGATTTGAATTGGAACGAGGACCGTGCCGAAACAGCCCAAAGCTCAGGGAGCGCGTTTCCAGTTTCCGCAATAGCTGCAGGATGGTCCCTTTAAGGCCATCGGTTAGGCTGCCAAGTTCCCAATAATGCTTCTGCAGCCACGCGACCACCAGGCCAATCGCTAAGAGAAAGCCGACCGTGATGGCAGTCAGGATGCGGAGCCTCGACAGGATAAAGATCGCGGTCACCGTGAGGAGGGACATACGAGCCCAATTGCCCGCAATCCCCAAAAACGTAAACCGGTTGACGCGGCTTGAAAAAAGTCGGGCCGGGAACCACAGAAATACCAGAAAGAAGGTGATGAGGATCCAACCGGCTTTGAGTGCATCCATGGGCATTTGAGAACTCATGCAACCGAGTAGTGATAGTCGGGGTGCTGCAAAACCTTCCGTGCCGCCGCATTGCAGTTCCATAGAATCACTGCCGCACCCAGCAGCAACCCAACCGCCGCGAATTGCACCCCCAAAAGGTGGCTGAGACTGTATCCGGCGATAAGATTTACCGCCAAGCCGATTGCCACAGCCCGCAGCGCCAAACGTAGGGCATTGACACAAGCTAGGATGATGGCCTCGAACAGCGCCAAGCTCAGCATCAGGTAACCAGCGCCACCCATTGCCACGGTTTCGAGGAATTGAGGTGAAGTTGCTAAGCCGCTCCAGTGGCTGAACGCGAACCAGGCGGAAAGTGCAATCGTGACGAATACCGCAAAAATCACGAACAGGAATTTGGAGTGGCGTCGTTCGAGACGGGACACCAGGCTGCTACCTTCTGATTCAGGCAGTTCGTCGGCTAGCCGGAACCAGTAGCGCAGGTAAGATTCGCTGAGATACTCGATCAGTGCTGCGCAAATCAGGAATGCCAGCAGTGCGAGGTCCATTCCTCGCTTGTAGGCGGCGTCGATTCCGAAACTGAGTCCGGATATCCAGGGTATAGCCGTGCCCGCCGTGACGCGGTCGGCAAACAGAAAACCGAAATAGACAGTCCCATAAAGGTAGAAGGGTATGAACGAGATCAGGGCGACACTGAAGCGTGGCGGAGCACTGTCTTGTCTCTGGGGCAGTTTTTTCTCTGAGCGACGGAACTGAATCTGGGTGCAGACTGCGGCGCAAAGAGTTGCAAAAAGAGGCCACAGCATCAACGGAGTGGATGTCCCGGTATGAGCAAAGATCTTGACCGATGCAGCCGCGACGGCACTTACGAGATACACCAGCGGGATCGACCAAGCGACGCCCTGAGCAGAAAGTGCCGCGCAAAACATCCACAAGAGGCTGAGGACCACATAATTCGCGGCAGCCAACACCAGATAGACACCGGAGAAAACGTGGAAGTAAGCGCCCAGCAGCACACCCAGAACGGCGAAAAGGAGACTACTCGCCAAGCCCAGCTGAAACAGGAGAACCGTGAACCGGTGGGCAAGAAAAGGCTCACCCAGGCCGAAGTAGAAGTTGCCGGCACGGGCGATCATCTGAATGAATCCGCCCGGTGTCACCAGACTGGCGATCAGGGATAAACTCAGCGCGCTGCCGAACTCCGGGGAAACTTGGAGAGCATAAGGACGAAAATATTCGAGGGCCAACAAGGCCATCCAAGGGATCGAGTAGGCCAGACTGGAGGAAAGCTTGCGGGCCGCGGAGCTTGCTTCTACCCGCAACGATGACCATCTCCCTGGACGTACGCACTGCTTCTCTGCGGGAGATCCCTGCGGGTAGTTCCGGAACATATGCTCTGCCAGTGCAAAGACATTCGCAAAGCCCATTTGTTCGACGGACCGGTCGGTATACCCGAGTGACTCGACGAGCGCAGCCAGTTCCTGTGCATCGGCGATCTCAGGAGCTCGCTCGTGAACATCCTTAAGAAGAGCGCTCCAGGTTTTGCTCATCGGACTCCTGCGCAAGCCAACACCTGGCTCGACTCGAGGGAGCTAAGCTTCGGTCCTGCGACCTTTCCGGTTGCCGATATTGCAACCGGAAGACGCCGGACCGAATGATCAGCAGAGTCGATGACCACAAACGAGTCACCGACCTGTTTCCAGAAGCGCACCCCGTCGGTATTTACCGGTGTGCGATTTTCTGAATCCACAGGCTCTGTTTCCACCGGCGTACAATGGCGATCTGGCAAGGATCCGGCGGGAACCGAAAAATTTGGTTCGCCCCAACCAAAGCCGTCTAAGTCGTAGAGCCACGCGCTCCACCACGCATAAGCGAACTTTACGGGATCAAAGGGTGAGTTCTCCCGATTCGTCGTGACCGCAAAGATGCTGGATCGGTATTGGGAGCGAGATGCCACAGCTTGCTTGACACGCTCTTTCCATTCTGAAACCTCTTCGTAGGCTCCATTTTTTACCTGGAAGGATTCCAGGAGAAAAAGATCTCTTCCGTCCAGGAGTGGTGCGACATGGTCGGGATTCTTGCCGAGCAAATTGTCCCGGCTGAAAAGGTCTTTCGGATAGAACGCGTTTAGGAACGCACTCAGGCCGAGACCATGAATGTAACCTACCGCCGCATTTTGACGCTTACGGTCGATGATCTTCCAGTCGTAGCCTGCTTCATCCAGAAAAATCCCGGAAACTCCCATCGCTTTCCAGAGCTGGACGCGCTGTTGTATTTCCTGCTCGCTTAGCTTCTGGCTGTCACCCAGACAGATATAGCCGAATACCTTTACGGCGGGACGTCGTTGTGCCAGGGCAGCAATGATGCTTCGTGCCTTTTGATGTTCTTCTGCACCAACTCCTGGCGGAGTGCGGTCCGAGCGCTGATCTCGAAACTCAACTCCATCACCGAGCACCACCACATCATAGCTGCTGAATGCCTTCGCAGCCTTCTCGACATCGCCAGCGGCGCCGTTGACCACACTTGGATATCCATAGTAAATGGCCAGCCGGTTCCGCACACCTGAATGCAGCGCGGGCAGTGGAGAAACCAAGCTGAGTCCTCCGAGTAGGGTCATCCAGAATTCCCCTTGTTTCCGCAAAGCGAAGTACCTCCGGTTACCGAACCGATGCCACCAGTTGCGGGAGACAGCGGGGAGCCAGACTGATGTACGTCGTTCGATAAGCATCCAGAAAACGCTCTTCCGTAAAATATTCGAGGGCCCGTGCCTGGGCCAGGCGGCCCAACCGTTTACGCTCAGCCGGATTGTCGAGCAGGAAAGCAATGGCATCGGCCATCTGGTGCGGCGACTTTGCCGGCACCAGCAGACCACAATCGTCCAATGCCTCTCGTACGCCGCCGACATCGGTTGCTACGATCGCTGCGCCGCACAACATGGCTTCTACGACCACATAAGGAAACGCTTCGGAAATACTCGAGAAGGCCATCACGTCGGCAGTGCTATAGACCTTCCATGGCTCGGTCGTAGAACCGGCAAAGGTGACGTGGTGCTCGAGTTCCAGATCGGAAACGCTTTTCTTGCACGCATCAAAATACCCTTTGTCGCTGGCGTTACCGTAAAAGCGCACTTCGACGTTGCTGTACTTTTGCTTCAACAGAGAAGTCGCGCTGATCAGGTCGAGCTGGCCTTTGAGAGGATAGATGAGGCCCATGGTTGCGACCAGCGGACGGGTGTTGGGCTCCCCCTCACAGCGATGGAATTTCTGTGGGTCCACCCCGTTGTACATGACTTTGATGCGTTCGGGAGAAGCCCCGAGGTGCTCCTCCCAGCGTGCGTTGTACGCACAGACAGGGGAAATCTGATCCGCAAAGTGATAGTTCAGTTCGACCACCGAACGGACTAACCGATAGAGGAACCAGCGGACAAAGAAGGACTTTATGTAGTTGCGGAGGTTCAAATATTGTTCGCGAAGATAAACGCCATGTTCGGTCAGCAGGTAGGGCGTGCCGTCGACGAGTTTGGCGAGTATGCAGGGTATCCCGCAGAATGACGCCGCCGAAGAGTGGCTGATGTCTGCCTTGGGAACGGGAAAGTGCAGCACGATCAGCAGGTGATAGAGCAAACGGTAGGCTTGCTTCAGCTCACTGAAACTCGGGTTTTCCGTGGCCGCCGGCCGGAAGGAATAAGTCGCGGTTACGGCCTGTCGAAACAGCTCCCAGGCGCGCATGGAATTCATCGTCGCCGTGTAGTCATGCAGCTGAAAGTAGACTTGCATTTCGAGCAACAGCGAACCCAGTTCTGTGTTGTCACCATCACCTGCGAGGATCAGCGCAAGAAAGCGTTCAAAGAGCGGCTCAAATTGCGTCCCGATGATCTCGGAATTTGTATTCCACCGCTGGGAAAGGACTTTTGAAGCGGGGTGGTGGTGAGTGGACTCAGCCGGCTGCAGCAATCCCCACTGGGGGATCTTGGTAACCGACTGAACATTGGGAGCCAGTTCGTACTTGAGCTGCTCAAAGGGATTGGTTACGACCGCAAGCAGACTGAAATCGATCTCTGGCAATCCGCGTGTGAGCCGATCGCACCATGTGCTCACACCGCCCCTCGAGAACGGGTAGGTGCCTTCCGTGGCCAGCAGCACGGAGATAGGCTGGTTTCTACTCAAGGTCTTACGAACCTCACTTCAGTTGGCTGCCCAGCAAGCAACAGCCGCGTGGGATTCTTAAATTCGACCTCGATCAAATGAGTCATGTTCGCCGAAGGAAGGGGACTGATCATGCGAATGGTCCCTTCCACCTGTTGCGGCGGGGATGACGGGAGCTGAATCGTGGCCAGTTGTCCCACTTGTAGCTGCGAAATCATGTTCGCGGCTACCGGGACCTCGGCGACCATCTGGTTGAGCTGCGCAAGACGGGCCAGCAGGCTGCCCTCTGGGACACGGTCACCAAGCCGCACGGGGACTTCGGCCACCACTCCGGTCTCTGTGGCGCGCACTTCAGCAGCATCCACGCGCTGCTTGGCTTCCTGATATCGCAACTCCAATTCGCGCAGTTGTTCCTCCAGTTCCTGACGGGAGGCTTTCGCTTGCAGCTCGGCTTGCTCGGATTGATCTTTTCTTGCTGTTTCCGAGGCGCTTGCCAAGGTCTTGGCATTCGCCAAATCATCTTTCGCGATGCGCAGTTCGGTGTCACGGAGGTCCATTTCTTGCTTGGGTATCAGACCGGCCTGAAACAGCTCCTTGGCGCGCGCGTGGTTCGCGGCCGCCTCGTCATAGGCGGCCTGGGCTCGTTCCGGAGAATCTCTCCATTGACGAGTTGGAACCTGCTGTTCCTGACGCTGCGACAAGGTAACGCGGGCATTCATGTCCGCAAGCGGTGCCCGGTATTTCTTGAGACTATTCTCGGCAGCATTACGCGATAAAGCAGCATGCTCTAGAGCTAACCGAGCCTCTCGATCGTCCATGCGCAACAGCGGTTGCCCCTTCTGGACCGCATCACCCACTTTTACGTAGATCTTCGAGACCGTGCCGAGTGACTCTGCCGTGATCCGGATCTCACTGGCTGGCCGAATGGTGCCTTCAAAAGATGCCCCGTAGGGCTGAGCGCTGCCCCCGAGCCCGCTGTGACCCGCCCGCAGAGCATGGCCAACTCCCAGAACAACGAGTGCCAGAGCCGCGAATCCGAGCGTTAGATACGTTCTGACGCTGTGAGGCGATTTGTCCGCCGCCTCTGTGATGGAAGGCCGATGGTCCGCCTGTTCCGTGAAGACCATGGTGTCGGGATAAGGGACATTCAGTCCGTTCGGAGGGTCGTCCGCGATCGGCTCCCTCGCGATGATCTCATAAGGAATTTTGAGCTTGACCACCTTGGTTTCAGCGGCGGACAAGGCTTCGTACATACGGCTCACGTTACACCTCTCCCACCAGCTATTGCACGGGCAAAGTAACTGTCTGCCCTGGAGTCAATGTGATATGCGAAATATACTTCGTGCCATAGAGCTCGGCTCCAGTGCTATTCAAGCCACTGACCGGAACGATCGCACTCGGAACGGTGGCCGTTGCCGGCACCGTGATTTGAATGGTCTGTGCTCCGGGAGCACCGATGAGGCTCGCGGTGACACCGGAGAGGTTGAACGCATTTCGGTTCTGCATCAGCACCCCCATCTGATCGAGCGTCGGGGTCAGCACCGGCAGGTTGTACACAGCTTCGTACTTGCTGAAGGTCAAGTCGTAGGTATCCGAAAGCAGTGAGGAAACGTGGGTTGTCTGCCCCGCGGTAAACGCGGCGACGCTGGCAGGTATTGTGCCGCTCGGAGCCGCGTTGGTCAGGTTCGCATAGTTGTCGGAGAAATGCAGGTCCGGCTGATGGAACATCTCCGGATCCATATCGCCCATGAGCATGTTGGCCAAGAACGCTGAACTGGTGAAGTCCAGCACTTGGGCGGCATTGTACGTGTTGAATGGCGGGACGGGCGCCGGTGGCGTTCCGTAGTACGAGTAAATGCAAGCGAACTCGGCCTGGTCGTCCGCCCAGTTGGCCACGTTGTAGAAAACAGAATTCGGGTGCCGCGGCACCTCGTAAATGCCATTTTCGTAGCTATTCACGATGCCAACATTCGGTGACGGGTTGGGGCCGTTGTTGTTTGGCGGGTTGGTTGTCGTCGCCACCGACGTATCAGTTACGGCGTACCTAATGCCGTCGTTGTAAAGGTAACTTGGAACGTTCGGATCGTTCAGACCCGTGACGCCCGGAGTGACGATATTCGCCGGGTTGAAATCCGTAAACCTGAGTTGTTTGACGGTGTCGCTGGAATCGGTGTCCAGCATCCACGAGGCCGTTGCGCTGGGATCCGATGCAACCCAACGGTTGGTCAGAATCTCCAGGTCAATATCGTCGATCGCCGGTTTGTTATTCGCGTCACCGCAGAGCGGCGAATCGCTCGGAAGGCTCTGGCATAAACCGTTCAGAGTCTCGGGGTGGTCGTAGGTATGGCTGATCCAGTGGAAGTACTGCTGATAGCTTGGCAGATTGGCTACCAGGTCGTCAGCGACACTCGCAGTCGCAGTTGCCGGATTGTCGATTTTCCCATTCTCGGCCTGTAGAGGATAAGTTCCGGTAGAGGTGATGCTCACGGTGAAAGTTGTCGTGCCGGGCGTGGCAGAGGTGGCCCCTGCGCTCGAGGTAACCGAGGTTATCGTCCAGGTTCCGTTGAGCACGCCGCCGCCGTTTGTGGTGTGGGCAACGGTGACTAATTGGCCCACCAAACCCGAGAAGTATTCGGCCGTAATGGTCGCTACACCTCCTGTGGCCGACGAGGAGATAATGGGACCCGTGAGACCCGTCCAGTCGCCATTCCCGGTAGTGCCCACGCCGTTAAACGCCATGGTCAGCTCAAATTGCGAAAGCAGGGGGTCGGCTTGCTTGCTCTTCTGCCAAGCGACCAACTGAGCCATATCGCCCGAACTGACCCGGATAAGCGGCAAATTGGAAGCATCGGGTGCGGTACGGTCTTGTGTGATCGGGTCGGAAAGGCAACTGGTGTTGGGTACCCATTCCGAATCATCAATGAAGAAGTCGTCGATCTCCTGCGTGGCATAAACGTGGTAATCGCCCAGGAATACGCCGTTGGTTACCCAATTGAGCAGACCGTAGGCTACCACCAGATCGTGCGTTAGAGACGCGTTGCTGTCGAAGGTTTGCGTAAGGAACTGTTGGCCGTTAACGGCATAGATCGCCGAGACAATGTTGCCACTGGCGTCCTGCAAGAGTGGCGTCAAAGTGCCGCCGGCCGAGGGATCGGCAGTCGCCAGCTCTACGGCCGCGTTTGAGATGGTCAGCGGCGTAGCTGTGTTTGCATAGTAGAAGACGGACGGAGCTGCGGCCGTGAAGTTGGTTGTGTAGGTCTCGGTTGACGGTATCAGTGTTCCGGTATAGCTCAGTCCGAAGTTCGGGTCGGGTGTGTCATACCAGTTCAGTTGCCGCACTCCGAAAGTGATTTCGTAATTGATCAGCGTCTGCTGCCAGGCGCTAATGCTGTAGTAATCACCACCATAGGCAAAAATCACACCCTGGTAGTAAGCGTGGCAGGAGCCATCGGACAGAGTGGGTGCTGCGCCCGAGACATCCACGATGTCGTAGGGTGTGCCTACGTAGTTTAGGATCTGCTGGATCGCAGGGAAGTCCGCGTAACCGGCACCGCCGTTTGCCGTGGCATTGTTGACCACCAATATCTTCAGGTCGATGGTCGGTGATGGGCAGCCAATTGGCAGACTCGCAAGCGCGCTCAGCCAGGCGGGTGGAGAGGTAATGAGAGTGCTGACTGAATTCGTCGCGCTGGCAGTAATGGGAATGGCCGAGGTGCTCGTTCCGAGCACTGTTGCCAGTCCGCTCGAACTAATACCGACAAGCGTTGTGTTCCCGGATGTCCAGGTCACCTGGCTCGTGATATTCGCCGTGCTGTTGTCGCTGTACGTCCCCGTGGCTGTGTATTGCTGTCTGTCATTGAGACCCAGCGAGACACTGGCGGGTGTAACCGCGATGGAGAGCAGAATGGGGGCTGTAACGGTCAGGGTTGTCGAACCCACGACAGTTCCGGAAGTCGCCGAAATGGTTGTAGTGCCAATCGTCAAAGTCGACGCCAAACCGCCGGCTGTGATCGTCGCGAAAGCGGGAGTGCTCGAGGCCCATGTAACCGCGGCCGTTAGGTTTTGCGTAGACCCGTCGGAATAATTTCCTGTAGCCGTGTACTGCTGCGTGTAACCCGCGGCCAGAGAAATCGTTGGCGGTCCAACGGTGATGGAGAGCAGTGTCGGTGCGGGTACAGCGACTGTAGCTGCCGGAGAGGTAATCAGAGTTCCAGCAACGTTGGTCTCGCTAGCAGTTATGGAAATTCCCGCGTTGTAGCCGAGCGCCTGTGCCAGTCCGCCGGGGGAAGTGATGCTGACGAGGGCCGGGCTTGCCGATGTCCAGGTCACTTGGCTGGTGACGTTCTGCGTCGTGCCGTCACTGTAGGTTCCGGTGGCCGTGAACTGCTGCGTGCCCAAGAGAGCCAGCGAAGCACTGGGAGGAGTTATGGCAATCGATTCGAGCAGTGCCGGGGATACGGTGAGAGTGGTGTTGCCGGAGACTCCCGCATAGCTGGCGGTGATGAGGCTGCTGCCTGACGTGAGCACCGTGG
>Ga0074045_10006379_pt1 | contig 10136 bp, 9 predicted proteins | sample BogForMeECP23OM2_FD_94442 | JGI IMG/M metagenome (GOLD analysis project Ga0074045, IMG submission 94442) | Bog forest soil microbial communities from Calvert Island, British Columbia, Canada - Bog Forest MetaG ECP23OM2 | ecosystem: Environmental > Terrestrial > Soil > Wetlands ... | reverse complement strand
GCCGACATCAGGATTCCGGTCAGCACGGGACGCGTCTCGTCGCGTGATGCCGACCGTGCGACGCGTGCGACGGTCTGCACGAAGGCCTCGGCGGGAAGCGCGATACGAGTCTCCGGCGTGGGCGCGGGCAGCGTCGGGAAGTCCTCGGAGCGCAGGGTGCGCAGATGAAAGGTCGCCGGGCCACAGATCAACTCGACGTCCTGCTCGGTGCTCCGGAACTCCATCGTCAGCTGCTCGGCCGGTAGCGCACGGGCGACGTCCAGCAGCAGTCTCGCGGGCAGGACGGCCGAGCCGGTGCTCTGCGTCTCGGCGAGCAGTGGAACCCGCAGCCCGATCTCCATATCGGTCGCGAGCAGCTCCGCCGAGGAGTCGCCGGGTGCCGAGATCATCACGCCGGAGAGCGCCTGCACTGCGCTGCGCGAAGAGGCAACTCGCGTGACGGTCTGTAGCTGCGTCAAGAGCTCGGCCGCCGACAGGGACAGCTTCACGATCGCACCATGAGGGAGGGATAGAAGGGAGTAGGGGCTGTGGGGATGTGCATATCGGCTTCAGCGCGGGTGAATGGCGGGCGGACCTTGTGGACGATGCTGTGAGGGGTTTTTGGAAAGTCTCTCAGGCGAAGCGGTCGGCCGTGGCCGGAAGGATCAGGAGCCGGTGCTCTCCAATGCGCGGCGCAGATGATCCACAGCCCTGCGGGCGTCGTCGTCCGCTGTGATCCGGGCGCTCGTACGCCGCCACGCATGCAGAACCGTCGTGTGGTCGCGCCCGCCGAACTGCCGTGCGATCGCAGGAAGCGATTCGCCTGTGAGCTCACGCGAAAGGTACATCGCGACCTGCCGCGGCCAGGCTATACGGGCGGTGCGGGAGGAGGAGAGCAGCTGCTCCTGTGTGAGTCCGAAGTGCTCGCAGGTGCGAGCTTGTATCTGGGCCACGGAGCTGGCGGCGGATGTGTCCGTAGGCGTGGGGTTGGGGTAGAGGCGATCGAGGACCTCCTGCGCGAGCGCCGCCGTCAAGGGACGCCCGGTCAGCGAGCTGAAGGCGACGACGCGGATCAGGGCTCCCTCCAGCGCCCGTACATCGTTGCGCACGCGCGCGGCGATCACCTCCAGCGCCTCGTCCTCAGCGACGTCGATGCCGTCGTGCTGCGCTCGCTTGCGCAGGATCGCAAGCCGGGTTCCGTGGTCGGGTGGTCCGACGTCGGCGACCAGTCCGGCGGCAAAGCGCTCGCGCAGCCGGTCTTCGAGGGCCTGCAGGTCCTGCGGCGGGCGATCGGAGGTGAGAACAATCTGGCGGCCACCGTCGTGGAGGGCGTTGAAGGTGTGAAAGAACTCCTCCTCGGTCCTGGTCTTCCGCTCGAGGAACTGCACGTCGTCGAGGAGCAGGATGTCCACGTGGCGAAAGCGCGCCTTGAAGGACTCGGTCCGGCCACCGCCGAGCGCGCCCAGGAACTCGTTGGTGAAGGCCTCGCCGTTCGTGTACCTGACGGTGAGGCCCGGGTTGTGGGCGAGCAGGAGCATTGCGATCGAGCTCAGCAGGTGCGTCTTCCCGACCCCGGGAGGACCGCAGATGAAGAGCGGGTTGTAGGCCTGCGCGGGCATCTCGGCCACCGTCAGCGCCGCCGCGTGCGCGAGCCTGTTGCAGTCGCCGATGACGAACTGCTCGAAGGTGAGCTTGGGGTTGCCCAACGGCCCGCCGTGCGAACCGGGGTCCGGGCCCAAGGGCGCCTGAGCAGCCCCGGCGGGGCCTGCGCGATGCGGTCGCCGCCACGCTTCGCCTGATGCTTCCGGGCCCCGCTGGGCGGGCTCGCCGGTGGTGCTCGCCTGCAAGCCTGGGCCGACCGATGAAGACGTTCCAGCGACCAGCTCGACCACGACGCCCGGTCCGAGGACGAGTCGGGCGCTGTCACGCAGAACTCCACCGAAGCGATCGCGGATCCATCCGCGCGCGTTCGCGGGCGCCTCGATCTGCAGCCGCTCGTCAGCGAAGGAGCGGACCCGCAACGGCTCGAGCCAGATGCGGTACGTGGGCTCGTCGACGGCGCATGCGAGCTCTGCCTGCACCCGTGTCCATATGTGCTCGAGCTCGACGCTCACGGCAGCGTTGATCGGCTTCTCCCCCGGGAAGTGGTGGGCTTCTGCTATCGAAAGGGGGCTCGCTGGGAGCCCGGTCAGGCGACTATAACCGAGGGTCTCGAGCGCTCGGCGGGCACTCGCCGCAATTGGCGGGAAAATTTCAGAAGGGACTCGCTGGTCGTATACTGGGCGGCGAACTCGTCGGGTCGCGGGCGAATTCTGCTCGCCCGAAGGGAACGGCCGGTCGGCGTGGAAAAGAGATTATGAAGCGCACCTATCAGCCAAAGAAGCGCAAGCGCGCCCGTGCGCACGGGTTCCGTGCCCGCATGCGCTCACGCGCTGGACGACTCACGCTGAAGCGCCGACGGGGCAAGGGACGCAGGCGCCTGTCGGCTTGATGGTGGCTCACGCGCGATGAACCCGCGGCACTCCACTCGCGGACGGCTCTCGCGCAGCGTCGAGTTCGAGCGGGTGTACCGACAGGGGCGCTCGACCGCCAACCGCCACTTTGTGCTCTACGCCTTTCCCAATCCCTCCACCGAGGGACCGCGGCTGGGACTGTCGGTGTCGCGAAAGGTCGGGGGAGCGGTGGAGCGCAACCGGGTCAAGCGGCTGCTGCGCGAGGCCTTCGCGCATGTCGAGGCCGAGCTGGCGCCGGGCCAGGACCTGGTCCTCGTCGCCCGCCCTGCGGCGGGTGAGTTGGCCGAGCGCGAGGGTCTGGGGGGTGTCGAGGAGGCGCTCGGGGAGCTGATCTCAAAGGCCGGGATTCGCGCGGGCTCGACGGCCGGCAGCGGAGCTGACGGTCCGTGAGCTCGACGGGTCCGTCGTCAGAGTCGCCGGGGACTCCAGCGCCCGGGCGCGCCTCACGAATGGCCCGCAACGTCGCCATCGCCCCGATAATCGTCTACCGGCGTGCGATCTCGCCGCTGCTTCCGAGGCGCTGCAAGTACGAGCCCACCTGCTCGCGTTATGCCGTGGAGGCCATCCGTGAGTACGGCATACTTAGGGGCCTCGTCCTGGCCGGCTGGCGCCTGCTGAGGTGCAATCCGTGGAGCTATGGCGGGTACGATCCGGTGTCAGCCCAGCGTGTGTTCAGGATCGGACCCCATACCGGCGTCTGAGCCGACATCCGGGTGGGCGGCCGCCCGGTCCCGAGAGCTGACCACGCCCCAGCCACCAACCGCCCGACACGAACGCCGAGATCCCAAGATCGCATGCTAATCATCGCCAACGTCATACAGGATGCGTTCTCGCCGCTGATCAGCCTGTTCGAATCGATCCTGGTCGGCATTCACGAACACATTCCGCTGACCAGCTGGGGGCTCGCGATCGTGCTGTTGACCGTCCTCATCCGGGCGATCCTCGTGCCGCTGACGTTCAGGCAGCTGAAGTCCATGCAGGAGATGCAGCGGATGGCCCCTGAGATAAACGCGCTGAAAGAGAAGTACAAGGACGACAAGCAGCGCCAGCAGCAGGAGATCATGAACTTCTACCGGGAGAACAAAATCAACCCGCTCGCCTCCTGCCTGCCCCTGCTGCTGCAGCTGCCCGTGTTCATCTCGCTCTTCTACATGCTGCGCACCGACCTCAAGCTCGACATCTGCGGGAAACAGATGAAGCAGTTCTACACGAAGGAACTGGGCAGGCCGATCCTCACGAACGGCCAGATCCCGCAGAAGCCGGTCCACGTCCCGGCGCACACGACGACGGTCGCGGGGCACACCGTGACGGTCGCGGGGCACACCGTGAAGGGCCTCGCAGAAGTCGGCTGTAACGTCGTTGCCCCCGGCTCGGCCAAGTTCCTGTTCATCCCCGACATCACCTACAAGGCCACGGGCGCGGCGCTCATCATTCTGATCATCCTGTACGTGGGCTCGCAGGTCGCCTCCACCCTGGTGGCGACCGCCACGGCCGACCCGAACCAGCGCCGGCTGCTGCTCCTACTGCCGCTCGTGTTCGTCGTGATCCTCTACAGGTATCCGGCCGGGCTGCTCGTCTACTGGATCACGACGAACCTGTGGACGGTCGGCCAGCAGTACTTCATACGCCGACGAATGCCCCCACCGGTGAAGCCGGACGTGACCAAGAGCTCCTCCAACGGAAAGCCGGATCGGGCGCTGAAGCCGGCGCTGGCGGGCGCGGGGGTCGCCGGTGGCGGTGGCTCGGCGCCCGCGGGCGCGACCCCGCCGCCCCCTCCGCGCAAGAAGAAGAAACGTTCCGGGAGACGGCGATGAGCGACGAGCCGGAGGACCTCCCCGGCGAGGAGCAGGTCGAGGACGTTGAAGATCTCGAGCCCGCCGAGGCGCTCGAAGACCTGCTCGAGGAGATCGTCGAGGGGCTTCGGCTCGACGGCGAGGTGGAGGTGGACGAGCGCGATGGCGTGCTGACGGGTCGTATCAACGGGGAGGACCTCGGGCTGTTCATAGGCAGGCACGGACAGACGATCGACGCAGTGCAGCACCTCGCGCAGCGGATCGTGTTCCCGGACGGCCCGTCCGCCGTGCGCGTCGTAATCGACGCCGACGGTTATCGCGAGCGCCGCGCTCAGGTGCTGAAGGACGATGCCGACGACGCGGCGCAGGAGGCGCTCGAGTCGGGAGGACCCGTGGAGCTGGACCCGATGCCCCCGTGGGAGCGGAGGGTCATCCATGAGCACCTGCGTGAGCGCGGAGATGTGGAGACGCACAGCGAGGGCGCGGAGCCCGAGCGCTATCTGGTCGTATCGCCGCTTGCCTGAGCTCCCCAGAGGTGTTTCACGTGAAACCTGCTCGCCCCCTGCCGCCCCGGCCGGGGATGCGCTGAGCTCCCCGGATCGCCGCGCACAGGCGGCCCTGGACGGGCTGGCGGCGAGGTACGGGCTGGCGGCCCCGCAGCGCGAGCAGCTGCGGGCGCTGCTCGTCGTGCTGGCGGGGGACGAGCGCGCGCCGACGAGCGTGCGCACACCCGAGCGGGCGGTGGAGGTGCACCTGGCCGACTCGCTGGTGGCGTTGGAGCTCGAGCTCGTCCGCTCCGCCGGGACGATCGCCGACCTGGGCGCCGGCGCCGGCTTCCCCGGGCTGGCGCTGGCAGTGGCGCTCGATGCACACGTGTGGTTGGTGGAGAGTCAGGCCAAGAAGTGTGCATACCTGCGCGAGGTCCTCCCGCTCGCGCTCATACAGAACGCGAGCGTGGCATGCGTGAGGGTCGAGGACTGGCGTGAGGGGCTCGGCGGCAGCGACGTTGTGGTGGCGCGCGCCCTCGCGCCACAGTCGGTGGTCCTCGAGTACGCGGCACCGCTGCTGCGTCTGGGAGGCGCCCTCGTGGACTGGCGGGGCAGGCGGGCGCCAGACGATGAGCAGGCGGCCCTGCAGGCCGCCGCGGAGCTCGGCTTGGAGCGGTCGGAGATCCGCCGGGTTGAGCCGTTCGCGGGAGCCCGGGACCGCCATCTGCACGTGTACGAGAAGGTGCGCAACACGCCTGATCGCTTCCCGCGAAGGGCCGGGGTTGCCCGCAAGCGGCCACTGGGGCGCCCGGTCGGCTGAATTGAGCTCGCGCGGAGCGCGGGCGAGGCCGTCGGAGCGTGCGCTAGCTTGCAGGGCGTGGGAACGGTGTACGCGATAGCCAACCAGAAGGGCGGGGTGGGCAAGACAACCACGGCGGTCAACGTCGCCGCGTGCATCGCGGAGGCCGGGTACGAGACCCTGCTGGTGGACGTCGATCCGCAGGCGAACGCGACCGTCGGGTTGGGAATCGCACGCGGCCACTCGCCGGGTCTCTACGAGGTCCTGGCGGGCGAGGCCGCGGCGGAGCAGGCGTTGACGGGATCATCGGTCCCCGGCCTGCAGGTGCTGCCCGCCGGACCCGGGTTGGCGGCCGCGAACGTCGAGCTTCCGCGAATCGAGGGGTCCGAGTACCGGCTGCGCGAGTGCCTGGAGCCGCTCAGGGACCGCTTCGAGTACGTGCTGCTCGACTGTCCACCCTCGCTCGGGCCGCTGACGGTGAGCGCCCTGGTCGCCGCCGATCGGGTGATCGTGCCCGTGCAGACGGAGTATTTTGCCCTCGAGGGCCTCGCGGGACTGCTCGAGACGCTGGCGCTGCTGCAGCGAGAGCTGAACCCGCGGCTGACGGTGGCGGGGATGCTCCTGACGATGCACGACAGTCGAACGCGACTCGGACGCGATGTCGAGAGGGAGGTCAGGGAGCACTTCCCCGATCTCGTCTTCGACACCGTGATCCCCCGCAACGTGAGGGTGGGCGAGGCGCCGAGCTACGGGCTCCCGGTGACCCACCACGATCCCCACAGCGCCGGTGCGGAGGCGTACTTCGAGTTGGCGAAGGAGGTCGCGGCGCGTGGCTAGGCCGAAACCCGGCATGGGCCGGGGTCTCGAGGCGATCCTGTCGGCCTCGGCCGAGGGCACCGATGCAGGTGGGGAGGAGCTGCGCGAGCTCCCCGTGGAGCTGATCTCGCCCAATCCCAAGCAGCCCCGCCGCCGGTTCGATCAGGGAGCGCTGACGGCGCTCGCCGGCTCGCTGGGGGAGCGCGGCCTGCTGCAACCCGTCCTCGTGCGCCCAAGGGCCGGCGGGACATACGAGCTGATCGCCGGCGAGCGCCGCTGGAGGGCGGCGCAGATCGCCGGTCTGCAGGCCATCCCGGCGCTCGTGCGACCGCGCGACGATGCCGAAACGCTGGAGCTTGCGCTGATCGAGAACATGGCACGCGAGGACCTCAACCCGATCGAGGAGGCGCGCGCCTGCGCCGCCCTGGTCGAGGAGCTCGACCTGACGCGCGAGCAGGTGGCGCTGCGCGTGGGTCGAAGCCGGGCCGCCGTGAGCAACCTGATGCGCCTGCTCGAGCTGCCCGACGAGGTGATCGAGCTGCTGGCGACCGAGGCACTGAGCGAGGGCCACGGCCGGGCGCTCCTGCTGGCCGAGGACCACGGTGCGCGCAGGCGACTCGCCCGCGCGGCCGTCAGTGAAGGTTGGTCGGTGCGGACCGTCGAAGCACGAGCCCGCCATATCAACGCCGCCGACGCGGCCAAGCCGGGCGGACCGAGGGTGGGCCGGACCGCCGCCCGCGCCGGGCATCCCGACCAGATCCAGGCGATCACCGAGATCGCCGATGCACTCGAGTCGGCTCTGGGCGCCGAGGTGCAGGTGAGGGCTGCTCGCGGCGGGGGATACCGCGCCGAGCTGTCGTTCTCGACGCCCGAGGAGGCCGTTGAGCTCGCTCGCCGTCTGCAGCCTCGCTCCGGCGCAGACGGTCCCTAGCGCGGGGCTGTACGCCGGACAGCGCGTTCGCGCGGGCGTTCGCCCGGCCCGGCCTTGACAGGGCTAACGGCGTTAGCTATGATTCCGGCTAACACTGTTATCCAGACGACAAGGGAGGCCTCGATGACCGTCTCAGCCGACACCTCGCCCCGCTCCACCCGCCGCCACGTTCCGGCCGTCTCGAGGATCGTCCTGGGAGGGATCGGAATAGCAGCCTTCGCCGGCGCGTTCGCGAGCATCGGGATACTCGCACCCCTCCTGTGGCTGGCGCCCGACCTGACGATGCTGGCGGGCCTGTCCCGGGATATGCCCCGCGACGGGCGGATGGCGCGGCGGGCAGTGCCCTTCTACAACGCCGCGCACGCGCTGTTCGGCCCGCTCGCCCTGAGCGCGGCCGGGCTCGTCGCAGGCCCGCTCGCTTTCGGCCTCGGCCTCGTGTGGCTCTCGCATGTCCTGGTCGATCGCGCCGTTGGCTATGGCCTGCGGACACCAGAGGGCTTCCAGCGTGGCTGACGGCCCGACGCGTGCAGCAGGGAATGAAGCGCCTCTACTACGATGACCCGTTGACGCATCAAAGGGCGATTAGCTCAGTCGGTTAGAGCGCTTCTCTGATAAGGAAGAGGTCCCAGGTTCGAATCCTGGATCGCCCACTCGCCGGCCGCTTCACGGCCCCGCGGGGCTCGTCCGCGGATGGCTGCCGGCCGACTTTCTCGGGGCCCCGCGCCCTCTTGGGATGGATCCCTCACGGGTTCGCGCCCGCCTGCCGATATGGAGTCCCGGCAGGCGAACCCACGCAATCGTGGCCTAGCTGGGCCAAAGACGACCATGGGACGACCCAGGGTGACCCCTTTCGACTGGTCTCCGGCGACGACCGGCACACGCCGCGCGGCCTGCCGCGTGGCCCTTTCTGCGCTCGCCTGCGGGCTGGCGGCCGTCGGCATGGGCGGAGCCCTCTCGCCCGGTGCGCTCGGGGCGAGCGTGCCGGGGGGAACACCGGTCACCCCGTCCGCGGCCGGCGCCAACGGCGCACCTGCCACCGCCCCGCCATCGGGCGGGGCCTCGACGCCGCCCCAGCCGGTCGCGACCCAGCCGACGACGCAGCCGCCGAGCACACGGGCGGTCGAGGCGCTGCCCGGCGCAACGCATGTCCCCATCGTGCGGCTCGAGGGCAGGCAGCGAACGACCGCGGGCTACGACGCGAAGCCCACGAGCGGCCACACGACCGGCGCCGGGCGCGGGCCGTCCGGTCAGAGCAGGGGGAAACTCGCGCCGCGACCCCCGGCGCAGCGCACCGGAGCCGGCCAGCCGGCGTCCACTCCGAGCGACGTCGCACCGCCACCTCAGGTCCTCGCCGGCCAGGCGGAAGGGCTCGCGGCGGCGGTGGCCTCATCTGCGGCATCCGTGCAGGCGCTCGGCTTCTACCGAGTCCCGCTGTTTCTGCTGCCGATCTACCAGGCCGCCGCTGCTCAATACGGCGTGCCCTGGCAGATCCTGGCGGCGATCAACGAAATCGAGACCGACTACGGCACCGACCAATCGGTCTCCAGCGCAGGGGCCGTGGGCTGGATGCAGTTCATGCCCGCCACCTGGCTCGGATATGGAGTCGACGCGCTCGACGCGGGCTACGCCGATCCCTACAACCCGGTGGACGCTATCTTCGCCGCCGCGCGCTATCTCCGCGCGGCTGCCGCCGCGACCGACCTGCACGCGGCGATCCTCGCCTACAACCACTCCGAGGAATACGTCAGCTCGGTGCTGCTGCGCGCCAAGCTCATCTCGAGCTATCCCAAGCCAGTGGTCGCGACGCTCACGGGACTGATCGATGGCCGGCTGCCCGTGACGGGCAGGCAGCTCGCCTGGGCGGCTGCGGCCCCGGCCCTGTTGCCGCCATTGGCGACCGGGAGTGCGACGGCGGCGGGCGCCCGCGAGGCATCGAGCGGCGTCGGAGCCGTGTCTGCTCGACCAGGCTCCGTCTCCTCGGGCCGATCGAGCACCCCGGGTTCATCGCCGGCCATCGCGCCCGCGGCCGCCGCGGCAGCGGTGGGGACGAGGACGGTCGTGACCCGCGCACGGCCGCTTCGTCTCTTCGACCTGATCAGCGCCCCGAATGCCTCGGTGGTGGCCGTTCAGGAGGGGCGCATCGTGCGGTTCGGCGAGTCTCCCAGGCTCGGCAAATACCTCGTTCTTCGCGACGTGTACGGGGACCTGTTCACATACGCCGGGCTCGGCAGCCTCGCTCGCACCTACGTCCTGCCGAAGGCGCCGCGCCCGCCGGTGAAGTCGCCGCTGCTGCAGGCGGCGGGCGCGGGCGGCCAGCTCCCCCTCACCATTCGGGTGAAGGAGCCGGCCGGCAACGCGTCCCAGCGGGCCCGAACCGCGAGCGCCCGGGTCCGCGGCGTCGACCCGGCCGAAGCGCCACCCGCCGGCATGGGCAGGGTCCGTCTGTTCGCCCGGCCCGGCAACCCGGACGCGCTCGCCGCCGCCACCCTGATGGCGAGCTTGGCCCCGCGCAGGCACGTCGAGCAGCCGCTGCGCCTGCGCCTGGGATCGGTCGTGGCCAGCGGGACCGTGCTCGGCCGCGTGCGTGTGCCGCGCGGAGCCAGGGACGGTCACCTGCGCTTCGCCATCCAGCCGGCCGGCGATCCGGGCACGATCGATCCCGGTCCGGTCCTGGCCAACTGGGGTCAGCTCGCTGCGGCGCTGCACCCGCAGGGCGCCAGGGCGGAAGACGCCCTGCTGGGGGCGACCGCCGCCGGGGCCCTCCTCATGTCAAAGGAAGAGCTCGAGGGCGCGGTGCTGTCGGACCCGGGCATCACG
>Ga0074045_10006378_pt1 | contig 10136 bp, 10 predicted proteins | sample BogForMeECP23OM2_FD_94442 | JGI IMG/M metagenome (GOLD analysis project Ga0074045, IMG submission 94442) | Bog forest soil microbial communities from Calvert Island, British Columbia, Canada - Bog Forest MetaG ECP23OM2 | ecosystem: Environmental > Terrestrial > Soil > Wetlands ... | reverse complement strand
TTCATAGCCCGCTCCATCGCGGCCTCGCTGTAAGAGATCATGTCCCCCATGCTCTCTTACCCTCGCCGCCCGCTGAGCGGACATTTCATGTGCTATCTCAACCGGACATATCATGTGCTAACGGCAGTTTGTGACGCGCTTCCTTGACGGTAACCAAGTGGCAGGTTACCCTGCGCTCAGTCAAGAAAGCGCAGGAGTTGCTATGGAAGCCGAAGCAGCTGTGCAAGCCCACGATTACGTCGTCACCCGCCAATTGCAATGGCTCGCATTGTCACAGACGCCTGGCGTGGGCGCTGGGCGTGGCCGCAGACTGGTGCAGAATTTCGGTGGAATCGATCGGCTATTCGCGGCCTCGCTTACCGAACTTGAAGTGGCAGGGTTGCCTGCCGCGGCGGCTCAGAGCATTGCGCTTGGCAAGTCGTTGGAGCTGGCTGCGGCGGAACTCGATCACGTCAAGGAGGCGGGCGCTAGGGTCATCGTTCCCGGAGACGTGAAGTATCCGCGACGGCTACTGGAAATCTATGATCCACCTCTCGTGCTTTACCTCAAGGGAAGTGCAGAACTCATAGATAAACCTGGCCTTGCAATCGTTGGGACGCGGCGTCCTACGCCCTATGGCACGGGCATGGCGGAGCGCCTTGCTTGTGACCTGGCTGCTCGCGGATTGGTCGTATTTAGCGGGATGGCGCGCGGCATCGATACCGCCGCGCATCGCGGCGCGCTGAATGCCCATGGGCACACAGTCGCAATTTGGGGCACGGGCATCGATGAGGTCTATCCGAGAGAGAACCGGAAGATCTCGGACCAGATTCTCAGCTCTGGCGGGGCCATTCTGACTGAATTTCCACTGGGCACGTTTCCGGCGCCGCAAAACTTTCCCATTCGCAACCGGATCATTAGCGGCATAGCGATTGGCGTTCTGGTGATCGAGGCCGGGGAGTTCAGTGGCACCCGGGTGACGGCACGATGCGCTCTGGAGCAGGGCCGCGAGGTTTTCGCCGTCCCGGGCAACGTTACCAACAAGCTCTCCTGGGGCCCGAACACGCTGATAAAGCAGGGCGCTGCACTGGTCGCCACGTGGGAAGACGTCTGGGAAGCACTGCCTACGGACACCCGTCTGGCCCTGACACCGCCAGAGCAGCCTGAATCGCAGGGCGGTGCTGCGGCATCACTGTTCGAGGCGGCAGACCTGCCGCCGACGGAGAAGAAGGTCTTCGGGCTGTTGCGGTCGGATGAATCCACCCACATCGATCAACTGGTGGAGCGCCTGAGTTCGTATCTCTCCTCTTCGGAAATCTTCAGTGCATTGTTCGAGCTGGAGTTGAGCGGCCGCATCCGGCAGTTGCCGGGGAAGTACTACGTGCGGACGATGTGATCGGAAAATCGCTTTTCGCCTTTCGCTTTTCGCTAAAGCAGAGAAGTGAGGCGGGTCTTGCCGGGTTTTAGGGGGCGTGCATGGCGGCCAACAGCCAGCATCGGCATCTCTGGCGAAAAGCGAAGAGCGAAAAGCCCCTCCGTTTTGCGGCCGTCCCACCGCCCGTGCTAGCTTCATAACGTAATTCGCACTAATTGAGGTTCTATTGGCAAAAGGTTTAGTCATCGTCGAATCGCCGACCAAGGCGAAGACGATCCAAAAATATTTGGGCGCCGGCTACGAGGTGGAAGCCTCGCTGGGCCACATCAAGGACTTACCCAAGAAGTCGCTCGGGGTCGATCTCGACAACGACTTCTCGACCGAGTACGTGGTCATTCCGGGCAAGGAAAAGGTCGTCGCCAGACTCAAGAAGCTGGCGAAGTCGGCGGACACCATCTACCTGGCGCCTGACCCGGACCGCGAAGGGGAAGCTATCGCGGCTCACCTCGCCGAAGAGCTCGGCGGCGACCGCGTTGACGGCAAGAAAAAGAAGGGCAGCGCGATCAACATCCGGCGCGTCACTTTCAACGAAATCACCAAGCGCGCCGTGCAGGAGGCCTTCCAGCATCCACACGATATCGATCGCAATCTGGTGGACGCGCAACAGACACGGCGCGTGCTTGATCGCCTGGTGGGCTATCAGATTTCGCCGCTGCTGTGGGACAAGGTCCGCCGCGGACTGTCCGCTGGCCGCGTGCAAACGGTTGCGCTACGCCTTATCGTCGAGCGCGAGCGCGATATCAAGGCTTTCGTCAAGGAAGAGTATTGGACGATCGACGCTCATTTGGCAGCGGCCAAGCCACCAGCTTTCGATGCCCGGTTTGTCAGCATAGGCGATGAGAAGACGCCGATCACGAATGCCGAAGACGCCGAGAAAATCAGGGCTGCGCTTGAAACCGCTGATTGGTCGGTCCGCTCCATTGACAAGCGTGAGCGCCGCCGCAGCCCGGCAGCGCCCTTTACCACCAGCAAGTTCCAGCAGGACGCCTCGCGCAAGCTGCGCTTCAGCGTGAAACGGGCCATGATGATCGCGCAGCGTCTGTACGAAGGCATTGACCTCGGTGATGAAGGCACGGTCGGTCTGATCACCTATATGCGTACAGACTCGACCCGGGTTTCGAATGACTCGGTGGCCGAAGTTCGAGAGCTGATCGCAAGCAATTTCGGGCCTCAGTTCTTGCCTGAATCTCCGAACACTTACAAGTCGAAAAAAGACACGCAGGATGCGCACGAGGCCATTCGTCCTACCTCGGTCCTGCGCCAGCCCGACTCAGTTAAGAAATATCTGCAGGAAGACGAGTTCAAGGTCTACAAGCTAATCTGGCAACGCTTTGTGGCTTCGCAGATGAACCCGGCCGTGTTCGACCAAACGACCGTAGACATTGACGCGGTGAATCAAACGACTGTAGTCCCGGTGACCTACCGCTTCCGCATCACAGGTTCGGTGCTCAAGTTCGAGGGCTTCCTCAAGGTTTACGAGGAATCGAAGGACAGCAAAGACGAAGAGGACGATGCGCTCAAGCACAAGCTGCCGGCGCTCATCGAGGGCCAAAAACTCACGCTGAAGGAACTCAAGCCTGAACAGCACTTCACCGAGCCTTCGCCGCGCTTTAATGAAGCATCGCTGGTGAAAGAACTCGAAGAGCGCGGAATTGGCCGGCCTTCGACGTATGCCGCCATCATCAGCACCATCCAGGAGCGTCAGTACGTGCAGAAGCTCGGCGGCAAGTTCATCCCCACCGAAATCGGTTTCGTGGTGACCGATCTGCTGGTCGCGAACTTCAAAGACATCTTCGATCCGCAGTACACGGCGCGGCTGGAAGAGGAACTTGACGAAATCGAAGATGGCAAGGAACGTTGGACTGACGCTTTGGCCGAGTTCTACAAGAAGTTCGAGAAGGAACTCCATTACGCCGAAAAGCATATGGAGAACGTCAAGCGGATGGAGAAGCCCACCGACGAGAAGTGCGAACGGTGCGGCTCGCCGCTAGTCATCAAGTGGGGCAAGCATGGGTCGTTCTACGCGTGCAGCGCGTATGACAAGGCCGACCCCAACAGTTGCACGTTCACCAAAGAGAACCCGATTGATTTGCCTGACCTCGACTCCGCCGATCTGCAGGAGACGACTCAGGAAGAGTACTGCGAGAACTGCGGACGGCCCATGGTGCTGAAGCGCGGGCGATTCGGCCAGTTCATGGCCTGCACCGGATATCCTGATTGCAAGACCACCCGCCGCTTGGACCAGGCAAAGAAAGTCCCCGACATTCCGTTGGACGAGAAGTGTCCGCAGTGCGGGCGCAACCTCTTGCTTCGCCATGGCCGCTATGGAGAATTCATCTCGTGCAGCGGTTACCCGGAGTGCAAGTGGGTGAAGCAGAACTATATCGGCGTGAAATGTCCGGAATGTAAGACCGGAGACCTGGCGGAGAAGAAGGCGCGTCGTGGGAATTTCTTCTACGGCTGCTCCAATTATCCCAAGTGCCGGTTTACTTCGGCGTATAAGCCGATCGACGAGACCTGCCCGGAGTGCGGTAGCCCGTACTTGCTGGAGAAGAACCTGAAGTCCGGGACGTTCATCGTGTGTCCGAATAACAGACGCACCGAGCCGGACGAGGCCAAGGGCCGCGGGAAGAAGAAAGCTGGGGATGAAAGTACGGTTAAATGTGACTACTCGCGGGAAATAAAGCCGGTTCCTGTTGCATAATAGACAGCGTTTTCAGCAGAACATAGCCCGGCCCTCGCAGCCGGGCATTTCTTAGAGGAGGAGAGATCACGATATGGCAGTGAAAGCGGTTCAAGAGGGAATGCATACGATTACTCCACATCTCGTGGTGAACGACGCCACCAAGGCGCTGGAGTTCTATAAGACCGCATTTGGGGCGCAGATCGGAGGGGTTCACAAGACCCCGGACGGAAAGGTCATGCACGCGGATTTCAAGATCGGCGACTCCAAACTCATGCTGGCCGACGAGTTCCCGGGCATGAGTTCGCCTTCGGCCAAAACACTGGGTGGCAGTTGCGTAGTGCTGAACCTCTTCATGGAGGATATCGACAAACTGTTCAACCAGGCTGTCAGCGCGGGGGCGACAGTGACCATGCCTCTGGCGAACCAGTTTTGGGGCGACCGTTACGGTCAGGTCAAAGATCCGTTCGGCCACGTTTGGGCGCTCGGGCAACACGTTGAGGATGTTGCGCCCGAGGAAATGGAACGTCGGGCTCGCGAAGCATTCGCCCACATGGCGGCGAAAGCCTGATAATAGCGGAAACCAAATTCAAGAATTCGCACTACCTCGTGCCAAAGGAAGCCGGCCGAGGTAGTGCTTTCCAAATAATTCCAGCCAGGAGACCTCATGAGCAATTCACAAGCAACACCAGCCGATGCTGACCTGATTCTGAAGCTTTACGATCTTCGCCGTGAACCGGTGATGCGCTTGGCGCGCAAATACGTTTTCGACTTCGCGCCACAATCCATTGACGACGTGATGACGGTGCTGGGGGACTTTTCAAGCCAAGAGAACGCCTACATGCGGCAGGTCTTTGGATACTGGGGCATGGCGGCGTCCCTGGTGCTTCGCGGCGCACTCAACGAGGACCTCGCGCGCGATAACTTTACCGAGATGCTCTTTGTCTATGCCAAGTTCGAGCCTTTTCTGGTGGAAATCCGCAAACGGACGGGCATGGATATTTTCGGCGCCAACATGCAGAAGTTCGTAGAAGGCTCGGCCGAGGCCCGGGAGCGGGTCGCACGCTTCCAGCAGGGCTTCGCCGCGGCGCGCGCTGAACCCGCGAAGGTGGGAGCCTAACTGGTTCGTCGGCTGGGTGCGGATTTTCGCCAGCGGGCCTGTCACGCCGGCACGCGCAAGAGCCGGGCGCGATGCGGATCCCGATCAGGTGCCCGCAAAACGTCTCAACTCAGGTATTCGCGTATGTAAGGATCGGTACAGCGCAGCAGTTCGGCGACCGTGCCCTCGAAGATGATCTTTCCGTCGCGGAGAATCAAGAACTTGGTATGAAGATCGCGGACATTGCCGTCCGTTGCCGGCACCATCTTGTTCTGCTGACGATCGAAGTAATGACTGGCCATGGTGAAGGCATCCTGTAGGCGGTGCGTCACCAGCAAAGAACTGGTCTGATAGACATCGCGCTGCTTCACCACCAGCTCAATGATGGTGTTTGAGGTGACGGGGTCGAGTCCGCCTGTGGGGGAGTCATAGAGCAGGACCTCCGGGCGCGTGATAATGGCGCGCGCGATCGCCACTCGTCGCCGCATACCACCTGAAAGTTCCGCCGGAAAGAGGTTGACGGTGTGCTCCAGCTCGACGAACCGTAAGGCTTCCAGCACCCGCGCGTGAATCTCGTCCGTGATCTTCCCTGTCTCTTCGATCAGACGATAGGCGACGTTTTCCTCGACGGTTAACGAGTCAAATAGCGCGCTCTCCTGAAAGACCATGCCGATCTTGCGGCGGAGTTCAAACAGGTCCTGCTCGCGCATATGCGTGACTTCCTCGCCGAGAACAGTAATACGGCCAGCGTCAGGCTTAAGCAGTCCAAGCGCCAATTTCAGGGTCAGTGTCTTCCCGGTACCCGCCGTGCCCAGCAGGATCTTGGTTTCGCCCCGGGGAAGCTGAAACGAAATACCTTCCAGCACGGGATGGTCAAACGCAATCTCAACATTTTCGAAACGTATTACGCACCCGTCAGACTGCGAAGCGCGTGACTCCGGCTGCTCGACTTGAGGGGCGAGGCTCGACATGGCTAGTATTGGAAGAATCCCATGAGCAGCCGCGTGAGGAAAAAATCGGTGACGATGAGCAGAACCGAGGCAGCGACCATCGATTGCTTGGTAGCGAAGCCCACGCCTTGCGTTCCGCCTTTGGCCGACATGCCGTAGTAGCAGCCAATGCTGGCGATGATGAATCCGAACACTACGGGTTTCCCCAACCCCATGAACACATCCCCGAAACGGAGTGCCTGGTAGGCCGTCGTCCAGTACTGGTTGGCGTCAAGCCCCAGGAAAAAGTACGAGATTACAAAACCACCAGCCAGCCCGACCAGGTCTGAGATGATGCTGAGAAAGAACATCATCACCACACTGGCCACCACGCGCGGCGTCACCAGCTTCTTGGTGGGATCCACTCCCATCGCGCGCATGGCATCGATCTGCTCGCTCACTTTCATGGAGCCAAGTTCACTGGCCATTCCAGTGGCGTTACGGCCAGCCACCATCAACCCGGTCAGCACCGGACCGAGTTCTCTGACCATGGAAAGCGAGACCAACTTGCCCGTCAGCGATAGAGAACCGAACTGTTGGAGAGTGCTGGAGGTCTGCAGAGCCAGCACCGCGCCGGTGAAGAAACCGGTGAGGATCACAATGGGCAGGGAACCGACGCCCACTGAGTCAGCCTGTAACAGCGTGTCAGCAAAATAGCGAGGCTGTTGAAAGATGTTGGTAAGCGAACGGCCGGCGAGCAGGGAATAATCCTGCACCGCCCCAACTTTTTCTTTCGCGATTTCCGTCGGCGAAAAGATTGGCATGCTGGTCCGGAAAGACTGGAACGAAAAATATATCAGAGCCGCACGGAGAAAAGCGGATTCGCGGCCGTTTGGGCCCAGACCTGCGGTCGCAACCGGGTTGAGGTTTCCTTGCAGAACCGCCCGACGATTGTCGGTCACCAGCGAGCAGTGTCACGTCAACCAACGTTGTTGTGAGCGTCGTCACCTGCTCTGGTGACCTAGAACACGGCATGCTGAGACCTCGCTCTTATATCTACGAAATAGCTTGAAGAATTTTCCGTTATGAAAACTTTCAAAGATGCGGGGCACCTCTTCCGGATGGCCGGCGTCTTTCTGGTAGGTGTCGTCGCTTTCGTCATGTTGCGTACCTCTTTCGTCCCGCGCAGTTTTGGACAGTACGGACATTATCGCGGCAAGGCAATCGCCGAGATCGCTGCGCTCCCGATTTCCTACGCCGGCCACCAGGTTTGCGAGGGCTGCCACACCGATGTCCTCGACGTAAAGAGCAAAGGCGTACACAAGGGAGTTGCATGCGAGTCGTGCCACGGGCCGCTCGCCAAGCATGCCGACGATCCAGCGTCGGTGCAGCCCGAGAAGCTGGATACCGCCAAGCTGTGCGTCCGTTGCCACGAAGCAAATATTGCCAAGCCAAAGAATTTTCCGCAGGTGGTTTCGGCTGAGCACTCGGGGGGAGCGCCTTGCGAAGCCTGCCACCAGCCGCACAGTCCAGCAATCATCGCTGGAGGCAGCCAATGAATATTACTCGCCGTCAACTGCTTATCCTGCTGCCAGCCGCCGCGATCGCGTGGGAGCACATCCTCGCCGGAACACCTGAATCTTCTCCGAACTACAACATGACAGAGCACTGGTGGGGCATGTTGATTGACATCACCAAGTGCATTGGCTGCGGTAGTTGCGTCCGGGGTTGCCAGTTGGAAAACCAGGTCCCCGATGGCTATTTCCGTACCTGGGTCGAGCGTTACCACGTAGCGGACTGGGAGCTTGAGTATCCCAAGGTGGATTCACCCGATGGCGGCAAGGGCGGATTCCCGACAGCCAAGGAAGAAGGCGGCAAGAACTTCTTCGTTCCCAAGTTGTGCAATCACTGCGCGGATTCGCCCTGTACGCAAGTCTGTCCAGTGGGCGCGACGTTCGTGAGTCCTGATGGCGTTGTGCTGGTGGACCAGAAATACTGCCTGGGTTGCCGTTATTGCGTGCAGGCGTGTCCTTATGGCTGCCGCTTCATCAATCCGAAGACAGAAACCGCGAACAAATGCACTCTCTGCTACCACCGGATTACAAAAGGACTTACGACCGCGTGTTGCGAGGTGTGCCCGACCGGCACGCGTCAGCTTGCCGATCTAAAAAACCCCAATGATCCGATTCATGAGTTTTTGAAGACCCACAGCGTACAGGTTTTGAAACCCCACCTGGCCACCCGCGCCAAGGTGTTTTACTACGGCTTGGATGGTTCGGTGCGATAAGGAGACTCCTGAGTGCAGATTCCGGTTGAAGGCTTCATGTACCCCAACGAAGTGGAACTCCAATGGAGCGTCCTAATCGTGCTTTACCCGTTCCTCACCGGACTGGTGGCGGGCGCCTTCATTCTGGCGTCGCTTGAGCGGGTGTTCCAGGTAGAGGCGGTGAAGCCCACATACCGACTGGCGCTGTTGACTGCACTTGCGTTCCTGATGGTTGCTCCCTTGCCGTTGCAGTTGCACCTGGGGCATCCCGAGCGTTCGTTCGAGATGTATCTGACACCGCATGGTTCGTCGGCCATGGCTATGTTCGGATTCGTGTACCTGTGGTATTTACTGGGCGTCCTGGTGCTCGAGATCTGGCTGGATTACCGGCGCGACATCGTCGTCATGTCCCAGTCCACCACGGGTTGGAAGCGGCTGCTGTATCGCACGATGACGCTCGGCTCAACCAACATCAGCGAACGTTCGCTGCACATCGACGAGCGGGTGGGTTGGCTGATCACGGTCATCGGCATCCCTTCTGCGTTCTTGTTGCACGGCTACGTCGGCTTTATCTTTGGATCGGTCAAAGCAAATCCATGGTGGTCTTCGCCTCTGATGCCGGTGGTGTTTATCTTCTCGGCCATGGTCTCGGGCATCGCGATTGTGATGTTGCTGTACATGCTGATGTGCTGGATCCGCCGAGAGGCGATTGACATGCGCTGCGTGGACACTGTCGCAAAGTACCTTTTCTACACGTTCATCATTGACTTTAGCCTGGAGATGCTGGACCTGATTCACCGAATTTACGAGGCCGACGAGTCCTTTCGCAGTCTGGATTTCATGGTGCATACGCGGCTCTATCTGTCGCAGGTTGTCATTCAAATCCTGTTGGGTACGGTAGCTCCGATCGGATTGCTGGCACTGACGCAGGTGTTGAAACTGACCGACCTGCGACGGAGGCGCATTTATGTGGTTGCGGGTTGCCTGACCTTGGTCGGCATTTTCGCAATGCGCTGGAACGTCGTTATTGGTGGCCAGTTATTCTCCAAGAGCTTCCTAGGGTACACAACTTACAAGATGGGGTTTGCGACGCGCGAAGGATTATTGACCGCGATTGTTCTGACCATCCTCCCTTTCTTCATACTCTGGGTGTTGTTGAAGCTCCTGCCGCCCTGGCCGGAGAAACACGTGGTCACTATCGGAGCGGCTTCGGCTGACTGAGCAGACAGCAGAAGGTTGGGAAGGTAAAATACAGCAGACGGCGTATGCTTTCACTAGGCCCAGCACGCAAGGAGGGCGCGCGTATGGCTTTTCAGGTAGATCGGAGCCAGTTCGATCCAGAGGCTGGATTCGAGTACTACATCTGCTTCAAGCCCGCAATCGAGGTCGACGGTGACGAGGTACGGTCGCGGATCTCGGTCGAGGCAGCAGTTTCCGTCTCGGAGACCGGAGATGTCGCCGATCTAAGTTTCATGCTGCCGAAGATGTGCCGCAACGATCATTCGCTCTCCTACCTTAAGCGTGATCCGTCCTCTGCCTGTGTGGAGAACCGGGTATTTGTCGCCCTGCCAGGTTTGAGCGGTGATGCCGTGTTCAACGCTCCCGCAACGCTTGAACTCGACCAGGCCGGACGCATCGTCGCCATCGAAATCAACGGCTGCATTCCCAAAACCAGTACCTTCCGCCCCGGCCGCGCATAGAGCACTCGACCGTTATAACTCCAGCCAGTCAGGTATCATGTCCGC
>Ga0074045_10006377_pt1 | contig 10137 bp, 7 predicted proteins | sample BogForMeECP23OM2_FD_94442 | JGI IMG/M metagenome (GOLD analysis project Ga0074045, IMG submission 94442) | Bog forest soil microbial communities from Calvert Island, British Columbia, Canada - Bog Forest MetaG ECP23OM2 | ecosystem: Environmental > Terrestrial > Soil > Wetlands ... | reverse complement strand
GTTCCGAGGACAAAGACGGCAATCAATCCCAACTGGGCAACCAACCTCAGGCGGGCGGGCAGTTCAACCCTGTCTCCGTATCCTGCCATTAGAGACAGGATGATCATGGTCGCCAACAACCACAGGGATACCCCAGATACGACACCAGCCACGAAAAATGCCGCTAAGATGCCCACACCCCCGCCTTTGGGCGTCGGCCGGCAGTGGGAACTACGTTCGCTGGGACAGTCAAGTAATGATACTTTTCGGGCGAAGCGACCGATCATCCAGGCCCCCAGGAAGGCTAATACAAAGCTGGAGACCAACAGTTCAGCAGGCATATTCTATACCCAGTTTCCCGAACGTGGAGCTGCAAATCCCAACTTTCTCAAGTTTCGTGCCGACAATCATGATCTCCAACCCGATGAAACCACGATCGCCGTCACCCCCTCGTATGCAGGCATATGTCCCGCCACGCGGCCACCCGCCTCAATTCCTCCGCCATCGTACAAGGCGGGGTCCAGCCCAGCACCAGCCGAACCTTGGACGAGTCTATCTGCAGTGAGCCGCAAAGCCGCTTTGCCTCGTTCGACTTCCCTGTTACCTTGCCCCCCAGGTTGATCAACCACTCCGGCACCTGCAACAGCCGTGCGGGTTTGTCGAGCGACCTTGCGATTCGGCACACCAACTCAGGCGTAGAGACATCATCGCCATCGCTCGCCAGGAACGTCTCTCCGGCTGCCGCTGGATGTTCCAGGCAGCAACAGATTAGATCCACCACGTTGGTCAAACCCAAGAGGCTGCGCTGGTTGCGGATGCCGCCGAATGGCAAGGGCATACCGCGTTCAATAAGTCGAATCAGGTTGAGGAAGTTCGCCTTCACGGCCGGCCCGTAAATCAATGGCGGGCGGATGATTACAACCTCTATGCCCGTCTGTCGTTCGGTCTCTCTAAGGGTTTGTTCCGCCTCCCATTTGGACACTCCGTAGTCATCCTCGGGACGTGGAGGATCACCCTCCCTGAACGGCTCTCGGCCCTTCCCGGTCGCTTCACCGTTCACCTTCACGGAACTCAAGAATACAAGGCGTTTCACTCCGGCCTGAGCAGCCGCTTCCGCAAGCCTACGTGTCCCCGCCACGTTCACCATTCGGAATTCCGCCAGAGGATCGGCGGCTGTCTCCTTCATCATATGAACCCGAGCCGCCAGATGCACCACGGCATCCATCCCGGACAACGCTGCACTCCAGTCCGTATCCGGTCCGATATCGCCGAGACCTATCGTATGAAGGTGGGGCGTTTCTTGCGCCTTCGTTCCCCTCTGTGAGATCTCTTTTTCCTCCGCCGTTCGCCCTTCGCGGCCTGCCCGTCTTGCCGCCAAAACGGAGCTGCCGCGACGCAGGAGTTCGCGGCACAGTTGTGACCCGACGAATCCCTCTGAACCTGTGACGAGGATCATGGGATTCGCCATTGCATTTTTGAGCATTGCCTCAATTCATCCATTATTAATTTCCCGATGGCATCTACGTAGTGGAGGGATAAAGGGCGCCAGCCTGTAACTCACTGGCTACTGCCGCGTCATTAACGGGATAAGCGTGTAAGGCAATACTCGACGGGTCGGTTCCACGACACTGGTTCAGGTACAAATATTTGCAGATTATGATACCCTTTGTTTTGCCAAGACAAATATATGACATGAGCTCCCCAGAAATGAACTAATGTACCTTCTTAACTCAATAGGCAGATTGGAATCAAGTACCATGTACCCAGTGTAAAATAATCTATTAGGCACAACTTTTCTTACCTCCCATCCGCTTGTCTTGAATAGTTTGATCCACCTATGCCTACTTAAATAATACACTTCCGTAAGTGCATCACCTGCTTCACCATGCCTGGATGGAAAAAGTACTTTTCTCACTAATTGTATTCTAGATTGCCTAGTGGCTCGATCAAACACTCTGCTCAGTTCAATATTCATTTCTTTCTTGGAATTTATACATATTCTGTTACGAAGGATTTTAATAACGGATGTAAACACGAAGCAATAGTGTGTCAGGATTGTCCAGAATTTCCAACTTGCACTGGGTACTATGTGAATGGCAATGCCGTCCGGTTTCAGAACGCGTTGCATCTCGCTGTGGAATTCATCCAAATGAGGAATATGTTCCAAAACGTTAGAGCTAAACACAATGTCGAATGAATTAGACGTGAAAGGTATGTGTTTACCATCATAATTTCTGATTGGCCAAACACGGTCCTCCAAATATGTACTATCTAGAATGTCAATCGCCTCAACAGCATACCCATTTTCAGCTAACTCTCTTGCTTGACACCCTGTACCCGCTCCAATTTCCAATACCTTAAGTTTTCCCCTATCCATGTTACTTTTTAACTCGGAAAGTGTAATCAATACTTTCTTTAACTCTGATGAACGAAGGGATTCTAGATGTCTAAGACTCATATGACCTAACCTTGCATTATTATTTGCATGTACAACTAATAAACCTTTACAGCATGGATACTTCCATCATTGTGAACCGTAATTCTATGTTTAATTCCGTTTGGTGATAGAAGTATAACACCTCCTGTCCAAATAGTTAAATCACCCGCAGGATCTATTCTGGCCTTCTCGGATCCTGCCGCATACAAAAGCAGATGGCCGTTAGTTGCGGTGGGTTCCATGGCGCCTACGTTAACTGTATTATTAACCTGAAGGTTTATTAATGGTATCTGGTTGCCGACAGTATCGTTCCAGTAAGCATTTGCACCATTCAAAAAGTAAACCCGACCGTATCCATCAATCCCGAATACCTCTGTTGATGAATTCTGAGAGTAACCATCAGTCCCTTGGCGGAATGAATCACGATCCCTCGGTTAAACCACACGAAAAAAAAGCGGTCCGTGAGACGTGAAGTCAAGTCTTTGCGATGCGATTTCCGCCCACTGGGTTCCATCGGGCAACTGACGCCCGGTGAAGAATAATCCACCCATGTCTACATCGTCGTCTACCCAGAGTACAGCACCATTTAGCCCCCCGGGCCCGTTGGTGTAATTATGGACGCTAAACTCGCCCACCCACCACTCAGCTGCTCCAGGGTATTCAAATGCCATCCCGTACTCGTATGGAGTTATTAAGAAATTGGCTGGGCGAGCGGGATTAGCTGGATCGGGACTGGGCCGGGAAAGCCGAAAGCGCGGCAGTGGGGTTGATCCTGCCCAATTGGTAGGTGTAAAGGTAGAGATACCCTGGTCCCCATCGAGCTCAAGGCCGATTGAGCCGAACCCGACGGGGTCGGTATAAGTGAGGCCGTTTGAAGGGCCCGGCGGCTCGCTCCCAATGCTCACGGGCCCGGGGAAATTCACCCATGCGGTGTCATTGTCGCCCAAGCTCGTAGATGATTTCGAGGCATTCAAACTACTCGTTGTCAAGACCATCGGCCCCACTGAAGCTTTTGCCGGCCCGCTGCCCACGGCAACTCCTTGAAGGAGCGTTGAAAACTGCTCCAATTTTTTCTCCATAGCTGTAATCTGCGCCTGCTGGGAGGCAATCTGGGCCTGCTGAGAGGCGATCTGCGCCTTCAACTCCGATTTGGTTGCAAATTCAGTCGCCTCGATCCCGTCCTGAGAATTCATACCGGACGGGACAGCATAGACGGCATGACGGCACACGGCGAATTGCAGCAGAACGGATATCAGCAAAAACAAAGATAATCGATACTTTCTCATCTTTCCATCCTTCACATCGCCTCCATCGATAACTAAGTCTTGTAAACAGTTCTTTAACTCTGATGAACGTAAAGATTTAAGATATTGAGGATTCATCTTAAATACATAATCCTGAACACAGACCATGATTAGTAGTTGTAGAAGATAAACGATGAATGTAGCCCTTTAGAATGGAGATAAAGGCGCTCTTCGCCAATTATTCGTAGACGTACAGACATATATATAGTTAGCATCCCACGACCACTCACCTTGATTGCATATTTCTGCAGACGTGGTTGGAGTGTGTGCCGCGCGCAAGCGAAAGCGATCGCCGGCCATATCCAATCCCCCAGTGCCGGCAACTGTCGGGGTCTTCGTTCCAATGGCGAGTATCCCACCTGATATTCGCATTATTTCCGCATTTGCCGTCCAAAATTGCAAACTTCGAGTGCCGGAATCATTGCCATAGTAGAGTCCATAATTTCCGTCCGGCGCTACTGAACATAGTAAGTAGCTATTCGTATCAGAGATCTTCAATAAGTGCCCAGCACCGTCAAGTAAAATATTGCCATTGACTTCAAGGCCAACGTGTAAGTTCTGCGGCGGTATGGAACCTTCCCCAACATTAATACCTACGGGCAGATAAAAATTGGCGGAACTAGGAGTCATTTCCAGATATTTGGTCCAATCGGTAGCGGCAAGCGTAGTGTGTTCGGAGCGCAGGTCAAGCCTTATAATTTTATTCTCCGGCCTGTCAAAATTACAGAAAAGGGGTTCCAGGTAGCCATCAGGACTGCTAATGCCTATGGGCATGTAACGCAAATACATTTCGGAGGTGGGATCTGTACCGAAGGCCGGGTCCCTCTCGGGGCTGTTGGCGTAATTGCTTTCAAAACCAAACCACAATTGAGGTTCAGTGAATATATTGGGCACATAAAGAGTGTCGGAAAGATTATAGCCAAACTGGCAGGTATCGTTGATGCCTTCAGAAAAAGTCTTGACTCTCGCAGTGGCCTGGGGTGTGTAGGTGGTAGGCATAATAAATTCGGTGGCCTCCACTGGACCGTTTATTTCCACCAGCTCGGATGAATTGCCGGTTTGTGCGCGTACTGAGCCCACAATGCCCCACCCGATTAAACCAATAGCAAATAGACACAGAGCAGTTTTTAGTGCTATCAATCTCATTTCATCCCCCCTGATTGTTGGTGCGACCGGTGATAAGCAGCAGCTCGGCGGGGTTTTCGGGAATTCAATCGAAATTGCCAATCCCCAGTCGTTTGCCTGATTATCTATTCAATCGGGTCCACCCTTAGATGATCGGCGTCAGCAACTCTTTGAAGCAGCACTGAAAAATGTCCAATTTTTTTTCTACATAGCTGTAATCAGCGGCCGCTGAGAGGCGATCTGCGCTTTCAACCCCGATTTCGTTGCGAATTAAGTCGCCTCGATCCCGTCCGGTAAATTCATACCGGACGGGACAGCGCAGGCAGCATGACGGCACACGGCGAATTGCAGCAGAACGGATATCAGCAAAAACAAAGATAATCGATACTTTCTCATCTTTCCATCCTTCACATCGCCTCCATCGTTAACTGAGTCTTGTCAACACTTCGGCTAAACGTTTCAAAACCAGAAAAGCCATAGCAACTACTGGATGAAAGCAACCTCTTTAGCTCTATTGCCGGATACCTTACCGATCATATTTACAACAGACATATTCTTCACGACAATATTCTTAAATATCATATTTTCGTTGCCTGTTGCCAATACCGGATATTGATGACTTGGGGGAGGCTTGCTGGCGTCTGACTGATATTTGTTGTTTTCAATAATGATATTCTCGAACCTCCCCTTTAAATTACCTCTTTCATATCCATAAAGACACACCTGCCCATGATCGTAGGGTGTTTGTGCTACTGGATCGACAAAACTATTATTCGTGATTTTCATGTTTATAACATCGGTTGACGAAGCGGCGAATTCTATACCACTATTTGTCCGCACCCACGTATTATGGGATATAGTCCCATTCTGATATCCGGCCACACGAATGGTATTTAGACCCTCAAATGAATTATAAGTTATTTGGACTGCATCTTGTATTCCTGCACGAGTAACACCCGTATTGTCATCTCTCGGCGTCATGATAGCCCATTTGCCAGTTTTAGGACAATTGCAGGAAATGAAATGATTATAGTTGATCTGCATCCCGATTGTACGATCGACCGACTCAATACCTCCACAGCAACGGTCAAATAGATTATTGCTAATTTCAATATTTTCGGAGATTCGCGAATATCGTTCATAGCCCACGTATATTGCAGGGTACAGATTCTTAAACCTGCAATTTCGAACGCTGGACTCAGTGCAGTGAAGTTCAACCCCGCTGCAGTTAGTTACGGGTTGGGTTTCATTATAAAATTCGCAGTTTTCAACAATATTATGGCTTCCATTCAAGTATATAAATGATGTATCATCCGCCGTAAGATTTCCTGGAACGTTCCTGGAGCCATTTATGATAGTCACATTTCTGATTATATTAAATCCCGTTGAATCATTATACTTGTGATAGCCAACGATTATCATGCTTCTACCGGGCGAATTCTTAATATATAGATTTTCAAGCAATACATTCTTACCGAGCGAATAAACACTATGGTATGATCTAAACGGCGCATCGAGAACTATGCCATCGAAATCAAATTCCAGGTTTTTTATCGTCTGGCCGCTTGTGCCCAGCGGGGTCCCTATGATGTTAATTCTTGTTCCCGCCGGCAAGGCGCCCTGAAGTGCGGGAGAACATTTAAGTTTAGCGCTCCTATATTCGCGGCACCGAAAAGCAACATTTGACGGCACCTTGACCGTGACGTACTCGCCCTCCGACATTTGGGCTTGATCGTAGCTGTTCAGGTAATAGCTCCCATCAGGCAGAAAGACTTGACCTCCGTTTGGCAGGCTGGCGCACGCCGTCCTTAGCGCAGCGGCACATTCCCTGATCCCATCGGCAACTGCGCCAAACCACTGAGGAAGAACATTCGTAACACTCGCCGCACCGAAGAGTACTTCCCCGGGCTGGGCGATAAAGCATTCGTATGGGCCAGCCTCGAATAATCCATTTATATTGATGGTGTGGCCATTAGTAGTAATTTCCCCACTCTTTCGACAAACTAGTCTGATGTTGCTCGGAACTGTTAAATTAGCAGATAATGATACAGGTTTATCAATAACTATATTACCATTCGAAGCTCCGATTTGTCGAACGGACGTTGCGAGGAAATCCATTTGCTCAGCAGATGGTGCTATGTCCGAATGATTGGAAGCATAGACAGTGTTACTGGTCGATACGAGCTCTTTGGATTGTTCTTGAAAAGAAATTTCTGCCACATTCATTGAATCGGGCACCGCATTCTTGCTTATAAATCCATGAGCCAAAAGCAGCGCTCCAAAGATCAAGACCAGCTTAAATGGAAATTTCTTCATATCCGCCTTCATTGGATGGTAAGCTGCCTCAACTCCACGAACTCACCGGTTCACCTCACTATAAACCTCAGATGTCCTCTGAAAGACTAAACGTTCGTCAAATTCGTCCACCACCTTACGCCGACTGGCGATACCCATTTCCTTGCATCGCTCAGGGTTATCCATGAGAAATGCAATGGCGTCGGCCAAGGCTCGGGAATCATGGCAGGGGATAAGCAGCCCGTTAACTTTGTGCATAACTATTTCACGGCAGCCGGGCACATCCGTGGCAATCAGCGGCAATCCGCACGCAGCGGCCTCCAGGAGAGCGCGTGGCACGCCTTCGCCATAGGATGTGGGTAGTACCGCCGCATTAATATATTTCAAGACGCTCTCCATGGCGTCAACGTGGCCCAGCAAGGTCACCACACCCTCCCGTCTCCACAGCTCCACTTGCTCTTGAGATACAGATGAGGGGTTTCCATTATCCTGGGCGCCGGCAAGCAGAAATTCAACGGCCCTGCCTGCTTCACGCAGTATTCCGGCCGCCTGGACATACTCACTGATTCCTTTGTCCCAGAGAAGCCGCGAAGCGAGAAGAACTCGAAAAGCACCATCGTTGCGGGGTGTTCGGAGAAGAGGATTAAAACGATCCACATTGACGCCCGAGCCGCGAATGAGGCGTATCCGTTCCTTGCTAATAAGGTGCATTTTTTGAAAAAATTCTACGTCATCGGGATTTTGCAGGATAAGACGTGTCTTTTCGCCACTTAAGGCCATCTTAAACATCAACGCCACAGGGACCCTCAACAATCTGGCCTGCAAACTTTCACCAGTGAAAACGTACCCCAGTCCCGTAACCGCGTGAACACGACAACTGGTCCCCGAAAGCTGTGCCGCAACTCCGCCATACACAACAGCCTTGATAGTGAAATTGTGCACCAGATCGACTTTTTCTCTTCTCAGCAGCCGGGCAAGGCGCATTATTGTTCGGGATTCCCGGGCAGGGTTTATGCTGCGCCGATCCATGGGAATAGGAAACCATCGGAAGCCCAGCGATTGCAAACGCGAGCCGTAGTCGCCGGGAGCGGAAATCATAATAACTTCCAAACCCTGGTTCAAGAGATACTCGGCAAGAGCACGCCGAAAATTAAAAAGATACCAATCGGAGATGGCGAAAAAGGCCAGTTTCATTCATAGAGCTTTCATTTGGTAGTTCAGTATATATTAACAGTTCTAATTCAAAGCTGAATGCTGCTGTAACCATGCCTGAAACATAAGCACGTTCCAAATCTGATAATGATAATTGCGCCTGCCAGCCAAATGTTCCTCCCATTTCAGACGTATTAAATCCGGACGGAAGAACCCATCATTTCTTAAACGCCTTTCACTCACCAGTTCATCGGCCCAATCGCGCAAAGGACCACGGAGCCAAGCAGCAACTGGGACTCCAAATCCGGTTTTCGGTCTCTCAATCAACTCCCTTGGCACGTATTTATAAAGAACCTGACGCAAGATCCATTTACCCTGTCCATTCCTGATCTTAGAAGACAATGGCAACCGCCACGCGAATTCCACGACACGTTGGTCCAGAAACGGAATACGAGTTTCCAGACTCACCCGCATCGCAGCGCGGTCGACTTTAACAAGGATATCGTCCGGCAGATAAGACACTGCATCAAGATACATCATCCGTTGTTCAAAACTCGACAGATTCGGCCACTGACGGCAATTAGAAATATAGTTCAAGTGTTCTCCAGCGCCATCAGAGAGGACCTCAGTGGGATGCTTCCAATGGGATGTGAGTGCGAGGTAAATCGCATCAGGTGTATCTTCAAGAAGGACATCGGCAAGTTTAAGCACTTTGTCACGAAGCTGGGGAAGCCGCAAGGCGCTCGGAAGGAGGGGAGCAATGCCTGCGAACAGGCGGTCAAGGCTTTCAGGGCAGGCGGCGATCATTCCCCGCACCAGAGTGTGTCGAATTTGCTTGTTGATCCATCCGGTTTTCCGCCAGATGGACCCGGCCCAGAAGTAGCGATTATAACCTCCGAACAACTCATCCCCGGCGTCGCCTGAGAGGGCGACGGCAACATTTGTTCGAGCAAGTTTGGCGACAAGATAGGTAGGCACCTGCGAAGAATCGGCAAATGGTTCGTCATACATTTCCGGCATTTTCGGAATGACCGCTATCGCCTCGCTGGGAGTTACATAGAGTTCAGTATGGTCGGTCCCCAAGTGCTGTGCAATTCGCTTGGCGTAGTTGGCCTCGTTGTACCCAGCCTCATAGAACCCAATTGAGAAGGTTTTGACTCGCTGTCCGCATTCTGCCTGCATCAACGCAACTATTGTAGACGAATCCACTCCTCCAGAAAGGAAAGCTCCAAGCGGCACGTCGGAAATCATCTGGCCGGCGACGGCCTTAAGCAAAAGCCTCTCCAATGCCTCTGTCTGTTCTGTTTCGCTGCCGGAAAGAGGCATTCTCACTCCAAACTCAGCCGTTTCGAGCATCGACCAGTAGCGTGTAAGCTGAATATCCGGCAGAGAAAAAGGCGGGATAAACGGTTCCCCGCTCCAGGGGGAAGTCAAACTTGCCTTAAGCCCCAGCTTCAAAATCGATCCCGGCCAGAGCTTATACATGCCACGATAAATTGAATAAGGCGCGGGCACGTAAGCATAACGGAGAAACAAAGCGACTACGTTCCGATCAACTTCGGCTTGAAAAAAAGGACATGCGAGCAATGACTTTAGCTCTGAACAAAATAGAAACACGCCCCCATTCCACCCGTAATAGAGCGGCTTCTCACCCATGCGGTCACGAGCCAGTGACAAAGTACGATCATTTCGATCCCACACGGCCAACGCGAACATTCCCACCGCACGCTTTAGAGTAGCTTCGATACCCCACGCATCGAAACCGGCCAGGAGAGTTTCCGTATCTGAATGCCCGCGCCAGGCCGGTGCCAGGTTCCCCTCCTCCAGTTCCTTCCTTATATCGAG
>Ga0074045_10006376_pt1 | contig 10138 bp, 6 predicted proteins | sample BogForMeECP23OM2_FD_94442 | JGI IMG/M metagenome (GOLD analysis project Ga0074045, IMG submission 94442) | Bog forest soil microbial communities from Calvert Island, British Columbia, Canada - Bog Forest MetaG ECP23OM2 | ecosystem: Environmental > Terrestrial > Soil > Wetlands ... | reverse complement strand
TCGATGTGCCGATCGGCCTCGTCACCCTCGGCCTCTCGCTGCGGCTGTTGCCGTACACCCCGCCCTCGCCGCATCGCTTCGACTTGGCGAGTGCCTTGTTGAGCGCCGTCGCCTCGGCGCTGCTGATCGCCGGGATCAACGGCATCGGCCACGGCCAGGCCGTCCCGTTCATCGTGATCGAGCTCCTGGGCGCGATCGGCGCCGGGTATGTGCTCGTACGCCGGCAAGCCGCGTTGAGCCTGCCGCTGCTCCCGGTCGATCTGTTCCGGCGGCCGGTGTTTGCGCTCTCGGTCACCACCTCGGTGTGCACCTTCGTCGCGCAAGGGATCGTCTTCGTCACCCTGCCCTTCTATTTTCAAGACGTGCTCGGTCGCTCACAGGTCGCGACTGGGCTCCTGATGACACCGTGGCCGGCGATGGTCGCGATCGTGGCACCCTTGGCTGGCCGGCTCGCCGATCGCTATCCTGTGGGGATCCTTTGCGGCATCGGGCTGGGTGTCCTAACCCTCGGCTTCGTTCTGCTGGCAGCCCTGCCGGCGCAGCCGCACGCCGCCGACATCGTGTGGCGGATGATGATCTGTGGGTCGGGCTTCGGGTTCTTCGGGTCGCCGAACAATCGCGCGATCATCACCAGCGCGCCGCGCGAGCGCAGCGGGGGTGCGGGCGCCATCCAATCGACCGCCCGATTGTTGGGTCAAACCGTGGGTGCGGCTTTCGTCGCCCTGATCTTCGGTTTTGCCGGACCCGCCGGGGGCACAGGCCCCACCGTTGCGATCCTGCTCGCCGCCGGGTTTGCGGCACTCGCGGGGGTCTTGAGCGTCCTTCGCATCTTCAATTTCGTTCGGTTCTCGCGATCCCAACGGCGGGCGGGTCGCACCCCTGCGGGCGAGCAACAACCTCGAGCCGCTGGCAAATGAGCAATCGGCTGTTGGCCGTCGCGGCAGATGTGTTGCATTGTCGCCGAGCAACTCCGATCAAGAAAGGACGATACGGTGACAGCGAAACTGTTGCTCGGCACGCGGTCATGAGATTGAGCGTCGTGACCTTTATGCGCCCCGGCCCGGAGGCGCGTGGCCGATCGCTGCAGCGCATCGTCGACTACGCCCGGCAGATCGAAAAGCGCGGGTTTCCAGGGATCTGGGTGACCGACTCGATCGGTCGCGGCCGGCCCACGCTCGATCCGCTCGTCGCCCTCGGCGCGCTCAGCGTCGCAACGCAGCGGGTCGAGCTCGGCACCGCGGTGCTGCAGGTGTCGCTGCGCCATCCGATCGAGCTCGCCCATCGCGTGCAGTCGGTTCAGGCATTGTCAGGGGGGCGGTTGCGTCTCGGCGTCGGCAGCGGCTCGACGCGCGCCGATTTCGATCTTCTCGGCGCCGATTACGACCAACGCTTCCGCACCCTGATGCGCTCGCTCGGGATCATGCGCCGCGCCTGGAGCGGCGAGCCGGTCAATGGCGGGACGTTGTCGCCCTGGCCGGGATGCGAGGGGGGACCGCCGGTGCTGCTCGGCGCCTGGCGCAACCGGCGCTGGATCGCCTATGCCGCAAAGCAGTGCGCCGGCTGGGTCGCTTCCGGCCTCTACAGCAGCTGGGAAGATCTCGAGGCAGGGATGCGCCTTTATCGCGACGCCGGCGGCAAAAACGCCGTTCTCGCCAACGTCCTCGTCGATCTCAGCAACAAGCCGGAACCCGGAAGCCTCGCCGAGCGGGCGACGATCTCGCTGGTCTGCTCGCCGGACGAGGCGCGCGTGCGGTTGAAACGGATCGATCAACTGGGCTTCGACGAGGTGCTCGTCGTCTCTCCGGGCGGCGCGCTCGACGAGATCGAACGGGTACGCGACTTCCTCTAGCGGCTTGTTCAGAGGACGAGCTGGGTCTGGGTGACGAGAGCCACCAGCCGGCCTTCCGAGGTCGAGACGCAGGTCTGCCAGACCATCGTTCGCCGGCCGCGGTGAACCGGTGTCGCCTCCCCGATCACCCGCGTTCCGACCGGCGCCGGTGCGATGAAGTTGGTCTTGCTTTCGATCGTCGTCGTCCCGGCACCCTCCGGCAGGTTGACGATCGTGCCGGTGGCGCCGAGCGTGTCGGCAAACGCCATGACGGCGCCGCCGTGAAGGACGGCGGGACGGGTGCAGAGATCCTCGCGCACGATCATCTCGGCGACGATCTTGTCGGGCGTTGCACTGACGAACTCGATGCCGAGCAGCTCGGCGAAGGGCAGCATCTCTTGCCTGATGCGGGTAAGCAGATCCATTCGCGTTTCTCCCTCTGACCCCGATGCGCGTCCTCTACATCACGGCCGAGCTCTATCCCTGGGTCAAGTCGGGCGGCCTCGGCGATGTCGCCGCGGCGCTGCCGCCGGCGCTGATCGCACAAGGCATTGATGTACGCTTGCTGCTGCCCGGCTTCCGCGGTTTTCTCGACGCATTCCCAGGCATCACCGATGTAGCCCGACTGCCAACGCCGTTTGCCGCTGAGCGGGTGCGGGTGGCTCTCGCTCGGCTCCCCGGCACCCAGAGCCTCGCCTATCTCGTCGACCATCCCGCCTTCTACGATCGGCCCGGCAACCCCTATGCGAGCCCGGACGGTAGCGATTGGCCCGACAATCACCGCCGCTTTGGACTGTTCGGCTGGGTCGCGGCGGAGCTGGCGCGCGGCGCCGATCCGAGTTGGCGCCCCGACATCCTGCACGCTCATGACTGGCATGCCGGGCTCGCTCCCGCCTACCTCACCGCCCGCCCGCCGGCGGAGGAACACATACCCACAGTCTTCACTGTCCACAACCTCGCCTACCGAGGGCCGTTTCCCGCGGGGATCTTCCCGGAGTTGGCATTGCCTCCCGAGTTCTTCTCGATCAACGGGGTCGAGTTCTTCGGCATGGTGTCGTTTATCAAGGCTGGTCTCTTCTACGCGGATCGCCTCACCACAGTAAGCCCGACCTACGCGCGCGAGATCCAGACCCCGGCCTTTGGCTGGGGCCTCGACGGATTGTTGCGCACTCGCGCCAATGTGTTGACCGGAATCTTGAACGGCGTCGATCCGCGCTTCTGGGATCCCCGGCACGATGCGAATCTGCCGCAGACTTACGGCACCGAGGACGCAGCGGTGGGTAAGCGAGCGGCGAAAACTGCTTTGCGGCACCGCCTCGGGCTCGCTTCGCTCCACAACGTGCCGCTGTTCGGGGTGGTGAGCCGTCTGACCCCGCAAAAAGGGCTCGACCTCGTCCTTGCGGCCTTGCCCGACCTTGTTGCCAGCCGGGGGCAACTCGTTCTGCTCGGCTCGGGCGACGGCGATCTCGAGCACGGCTTTTCCATCGCCGCCGAGCAGTACCGCGGGCAGGTCGGCGTCGAGATCGGCTACGACGAGAGCTTGGCGCATCTCATCATCGGCGGTGCCGATGTAATCCTCGTACCCTCGCGTTTTGAGCCGTGCGGGCTGACCCAGCTCTACGCGTTACGTTATGGCGCTCTGCCGCTGGTTCGTCGGGTCGGCGGCCTCGCCGACACCGTCGTCGACGCAAATGCGGCAAGCCTGGCGGAAGGCATCGCCACCGGTTTCGCCTTTGACGACGACAGTCCAAGAGCGCTGATGGCGGTGGCCGGGCGGGTCATCGACTTGTTCCCCCAGCGGGCGGTCTGGCAGCGCATGATCCGGCGCGCGATGACCCGCGACTTCAGCTGGGAAGCCGCGGCCCGTCAATATATCGACGTGTACCGAACGCTGCGACCGGACCTCCCACTCTAGGGTGCATCCCCTATCCGCCGAGGATCGTTCCCTCCGCGATGCCGGCTTCGGTCGCTTTGATCTTGGGGCCGTCGTCGAGGCGCACTCGCGAGACTTCGACGAAACCACCTTGCGCTAGGATGCGCATCCCCTGGTCGCCGACCGAGACCACCTCGCCGATCTTGCGGCCACGCACCACTCCGAAGGTCTGCGCGGCAATCTTTCGCGCATCGAACAGATAGAGTTTCTGCGCGCCGTGGTTCGTCCAGGCGCCGGGTGCCGGATTGCAGCCGCGGATCAAGTCGTAGACGAAATCGACATGGTTCGCCCAATTGATATGCGACTCGGCTTCGCGCACCCAGCCTTCATAGGTCGCTCGGCTTTCGTCCTGGGTGCTTTCGGTCGCTCGGCCCGAGCCGACGAGATCGGCGGCTTCGACCAGTGCCGCGACCCCGAGCGGGAAAATCTTGTCGAAATAGAGTGATCCGGCGGTGTCGTCGGGACCGATCACGACGCGCTTCTGCAGGATGACCGGCCCTTCGTCGAGACCGGGTGTCGGGCGAAAGATCGACAACCCGGTCTCGGTCCGCCCGCGGATGATCGCCCAGGGGATCGACGACGCCCCGCGATGGAGCGGCAGCAGCGACGGATGGAACTGGATCATCCCGTGCTTTGGGATCGCACAGAACTCGGGCGGAGCGAAGAGCAGAACATAGGCCATCACACCGAGATCCGCCTTGAGGTCGGCAAGCGCGCCTTGGGCCTCCTCGCTCGAATATTTGGCAAACCGATGGACCGTCAGGCCTCGCTCCTGCGCTGCAACGACGAGAGGGTCCGGTCTCGCTCCCGGCCGTTCCGGCGCCGCGAAAACCCCGGCGACCTCGTCCCCGCGCGCGGTAAAGGCTTCGAGCACGGCTTTGCCAAAGGCCTGCTGTCCGACGATGACGATGCGCATCTCCCTCCTCCGACTATATCCATCGGGTGGTGTTGCGCCCTCGCGAGCGGCGACACCGCCCCCACATCGGCACAGTTTCATGCTGAAGCGCCCTGGGGCAAGTGCGTCGCGCCAGCCCCGCTGGTTTCGCTCGCCGGCCGCCCTCTCGGCAGCAGCAAAGTCACTGCGGTCCCGCGGCCGACTTCGCTCCGGATCGACACCGAGCCGCCCGATTGGCGGGCGAAGCCGTACACCATGCTGAGCCCGAGCCCGGTGCCTTTACCCGCCTCTTTGGTCGTGAAGAATGGCTCGAACGCTCGCGCCGCCACTTCAGGCGGCATCCCCATCCCGGTGTCGGAGATTTCCAAACCCACAAAATCCCCGGCATTTGCCACTTGCTCCGACGCCTCCCCGGCGAGCGATACCCGATTGAGGGTGCGGAGGCGCAGCTCACCGCCTGCCGGCATCGCATCGCGGGCGTTGATCGCGAGGTTGATGACGGCGAGCTCGAGCTGGGTCGCATCGGCCTCTACCGGCCACAGATCAGGGGCCAGATCGGTGCGGATCGCAACACCGCTGCCGACCGTCCTGGTGAGCAGTTCGGTCATTCCCTGCAGCTCGGCGTTCAGCTCGATGGTCGCCCGACTCAGCGGCTGTCGCCGCGCAAAAGCGAGAAGCTGCCCGGTCAACCTTTCACCGCGCTCGACCGTTCGCAGCGCCATATCGACCCTGGCCTGCAGCTGATCATTCTTCTGCCGCCCGCTCAGCATTTCGAGAGAGCCCTGCAACACAGTCAGCAGATTGTTGAAGTCGTGGGCGACGCCGCCCGTCAGCTGCCCGAGCGCTTCCATCTTCTGCGCCTGGCGAAGTTCCGCCTCTGCCTGGGCTCGCCGATTCATCTCGCGCCTCAGGCGCCGCGCCGTGGTGCGCCAGCGCCAGCTGGCGATCTTGTGACGTTGGATTTGACGGACGGCAACCAGCGTCATACCGAATAGTGCGAGCGAGGCGGGCACTGCGAACAGCGAGTAGTTGACGAGATTGGCGCGCCAAGAAGCGATCACGTCATGCTGTGGAATGCCGTACGTGACGTAGAGCGGGTAACCCTCGATGCGCTGGTAGGCGTAAAAACGCCTGACCCCGTCCGCCTCTCCCCTTCCCCTGAACAATCCGTGGTCCGGGGCGCCCGCGATCGCCTGCATGAAGGGACTGTCCCGCGCGAACACCAGCGGGGCCGGCAATGTCGGATATCGCACCAGCATCGAGCCGTCGCTGCGCACCAGCGAGGCGGAAAAGCGCTGGTCTTGCGACACGGTGCGGTAGAACTCGCTGAAGTAGGCGGGTTTGGCGGAAACGACGATGATCCCGTTGAACCTTTTGTCCGGCGTCGATCGGCGCTCGCAGATGTCGAATTCGGGTGCATGGACGAGCGCCCCGATCTGCTCGCGTCCGACAAAGATTCCGACGTCCTGCTCCTGTTCGGCGGCGAAGCAGTCGCGGTCGGAGACGCCGATCGGCGGAATGGGAGAAGCGCGGCCGCTGACCCGGGGGTGTCCGGCGGCATCCGCCATCCAGACTTCGTCGATCGGCGGCAACGTGTCGAGATCCGACAGGAACCGGTGCAGCTCCTCGTCATGATCGATCCGGTCCCAATCGAGCCCGCGGGTCCGGGCATCGATCCAGGCAAGCACGGTGACATAGGTCTTGAGCGCATCGAGCGCTTGCTCGTGCAGTTCGCCGGCCTCGATCATCACCCGTTGTTCGGCCTGACGCTGGACAAAGCGAAAATTCTGCCCGGCGGCGATCGCCAGCAAGAACAGCGGCACGGCGAGCGAAGCGGCGAGAAGCCCGCGCAACGGCCAAGTCAGCCTCCGCCGCGGACGCTCCTGGATCGCGTCCGCCCGGTTTCTGCTGCCGCGGCCGAACCAACCGGAAACGCGGGCAGCCAGCGACGGGTGATCAGCGTCGATGGTCGCCACCGATGCTCCGCTCCTCTAGCCGGCGCACGGCCGCCAGCTCTCGTCGCCGGATGCCACCGAGGCCGCAAAGCCTCGATCCCCGAGCTTCATCTTGCGATGGATTCCCGCTACCTGGTCGGCAACAGCTTACGCGGAAGTCGCGGCGAGGTCGAACGCCGCGCTGATCGGCGGAGGCACGAGCATTGCGCGGCCATCAGCCGCTCGGCAACTCGGCCTCCGCGAAGCACCGGGGCTGGCCCAGCGGGATCCGCTCACTTTATCCGCCCGGCCCCGACGATGACGAAGCCGTCGCAATTCCCCTGTCCGCAGCGGAAAATTGCGTTTTCGCCGCCAAAAATTGCCCGGTCAGGGGTAAGAATCTATTTGCAATCAATCCGTTGAAGCCGATTTAGCCGAGCCGGCCGACAGCGGAAATCGCGCGCATTTTGGGGTGCCGGAACGGGGTCAGCAGCGGATCGGCAGCGGAACTCAGTAGACAGCCTCGGCCTTACTAAAATCCACATGACTGGTGCCCTTCGGGGGCGAAGTCGTGGATGGCCGGGACGAGCCCGGCCGAGGGCCATCGGTCTCGGGACGGATCGTAAGCATCGAAAGATCGTTACTGATTTCCGGTCGGACAGTTAGAACATTCGAGCAATACCAAAAGCGGCACGATGGCCCCCAGACATTACGCGGGCACCGCGGCGAGGTCGAAGGCGGCGGCCATCAGGGCGCACGTGTAGGGATGCTCGGGAGCGGTCATCACCCGCTCGGTCGGGCCGGCCTCGACGATCCGGCCGTCCTTCATGACCAGGATCTCGTGCGCCAAAGCGCGCACGACCCGCAGATCGTGGCTGATGAAGAGATAGGCGAGGCCGTGCCGGGTCTGCAATTCGCGCAACAACTCGACGATCTGCGCCTGCACCGACATATCCAAGGCCGAGGTCGGCTCGTCGAGCACGACAAAGCGCGGCTTCAGGACCAGCGCGCGGGCGATCGCGATGCGCTGGCGCTGGCCGCCCGAGAATTCGTGCGGGTAGCGCTCGGCGGCCTCGGGGTCGAGCCCAACCTCCACCAGTGCGGTCTCGATGAGCCGCCGGCGCTCGGTCGCACTCGCCGCCAGGCGATGCACCTTCAACCCCTCTTCGACGATCTGGGCGACCGAAAGCCGCGGCGACAGGCTGGAGAACGGGTCCTGAAAGACCACCTGCATCTCGCGCCGCAACGGGCGCAATTGGCGCTGGCCGAGGGCCGCGATGTCATGCTCGGCAAAGCGGATGTGTCCCTCGGCCGCGGTCAGGCGCAACAGCGCCAGACCGAGCGTGGTCTTGCCGGACCCGCTTTCGCCGACGACGCCGAGGGTGGTGCCCTGGCGCACCGCGAGCGAGACGCCGTCCACCGCCTTGACGTGACCCTTCACCCGACGCAGCACGCCGCTGCGGATCGGAAACCACACCTTGATGTCCTTCGCCGCCATCAGCCGAGGTGCGTCGGGGTCGGCGGGTGGTGCACGGCCCTTCGGCTCGGCGGCGAGCAGGTGCCGGGTGTAGGGGTGACGCGGCCGAGCGAAGATCTCGGCGGTCGGGCCGGCCTCGACGATCTCGCCTTGGGTCATGATGCCGACCTGGTCGGCCACCTTGCGGACGATCGTCAGGTCGTGGGTGATCAGGAACAGCGCCATACCGAACCGGTCACGCAGATCCTTGAGAAGCTGCAGGATGTGCGCCTGGATCGTCACGTCGAGCGCCGTCGTCGGCTCGTCGGCGATCAGGATGTCGGGCTCGTTGGCGATCGCCATCGCGATCATGACCCGCTGGCGCTGGCCGCCGGAGAGCTGATGCGGATAGGCGCCGAGCCGGCTCTCGGCATCGGTCAGGCCGACCAGCCGCAGCAGTTCGAGGGTGCGCCCGCGCGCCGCTTCTGTACGCATGCGCTGGTGGATCAGCAATGTCTCGGCGATCTGCCGCTCGAGCGTATGCAGCGGATTGAGCGAGGTCATCGGCTCCTGAAAGACCATCGCTATCCGGTTGCCGCGCACCCGGCGCAGCCGCTCGGGGGGAGCGCCGACGAGCTCATCCCCGGCAAAACGGATACTGCTCCCTGCCCCGTGAGCCGCAACAGGATAAGGCAGCAGCTGGAGGATCGACAGAGCGGTGACGCTCTTGCCCGAGCCGCTCTCGCCGACGAGCGCCAGGGTCTCGCCGCGGTCGAGGGAAAGGGAGATGCTCTTGACCGCCTCGACCGGGGGCGCCCCGGCGCGGCCGGCGAAGGTGACGCTGAGGTTGCGGATTTCGAGAAGGGGAGCGGCAGCCAAGCAAGCGACTCCGTCGGCGACCCTCACCCACCCAGCCCAGCGGGCTGGGTTCCCCCTCTCCCGCGGTGCAGGAGAGGGGCTTTGAGATCAGCGGGTTGTAGCCCCTCTCCCGCACTGCGCCCTCTCGGCATGGCGCGAGCTCTGCTCGCGCCCGAGGGTTGGCGCATCTGCGATGCGCCAGGGGTGCCGCGCGTAGCGCGGCGGGTGAGGGCCTCGGTAGTAGGACCTTCGTTCACAGCACCACCTTGCGCGGGTCGAACGCGTCGCGCACCGCTTCGCCGACAAAGATCAACAGGCTCAGCATCGAAGCCAACACGAAGAAAGCGGTCAGGCCGAGCCACGGCGCCTGCAGGTTGGCTTTGCCCTGCGCCAAGATCTCGCCGAGCGACGGTGACCCGGGCGGCAAGCCGAAGCCGAGGAAATCGAGCGATGTCAGGGTGGTGATCGAGCCGTTCAGAATGAACGGCAGAAAGGTGATCGTCGCCACTGTCGCGTTCGGCAAGACGTGGCGAAGGATGATCACGCGGTCGGGAACGCCGAGTGCGCGCGCCGCGCGCACATAATCGAAGTTGCGCGCGCGCAGAAACTCGGCGCGCACGACATCGACCAGACCCATCCAGGAGAACAGCAGCATCAGGCCCAGCAGCAACCAGAAGTTGGGCTCGATAAAGCTTGCCATGATGATCAGCAGGTAGAGCACCGGCAGTCCCGACCAGATCTCGATAAAGCGCTGAAAGCCGAGATCGATCAGCCCGCCGAAATAACCCTGGACAGCGCCGGCCGCGACCCCGATCACCGAGGAGAGGCCGGTCAGGACGAGCCCAAACAGCACCGATATGCGAAACCCGTAAATCAGCCGCGCCAGAACGTCCCGCCCCTGATCGTCGGTGCCGAGCCAGTTGACGCTCGACGGCGATGAGGGTGCGGGGCTCGGCAGGTCATAGTTGATCGTATTGTAGCTGAACGGGATCATCGGCCAGACCATCCAGCCCTTGGCCGCCGCGATCAACTCCTGTACCGCCGGATCGCGGTAATCGGCCGCGGTCGGAAACTCGCCGCCGAACGTCGTCTCGGGATAATCGGTGAAGACCGGGAAATACCAGCTACCCTCGAAACGGACGACGATCGGCCGGTCGTTGGCGATGAATTCGGCGAACAAGGTGACGAGGAAGACCGCGAGAAAGATCCACAGCGACCAGAAACCGCGGCGGTT
>Ga0074045_10006375_pt1 | contig 10140 bp, 8 predicted proteins | sample BogForMeECP23OM2_FD_94442 | JGI IMG/M metagenome (GOLD analysis project Ga0074045, IMG submission 94442) | Bog forest soil microbial communities from Calvert Island, British Columbia, Canada - Bog Forest MetaG ECP23OM2 | ecosystem: Environmental > Terrestrial > Soil > Wetlands ... | reverse complement strand
GCCGCCCGGGAGCTTCATGGCGAAGTCCTCGAGGTCGAGCCGACCGCTGTCGTATCGGAGATCGGTCGAGAACCCCTGCGCAGAAAGGCCATCGGCGACGCCAAGCGTTCCCACGTTCAGGCGCACATCGGCGGCGGGCGGGGTCAGCGGCGGGGCGGCGAATTTTGCGTCCGACCATTGCGCGCCGCTCGCTGCGGGGCGCGGGGGCCCGAGAGCCAGCGAGGTGAGATCGGAGAGACGAAGACGGTCGACCGTCAGGGCGCCGGTAACCGCGGCGGGCGGCGGGAATGCGCTTGCAGCCGGGCCGTTGACGGCTTCCTCGGCGCGTGAAAGGTCGGGGCTCGCGACCGGCTCGAGGCTCTCGGGGGGCGGCTCGTAGCTGAGTTCGCCGGACGCCCTTACGCCCGCGACCGTCGCGGCCAGGCGCGAGACATTCCAGCGCTCGCCGCGCAGCGTGACGTCCGCCGACGCTTCGATAGGGCCGATGGCGCCGCTCGCCGGGGCAAGGCCGAGGACGGAGGCGAGCGGCGCGACGTTTCCCCCTTTTAGCTTGAACGAGCCGAACAGGCTCGCCTCGTCGCCCCCGGCGGTCGGCGCATAGCGGCCCCGCGCCGTAAGTGTCGCGCCGGCGACGGAGGCGGCCGCATCGACGTCGAAGCCCCTCTCCCACGCGCCCGAGGCGCGCAATTCGACGTGCCCCGCCCCGCCCGGCTCCGCCGCCGTTCCGAGGCCGAGCTGCCGCAGAAGCGCGCCGGCGTCCGGCGAATCCAGGACCAGCGTCATCGCCTCTCCATCGCTCTTCGTCGTCGGCTGGACACTGAGCGAGGCCGTGGTCCGCGCGATCGTCCCGCTCGCATTCACCGAGGAGAAAGCCGCCGCCCCCGTCGCGAGCGCAACGCCGCGCGCGTCGAAGGCGATCGAAGCCGGCGACAGGAGCGGCGCGCGCTGAATGAACGCCCGGCTCCACGGCCTCGGCGCGAGGCGGGAGACGAGTGCGGCGAAATCCCTGAGCTTGTCCGCGCTCAAGCGGCCGGACGCCGTCCCGCCATCCGGTCCGTATGCGCCCGTCGCCTCGACCGAGGCGCCGCCGAGGCCGGCCACCGCGAGGCGATCGAGCGCGAGCTTCGGGCCGGTCTTGCTCAGCTTGAGGACCAGCGACGCGCCGTCGATCCCGGCGTCGCCGACGTGCGCCACGCTGAGGGCCTTGGCCGACAGCGACAGCGAGAGGTCATCGCCGCCGACCAGCGACCGGGCGGCGTCGAAACTCGGCAGCGCGTCCACGTCGAGCGAGTCGGCGGCGAGGTCGGCGTAGATTCGGCCGGGGTCGGCGCCGACCGGCCGGGTGAAGGCCAGCGAGCCGGTCAGGATTGAGCGCCCGAGGGCGATCTTGAGATTCTTGCCGGAAAATCCGATCTTCGCAGCCTCGACCTCGCCCGAGACGGCGAGGCTCTGAGAAGGCAGCGCGTCGGCGAGCGCCGAGGCCCACGCGCCGAGTTCCGGCGCGCCCTCACCCGCCCACCCGCCGAGCAGAGCGGAGTCTTCGGTTGAAAAATCGATCGCGCCGGTGAACCGCGCCGCTTCGCCCGTCTCGACAACGCCCTCGCCTTTGAGGCGGCTCTTGCCCGGAAGCCCGAGGTCGAAGCGGGTCATCAGCGGCTCGCCGGGCCTGGCTCTCAGAGAGGCTGCAACCCCCTCGAGCGTATCGCCGCCGAGAATGGCTGAATCGACGGCGAGGCGCGCGTCGAGCGTCGCGGACCCCGCCCCGGCGAGGGCGGGGGCGAGCGCGGCGGAGAGAGCCTCGACAGCCCGCGCCGGGGGGACGGCGTCCTCGCCCTTGCGCCGGAGGAGCGCGTCGAGGTTCGCCTGCTTGGCCTTCGCCTCGATCGTGAGCCGCGCCTGGCCGCGACCCGCGAACGCCGCCGAACCCTCCGCCCTCAGCGCGCGTTCTTCAGGCCCGAAGCGGAACTCGGCGCTTGCCAGCGCCGCCCCGTCGAGATCGGCGGAAAACGTTCCTGCCGCGCGCCATGGCGTTAGTCCGTCAACGCCCGGCGACGTTCCCGTGATCACGGCCGTCCCCGCCGCGCTCGGCCCTTTGGGTCCGGCCGCCGCGAGCGTTCCGTCGAACTCGATCGCGGGCCAGACGGGGCCCGGGTCGATCGCGATCCGGACCGGCGCGCCCGCCGGCCCCGCCTTTTCCGAGGCAATGCGGAAGACGATCGGGACGCCGCCCGGCCCCGCCGCCTGTCCCGAGACGTGGTAGGGGCCGGCGAGCGACGGCGCGTCGCCGGCGAGTTGGACGCCTCTGATCGTCCGATCCTGCCCGCCCGCCTTCGCGGCGATCCGAAGGGTTCCGTCCCTGACCGAGAACCGGTCGAAGCCGACCGCATCGCCCGGGGCCGCGGCCGGCAGAACAAAGGCGCCGCCGGCGGCGCGCGTGAGCGTCAGGACCGGCTTCTCGAGCCGGACGTCGGTGAAGCGGAAGGCGCCGCTGGCGAGCTTGACCATGGCGAGTTCGAGCCGCGCCCCCTCGAAGGTGAGCCGCGGGGCGTCCGGCCCGGCGCCGGCCGCCGCTCCCGCGCCGACCTCGATGTAGGGCGCGGGGAGGAGCCTCAGCGTCACCGGCCCGTTGAGCGTCACGCTGCCGCCGGTCAAGGCTTCGAGACGCTCGGCGATTTCCGCGCGATGGGCCGACCAGTCGATGAAGTAGGGAACGATCAGCGCCACCGTCAGCAACGTGACGAGCGCGATCGCGATAATGGTCAGGATGACGCGCACGGACAAGCAAACATCTTTCGCCCCTCGGGAATCACCGGAGCGCGGCGACCATCGCTGCGCAAAATGGCGCGAAAATATGACGGGAGCAACGCGCAAGGTCGAGGCGGAGGGGCGCTCCTGTGGATTCCCGGGCCCATGGACATGCGAACGTCATGCGGGCCGACTACGTGAGGAAGGTTGCGCCGCCGGCAGAGCGCGACGGCTCGGCCCCGGGAGACGAAAATGAGCATCGGAATACGGACTTCGCTTCAGGCCGCGGCCGGCCTTCTCCTTCTCGGCGTCGCCGGTCACGGCGAAGCGGCGGGACTCGACGATCTCGTCGCGGCGGCCAAACAGGAAGGACAGCTGACCGTCATCGCACTGCCGCGCGACTGGTGCGGCTACGGCGTGCTGATCGACAGTTTCAAGGCGAAATACGGGATCGCCGTCAACGAGTTGAACCCCGACGGGGGGTCGGGCGACGAGGTCGAGGCGATCAAGGCCAACAAGGCCAACAAAGGCCCACAGGCGCCCGACGTGATCGACGTCGGCCTGTCGTTCGGCCCCGGCGCCAAGGCCGAAGGTCTGCTGCAGCCTTACAAGGTCGCGACCTGGGACACGATCCCGGACTCGGCGAAGGACCCCGAGGGCTACTGGACCGGCGACTATTACGGGGTGCTGTCGTTCGCGGTGAATTCGGACATCGTGAAGACGCCGCCGGCCGACTGGTCCGACCTCTTGAAGCCGGAGTTCAAGGGCTCGGTTGCGCTCGCGGGCGACCCGCGCGCCTCGAATCAGGCGACGATGGGCGTCTATGCCGCAGGGCTCGCCGGCGGCGCGACCGACGCCGTGAAGGCCGCGGAGGACGGGCTGATATTCTTCGCCGACCTCAACAAGAGCGGCAACTTCGTCCCGGCGATCGGCAAGGCCGCCTCGATCGCCCAGGGCGAGACGCCGGTGCTTGTGTTCTGGGACTACAACGCCCTCGCGGCCCGCGACAACTTGAAGGGCAATCCCAAGGTCGACGTCATCGTGCCCAAGAGCGGCGTCGTGGCGGGCGTCTACGTTCAGGCGATCAGCGCCTATGCGCCCCATCCCAACGCCGCCAAGCTGTGGCTTGAGCACCTCTATTCCGATGAGGGCCAGATCGGGTGGCTGAAGGGGTACTGCCATCCGATCCGCTTCAACAACCTCGTCGAGACGGGCAAGGCGCCCGCCGACGTGCTCTCCGCCCTGCCCCCCGCCGCGGGCTACGCCAAGGCGAAGTTCCCGACACTCGACGAGCAGAAGGCGGCCAAGGAGGTCATCGCAAGGGAATGGGACTCCGTCGTCGGCGCGACGGTGGCGAAGTAGCCGCGCGCTCTCGGGATCGTCGTCGTTTGGAGGCGCGGCGTCTCGCCGCACCGAGGCGCGCGAGACGCGCGCCCTTCAACGCCAGCCGGAAGCCGGCCACGCCGCCATGACCTCCGCCCCCTCCTCCCGTCCCTTCGCCCGCCGTCCCGACTGGGGCGCGTGGCTGGGCGTTGCGCCGTTTTTCCTCTTCGCCGCGATGTTTTTGATCGCGCCGACGGCTTGGCTTCTCGTCGGCGCTTTCGAGGATCGCGACGGCGCGTTCACCCTCGCCAACATCGCCCGGCTCGGCCAGCCGTCGATCCGGCTCTCCTACTGGCTCAGCCTCGAGGTCAGCGCCGCCTCGGCCGCGCTCGGCGCGCTATTCGGGCTCGGGCTCGCGCTCGTGGCGCTCTGCGGCGGCTTGCCCCAATGGGTCCGCCCGACGCTGATGACCTTCAGCGGCGTCGCCTCCAATTTCGCCGGCGTACCGCTCGCCTTCGCCTTCATGGCGACGCTCGGGCGGCTCGGGCTCGTCACCGTGCTCCTCAAAAATCTCGGCGTCGATCTCTACGCGGCGGGCTTCAACATTCTGACCTTCTGGGGCCTCACCGTCACCTATCTCTATTTCCAGATCCCGCTGATGGTCCTGGTGGTCGCGCCGGCGATCGACGGCCTGAAGCCCGAGTGGGCGGAGGCGGCCGAAACGCTCGGGGCGAGCCCGTTGCAATACTGGCGCATGATCGCCCTGCCGGTCCTCATGCCCAGCGCGCTCGGCGCGGCGCTCCTTTTGTTCGCCAACGCCTTCGGGGCGATCGCGACGGCCTATGCGCTGACCGGCTCCTCGTTCAACATCGCGCCAATCCTGCTCTACGCTGAGATCCGCGGCGACGTGCTGCACGACCCGAACCTCGGCTACGCCATGGCGGTCGGGATGCTGGCGATCACCGGCTTTTCGAACCTCGCCTACCTCGCCTTGCGCTCGCGCTCGGAGCGGCTGCGATGAGGCGCGGAAGGCTCGGCGCCTGGGCGGCGGTCGGACTCGGGGCAGTCTATTTGCTCGCTCCGCTGATCGCGACCTTCGAGTTCTCGCTGCGCATGCGGCGCGGGGCCTACAGCTTCGACGCCTTTCGCGCCGTGTTCGCGAGCGGCAAGTTCCACCAAGCGTTCCTCTATTCGACTGTGCTGGCGCTCGTCACAATCGTCGTCGCCGCCGCGATCGTGGTTCCGACCGCCTGTTTCGTCCGCCTGCGCCTGCCGCGTCTCGCCGGGATCGTCGAGTTCATCACCCTTTTGCCGCTGGTGATTCCGGCGATCGTGCTGGTGTTCGGCTACATCCGCCTCTACGGGTCGTCGTCCGTTCTGCCGCTGACCTCGACATCGCTCGGCGCCGACGCGCTTTTGATGTTCGGCTACGTCGGCCTCGGCCTGCCGTACATGTATCGCGCCGTCGATACGGCATTGCAGGCGATCGACGCGCGCACGCTGACCGAGGCCGCAGAGAGCCAGGGAGCGGGGCCGCTCACAATCCTGATCGAGGTCATGCTTCCGAACATTCGCGCCGGCGTGCTCTCGGGCGCGTTCCTGACTTTCGCCATTGTGATCGGCGAGTTCACCATGGCGAGCCTGCTCGATCGGTCGGCTTTCGGGCCCTATCTCCAGCTCATCGGCGCCTCGCGCGCCTATGAGCCGGCTGCGCTTGCGATCATCGCGTTCGCGCTGACCTGGGCCTGCCTCGGCCTCATCCAGCTCGTCGGCGGCGCCCCGCCGGCGGCGGCGAGACGGTAGGGCGGTTTAAGATGCCTCGTCACGCCACCTCCGGCAGGCGACCCAGGAACTTGTCGAGGGTGATCGGATAGTCCCGGACACGAACTCCCGTCGCGTTATAGACGGCGTTCGCGATCGCTGCGGCGACGCCGCACAAGCCCAGTTCGCCAATGCCCTTCGCCTTCATGGGCGAGGAGATCGGGTCCGTTTCATCGAGGAAGATGACGTCCTGATGGGGAATGTCGGCGTGGACCGGAACTTCATACCCGGCGAGGTCGTGGTTGACAAAGAAGCCGATCCTCTTGTCAACCACGAGCTCTTCCATCAGCGCCGCGCCGACCCCCATGGTCATCGCCCCAATCACCTGACTGCGTGCGGTCTTGGGATTGAGGATGCGACCCGAGGCGCAGACGGCGAGCATGCGGCGGACGCGGATCTGGCCGGTCGCCGAGTCGACGGCGACCTCGACGAAATGCGCGGCGAAGGTGGATTCCTGATATTTTTGTCGAGGTCGCCATATTCGATGGCGTCCTCGGCCGTGAGGTCGCCGTCGGACGCGGCCTCAGCAAGCGGAATTCTGCGGCCGCCGGATTGAACCTGGCCATCGGCGAACGCGACGTCCGCGGCGTCGAACCCGAGCCTCTCGGCGACGGCGCCGCGCAACTTGACACAGGCGGCGTAGACGCCAGACGTCGAATTGTTGGCGCCGAACTGCCCACCCGATCCCGACGACACCGGAAAGCTGGAGTCGCCGAGCCGGACCGCCACTTTGTGCAGCGGCAGGCCCATCATCTCCGACGCCGTCTGGGCGATGATCGTGTACGAGCCGGTGCCGATGTCGGTCATGTCCGTCTCGACCGTGACGACTCCCCGGTTGTCGAGCCGCACCCGCGCGCCGGACTTGGTCAAGAGGTTGTTGCGGAAACCGATCGCGAGCCCATGGCCGATCAACTGGGGCCCCTCTCGGGTCACTCCCGGGGTGGGATTGCGCTTCGCCCAGCCGAACCGCTCAGCGCCGAGGCGCGCGCATTCGACGAGCTGGCGCTTGGAGAACGGCCGCTCCAGTCTCTCCGGATCGACCTGAGTATCGTGGAGGATGCGGAATTCCAGCGGATCGATCCCGAGTCTTTCGGCCATCTCGTCCATGGCGATCTCGAGCGCCATCAGCCCTGGCGCTTCGCCCGGCGCGCGCATGGCGTTGCCCTCGGGCAAGTCGAGCGCCGCGAGTCTCAGCGCGGTCATTCGGTTCGCGCCTGCGTAGAGGAGCCGCGTCTGGCCGATGGCGTTCTCCGGTCGGCCGCCATCGAGATTGCCCGACCAGCTTTCGTGGCCGATGGCCGTGATTTTCCCGTCCGGCCCGGCGCCGATGCGAATGCGCTGGATGGTCGCGGGCCGATGGGTCGTGTTGTTGAAGACGAACGGCCGCGGCAGCGCCACCTTCACGGGCCGTCCGATGGCCCTGGCGCCCAGCGCCGCCAATACGGCGTCCGCGCGCAAAAACAGTTTGCTGCCGAAGCCGCCCCCGAGGAAGGGCGACACGAGCCGTACTTTCTCTTTCGCAATGCCCAGCGTCGTCGCGAGATCGGTTCTTCCCCGGTCGATCAGCTGGTTCGACGTCCAGACCGTGAGTCGGTCGCCGTTCCAGACGGCTGTCGAGGCGTGCGGCTCCATCATCGCGTGAGAGTGATCCGGCGTGGCGTAGGTTTCATCGAGGCGTACGGGAGCGGCGGCGAAGGCCGCCTCGAAATCGCCAGCCGCGCTCTCCGACTTGCCCGATTTGGGGGATGACAGCCGAATCCTTTGCGGCAGCCAGATCAAAGGCGCCCGGGGCGCGGTCATACTCGACCTTGACAAGGGCCGCTCCCGCGCGCGCCTGCTCGAAAGACTCGGCGACGACGAGCGCGATCGCTTGATGGTAATGGGCGACGTCCGGGCCGCCGAGCAGCGGGGCCGCATTCGTGGCGCCCTTGCCGAGCTTGCCCGCGTTCTCCGCCGTCAGGACGGCGAGCACGCCCGGCAGGGCTTTGGCGCCCGCCGCGTCGATCGACAGGATTCGGCCTTTCGCTATTGCCGAGCCGATGACATAGCCATAGGCCGCGTTCGGCGCGACGTCGTAGCGCTCGTAAGCGTAAGGAGCGCGGCCGGTGGTCTTCAGCGGTCCGTCGATCCGGTCTGTCGGCTGTCCGACGATCCTCAGCTGATCGATTGGATTTGTGGTTGCGGGCGCGTCGAATTTCATGGGTTCGCCCTCGCCTCGGTGAGAATGGCACCGAGCGTACGCTCGGCCAGTTGAACCTTGAACGCGTTTTCGTCGGTCGGTTGCGCCTCGGCGAAAAGCCTGCCCGTCACTGCCTTTGCCCCGCGCGGCAGGTCGGCTTCCGCAGCCTCGTCGCGCCAGGGCTTCGGCGCCACGCCGCCGAGCGCGACGCGACCGGTCCCGTCGGAATGGACGATCGCCCCCACGGAGACGAGCGCAAACGCATAGGACGCCCGGTCTCGCACCTTCAGATAGACCTGCTTACCGCCGACCGGTTTCGGCAAAACAACGCTCGTGATCAGTTCGCCTGGGGTCAGCGCCGTCTCGAGATGCGGCGTATCGCCGGGAAGGCGATGAAAGTCGGCGATGGGGATGGCGCGCTCGCTTCCGTCCGGTTGCACGGTCTCGACCTTGGCGTCGAGCGCCCGCATCGCGACGGCCATGTCGCTTGAATGCGTTGCGATGCAGGCCTCGCTTCCGCCGACGACGGCGAGCGAGCGCGTGTAGCCGCCGATCGCCGAGCAGCCGCTGCCGGGCTGGCGCTTGTTGCAAGGCTGGTTCGGGTCATAGAAATACGGGCAGCGCGTGCGCTGGAGGAGGTTGCCGGCGGTCGTCGCCTTGTTGCGCAACTGCCCCGAGGCGCCGGCGAGGAGGGCGCGCGACAAGAGCAGATAGTTCTTTCGCACGCGCGGATCGGCGGCGAGGTCGGTGTTGCGCACGAGCGCTCCGATTCTCAAGCCGCCGTCCCCTGTCGGCTCGATCTTGTCCAGCGCGAGACCGTTCACGTCGACAAGATGGGTCGGCGTCTCGATTTCGAGCTTCATCAGGTCGAGGAGGTTCGTGCCGCCGGCGATGAACTTCGCGCCTTCCGCCCGCGCGGCGACGGCAGCTTCGCGGGGCGTGCGTGCGCGCTCGTAGGTGAAGGGCCTCATGCCTTCCTCCCTGCGACCTCTTGGATCGCTTCCATGATGTTGGAATAGGCGCCGCAGCGGCAGATGTTCCCGCTCATCCGCTCGCGAAATTCGGCAAGGCTCGCTTCGGGAGACGCCGTCAGATCGTCGGTGACGAGGCTTGGGACGCCGGCCTCGACCTCCTTCAGCATGGCGACCGAGGAGCAGATCTGACCCGGGGTGCAGTACCCGCATTGATATCCGTCATGCTTGATGAAGGCGGCCTGCATCGGGTGCAGGCTTTCGGGCGATCCCAGTCCTTCAATGGTCGTGACGCTGTCGCCTTCGTGCATGACGGCGAGGGTCAGGCAGGAATTGATCCGGCGCCCGTTGACCATCACCGTGCAGGCGCCGCACTGCCCGTGGTCGCAGCCCTTTTTCGTGCCGGTCATGTGGAGTTGCTCGCGGAGCGCGTCCAGGAGTGTCGTCCGCGTGTCGACCTTGAGCGAGCGCGGCTCGCCGTTCACGGTGAAGGCGACCGTTGGGAAGACAGCTTCCGGCCATGCCGTCGCCGAGGCCGCCGGCTCATCCAGGGCGATCGCCGGCGCGGCGCCGGCCGCAATCGCCGCGGCGCCGACGACCATCAGATCGCGGCGGGTAACCTTGAAAGCGCCGGAACTGCGCATAGAAATCGCTCCGATCGTTCGTATTGTTTGAGGGTCTCTACGTCGGGCTCGGGGTCACTGGCGACGGCCCAGAAGATCACCATCATAATCGGGATTGTCCTCTCGAGCACTTCACGTTTCCGCGCGCAGACTTCGGCCCGCCTGCTCTCGACGCTACAGACACGGCTGGGGAAGGAATCCCGATCGACTTGCAATCCGCAGCGTGAATTCTGCCTTTCTCCGGGCGAATCTGTGGCGGCTTTCCTGCGGAGTCGTGCCCTTCAGGACGCACAAAGAGCCGAGACAGCGGCCGGCCGTGAGCTGGACGGGACCAGAACTCGCTTGGGGCGCCTGCCCCGGCGGTGAACGTTAAAGCCGCCTCGCACCCTGCTCGAAAATTATCAACGCCGTTAACGGTTATTCACGCCGTTAACGAATGGCGCCACTTCTTGACCCGTCAATACTCATTGGGACGCCT
>Ga0074045_10006373_pt1 | contig 10141 bp, 7 predicted proteins | sample BogForMeECP23OM2_FD_94442 | JGI IMG/M metagenome (GOLD analysis project Ga0074045, IMG submission 94442) | Bog forest soil microbial communities from Calvert Island, British Columbia, Canada - Bog Forest MetaG ECP23OM2 | ecosystem: Environmental > Terrestrial > Soil > Wetlands ... | reverse complement strand
CGGTTTTCAGGAAGGTGGGCAACCAGGTGGTAATGGCGTAGTAGCCGCCCTGTACACCGATCGCCAGCAGCGAGGTTAGTATCGTGACCTTCAGCACCGCCGGGCTGAAGATCTCCATGAAATGGCTTTCGTGACGCTTTTCCACGGTGTCGCGGGTCTTGGAATAAACCTCGGGTTCTTCGACTTTTTGCCGGATGTAAAACACCAGCAACGCGGGGAGGATGCCGATCCAGAACATGGCACGCCAGCCCCAGTCACCGGGGAGTTTCGATAGCAGCACCATGTAGAAAAAAGCGGCGATGCCCCATCCGACCGCCCAGCCACCTTGCACGGTTCCCACGGCTTTGCCGCGATGCTCCGCGCGGATCGTTTCCCCCATCAGCACCGAGCCAACCGCCCATTCGCCACCAAACCCCAAGCCTTGCAGCCCGCGGCAGAAGAGCAGTTGCCAGAAATTCTGCGTGAAGCCGCTCAGGAAAGTGAATAGAGCAAACCACACAATGGTGATCTGCAAGATTCTGACGCGCCCAAAGCGGTCAGCCAGCAGGCCTGCCAGCCAGCCACCAAGTGAGGACATCAACAGAGCGGCGGTGCCCAGCCAACCAGCATCGCTCTTGCTGATGTGCCAGGCGGCAATCAGGCTGGGGATAACAAAGCTGTAGACCATGACGTCCATGCCGTCCAAGGCCCAGCCGCCGAAGGTTGCAACCAGCGCGCTTTTCTCTTTTGGCGAAAGCTGCGTCAGCCAAAATACTTCGGTAGCTGACGCTTGTGACGTAGGTTTCGAAGCGATGGCACCCATACGGGTCTCCTCTCCGCAGATCGAGGCACGGGACGATGTCAACGGCGATGGTGTTCGCAGGTCTTGGGGAACGACCTATTGCATACGCCTTAAATGTTGGGAGAAGTGTACCTTATGGGACGCGCAGTCCCTCTTTTTGCTGGCTGAGAGATGAAACTGGACGCGAGTCGCCGTTTCATCCTATTACGCAGCGCTGAACCGCCGCACTAACCACTGGAGTTACTTTGAGCGAGGGACCAGCCAACCATCGATGTGAGGCCAAGTGTACTTGGCGGCGCCGCTGCCCGCCATGATGCCGATGTGGCCACCGGCAATACGGAAGAGTTCTTTGTCCTTGCTGCTCACCTTCGACATGATGGGCTCAGACTGGCACGAAGGCGTGATGTGATCACCCTCCGCAATCACCGTGAGCAGATTGGCGTGAATGCGGCTCAGGTCCACCCGTTGGCCGCGAATCATTAGCTCTCCGCGCATCAACTTGTCGTTGCGATAGAGCTCGACAATAAGCTGCCGGAATGCACCGCCGGCCAAGGGCACATTGTCGGTCACCCACGTGTTCATCGCATGCCAGGCTTCGACCATGCGAGGATCGTCGAGGTTGTCCCACAATTTCACGTAGTTGCCAACATAGTTTTCGACCGGCTTGAGCGCCTTGGCCCCGTAGTCAATCATCTCTCCCGGCATGTTGCCGAACGCGGCGAGTACCTTGTCAACATCGAAGTAGCGCTCGTCCACCCAGCGCGCGAAGGTCAGGCCTTGTTTGTTGGAGAAATCCAGAGGGGCCGTCAACAGAATCAGGTTGCGCAAACCGTCATCGCCACGCAAGGCTGCGTAGATCGTCGTAAGGATCGCTCCGATGCACCACCCGAGTAGGCTGAATTCCTCTGATCCGGACATTGCCTTCAGCTTGCGGACGGCGCGCGGCATGTATTCCAGCGTGTAGTCGTCGAACTTCAAGTTCTTGTCTTCCGGCCCGGGCGCTCCCCAGTCGAGCAGGTACAGGTCGTAGCCCTTGTTGACCATGTACTCAACGAAGCTGTGACCGGGACGAAGATCAAGGATGTAGGGCCGATTCATCAGAGCGAAGACCAGCAGAAGCGGAACGGGATGGCGTTTCTCTTTGGGAAGAACAGGGATGTAGCGATAGAGCTTTGCCTTGTTGAGGGTCCAGACCAGTTCCTTGGGGGTCTGGGCAATGGCGGCCTTGCTGGTCATCACCTTGTTGAGCGTCTTCAGCCGGCTGGCTGCTTCTGTAAATGGGTCGGTGATAACCGGTGCCTCTGCCATCCTACTTCTTCCCCCTCTTTGCGGATTTGGCTTGCTGGGTCTTGGCGGCTTTCTTCTTCTGCTGTGGAGCTCTTGCCGGCTCCGGACGCGACGACGCGACGGGCGGCGCGATGAGCCGTAGGACATTGTCCAACTTGGCGTCCATATCGTCCAGCCGCATCTCGATGTTCGTCATGCGCTCGGCAATGGATACAATATCGGCCCGTGATGGCATGGCCAGTTGCTCCAGCGTCTTGAGCATGGCCTTTTCAATCGCCTCACGGAAGGGGGTTGAAACAGTAAGGTAGCTGTCCAGCATCGTTCCGCTAGCTTGCGCGTAGGCGTCGCTGTTGACCATCTCGACCATGGTTTTCGCCCAGGCGTCCATGTAGATATCGCGTACGCCGCGCCAAGGCTCCATAGGGTCAAACCGCTTGCCATTCTGGGTTGGTTCGTCACCCATTCGCGATTCCTCTCATCCTGACGATACACTTGGAGACAGCCACGAGGATACTCCGCTGGGACTTTTTGTACCAGACGGCATCCTTCGCGACTGCCTCACCCCGAGATCGACAATTAGACTTACTTAGTTCTTGGACGCGGTCACAAACGGCTGCGAAGCGATGTTCAGAATCGACTTCTGGGCTTCGATTACAGCTTCCGCTCCGCGCTGGAACGAATCCACGATCACCGTGGCCGGGCCGGCGGCGCCGCTGAGTTGCTTCTTCGTGCCCTCAAAAACGGCCTTGTTCTGCTCGGAGGCAAATTCCAGGACCTTCTTCTGGGCTTCCACCGAGCGCTCAACCGAGGTCTTGATGGTATTGGTGACACCGTCAACAATCTTCGAGTATGCGTCAGCGCGCACCTGCGCGATATCGGCAACGGACTTGGACTGCTCGACTACCAGGTCGATGGCGCCCTTCTGGGTTTCGATGGCGGTCTTGACTGCCTGTCCGGCAACTTCAAAGATGAACGTGGGCGGGGTCACCGGGGAATAGCTGAATGCTTTCCTCCAGGCGCCGAGCCACTCGGCGGTCTGCTCACCGGCGATGTCCAGGGTCTTCTTTTGCAGTTCGGCAATGCGCTCAACGCTGTTGAGGTAAATGGGAGTAAAGGCATCCACAAATTCAGGGTTTACGGTTGCGGCTGTCGTAGCCTTCTTGCTTGACTTGGAGGTATTCGGCATGGTCTGCTCCTTTAGAGAACGGTTTAAATTATCATGTTGCGTTTTATGCTGCATCGCAACATAAGTTAATCATACTCCTCTGCAGCAGCGTGTCAAGAGCAAAATGAAAAAAAATCCCTCCCCGACGCTGATCATAAAAAAGTACGAGAACCGGCGTCTTTACAACACTTTAACCAGCCAATACATCAATCAGGAGCAGGTTGCCCAGTTGGTGCGCGATGGTTACGACGTGCGGGTCGTGGACGCAGCCACCGGCGAAGACCTGACCCGCCTGATCCTGGCGCAGATTGTCCTGGAGGACGCCAAGACTGCCGATTCTGTTTTCCCTCTCGACGTGCTGCGCCAGATGATCCTCGCTTCCGGCAGGGCCACGCAGGAGGGGGCGCTGCGGTATATGAAGGCGATGTTGGACATGTACCAGAACGCCTATCGCGCCTTGCCCCCGTCCATAAGCCCCTTCGAGTTTATCCAGGCGCGCTGGAACCAGCCTTCGAGTGAGGCGGGCGCGTCTCAGGCGTCGATGACGGCAAGCGGGACCCCGAAGCCAGCAGACGATAAGCCGGCCGGGGCCGAGGGAGCCAAAGCGGAAGCCGCCAAGGTGGATGAATTGAAGCAGCGGATCGAAGAGCTGGAGTCGTTACTAGTGAAGCGCCGGCCAAAAAAGACTGCGAAAGAAAAATCTCGCCGCAAGGCTTGACGCACTGCGGCATTGGGACTAGTCTGATGAGCGGCGCCCATCGCCATTCATGCAACGAACGCGGCTTGCTCCTAAAAGGCGCGTCCCCAGCTAGAATGTGACCATCAGGAGCACCAATGCCTCGCTCTGCGCAAGACTCTGTTATTGAAAGTATTCCTCAGCCGGCCGAAGCCACAACTAATAGAAGCATTACTTCAACCAACCCCTCACCTGCGGATACAACTTTGGTTCGCGAAAGACGGAAACCGGCGGAAGAAAGCGGTCTGCGCGGAAAAGTTGTCGTGATCACCGGCGCTGTGGCTGGCATCGGCCGCGCGACTGCTCTGAGGTTCGCCGAGGAAGGCGCACGAGTTGCCGCTTGGGACGTTTCCGATAAGGCCGCATCTCAACTCGAATCTGCCGTCAAGTGGGCTGGGGGCGAGTGCCAGTTCCAGGCGGTTAACGTGACCAGCGCAAGTGCCGTGGAAGCCGCCGCGGCTGCGGTGGCTGAGGAATGGGGCCGCATCGACATCCTTATTAATAATGCCGGCATCGTGCGCGATTCGCAGCTGGTGAAGTGGAACTGCAACGGCCCGGAGTCGGTGATGAGTGAGGAAGCGTGGGACGCGGTGATCGGCGTCAACCTGAAGGGCGTTTTCCTCTGCACACGCGCCGTCGTCCCGCATATGATCAAAGCAGGCGGCGGCGTAATTCTGTGCGCAGCTTCGGTTGTGGGCCTTCTGGGGAACTTCGGGCAGACCAACTACGTGGCCTCAAAGGCGGGCGTCATCGGAATGACCCGCACCTGGGCAAGGGAGCTGGGGAAGCACAACATTCGTGTCAACGCTGTTGCCCCTGGATTCATCGCGACCGACATGGTGAGGGCTATGCCGGAGAAGATCCTGAATGCGATGGTCGCCCGCACGCCCCTGGGGCGCATGGGAACGCCCGAAGACGTGGCGAATGCCTATGTTTGGCTGGCGTCTGAGCAAGCCAGCTTCATCCACGGTACCGTCCTCTCGGTAGATGGCGGCGTCGTGCTTGGGACCTAGGCGCCGGCCCTTCTCCAGACAGCAGCATCTCTACATGTGGTATCCGCCGTTAACGTTCAACTCCTGCCCAGTAATGTAATCCCCATCCGCTGCGAGGAAGGACGCCGCCTTGGCGATTTCCTCCGGTGACGCAAACCGTCCAAGTGGAATTTTCGCTTTGATCTGCGCGGCTATCTCTTCAGGAATAGCATCGACCATTTCTGTGGAGGTGAAGCCCGGTGCAATCGCGTTGGCGGTGATGTTGAATTTGGCCATCTCCAGCGCCAGAGTTTTGGTGAAGGCGATGATGCCCCCTTTACTGGCTGAGTAATTGGCCTGGCCAAATGCGCCCATCTGGCCGACGACCGAGCTGATGTTGATGATGCGCCCGAACCTCTGGTTGATCATCGCCGGTACCGCGGCACTGGTGCAGTAAAACGTGCCGTTCAGGTTCACGTTGATGACCGCTGCCCAGTCATCGTCCGTCATCTTACGCATGGAACGGTCACGAGTAATGCCTGCGTTGTTCACGAGGATGTCGAGTCGCTGCCACTTATCGAGCACCTCCTTGACAATGCGCCCGGCCTCGCCCTTCTTGGCCACGTCACCCTGCACCAACAGGCACTCAACCCCTGCCTCGCGGATTTCATCGGCCGCATTCGCCGCCTGCTTAACATCCGAGCGGAAGTTTAAGGCCACATGCGCGCCACGACGCGCAAGCTCCACTGCGATCGCGCGCCCGATACCGCGCGAAGCGCCGGTAACCAGTGCGACTCTCCCGGCGAGCGAAGTCGCCCGATAATTGCCATCTCCTTCTGCAACGTTTGCCATTTCTATACTCCTGTCTTCAGAATTGCACCTGACAACCGCGGGATCGACCCGCATAACCACGTAACCCCCAACCGCACCGGCGCCGAAGCCGGGCGCGAACACCCGCATCGGCCGGTCTATCCTGCCCTCGCGTACAGCGTCATGGACGGCCATGAAAATACTCGCGGAGGAAGTGTTGCCGACCCGTTCTATGTTGAAGAAAATCCGCTCGCCAGGTATCCCCGCAGCCTCTGACAGCGTGAGTACCATGTTCTTGTTGGCTTGGTGCGGAACCACCAACTCGATCGCGTCAATCAGGGACCCGCCACCACCATTAGGATTCGGCAGTTCCGCAAGCTCGCCCATCATCGTTTTTAGATAGCGAGTTACGAGGGCCTTTACCTCGGGTCCGTACACGGTAATGTTGTTATCGAATTCGGGGTTGGGCCAGATGATGGAGTTCACCTCGGACCACGGGCCGCTGGCATAAGTCTGGAAGACCTCTATGTCGGAAGGCGTGCCTTCCGGGGCAGGCCCCACCACCGTAGCTGCCGCACCGTCGCCGAAGATCATGCGTGAGGTCCGCACGGTGCCGATCTTGTCGGAGAACTTTTCCGCACAGACCAGCAGCACCGGCCGTTCAATTTCCTGTAGGAGGCGCACTGCCTCGGCGAGACCGTAAGACATACCGGCGCAGGCGGCCACGATGTCGCACGAAGCGTGCGTCTGCAACAAGCCGAGCTCGCCAGAGAGCCAGGTAGCCACCGAAGGAATGAGTTTGGTGCTAGTGCAAGTGCAAAACAAGACAGCCCCAATCTCCGCCGGGCGCCGGCCTGACTTAGCCAAGGCTCTCTTTGCCGCGATCAGGGCCATCTCTTCCAAAGGCAGTTCGGTGTAAACCCGCTGCTCGATGCCAGTTTTCTCGCTGATCTCCGCAGCGCTCATACGCGACCAGCAATAGGCATGGTTGCGGATGAGGTCGGCATTGGTGCAGGTCACCTCGCCCTCGTACACGGCAATGGCCTCGACTTTGGGCAGGACCGCGAACCGCTTGCCCACTTCCACTGGAGGATAAGGCTTTATGGGTGCACTGAGGGCCAGCGTGTCAGACCGGATGATCTTATAGTGACGAACCCGAGGTCCCCAGTTTTCGTCGTGCTTTACTCGCTGGATGAAACGCAGAACGTCCTGGGTCCGGGGATGGAACGCCACCACGTAATCGTCGTCGTTCAGTTCCTCGATTTTGGTCACCCTACTCGTCGCGGGGTCCCAGGGGTACTGGTTGTGGAGGATCATGCATTGCCGCATCAAGGCCTCGATCTCGGGCACCGGATGCAGGCAGTCAATTACATCATCGAAGCTGTAGCGCAGATAATCAGAGTCGAAGGTTTCCAGGTGGCGCGTGTGATTAGTAGGTTGGGCGAGCGCCTCTGACACGGTAGGGCGAACAGGCCGAAGCTCTCCCCCGGAACTTAGGGCGTTGCGAAATACATTTAGCAGAATGCCGAAGCTCCGGTCCTCCGTTTCTTCGTCCCACGACGGCGGCAGAGCGCGGTAACCAGCTTCCAAGGCAGTTGTGATTGCGGACGAATCCCGCGGCTTGTACACCGGAAGGAAAACATCGTCCCGCCCGTGTGGAAGGTCACCCCAGCGAGTGGGGCGCTTCTCGTACATGGTCAGGGTATAGCGATTGACCCAGAAGCGGTTCAACACCATGTCACGGCAGAGTTCATACCGGCTCTTGTATTCGCCCGCCTGCAGGTGCGCGACTATCTCCACTTCCGTCGGCGCCTTCTCCCCGAAGTCCCGCCGGATGACGGCAGCAAATTGCTTGAGGGTCTTGAATACGGAAAAATCCAACTCCGGAAAAAAGTTGCCGGGAAAGACGATGCGACCGTGGGAGTTGATGACGAAAGGTTTCAGCAACATTGGCTACCTCTTCCTCATGGGGGGTTACAACCATGTCGCCGGCCAACTCACCTCCGTGTGACTCTGCGGCCCATCAGCATCACACTCTTGGCGGAGAATTGCACTACCGGCCCCCACTTCTCTTGGAAGCTTATTTTGCAGCGTGAACATGAGACTGTGACACGAGCCTCGTCAGGCTGTGACACCCGTCACGGATATCGTACACGTAATTGAACCGCTATAGCAGGTCGTTTCCCCCAATTGCGTCCTATTAGAATCAGTCAAATTCGGCCAAAACCTGGTTTGCCTTCACGGAATCTCCCGGCGCCACGTGGACGGATTTTACCTTTCCTCCTACCGGCGCAGTGACTGCAGTTTCCATCTTCATCGCTTCCAGCATCACTATAAGATCGTTGACTTGCAGGTCCTGGCCAGGAACAACCGGCACGCGGACCACAATTCCTGCCAAAGGGCTGCGGCAAAGTTTGGATTCGTCAACGCCCGAATCCGCAGAAGCCCCCGGTTTGGGCGGCGTGCGTAAGACGGTCGATTGGATGGTGGCGGCGGCGGGCGCGGGGTGGTTGTCCGGCGTTTGCGAGGGGTAGTCCTCCTCGGCGACCTCAACCTCGACTTCGTACATCTGGTTGTCTATCTGGATCTGTAGCTTCATTATGGTGCCCCCACAGAAAGCACACTAGCTCGCACTCTTGTCGATTGGCGCGAAGACATACTCATCGTGTTTGCCGGTTCAGGTTGTGCGAAGTTTGGACCATGAAACGGCCTTGTCGTGCCCAACGGTCGACTGCGTCTGTCGGCTGCAGCAGCGTCGCAGAGTGGATCCGAACCTTCTTGCCCAAGAACGCCGTGACCGCCGCTGCGATCACTGACAAAGTCTGGGTCGTGATCTCTTGCGATGAGCGAGTTGATTCCGGTACTGACATAGTTGTGTTCGTCTCCACCCCCGCCCTCAGAGCGGGATCAGTCCGTGCTTCTTAGGCGGGCGCAGTTCCCGCTTGGTATGCAGAGCCTCCAGGGCCTGGGCCAGATATCGCCTGGTCTCCGAAGGTTCGATGACGTCATCCACCAACCGGCGACCGGCGGAGACGTAGGGATTGGCGAACGTACTGCGATAAAGTTCAATCAGCTCATCGCGCTTCTGAACCTTGTTTTCCGCGGAATCGATCTCGTGGCGAAAAACGATTTCCGCCGCCCCTTCTGCCCCCATGACTGCGATTTCAGCCGTCGGCCAGGCCACTACGCGGTCCGCCCCCAGGTCCTTGCAGCACATGCCGATGTAAGCTCCACCGTACGCTTTGCGGATCATGACCGTTATCTTGGGGACGGTTGCCGCAGAGTAAGCAAAGAGAATCTTTGCCCCATGCCGAATGATGCCCCCGTACTCCTGGTCCACGCCGGGGAGGAATCCCGGCACATCGACGAACGTAAGCAACGGAATATTGAACGCATTGCAGAAGCGAACGAACCGCGCCACTTTGTCGGAGGCATCAATGTCGAGCGCACCGGCCAGAACGAAAGGTTGGCTGGCGACGATACCGACCGAGCGGCCCTGGATACGGCCAAAGCCAATCACCACATTCTGGGCAAATCCGGGTTGGATTTCGAAAAAATCCTGGTTATCGAGCAGGCGCATAAGAACAGTGCGGATGTCGTAAGCAACTTTTGGTTCGGTCGGCACTAGATTGTTGAGCTCGGCATCATCCTCCAAGTCCGCGCTATACGCCACGCGAGGGGGGTCTTCCATGTTGTTTGAAGGCAGGAAGCTGAGCAAACGCTGCGCCAGCGCCAGGGCCCCATCGTCGTCCTCTGCGATGAGGTGAACCACTCCCGACCGATTCATCTGAGCTGCAGGCCCACCCAACTGGTCGGCAGTCACCGTCTCTCCCGTCACCTGCTTGATGACCTGGGGACCCGTGATGAACATCTGGGCCCGCTTGGTCTGGATGATGAAGTCAGTCAACGCGGGACTGTAGGCTGCGCCGCCGGCACAGGGTCCGCAGATGATGGAAATCTGCGGCACGGTACCGGAAAGCATTACGTTGTTGTAGAAAACGCTGGCGTAACCAGACAGGCTGTCAATGCCTTCCTGGACCCGTGCACCGCCGGAATCGTTCACGAAGATGAAAGGACTTCCTGTCTTCATGGAAAGCTTCATCATCTCGGTGATTTTGGCGCAGTGCACCTCTCCAGCAGCGCCGCCCGCCACCGTGAAGTCCTGGCATGCAAGGTGCACCAGACGGCCGCCAATCGTGGCGCAACCTGTGACCACGCCGTCCGCGGGCAGGTCTTTGTCTGCCATGCCGAAGTAAGTAGCACGATGCTTGGCGAAAAGACCGATCTCTTGAAAGCTATCGCGGTCGACCAGCTTGTCAATGCGTTCGCGCGCGGTCAGCTTGCCCGCTTCATGCTGCTTCTGTATGCGCTGTTTGCCGCCGCCTTCCCGG